>Ga0070704_100001326_pt1 | contig 13112 bp, 21 predicted proteins | sample KBSK5252metaG_FD_65467 | JGI IMG/M metagenome (GOLD analysis project Ga0070704, IMG submission 65467) | Corn, switchgrass and miscanthus rhizosphere microbial communities from Kellogg Biological Station, Michigan, USA - KBS K5-25-2 metaG | ecosystem: Host-associated > Plants > Roots >...
CGCAGATGCACTCCTCGACGGCGGTGTTCACGTTCCGGGCCCTGCCGCGGCGGGCGTGGACTGCGCTGGTCGCCGCGCACCCACCGCGGGAGGGCAACGACCACGACCGGGCCATGGGCATGAACGAGGAGACGTTCTTCGAGGCGCTGGTGCGGGCGTGCCTGATCGATCCGGTGATGGACGACGCGCAGTGGGCCCGGCTGGATGATGTGCTTTCCGACGCGCAGTGGCAGCAGTTGACCAACGCAGCGTGGGCGATCAACGCCCGTGATGTTGACGTCCCTTTCTCGTCGAGCGCCTCGCGGGTTCTGGCGACCTCCGACGACGAGTAGAGGCGGCGCATTCGCTGGGCATCTCGACGAAACGCTTCGACGGGTGGGAACCGACGCAGACCCACTCGTACGTTTACGACCCGGCCGGGCGGGTCTTGTCGGTGACGGTGACGGGCGAGGCGGAGTGGGACACCCGCGAGCAGGCGCTGATGCTGGCGTTGATGTTGTACCGCAGCCAGTGCTGCCCGTCGGGTCATTACATGCCAGCCGCTGGGGCTAAGGCCGACGAGTACGCCTGGACGGCCACGGCGATCCGCTGCCATGTGTGTACCGCGGTGGCGATGGAGGCGACCCGCGTGGGGGGTAATCCGCACTCTTCGGCGATGCAGTTCCAGGCGAAGCGGCGGGGGTGAGTCATGGCCCGCCGCCGGGTGGCAGTCGATTTGACGTTGGAGGCGGCGGACTATCTGGGCACTGCCGCCCATGTGCGTACGACGACCCGAACGACCGAGCACGCGATCCACGAGCTGGGCGACGAAGCGGACTCGACCGGGCGCGACCTGGAGCAGATGGCCGCGAACACCGACGTGGCCAAGCACGCGGTGGACAAGCTGGGCGACAAGGCGCGCACGTCGGCGATGGAGCTGGCGGTGCTGCACGCGGAGATCGCCCGGGTGAAGCGTGAGGCGTTGGAACTGCATGCGGCGTTGGCGGCTGGTGACCTGTCGGCGATCGGGAAGATCGGGCGTAATCAGTCGCAGCTGCGCCGGCTGGAACGTACGGCGATGATGGTCCGGACCGGTGGTCGTATCGGCGCTGGTTTCGCAATGGACTTCTCCAACACGGTGTCCGAATCCCGTGGTGTGATCATCGCGTCGTTGGTGGGTATCGCCGTCGCCGCGGCGCCGTTGCTGCTGGGTGCGTTGGCCGGCGCGGTCGTTGGCGCGGTCGGTATCGGCGGTGTGGTTGGCGGCGCGTTCCTGGCGGCGCGCAGCCCGCAGGTGCAGGCGGCGTGGAAGGTTCTCGGGTCGGGCCTGCTCGATGAGTTGACAACGGCCGCGCATGGGTTCGAGGCCCCGATGATCCGGGCCGCGGCGACGTTCAAGCGTGACTTCCACACCGGCGGCTGGCTGCACGCGCTGGAGGACGCGTCGAAGCTGGTCGACGACCTGTCCGCGGGACTGTCTGGCTTCATCCGCGAGCTGGGCCCCGGCTTCGACGCGGCGTTCGTCGGCGCCCAACCGGTTATCAGGATGCTGGCGATGGAACTGCCACGGTTGGGCCGTTCGATCTCGGTGATGCTGGCGCAGATGGCCGCGGACGGGCCGAAGGTGGCGGCTGCCTTCGGTGACCTGCTGAAAATCATCGACTTCATCATCATTCAGATCGGGGTGTGGACCCGTGGCGCGGCGATTCTGTGGGATCGGATGAAGCCACCTGCGTGGATCAGGGACCTCCTGGGTCTGCAGGAGGAGAGCATTGCCGCGACCGACGGGCAAGCCCAGGCGCTTGACACGGCTGCTCAGGCCGCGGCGGACTACGCGGACGCGCTCAAGCAGGCTTCCGACGCGTTGAGCAGTTATTTGGGTATCCAACTCAGCCTCGACGCGGCGAACCTGGCCGTCGAGCGGGGGTTCATCGAGTTGACGAGGCAGCTTCAGGAGAATCGGGGCCACTTCGGCGGCGACGCGGCCGGGGTGGACAACAGGGACGCGCTGCGGCAGCAGATTGACCTACTCAACACGGCACGGGAGCGGGCGATCGCCGAGGGCCAGGGCTCGGCGGAGGCTACCGCTAAGGCCAACGAGCAGTTCGACCTGGGCATCAGCAAGCTCGAACGGATGGCGTCTCAGGCTGGGGCGACAAAGAAGGAACTCGACAAGATGTTCGGGAAGTACCACTTCTCGGTCACTCTCGACTTGGCTGTGGCCGGCCTGGCCGTGTTCGCCACCAAGGAGATCCGCAGCCTGTTTAAGGGGTTGGGGTTCGCCTCTGGTGGTCGCCCGCCGGTTGGTCATCCGTACCTGGTTGGGGAGCGCGGTCCGGAGCTGCGTTTCGACGACCCGCCGGGTTACGTGATGTCGAACGCCGCGTCGATGGCGGCGATGGGCGCCGCCGGTGGGGGCGGCAGGGCGCAGGTGGTCAATCTGCATCAGACGTTCGTCATGCCCGATGGTCGGGTCGTGAAGGAGCAGCTCATCTCCGACGCCACGGGCCGTAATGTGCCCACCGCGGCGATCAGGATTGCATACCCGTGAGCGTGACCCCCTGGAACACGACCGTGACGACCGAGGTGTCCTCCGCGGCGCCGACGGCTGACCCGGTGTGGGTGGACGTGTCGGACTGGGTGCTGCCGAATGTGTCCAGCGCGATCGGCCGGCAAAGTGTGCTACCCGGCACCGAGCCGGGTCGGCTGGCGTTGTCGTTGAACAACAACAGCAACGAGTGGACGGTCGGCAACGCCGCCTCGTCGCGCTACCCGTGGTGGAAGCCGGGCCGGCGCATCCGCCAGCGGGAAACGCTGGCCAACGGGGTGGTCTTCGACCTGTTCGACGGCTACATCACCCTGGATGGGATCAACGCCGATGTGGTGTTGCAGACCACCGGCGGCGACGAAGGAACGATGATCTCCGTGGTGCGGGTCAGCGCCACGGACCTGTTGGGCCGGGCGCAGACCGGGCGGACGTTCGTGTCGACCCTGGGCGCGCAGATCATGTGGGCGGGTGAGTCCGCCGGGCTGGTGAAGTACTGGCCGTTGGCGCAACGCCAGGCGCAGAACTTCATCCCCGCCGTAGGCGACGTGGCTGACGTGCTCAGCCCACAACTGCTGCATAGCGCCGGCTTCGGGTTGGCGATCAACGACTCGGCCGACGGCCAGTACATCACCGCACTGTCCGGCCCGGCCATTCTTGCCAACGACATCACGACCGCCCAGTGGCTGTGGGACTTGAACGCGAGCGGCACGGCGATCAACGGGCAGATCCTGCGCGCCACATTCGGCCAAACTCTGACCGCTTCGACCATCACCATCGTCGCGTGGATCTACCGCGACGACACCCGCACCGTTGCCGGCGGTGGCGGCGGGTACCCGTTCCTTCTCGCCGGCACGGACCCACTGTCCTCGACCTACGGAGCCATCTACCTGGTTGAGACGGCTGCCGACACGTGGTCCGTGTCGCTGGTCGCAGGTAGCTCCGGGGTGACCTTGTCACCGCGCCCGTTGAGCCGGCAGGCGTGGAACTGCATAGCCGTTCAAATGAGCTTGCCGTCCGGGGCGTGCAGCGTCTGGATGCACTGGCAGGACCCGGTTACCGGCACCCTGTCAGGTAGTCCGCCGAGCACGGCCGATTTCAGCACCCTGGACCTGGGGACGTTCTTCGAAGGCGCCCTCGGCGACGTACAGATCTACACCGGCGCCGGGTACGACACGGCGTTTCACCGGGCGCAACTGAACGCCGCGTCGTTCGCGTTGGAAGGCCAGTCCACCGGCGAACGGGTGGCCACCATCGCCGACTATGCCGGCATACCGGCCAGCCAGCGGGCGATCGACCGGGGCACGGTCCCGATGGCGCCGGTGTCATTGGCTGGCCGACGGGCGTTCGACGCGTGGGAGCAGGCTCGCGAGACCGAGCAGGGTCGGCTGTTCGTCAGCCCGTCCGGGGTCCTGACGTTCCACGACCGCCGAACCGTCTTCAACGTCTAGTTGACCCAGGCGCAGGTGGCCGAGCCGCCGTCGGTCGCGTCATGGGAGACGGTCACGACCCCGTCGACCAGCAGCTGACACGACACCGTGCCGCCGGGGGCCGCGACAACGGTCATCACCGCGACACCACCGCGCGGCACCGAAACCGATGGCGCACTCACAGGCCGGAACGGCTCCCCGTCCGGCGTGCTGGTCGCCGCGTAGACGATCTGGCCGTTGCCGCCGATCGCGAATTTGACCTCATGGGCGGCACCGCCAGGTCGGGTCAGCACCCACCCGAGTGCCAAACCAACCACGAACACGGCCGCGATGACCGCGGCTGTCTTGACACGTCGCTCGATGGCCATGCGTCGAGTCTGCCCTACCCGCGCAAATTGATCTAAGGAGAGCGCGTGTCCAAGAACTTCTGGGTGGAGACCCTGGCCGAGGCGCAGTCCGACGGGACCGCGGTCACCAACACGACCCCGCTGTCGCTGCTGCCCACCGCCGCCCGGTGCACGTTGCAACCCAACTTCTTCCGCCGCGTCGGGGACTCGGTGCGGATCACCGCCGCCGGGCGGATCTCCAACATCGTCACCACCCCCGGCACGCTCACCCTCGACGTGCGGATGGGACCCACCTCCAACATCATCGTCTTCAACGGTGGCGCGATGGCCCTCAACATCGTCGCGAAGACCAACGTCACCTGGAAGTTCAGCGCCACCCTCGACTGCCGCGCCATCGGTAACGGCACCAGCGCCAACATTCTCGGCATCGGCGAATTCGAGTCAGAGTCGGTGGTCGGTTCGCCTCTGCCCGCTGCGGGCGGTGTGGGCAAACTGCTCCTGCCGGCCAGCGCGCCGGCCGTCGGGACCGGGTTCGACTCGACCGTGGCGATGGTGGTGGACCTGTTCGCGACGTGGTCCATCAACAACGCCGGCAACACTCTCCAGCTGCACCAGTACAAGCTGGAATCGGTCAACTGACCCGTGCCCAGTGCTGGTCCCGGCTACGGGCCGCCGCGGCCGTTCCCCCCATATCTCGGCCGGTCGCGGGCCCACGCCCGCGCGGTTGGTGGGCTCGCCCCCGTTGCGGTGGCGATCCCGTTCGCATGGCTGACCCCGGCACTGAACTGGGCCGTCGACCGGGTGTACACCACCGCCGCGGTCACCGGTGCCGACGGCGGTGCCGGGCGGGCGGCGTCAGCCGAGTCGGTTGACGAGTACGGCGAGAACAACTTCACCGCCAACCTGGCGACGCTGTCCACCGCCGACCCGATCAACCTGGCTCACTTCACCATCGCGTTCTTCGCTCCCGGCGCGGGTGAGGTCCCGCGGATGCGCGCGGCGACCATGGCGTTCGTACTCAACTCGCGCACGGCCGACGAGCAGGCGGTCATCCTCGCCGCATCCCTGCCCGGGACCCGGATCACGTTGACCGGGGCGCCCACCGACCTGCCCGAAGGTGGCACCGAGCAGGTCATCGAAGGCGTAGCGCACACCCACGCCGAAGGCCCGCGCACCGTCGCGTGGATCACCGCCCCGGTCCTGGGGCTCACACCGGGCGTTTCCGGCCCGTGGTTCCTGCTTGGGTCCAGCTCGCTTAGCGGCACCGACTACATGGCTTACTGAGGGAGGCGCAGGTGGCTGCCGTACCAACCGCGCCGGACCTTTCCGACGGGCTGCTGCTGACCAGCATGCTCAACGACTACGTGCTGGAGTTGGCCAACTTCCTGCGCTCACCGCCCGCGGCGATGATGCGTCAAACCGTCGCACAGTCGATTGTCACAGCCACATTCACCTCGTTGACCATGGACACCGAGGAATACGACGTTTTCCCGTCCGGCGGGGCCAAGGGGCATTCCACGTCGGTCAACACGTCCCGCTACACGGCGGTGCACCCCGGCTACTACAACGCCGTTGGCGTCACGTCGTGGGCGTTCAACGGGACCGGCGCCCGCGGGGGGCGGTGGACCCTCAACGGGGTGGCGCTCAACGCGAGCGTCTGCCTGGTGCAGGCGGTTTCGGCGACGCAGGGCACTGGCGTGACGATCGTCGGGGTCCGCCCGTATCTGAGCGTCGGTGACTACCTGGAGTTGCAGGGTTTCCAGGCGTCCGGCGGCAACCTCAACACCGGTGTGCCGGCCGGCTCGCAATCCGGCTGGTCGATCCAATTCGCGGGAGCGTGACGATGGTTCGCAACTGGTGGCATCTTGCCCAGACCCCCGACGGTGCGCATGCGCACCAGTTGGACCAGGCGGTGTTGCAGGAGGCCATGGACGAGCTGATGGCGGATGACCCGGACCTTACCGAGGCGGAGGCGGAGGGCGAGGTATTGGAGGACGCCGCGGTGGCGATCCGGGCCGGGCTTGGTTTCCCACCGCGGGCGCGGTGGGTGAACCGGGCTGGGTGGGATTCGCAGTTGAGTATCGGCGAGCCGCACCCGTCGTTCCTTGCGTCGGCCACGGTGCACCGGGCGGACGCGTGATCCGCCGCCTGGTCGCTGTCGTCGCGCTGCTGGGAGCGTTGCTGGTCGCACCTGCCGCGAGTTCGTCGGCGGCGAAGGCTACGGTGGCGCCGGACGGGGCGGTACTGATTACCGGTCTGGACCTGCATGACGGGCAGATCGTCAAATGGGGTTCGACGTACTACTTCTACGGCACGATGTACGCCTGCGGCTTCACCTGGTTGGCGACGAACACCCCGTGGTGCGGGTTCGGCGTCTCGACCGCGCCGGCGCTGGACGGTCCGTGGTCGGCGCCCACGTTGCTGTTCCCAGCCAACGCGGCGGACCCGTACAACGTGGGCAAGACGTATCAGGCCACCTGCGGGGCGACCGGCGCCGGGTGTTTCTCGCCGCGGATGATTCAGCGGTCCGGGTGGGGCGCTAACGACGGGGTGTTCATCCTGTGGTTCAACGCACCCTGGTACAAGTCCAACGGCGGCGCGCAACACGCGTACATGGCGATGGGCTGCAACGGGCCAGCCGGCCCGTGTGGGGCGTCGGCGGGGGCACCGTACGGGTCGACCCACCGGCCGAGCTTGCACCAGTGCAACGGGGCGAACGGGGATCCGGGCATCATCGCCGGGGTCGACGCGAACGCGCTGTGGCTGCTGTGCCCGTCGGTTGGCCTGACCTCGGTCGGGCTGGAGAAGCTGTCGACGTGGGGTACGGACGGGGCCAACGTGGGCACTGCGGCGATCCCGACCCTGACCAAGGCTGAGGCGATGGGCGGCTGGTACGACGCCGCCAGCTCGACCTGGTTCGCGACGTACGCCGCGCCGGGCTGCGGCTACTGCACCGGCACGGGCGTGGGGTACATGACCGCCCCGTCGGCTGCCGGCCCGTGGACTGTGCCGAACAACCTGGGTGTGGCCGGGTGGCCGTTTGACGGTCGGGCGCTGTTCGGGGACGTGGCCTCATGCGGCGGGCAGGTCGACACGGTCAGCGTGATCGACGGTGTGCCGTGGCAGAAGGTGGACCTGTGGACCGGCGCGGCGAACGAGACGGCGGCGGACACGTACCTGGTGCCGTTGACGTTCCGCGCCGACCCGGTTGGTACGCCGGGCGATGGTGGGCTGTTCCGGGGAATCCTCAACGACTGGAGTTGCCAGTGACGCCAGTAATGCAGACCATCTTCGCGGCCCGACAGTCGCTGCCCGACATCCCCGTTGCGGTCAGCGTCCGTCCCGCGCCGGTGCCGGGTAACTGTTTGCAGGCTGCGATCGCATCGCTGCTGGATCTGCCGCTCGACGAGGTACCACATTTCGTCGGGGATGATGTTGCCACTGACGGTGAGGCGCATTGGTGGACCTGTTGGCTCCGGTGGTGTGAGGGTCGCGGGCTGACCGTGCGGGCGGACGTTGAACCGTTGCCGGGTGAGTATTTCCTCGGCGGTGGTCCGTCTCCCCGTGACCCGGAAAACGTCAAGCATGTTGCCGTGTACCGCGACGGCCTGCTGGTGCACGATCCGCACCCGGACGGTACCGGCGTGGTCGAGGTGCTCACCCGCTGGACGATCCGTCGCTCTGAGCACGACCTCCGCGAGCTTGCCTATGCGCACCGCGACGAAGTGGTTGAGGGTTCCGGCGTCGCGGTCGAGCCGTGGCGGCCATGACCTGGCGTTGCTGGCAGTGCGGGGCGTTGTTCGTCCACGGCCGGCTGCTGGCTGGTCACCTGATGGACGTGCACCGAGAGGCGAGGTGAGTCGATGATCGGCTGTCCGAATGACCCGCCATGCGGGCACAACTTCCACGACATCTACGAGATGGGCGACCCGTACCCGACGTGCTGTCATGGGGGCTGCAAGTGCGGTCACCCCGGCGACGCGACCCTTCAGCGCCACGAGGACGGAACCGTGACGGTGCTTCGCGCCGACCCCGTGATCGTCGTTGATCGCGAAGTGCTGACGTCGGCGCCGGAGTGGGCGTACGACGGCGACGTGCTGCAACTGGACACGGCTGGCGAGTATCGCTATGAGCTGCTGCGCAGGGCTGAGGACGACCGGTACATCTTCGGTCGCATCCGGGAAGAGGCGAGCCGATGAGCCTGCCGATTCGCACCGTGGTCCGCCCGGCCGTGCTCGGCGACCAACTCAACGGGAAGCTGCCCGACACGATCCTGGTCGACACACCTGGTCAGGCTGGCGGCCCGACGGTTCGGCTGGTCGCACCCGCCGCTCGGGCGTGGCGGGCGCTGTGCGCGGCTGCCCTCTCCGCTGGCCACGTGCTGAAGGCCACGTCCACCGCGGACTCGTACCGTACGTACGAGGTGCAGGAGCGGGTGTTCCGCGAGCGCTACACGACCACCTTCATCGGTAGCGCGCCGGTGCGGATCTGGAACGGGGTGCGCTGGTACCAGCGGGCTGGTGTTGCGCCCGCGGCCGTGCCGGGTACCAGTAACCACGGGTGGGGCCTGGCGGTCGACACCGGCGAGGAACGCGACGGCGACACGGGCACCGAGACGATGGACGCCGACACCTTGGCGTGGCTGGTCGGCAACGAGGGACGGTTCGGCTTCAGCCACGAGCTCGAACCCGAGCCGTGGCACATCAGGTACTGGGCCGGCGATGCGATCCCGCAGGCCGTGCTCGACTACGAGAAGGGTCCGCTGATGGCACTGTCCGACGGCGATCAGGAACGGCTCGCGTGGCGGGTCTCGGCGCTGCTGAAGAACCAACCTGCGGTTACGGGCGGCCCGTCGAAGGGTGAGCCGAACGAACTGCACACCGCGCTCGCCGCGATCGGCGACCGGCTGGCCAAGTTGGAGCAGGCGCTATCCGCCCCGCTGGCGACCACCGCATCGGGTCAGGTCACGTTCACCCCGGTCGCTACGGGCGGAACCGTCTCCGCCGCGCCAGTCGTCGGCGGATAGGCCACGACGGGTCTGGAATGGCCACCCTGCCGCTGCGGAGTTCACCGGAGACCGTGTCGGCCCTTGACCACATCTTGGCGTTACACGCGGCGATGGATTTGCGCTACCAGCAGCGTTTCGAGGCGCAGGAAACCGCGATGCAGGCAGCGTTGACGTCCGCCGAAAAGGCCGTTCAGGCGGCGTTGGCGGCGGCGGACAAGGCCACAGAAAAGGCTGAGCGTGAAGCCAAGGTGTGGCGGGAAGCCTCCAACGAGTGGCGCGAGGCGATGACCGATCGGGAGCGCAAGTTCGTCTCTGCCGAGGTGTTCGCCGAGACGATCGCCGGCCTGCGCACCGAGGTCCGTACCCGCGGACTGCAGGCCACCTTCGGTTACGTGGTGGGGTTCATCGGGATCATCAGCGCCACGGTCGCGATCGTGTTGGCCTTGGCGCACTAACGAGAGGGTGTGGCTTGTGGCGATCGCAACCCAACAGCGTCACCCGTGGCGGGCCACGCTGCGCACCGTGGTGGCCGCGGCGGTGGCGGCCCTGCCCCTAGTGCCGGAGGTGGTTGGTGGGTTGCACATTGGCACCACCGCCACGGTTACCCAGTTCCTGGCGATCAGCGCCGGTGTGACGCGTCTTCTTGCCCGCCCGGACGTGGAGGCGTGGTTGCACGTCTACGCACCGTGGCTTACCGCACAGCCGGCGGCGAGTGTTCTCGCCCCGCCGATCCCACCGATCCCACCGACCGAGCCAGTACCCGCACCACCAGAGCCGCCACCGGCCGAACCCCTCGAACCCTGACCGGCAACCACCAGCACCACCCCGCATGACCCCCGCGGCCAGGACCCGCCGCGGGAAAGCACCAGTGAACGGCGGCGCCTCGTGTGGGGGACATAGACAACTGGCAAGCACTCGGCGTCGTGTGCGGGGCGATCCTGACCGCCGCGACGCTGGTGAACTTGGCCTGGCGGAAGGTGATACGCCCTATGTGGAGAGCGCTACGAACGGCGTACCAGCGGGCGAACGATGCGGTCGACATCATCCTCGGCGACGAGGTGAAGGGCATCCCCGGGTTGGCGGGGCGGTTGGCGAAGTTGGAGCTGGCGCAGGCGGCGGCGTTGGAGTTGGTGCGGGCTGAGCACGCGAGTTGGCACGCGCCGCCGGGTGCGATGCCGGCTAGGCCGTACGCGCCGAGGCCGAATGGTGGTGGCAGTGGCCGCCGCCAGCAGCGATAAGGGAGGTCGGAATGTCAGCGCTTGAGCTTGCACTGCTGATCGTGGCGTTCATTCTGTTCGTGGTGGACGCGACCGGAAAGGTTGGTCGGTCGCTGCTGGCGATCGGGTTAGCGGCGTGGGTGTTGGCCGAGATCCTGGGTCGCTGGCCGACGTGAGGACCCTGGTAGGCGCGGCCGAGCCGGAACCGAGACGGCCGAACACCGCTGGAGCCATGCCGTACCCGTCGTGGTCGATGGCGAACACGACCTCCACGTCCGTCTTGTCGCTCAACTTCGTCGTCACCGGCACCGAGGCGGCAGCGGTTCCGGTTGAGCCGTACCGGACCACGGCGTACGTCGGCCGGCCAGTGCCGGAGGTCGAGGCGTGACGAAAGTTGCGCTGTGCGCCAACTGCTGGGATATCGTCTCGCCGCGACGAGCATGGAAAACCGACCGCTCGTGGCGCTGGTGTGAGTGCGACCACACGGCCGTACGTTGGCGAGACGGCAACCGGGGTCTGCTGGAAGTCACCTCATCGCACGGCCCGACCGGCGTACGGATTCTTGGTCTGAACAATTCGTTCCTGGAGCCTGCTGTGAACGTGGGCCACGCGCTCAAGGATGAAGAGTGGCGTGTCCTGCATCAGGACGCCTGTCGGCTGCTTGAGCCGTACTACCTGTTCCACACCGACAAGCGGGCGTGCTGGGCGCTGGTGGTGGCCGTTGGCGGGAGCGGCGACGTGACGTTCGTGCCGTACGCCGAAGTCCGATACGTGCCGTCGATCGAGGTCGCGATGAGCCGCGAGGAGATCGCGAAGTGACGAGGGCGTCGATGCTCACGCCCGGGCAGATGTACCTGCTCAACCACGCCTGCTGGCCGGTGCGTCTCGCCTTCAGCTCCTGCCCGTACCTCGTCGGGTCGGCGCTGGAGCGGCCGGACTACCGCGACGTGGACGTGCGCACCATGCTCGACGATGACCGGTTCGCCGCCATGTTCCCCGGCTACGAGTCGGAGTGGACTGACCCGCTGTGGTCGCTGGTGTGCTCGACGATCGGCCGGCAACTGTCCGACGCCACCGGTCTACGAGTGGACTACCAGATCCAGCAGACGACCACAGCGAACGAGCTTTACCACGGTCCGCGAAACGCGCTGGCCGTCTTCGCGGTGGGTCCGCGACCCCGGTAGGTAGTTGACTTCCCGCGCCGTGTGGTGCGCGGGCTAGCCGCGCGTCCCGGTATGGACGCACCCGTGATGGGAGATGGCGAGATGCCAAAGGAAACAATCAACGACCAGGCCGCAATGTACGACCTGACGGTCGGTTGGAGCGCAGGCCAGTACGTCCAGTTGGGGATCACCACCGCTGACGGCCGAGCGATCATCGACAAGCTGATCGAGAAGCCATCCGACGAGACGCGCCGAACGATCGACCAACTCACTGGCAATGGGACCGTCGCGGCCTTCACGTCCCTCTGGGGCACGCTGGACCGTGAGGGTTGCAATCGGGCGATCCGGGTTCTGCGCCGCGCGAGGGATCAGGCGTTCGGTCGGGACGAGTAGCCATGCGGTAACGTCCACCTCGGCGGCGGCCCGGACAACTGATGCCCGGGTCCATCCCAGGGCGCCCCTCGGGTCGCTCGGCAGGTGGAGATCGCACGTGAGCCCCGGGCCGACACCCGGAGCGAACATGTTACGAAGACTGGCCCTGCTGGTTATCCCGGCAGTCCTCGCAGGCGTTTGCCTGCCAACGCAGCACGCTTCGGCGGCGACTGTGGCACCTGTTGAGGGTGTTGCGGTCGCCGCCGTTTCGTCGTTCACAGTGACGACCAGGCCGTGGCCGTCGGTGTACGGGTCGCTGTCCGGTGTGGCCGGCGCGGTGTGCCACGACGCTGCCCGCTGGTGGTCGACGGTGTATGTGCCGAACCGTGCGGCGATCGGGGCGGACCCGAACCGCATTCAGATCGGGGTCAAGCTCGAGGTCGCATGCTCGAGCACGGCCACAACCTCGAGGACACGCCCAACCTCGAGGTCTAGCTCGAGCAGTCACGCGCCCACCGCGTCGAGCACCTCGAGCTCGCGCATTGGCAAGGTCTTGGCCTACGCCAGGGCGCACATCGGCGCCCCGTACGTGTGGGCTGCCACCGGACCGTACGGCTTCGACTGCTCCGGCCTTGTGGTCGCCTCGTACGCGCGGGTGGGTGTGTACCTGCCGCACCAGTCGCAGGCGATGCTGTCGCGTGGTCGTGCTGTGTCGCGGGCCAATCTGCGCCCGGGTGATGTGCTGATTTACCGGCCGGGGACGTTGTACGGCGGGAACACCGGGCATGCGCAGATGTACCTCGGCGGCGGCAAGGTGATCGAGTCGGGTCGGGGCGGTGTGCACATCCGGGACCTGCCAGCCGCCCGTTACTTCTGGGCCGCGCGGCGGATGGTGGGCTGACGGCGATTCGGGTTTGCGACCTTGGCCTGTCGCGGCTACCGTCGAAGACGCACCTCCCCGGTGCGCAGGCTGCGGATACTTCTGGCATTGAAAATCCGCGGTCGACCCTGATCTCGGGGAGTACAAACTTCAGAGCTTCTGCTTCCGGTG
>Ga0070704_100001327_pt1 | contig 13101 bp, 17 predicted proteins | sample KBSK5252metaG_FD_65467 | JGI IMG/M metagenome (GOLD analysis project Ga0070704, IMG submission 65467) | Corn, switchgrass and miscanthus rhizosphere microbial communities from Kellogg Biological Station, Michigan, USA - KBS K5-25-2 metaG | ecosystem: Host-associated > Plants > Roots >...
TGATAATGGGGAATCACGAATGGATTCTCGCCTGGCTGGCGGGAAATTAAGGACGGGCGAACCGGATGAACCGAGAACGCAATCCTGCACCCCGAGCGGCTCATGCGCCGCACGCTCCGCTGACCGCCTATTACGCCAGCGAGCTGGAGCGCGCCGGCTTTGTCCGGCGGATGTTCGATAGCACCGCAGCCGACTACGACCGCATGGAACGCATCCTCGGTTTCGGCAAAGGTTCCTCGTATCGCGGTCAGGCGCTTGAACGCGCCGGTCTGCGGTCCGGCATGCGGATCATCGACGTCGGCGTGGGTACCGGACTGGTGGCACGCGAGGCGGTGCGCATTGTGGGCAATCCGCAGTTGGTCGTAGGCATCGATCCCAGCCCCGGCATGATGGCCAACGCCAGGTTGCCACAGGGTGTATCCCTGCTCGAAGGGACGGCCGAAGTCATTCCTTTCGCGGATGCCAGCTTCGATTTCCTCAGCATGGGCTACGCTTTGCGCCACATCGGCGACCTGTCGATCGCCTTCCGCGAATTTCATCGCGTGATGAAGCCCGGCGCGCGCCTGTGCCTGCTGGAAATCACCCGGCCGGAGAAAGGCATCGGTGGCGCGCTGGTCAAGGCCTACATGAAAGGCGTCGTACCTGCGCTGGCCCGCATCGTCGGCAGCGCAAAGGGCACCGGCCTGCTGTGGCGCTATTACTGGGACACCATCGAGGCTTGCGTGCCTCCCGATCAAGTGCTCGCCACCCTCGAGGCTGCCGGTTTCGCAGGCGCACGCCGCCATGTCCAAACCAAGGCGCTGAGCATTCTCGCGGAATACCAGGCCAGTAAGCCGGGGTGATTGCGCAGCGCAGATGGGCTTATCGCTGCATCAGGCCTTGAACGCCTTACGAGCGGCCGCGAGCGTCGCGTCGATCTCCGTCTGGCCATGGGATGCGGAGACAAAGCCCGCCTCGTAAGCCGAGGGCGCCAGGTACACGCCGCCCTCGAGCATGCCGTGGAAGAATTTATTGAAGCGATCTTTGTCGCATTGCATGACTTCGGCAAAGCTCGCCGGGGGCGAGGCACGGAAATACAGGCCGAACATGCTGCCGATCGATTGCGCCGAGAATACGACGTTCGCCTTCCCTGCTTCCGCCATCAGGCCGTCAACCAGCAATTGCGTAGTCGCTTCGATCCTCGATTGGAAGTCTTTTTCCTCCACGAGCTTCAACGTCGCCAGTCCGGCCGCGATGGCCACGGGGTTCCCCGACAGCGTGCCGGCTTGATACACGGGACCCAGCGGAGCGATTTTTCCCATGATCTCGCGCTTGCCGCCGAAGGCGCCGACCGGCAGTCCGCCGCCAATCACTTTGCCCAGAGTGGTGAGATCCGGCCGGATGCCATAGTGCGCCTGCGCGCCCCCGAGCGCGACGCGAAATCCGGTCATGACTTCGTCGAAGATCAGCACTGCGCCATGCTTGGTGCAAAGCTCGCGCAGCACCTCGAGAAATCCCGCCTTGGGGAATACGAGATTCATGTTGCCCGCGACCGGCTCCAGGATCACCGCCGCAATCTCGCCGCCGCGCGCGGCGAAGAGCGCCTTGCACTGCTCCGTGTCGTTGTAGTCGAGCACAATGGTGTGCGCTGCGGTATCGGCAGGCACGCCGGCGGAGCTCGGATTGCCGAATGTGAGGGCGCCTGACCCGGCTTTCACGAGCAGCGAATCGGCGTGGCCGTGGTAGCAGCCCTCGAACTTCACGATCAGGTCGCGGCCGGTGAAGCCGCGCGCGAGACGCAGCGCGCTCATCGTCGCTTCCGTTCCCGAGGAGACGAGGCGCACCAGCTCGATCGACGGCACGTGCTTGCAGATTCTCTCCGCAAGTTCGATCTCGATCTCGGTCGGCGCGCCGAATGAAAGGGCGCGCGAGGCAGCAGCCTGCACTGCTTCGACGACCGCCGGGTGCGTGTGCCCGGCGATCATCGGCCCCCAGGAGCCGACGTAGTCGATGTAGCGCTTGCCGTCGGCGTCCCACAGGTGCGGCCCGTGGGCGCGCTCGAAGAACGGCGGGGTACCTCCGACTGCGCGAAATGCGCGTACCGGGGAATTCACGCCGGCGGGGATATGCCGCTGCGCGCGCCGGAAAAGCTCTTCGTTGCGTTTGCTCATGCGATTGTCCGTGGTTCTGCGGCGAACAGCCGTGCAAACGCCCGCGCACGCTTGCCGATTTCGGGAGCGTCGAACAGCGCCGAGATCACCGCGAGCGCGTCGGCTCCCGCATCGAGCACGCCGGCGGCGTTCTCCAGAGTGATCCCGCCGATCGCAACGAGAGGTACGCCGAGCGCACCCGCTTCGCGGAAAAGGCGGAGCGGCGCACGCACCGCACCGGGCTTCGTGCCAGACGGAAAAACGCTGCCGAACGCGACGTAGTCGGCTCCGGCGGCAACTGCGGCCCGCGCTGCCGCAATGGAGTCGTAGCACGAGACGCCGAGCAGCTTCCCGGGCAACGCGCGACGCGCTGTGTCGATGTCGCCGTCGTCGCCGCCCAGGTGAACGCCGTCGGCGTCCACCGCCGCGGCGAGCTCGACGTCGTCGTTGATGATGAACGGAACGGCGCTCGCGCGCGCAAGCAGCGCGAGCCGCCGTGCCTGCTCCATCCGCAGCGCCGCACTCGCGGTCTTGTTTCGGTATTGAAGGGCCGCGCAGTCCTGGGCGGCAGCGGCAAGCAGCGCGCGAACTCGATCCTCGAGCCGCGACGAATCCGCGTCGTCGGGCGTAATTACATACAAGCCGCGCAATGTCATCGGATCGCCGCATCCTTGGCTTGGTGCGCCCAGAACAACCGGTCCGGAATGTGCTGCCCGGCGGCCGGCCGAAAACCGTTGGCGAGCGTGCGCCAGGTGTATTCCTGCGCGACGTGCACTGCATCCGGCACGGGTAATCCCAAGGCAAGTTGCGCCGCGACCGCGGAGGCAAGCGTGCAGCCCGAGCCGTGATACGTACCGACGAGTCGCTGCCAACGATGCGTATGTCGCGCCCCCGCCGGGCCGTACAGTGTGTTCACCACCTCTGCACCCGGCTCGTGCGTGCCCGTGATGAGCACGTAGGCAGCGCCGCGAGCGATCAGGCGGGCGGCGCAATCGTCGAGACCGGCGCTCGGCGACGCGCCCGCGAGCCGGCGGGCTTCCACGCTGTTCGGCGTCAGCACCGTCGTCAGCGGCAGCCAATGCTCGAGCAGTGCTTCGATGGTCGCTTCCGATGCGAGCACGTCGCCGCGCCCCGAAGTCAGTACCGGATCCAGCACGAGCGGCGTGCGGCGGTGCTGCGCGACCAGTTCAGCGAGGGCGGTGGCATTTTCGACCGATCCGAGCACGCCGAGCTTGAACGCAGCGATCGGCATTTCGTCGAGCACTGCACGCGCCTGCTCGATGACCCAATTCGCCTCGAGAGCGCGCACGCTGCGCACGCCGTGCGTGTCCTGGACCGTGATCGCAGTCGTTACCGACACCGGATGGCAGCCCAGGCTCGCGAGCGTCACGACGTCGGCCTGCAGTCCCGCCCCGCCGGTGGGATCGGTCGCCGCGAAGGTCATTACGATCGGAGGATGCGTAGGCATGTTCTTGCGCCGGCGCCGCGGCGGGCGAGCGAGTGCGGGAATGCGTTAAGATGCCGGCCGATTTTAACTCACCACTTTGCGCTCCCTTTCATGGCCGAAAATCAAGTGCGCTACCGGACCTGGATGTGCCTCATCTGCGGTTTCGTCTATGAGGAAGAGAAGGGTCTTCCCGGCGAAGGCATCGCGGCGGGCACCCGCTGGGAAGATATCCCGATCAACTGGACCTGCCCCGAGTGCGGCGCGCGCAAGGAGGATTTCGAGATGGTGGAGATATAGGCCGGCCGACGGTCCGGGAGTAGAATGGATCCGCGCGTGTCTTCGATCAATCTGACGCATCATTTCCTGATCGCCATGCCGAGTATGGTCGATCCGTACTTTGCGAAGACACTGACCTATATCTGCGAGCACAGCGAGCAGGGCGCGCTCGGAATCGTCGTCAATCGCCCGATCGACATGACCCTGCAGGCGCTGTTCGAGCGCCTGTCGCTGACGCTCGAGGGGCGCGACATGCGCGATGCGCCGATCTACTTCGGCGGCCCGGTTCAGACCGATCGCGGCTTCGTGCTGCACACGCCCGCAGGGCAATGGCAATCGACGCTGCGCGTGCGCGACGCGATCGGGCTGACGACCTCGAAGGACATCCTCGAGGCGGTCGGGCGCGGCGAAGGTCCGCCGAAGATCCTGGTCACGCTGGGCTATGCCGGCTGGTCCGCCGGGCAGATCGAGCATGAGCTGTCGCAGAACGCGTGGCTGACGGTGGAAGCCAAGGACGCGATCATCTTCGATCTTCCCGCCGAGGAACGGCTCGCCGCGGCGATGGAGTTGCTCGGGCTGGATTTCGCGCGCCTCGCCGACCAGGCGGGACATGCCTGAGACGCAGCGCGCCACCATCCTCGCTTTCGATTTTGGTATCCGTCGCATCGGTGTTGCCGTGGGCGAGCCCGAGACGGGCACAGCGCATCCGCTGCCGGGCATCGCGCTCGCGGGCGATGCGCGCTTCGCGGCAATCGGCGGCCTGGTTGCCGAGTGGCGGCCGGCACGCTTCGTGGTCGGGCTGCCGCTCGCCGCAAACGGCTCATCGCACGACCTGACCCGGCGTGCGGAGCGCTTCGCGCGCCAGTTGCGCGGCCGCTTTCATCTGCCGGTCGAGCTGGTGGACGAACGCTTCACCTCGCTCGAAGCCGAGCAGCGGTTGCGCGGCCGCAAGGCCGGGCGCCTTGCGGTCGACTCGGTCGCCGCGCAGCTGATCCTGGAGCAGTACTTCGATGAACGCGCTGCCTGACGCCGAAGCGCTGCTGCCGCGGCTCGCCGACGACCTGCGCGCCCGCGCGGCGCCGGACGCGGCCATGATCGGCCTGTATACCGGCGGCGCGTGGCTCGCCGAGCGCCTGCACGCGATGCTCGGCCTGCAGACACCGCTCGGCCTGATGGACATCGCGTTCTACCGCGACGACTACCACAAGGAAGGCCTCAAGCACGATCCCAAGCGCACCAAGATTCCGTTCGACGTTGAAGGCAGGGATCTGCTGCTCGTCGACGACGTGCTGTACACCGGGCGCACCGTGCGCGCGGCGATGAACGAGCTGTTCGATTACGGGCGTCCGCGCAGCATCTCGCTCGTGATCCTCGCCGATCGCGGCGGGCGCCAGCTGCCGATTTGCGCGCAGCACTGCGGCGCAGTCGTCCAGGTGCCGGAAGGAATGCGGCTGCGCCTCAAGCGCGGCGATGACGGCACGCTCAAGCTCGAGCTCGAACGTGCAGCGTAGCCCGCAGCTGAACGAGAAAGGAGAGCTGCAGCACCTGCTGTCCGTCGAAGGCTTGCCGCGGGAGATCCTGGTGCAGATCCTCGATACCGCGGAGTCGTTCGTCGGGGTGACCGAGCGCGACATCAAGAAGGTCCCGTTGCTGCGCGGCAAGAGCGTGTTCAACCTGTTCTTCGAGCCCTCGACGCGCACGCGCACGACGTTCGAGATTGCCGCCAAGCGGCTCTCGGCCGACGTCATCAACCTGAACATCGCGCTCTCGTCGCAGACCAAGGGCGAGTCGCTGCTCGACACCGTGGCGAACCTTTCCGCGATGCACGCCGATCTATTCGTCGTGCGCCACGCATCGGCCGGCGCGCCGTTCCTGATCGCGCGCGGCGTGAAGGCGCACGAACACGTGATCAACGCCGGGGACGGCCGGCACGCCCACCCGACGCAGGGGCTGCTCGATCTTTTCACGATCCGCCACTACAAGAAGGACTTTTCCCGCCTGACCGTGGCGATCGTGGGCGACATCCTGCACTCGCGGGTTGCGCGCTCGCTGATACACGGCCTGACCACGCTCGGAACGCCCGAAGTCCGCGTGATCGGTCCGCAGACGCTGCTCCCGGCCGGGGTCGAATCGCTCGGTGTGCGCGTCTTCCACGACATGCGCGAGGGGATGAAGGGCGCCGACGTGATCGTCATGCTGCGCCTGCAGAACGAACGCATGAGCGGCGCGCTCCTGCCCTCCGCGCAGGAGTTCTTCATGACCTATGGCCTGACTGCGGAAAAGCTCGCGCTCGCGCACCCGGAAGCGATCGTGATGCATCCGGGGCCGATGAACCGCGGTGTCGAGATCGACTCGTCGGTCGCCGACGGTTCGCACTCGGTGATCCTGCCGCAGGTAACCTTCGGGATCGCCGTGCGCATGGCGGTGATGTCAATCGTGGCGGGGAACTGAATGCGCATCCTGATTCGCGGCGGTCGCGTGATCGACCCGGCAAGTGGACGCGACGGCATCGGCGATGTATTCCTCGCAGACGGAAAAATTGCCGAGGCAAAGGGGAGCGCGGATCGCACCATCGACGCGGCGGGACTGGTCGTCGCACCAGGGCTGGTCGACCTTTCGGCACGGCTGCGCGAACCGGGCGACGAATACAAGGCGACCCTGCAGTCCGAAATGGAAGCTGCGGTAGCGGGAGGCGTGACCAGCCTCGCTTGCGCGCCGGATACCGATCCGCCGCTCGATGAGCCGGGCCTCGTCGACATGTTGCGCCGCCGCGCGAAAGCACTCGCGCGGGCGCGCGTATACCCGGTTGGCGCGCTTACGCTCAAGCTCGAAGGCAAGCGCCTCACCGAGATGGCGGAGCTCGCGGCGGCCGGCTGCGTTGCCTTTTCGCAGGCCAACGTGCCGATCGCGGACACGCAGGTGCTGTGGCGCGCGCTGCAATATGCCGCCACATTCGGTTATCCGGTGTGGCTGCGTGCGGAGGACCCGTGGCTGGCGAAGGACGGCGTCGCGCACGACGGCGAGGTCGCGACGCGCCTCGGCCTTTCAGGGATCCCGGTGTTCGCTGAAACGATTGCGCTCGCGACGCTGCTCGAGCTGGTGCGCGCCACCGGGACGCGGCTGCATGTCTGCCGGCTCTCCAGCGCGGCCGGCGTCGAGCTGATGCGCGCGGCGAAGAAAGAAAAGCTGCCGGTGAGTTGCGACGTTGGCATTCACCACGTGCATCTCTCGGACGTGGACCTCGGCTACTTCGACTCTCACTGCCGGATCGAGCCCCCGTTCAGGAGCGGGCGCGATCGCGAAGCGCTCTCGCGCGCGCTCGCAGACGGCACGATCGACTGCGCGGTGTCGGACCATACACCGGTCGACGAGGACCGCAAGCAGATGCCGTTCGACGAGGCCGAGCCGGGCGCCACGGGTCTGGAGTTGCTGCTGCCGCTGACGCTGAAGTGGGGCGAAGAACGGGGCCTGGGCCTGGTCGAATCGCTCGCCCGCATCACTTGCGAGCCTGCGCGCGTGCTCGGCGTTCCCTCGGGTCGAATCCAGGCGGGCGCACCCGCAGACGTGATCGTGTTCGACCCGGGCGCGCCATTTCGCGTGACCGCCGAAGGCCTGCGCAGCCAGGGCAAGAACTCGCCGTTTCTCGGGCATGAGCTGCTGGGGCGCGTGCGGACCACGCTCGTGGCCGGAAACGTCGTGTACGAAGAGCGGTGAAGCCGATCGTCTGCGTACTCGCGGTTTGCCTCGCGGGGTGCGCGGCTCCTGCCAAGCGCGACGTCCCCGTAGATAGGCCGACCCGCGGCGCGTACCCAAAGGAGGACGGCCCGGCAATGCGTGACGTCCCCACCGATCGGCCGGCTCGCGGCGCGTACTACAAGGATGACGGCCCGGGAGAGAATCCTCCACCCAATCTCGGCTCGATTCCCGACGCCGAGCCCAAGGCAGAGCCGCTGCATCGCTTTGCCAACCGTCCGTACCAGGTGTTCGGCAAGGACTATGTGCCGCTCGCATCGGTCGGCGCGTTTCGCCAGCGCGGCGTGGCGAGCTGGTACGGAAGGCGCTTTCACGGCGGCATGACCTCCACTGGAGAGCGCTACGACATGTACGCGATGACTGCGGCGCACCCGACGCTTCCGGTGCCGAGCTACGTGCGCGTGACGAACGTCGCGAACGGGGCCAGCGTGGTGGTGCGCGTCAACGACCGCGGGCCGTTTCACGCCGAGCGCGTGATCGATCTGTCCTACACCGCGGCGTATCGCCTCGGATTCGCCGACGCGGGAAGTGCGCTCGTCGACGTCGAGGCTGTCCTGCCCGGGGCAGGTGCACTCGCAGCCGCGCCGCCCGCGCCGGTTCAGGCCGCGGCCCGAGTGCCGGTGGTGCCGGAAGCGCAAGCCAGGGGCGTGTACCTCCAGCTCGGTGCATTCGCGGTACGCGAGAACGCGGAGTCGTTCCGCGCCCGGATGATGCGCGAATTCGCCTGGCTGTCGGAGACCATTCAAGTGATCGCGAGCGAGTCGCTCTTCCGGTTGCACCTCGGTCCTTATCGCACGCCGGACGAGGCCCGCGCCGTTGCTGATCGCATCCGAGCGCAGGTGAGCCTCGCACCGCTGCTCGTGATCCGCTGAGCCGCGGCTATAATCCGCGCTCTCCCGCGCGGTCCCCGATGTTTCGTACGCTCGTCGCGATCCTTGTGTTTTTCGCCGGCCCGGTTGCGCTGGCGCAGCAGCCGCCTTCGGTGATCGCCCGGGCCTGGGTGCTCGCCGATCTATCGAGCGGCCAGATTCTGGCCACCGAGAAGCCCGACGAGCGGTTCGAGCCCGCGTCGTTGACGAAATTGATGACCGCGTACGTCGTATTCGGCGCGCTCAAGGAAAAGAAGATCGCGCTCGATCAGCAGGTCACCGTGTCGGAGCGTACACGGCGCGCGCCCGGCTCCCGCATGTTCATCGATCCGCGCAAGCCCGTCTCGGTGGACGAGCTGATTCGCGGCATGGTGATCCAGTCCGGCAACGATGCCTGCATCGCGCTCGCCGAGCTGATCGCCGGCGCCGAGGAAACCTTCGCCGGGCTGATGAATCGCGAGGCCACGCGCCTGGGCATGAAGAACACGAAGTTCATGAACTCGTCCGGCCTGCCGGACCCGCAGCACTATTCGACCGCGCGCGATCTGCAGGTGCTCGCCGCCGCGCTGATCCGCGATTTCCCGGCGCAGTATGGGCAGTACTACTCGCAAAAGGAATTCCGCTACAACAACATCACGCAGCCCAACCGCAACCGCCTGCTGTGGCTCGATCCCACCGTGGACGGGGTGAAAACCGGCTTCACCGAGGCCGCCGGCTATTGCCTGATCGCCTCTTCCAAGCGCGGTCCGCGCCGCTTGCTCTCGGTGTTGCTGGGTTCGACGTCGGAGTCGACGCGTGCCCAGGAGTCGCAGAAGCTGCTCAACTGGGGATTCCAGTTCTTCGACGCGGTCAAGGTGTACGGCGAAGGACAGGCGGTCAAGGAGATCGAAGTGTGGAAAGGCGAGAAACGCCAGCTCAAGGCCGGGTTCCAGTCCGAGCTGGTGCTGACCGTGCCCAAGGGGCAGGCCGACAAGATCAAGGGCGAGCTCGTCACGCAATCGCCGCTGATTGCGCCGGTGTCCGCGGGACAGCGCGTCGGGTCGCTGCGCGTATCGCTCGACGGAAAAAGCGCCGGGGAGTATCCGGTCTATGCGCTCGAGAGCATCGCGGAGGCAGGATTTCTCTCTCGCGCCTGGGATACACTGCGGCTTTGGATCAAGTGAGCGCGTCCGCCATGGTCTTTCTCAACGGCAGGTTCATTCCGATTGAAGAAGCGCGTGTGCCGGTGCTGGACCGCGGGTTCATCTTCGGCGACGGCGTCTACGAGCTGGTGCCCGTGTATTCGCGGGTGCCCTTCCGGCTCGAAGAGCATCTCGCACGCCTGGAGCGCAGCCTCTCCGAGACGCGGATCCGCAACCCGTACTCGCGCGACGAGTGGCGGGACATCATCGTGCAACTCGTGGCGAAGCAGCCTTACGAGGACCAGGGCGTGTACTTCCAGGTGACCCGCGGGGTTGCGAAACGTGACCACTCGTTTCCGCAGGACGCGACGCCGACGGTGTTCATCATGGCGAACCCGCTCGTCAATCCACCGCGCGACCTGGTGGAGCGCGGGGCGGCGGCGGTCAGCGCGCAGGACAACCGCTGGCACCGCTGCAACATCAAGTCGATCTCGCTCATCGGCAACGTATTGTTGCGGCAGCTCTCGGCCGACGCCGGCGCGACCGAAACGATTCTGTTTCGCGATGGCCATCTGACGGAAGCCGCCGCCTGCAACGTGTTCGTAGTGCGCGGCGGCGTGATCCAGGGGCCGCCGAAATCAAACCTGATCCTGCCCGGCATCACGTATGACGTCGTAGTGGAGCTTGCGCAGGCGGCGCAGCTTCCGCTCGAGATCCGCGACGTCAGCGAGGCCGAGACGCGCGCCGCCGACGAAATCTGGGTGACTTCATCGTCCAAGGAAGTGCTTGCAATCGTGCAGCTCGACGGCAAACCGGTTGGGGACGGGCGGCCCGGCCCGGTGTTCCGCCGCATGTATCCGCTCTACCAGGACTTCAAGCAGACGGTGATGCGCGCCGGCCGGGAGCGCGCCGCCGCCTAGGCGTGAACGTGGACGCGCAAGTCGCGCCGCTCGCGTTTCCCTGCCCGTTTCCGATCAAGGTGATGGGCCGGCGCGAAGGCGGCTTCGCGCAAGCCGTGATGGAAATCGTATTGCGCCACGCGCCCGACTTCCAGCCGGCGACGATCGAAATGCGCCCCAGCCGCAAGGGCAAGTACCTCAGCCTCACCTGCGTCGTGAACGCGACCTCGCGCGAGCAGCTCGATGCGCTGTACCAGGAGTTGTGCGATCACCCTTCGGTGGTGCTGGTGCTCTGATGCGCTTCGAACCGCCGCCGCTCCTCGTCAAGCACCTGGGAAGAATCGAGTACGTCCCGGCGCTGCAGGCGATGCGCGCCTTTACGGAAAATCGCGGCGTCGACACTGCCGACGAACTGTGGGTGCTCGAGCATCCGCCGGTCTACACGCTCGGCGTGCGCTCGGATCCTGGCCATCGGCCGGGGGCCGAGAGCGGCATCGCGATCGTGCACAGCAATCGCGGCGGCGAGATCACCTACCACGGCCCCGGCCAGGCGATCGTCTATACGCTCGTCGACCTGGCGCGCCGCGGGCTGAAAGTGCGCGAGTTCGTCCGAATGCTGGAGCAATCGGTGATCGACGTGCTCGTAGAAGGTGGCGTGACGGCGACGCGCAGGGCGGGCGCTCCCGGCGTGTATGTCGGCGAAGCGAAGGTCGCGGCGCTCGGGCTTCGCGTTTCCCGCGGCAGGGCCTATCATGGGATCGCGCTCAACGTCGACATGGATCTATCCCCCTTTCTCGCCATCGACCCGTGCGGCTTTCCCGGCCTCGCCGTGACACAGACGCGCGACCTCGGCATTGCCGGGTCGGCGCATACGGTGGGCGAAAGACTCGGCGCAACGCTTGCCCGGAAGCTCGGTCATGCGTGAGCCGGGGGCCAAGGAAAGAGGACAGGCCAAGACGGCGCGCATTCCGATCCGGATTACGCCGCGCGAGCGACCGCCAAAACCCGAATGGATCCGCGTTCGCGTCGCGGGCGCCGACTCGCGCTTTCACGAAGTAAAGCGGATCCTGCGCGAGCAGCGGCTGCACAGCGTGTGCGAGGAAGCGTCGTGCCCGAATATCGGCGAGTGCTTCGGCAAGGGCACCGCCACGTTCATGATCCTCGGCGACATCTGCACGCGCCGCTGCCCGTTCTGCGACGTCGCGCACGGCCGGCCGCTTGCGCCCGACGCCGAGGAGCCGGCGCATCTGGCGGACACGATCGCCCGCCTGCAGCTCGCGTACGTCGTCGTGACGAGCGTCGATCGCGACGACCTGAGGGACGGAGGCGCGCAGCATTTCGTCGACTGTATCCGCGCGATCCGCGAGCGCTCGCCGCGCACCACGCTCGAGATCCTGGTGCCCGATTTCCGCGGGCGGCTCGAGCGCGCGCTCGACGTTCTGTCGGCCGCCCCGCCCGACGTGCTGAACCACAATCTGGAGACGGTGCCGCGACTGTATCGCCAGGCGCGGCCCGGCGGCGACTACGCGCATTCGCTTGCGCTCCTCCGGCAATTCAAGCGACGCCATCCGCACGTGCCGACGAAGTCCGGGCTGATGGTCGGGCTCGGCGAGTCGGACGATGAAATCGTGCAGGTGATGCGCGACCTGCGCGCGCACGACGTCGACATGCTGACGATCGGGCAGTACCTTGCGCCCTCGGTGCATCACCTGCCGGTCGAGCGCTACGTGCACCCGGATGCTTTCGCGGTGTTCGAGCGCGAAGCGCGTTCGCTCGGGTTCCGCAACGCCGCGATCGGGCCGCTCGTTCGTTCTTCGTACCATGCCGACCGGCAGGCGCACGCAGCCGGCCTCGAATAGGAGACCGCATGCCCAGAATCCTGCTCGCGCTCGTACTCGCCTGCAGCACGGGACTTGCGTCGGCGCAGCTCGACAAGATTTCCAATCAGGACGCCGGCACCGGTCTCAAGGCTGCACTCGAGAAAGGTACTCAAGCGGCCGTCACGAACCTCGGGAAGACCGACGGTTTCCTCGGCAACAACGCGGTGAAGATCCCGCTTCCGGATTCTCTCAAGCGCTACGAGAAGATGATGCGCACGGTCGGCATGGGCAAGTACGCCGACGAGTTGGTTCTCACGATGAACCGCGCTGCGGAGGCGGCGGTGCCGGAGGCGAAGACGCTCTTCGTCGATGCCGTGAAGAAGATGAGCCTGCAGGATGCGAAGGGCATCCTGATGGGCGGCAACACGTCCGGCACGGACTACTTCAAGCGCACGACGTCAGAGCCGCTGCGGGCGAAGTTCCTGCCGATCGTCGCGCAGGCGACGAAGAAGGTGCAGCTCGCCGACAAGTACAACGAGTACGCCTCGCGGGGCGCGAAGTTCGGGCTGGTGAAAAAGGAAGATGCGAACCTCGATGGCTACGTCACTCAGAAGACGCTCGACGGGTTGTTCTTCATGGTCGCCGAAGAAGAAAAGAGGATCCGCGCGAACCCGGTTGCCGCGGGGAGCGAGATCATCCGCAGGGTGTTCGGCGCGATGAAGTGAAGCCGGCGCTAGTGGGCCTGGTCCCAGTTGTCGCCGACGCCGACGTCGACGATCAGCGCCAC
>Ga0070704_100001329_pt1 | contig 13097 bp, 10 predicted proteins | sample KBSK5252metaG_FD_65467 | JGI IMG/M metagenome (GOLD analysis project Ga0070704, IMG submission 65467) | Corn, switchgrass and miscanthus rhizosphere microbial communities from Kellogg Biological Station, Michigan, USA - KBS K5-25-2 metaG | ecosystem: Host-associated > Plants > Roots >...
AGGACCGGACGGAATCGGCCTACACATCGACTCGTTCTGCGCGCTCGGCCATCGGCACCTCGCCATCATCGACACGTCGCAGGCCGGGTTTCGGCAACCGATGTCGTATCGAGGGCGTTACTGGATCACATACAACGGCGCCGTCTACAACTACGTGGAGCTGCGCGCCGAGCTCGAGACCCTCGGCGCAACGTTCGCGACACGCACCGACACGGAGGTGATCCTCGCGGCCTACGCGCATTGGGGGGCCGATTGCCTGCGGCGGTTCAACGGCATGTGGGCGTTCGTAATCTACGACAGCCAGGAACGCACGTTGCTGATCGCGCGCGACCGATTCGGCGTCAGACCTCTCTACTACTTGGAAGATGCAGAGCAATTCGCAATCGGCTCGGAAATCAAACAGCTGCTGCCGCTGCTGCCCAAGGTCCGCGTCAATCAGGACATGCTCGCCGAATCGCTGCTGATCCACTTTGGCGGCCACACGGAAGACACCTACTTCGCGGGCATCAAGTCGCTGCCGGCCGCTCATTACTTTCACTACTCGCTCGCGACGCACACTTACACGCGCCACCGGTACTACGACCTGGCCGCGAACGACGCCTACCGCGCTCTTTCGTTCGACGCCGCCGTTGCTACTTTCAAAGAGCTGTTCACGGATGCGGTGCGCGTTCGGCTACGATCCGCCGTTCCGATCGGCGCTGCTTTGAGCGGCGGGCTCGATAGCTCGACGACGTGCGCAGTTGCCGGATCGATTTGCAACGGCCATCGGCTCATGACGTTTCACGCGAAATCGACCGAGCAGGGTTCGGACGAGAGCGACTACGCGCAAGCTTGCGCGAGCCGCCTCGGGCTCCCACTCGTCGTGGTCGAACCCTCGACCGAAGACTTCAAGCGGACGATCGACGAGGTCGTCTACACGCAAGAAGAGCCTTTCGGCGGCCCGTCCATGTTCATGGGGTGGCACGTCTTCCGCGAAGCGAGAGCCCGCAACATCCGCGTGATGCTGAGCGGCCAAGGCGGCGACGAGACGCTCCTCGGCTACGACCGCTACTACGCGGCGATCCTCCATCAAACGTCCGGTATGACGTTCCTCCGGCAGCTCCTGTTGCAAGCTCGACATTCGAGCCTGACCCGCCTCGGCGTGCTCGAGTACTACCTCTATTTCACGCGCCCGGGCCTTCGGCTACGCCGGCTGAAGTCGCGCTCGTACCTCAAGCCGGAAATCGTCGACTCGTTGGCCTTCGCTCCGGTCGAGCAAAGCGCCGCGAGCTTCCGTAACGTCGACGAGCTGTCCAAGATCGAGATCGAGAGCCTGCAGCTGCCACGCTTGCTGCGATACGACGACCGCAACGCGATGCGCCACGCCATCGAGACGCGCATGCCGTTCCTCGATTACAGGCTCGTGGAGCTTGCCGTCTCGCTGCCCGCCGACTACAAGATCCACGACGGCTGGCGTAAATACGTGCTGCGCAAAGCGTTCGGCGATCAACTTCCTCCCGAGATCACCTGGCAGAGGACGAAGATCGGATTCGAGGCGCCCGACAACACTTGGCTGGCCGCCCATGGGGACGCCATCAAGCGCGAGATCGAGTCGTCGGCGATCCTTGAGAAAATTACAGACAAAGCAAGACTTCTCCGCGACTTCGCCTCCCTCTCCGTCAAGGAGCAATGGGCGTACTTCAACGCCGCCGCTTGGGAGCGCGTCTACAACGTGAGTTGCTAGAACCCGTTCTCCGTTCGAGAATAGGCCGCGTTCTGAACCAAGGGTTCAGCCGCGCGCACTCACGGCGTCATCTCGCAGGCCTGGTGGGAGGCCCGAGGTTCAATGCGCAGCTCGCTCGTTGCAATGGCGGTCTTTGCGCCGCTCTCGTGGTTATCGGCCTGCACGTCGCACGAGCAGCCGGATTCCGTGCTCGAGCCCGCGGGACATGGAGCACTCCGCATCAACGAGGTACGAGTGCCGGGAACCGGCGACCGTAAGAGCTCGCCCTTCGAGGGCACCGTCGAGCTCTACAACATCGGCGCTTCACCGGCCGATCTGCGTGGGTATGCCCTCCGGACCGATCTCGTCGACGATTGGCGGTTGCCGAACGTCACTCTCGCGCCGGGAGCGATGTACGTCGTTCGCTCGCTCGAGGCGCTAGGCGGCAATTACACCGGCTACTGGCGCGGGCCGATAAGCAGCATCGCCCTGATCGATCGGCTTGGCAGTGAGGTAGACCGGCTCGAAATTCCAGCGTCCCTGGCGAATAGCGTGCTAGGGAGGTACCCGAACGGGCTAGGAGCTCCTTACGTCTACCCGATCGACCGCGCGTCCTTCGGCGTTCCCAACGCCGACATCGGTTTCGTGCGCAATCTGGCCGCGGGCACCGAGTTCCAGCGACGAGATTCCTCGCCCAACGCAATCGTCAGCCACGCCGGCTATCACTGGATTCTCGGCGGCTGGAGCAACTTCGACGGCCTTGACGACTGGCATTCCTACTCGGACGTCTGGAAATCCAGAGACGCTGTTCACTGGACGCTCGTCAACAAGAATCCTCCGTACATCCACTACAGCTCGTTCCTGGCGTGGCGAGGGCGCATGTGGGTCATCGGAATTGAGAGCTTCAGCTCCGAGGACGGCATCGACTGGCGGCCCGAGCCCATCGATGCTCCGGTTCTAAATCGCACCGTTGTCTTCCGCGATTCGCTCGTGAGCATCTCCGGGTCCACGGTCGTCGTGAGCGAAGACGGGGAGCGATGGACGACGCTGACCGATACGGCGCCGTGGGGCAATCGCGTGCAGCCCACGGTAGTCGTGTACAGGGACAAGATCTGGGTCATGGGTGGCGACGGCGGTTACTACACGGACAACGACGAGGTCTTCAACGAGGCGTACTTCAACGACGTTTGGTCTTCCGCCGACGGCGTCACGTGGGAGCTCGTGAACCCGTATGCGGACTGGTCACCACGGCTCTGGTCGTCGGGCGCCGTCTGGGACGACAAGCTATTCGTGATCAACGGGTTCAGCCTGACTGAATGGACGGACGAGTGGGGCAATACGGCGGAGATTTGGTTCACGGAGGACGGCGTCGAGTGGTTTCCGTTGGAATCGGAGATCAGATGGGCTCCGCGCCACGCCTCGTTGACCACGATCGACGACAACAAAGGGCTCCTGCTGCTAGCCGGCTACGGAGGCGGTAATGAAGTGGAACGAAGTTACAACGACGTCTGGAGCGTGCACGTCTCCGTGTTCTTCTCGAAACCGGACGGCGACTTACGCGAGCTTGCCACGTGGGGCAAACACAAGGACGGGAGCGGAGAGCCGCCCGAGAGCTTCGAGGCGCCCGATCAAGTATTCGTGCTGCGCAACCGGCCTTCGTTCGAGATCGACGAGTCGTTCGCCATCCGCGGTGCCGGCTCGCGAATATTCGTCGGCGACGGCCAATACACGCACTCGGTCGAGCTCAACATCGTCAATCGAGCTACGCCTCATCAACCGCTTTATTTGCTGTCGAACAGCACTACAACTGTCAGCGGTTGCAACCCGACCGTGTATTTCAAGCATCAACAGGCCGCGCTAATCGGCATGAACGGCAACCAATGTGTTGGCAGCGCGGGCACCGTACCCTAACGGCGGCGCCCGGCCGCGCGCGGGGTCAACGCGCCGCGCGTTTCAGCACGTCGCGTAACCCGGTCGCGGCCGCGTCGAGACTCTCCGGCGTTTGGCACGGATCGACGAGCAGCACGAGACTCGTCTCACCGAGCCGGCGCGCGACGTCGAAGCGTTGCAGCGGCCGCGAATCGGAGCCGTCGAACGCGCGCTCGAGGTAGATCTCGGGGCACGCGCCAGAGAGCGCGGCGATACCCCGCTCGCTGAGCTCTCGCAAGATCCGATCCCGATCCCATCCCTCCTTCAACGCTTCGGGGCGAACGAAGCAGTAGAACTTGTACCACGCATGCCGGTATTCGGCGCGCGGCACGGGCACTCGCAGCGCGGGGTCGGAGCGCAAGAGCCGAGCGAGCCGTTCCGCATTACGCTGTCTGATTTCGAGCCATCGATCGAGCTTCTTCAGTTGAGCTCGCCCGATCGCCGCTTGCAGCTCCGTCATGCGCCAGTTGGTTCCGAACGACTCGTGCAGCCAGCGGAATCCCAACGCGTGGTCCGTGCGATGTGCCGACGAAAAGCCCTTGCCATGATCCTTGTACGACCAGGCCCGGCGGTAGACCGCCTCGTCGTTCGTGAGCAGCATGCCTCCCTCGCCGCCGGTGGTCATGATCTTGTCGGTACAGAACGAGAAGGCCGCCGCATCGCCGAAAGAGCCTACGCCTTTCCCGGATACCGCTGCGCCGTGAGCTTGCGCGCAATCCTCGACGACGCGCACGCCACGCGGTCCACAAAGCGCGAGGATGCTCGGCATGTCCGCGGGCCAGCCCGCCAAGTGCACGACGATCACAGCCTTTGTCCGCGCCGTGAGCGCGGCCTCGATGGTCTCCGCGGTCACGTTCTGACTGTCCGCGTCGACGTCGGCGAACACGGGGCGCGCACCGCAAGCGACGATGCAGCTCGCCGAAGCGAAGAAACTGCGCGCGGTGACCACGACATCGTCGCCGGGCCCGATCTCGAGGGCGCGTAGCGCGAGCTCGAGCGCTACGGTGCCGTTCGCGAGCGCGACCGCGTGCCTGGCGCCGCAGTAGCTCGCAAACTCCTTCTCGAACTCGCGGCCGTGTTGACCCGTCCAGTAGTTGACCCTACCGGCGCGCATGACCTCGACGACGGCCGCAATCTCGTCCTCCTCGTGCTGGGGCCAGATCATGTTCGATTCGCTCAATGTGCGTGACCTTGCTGATTGCCGCGGGCCGGAGCCGTGGCTTTGTCGAGCACCGCGGCAAGCTGGACGGCCAACGCATCGCGGTTGAAGCGGGTTCTTGCGAGCTTGCCGGCCGCAACACTCGCCGCGCGCAGCCACTCGGGATCGCGCAGCGCTCGCACGACGTCCCTTGCCGCGGCATCGTGATCGGTGCCGCTCAAGATGAGCCCCGCACCCGCTTCGGCCGCGATCTTCGCTTGCCATCCTTCGAAGTTGTTCGCGACAGGCTTGCCGGCGGCGAGAGAGTCGAAGAACTTGTTCTGAACGGCGTCGCGCCACACGATATCGGGGCCCGTAAAGAGCGCGATCGTCATGTCGGCCGCTTGCAGCCAACCGGCGACCTCTGCTTTCGGTTGCTGCCCCACGAGAAAGAGATTGTTGCCGAGGACGCCGAGCCGTTCGGCGAGCGCTTTGGTGGCAGCGAGCTCGCGACCGATGCCGACTCCGACGATCCGAACTTCTGCATCGATCTTGCCGATGCTCGCGGCCAAACGCGCGAGGTAGTCCATGCCGTTGACCAGCCCAAACGTGCCGGCGAACACGAGCAGTGGGCGCCCGCCGAGCCATGAGTGACGGTTGCGCAAGGCCCGCCCCATGGCCTCGCCCGCGAACACGTCGAGGTCACAGCCGTTCGGAATCACCGTCACGTGCTCGGCCGGATAGCCCGTCGCGACGATGTTCGCTGCCATGCCCGGCGCCAGCGCGACGATCTGCGCTGCGTTCCGGTAAGCGAACCGTTCCAACCACCGGGCCGCGGCCTTGAGCATCGGGTTGCGGATCGCGCCAATCGCGATCGGCACAGCGGGCCAGAGATCGCGGACCTCGAATACCATCGGACACTTCGCGCGCGAAGCCGCGTAGACCGCCGGCAACGCAATCGTCAGCGGCGTGCTCGTCGCAAACACGACGTCGCCTCGCAACTCGGCGGCCTTGCGAGCCGCGCGCCACGCGAACACGAGGAAGGCCTTGATTCGCGCCGCATAGCTCATGACGTTGTCGTAGGGGACGGCGGCCCACAACACGCGGATGCCTGCCTCGTGCGACTCGCGCCATGCGGGCGCGTCGGCTGCGGGGTGCTGATCGCTCGTCACCATGATGACTTCGTGACCCATCGCCGCAAGCCGGCGCGCCATCTGATAGGATCGCGCGCCGCCCGCCATGCTCGGCGTCGAGAAGTACTGGTGCAGATATACGATTCTCAAGGCGCTGTCTCAGTTAGCGGGACGCGAAATACTCGCGGATCGCGTCGGCGACGTATTCCACCTGCTCTTCGGTCATCTCCGGATAGATCGGCAGCGAGAGTATGCGCCCTTGATTGCGAGCCGCGTTCGGAACGTCCGCGGCGGTGAAACCCAACCTCGCGTAAACCGGCAGCAGCGGCAGCGCCGTCGGGTAGTGCACCGCGGTCTCGACTCCGCGGGCGAGCAAATGCGCTCGCAAGGCGTCGCGGTGCGACGTCGCGACGACATAGAGGTGGTAGACGTGGGTGGCGCCGGAGCGAAGCTTCGGCAACTCGAGATCGCCGACGCCGAGAAGCGCGGCGTCGTAGAGCGCGGCCACGCGCCGCCGGCCCGCCGTCCAGACGTCGATGTGCGACAGCTTGGCCGTCAGTAGCGACGCCTGTAGCCCATCCATGCGGCTGTTGATGCCTTCCATCTCGTGCTCGTGCTTCACGAGCGCGCCATGATTCGCGTACAACCGACACCGGCGCGCCAGCTCGTCGTCGTTCGTGACGATCGCGCCGGCGTCGCCCCATGCGCCGAGATTCTTGCCGGGGTAGAAGCTGAACGTAGCCGCGTCGCCGAACGTGCCGACGCGTTGGCCGCGCCACTCCGCAAAGTGCGCCTGCGCGCAGTCCTCGACCAAGCGCAGACCGCGGGCGTCGCAGAGCTCGCGGATCTGCGACATGGCGGCCGCTTGTCCGTAGAGGTGCACCGGTATGACGGCGCGCGTGCGCGGTGTGATGGCGCGCTCGATACGGTCTACGTCGATCAAGTAGTAGTCGTCGACGTCGACGAAAACCGGCTTGGCGCCCGCCTGACTGATCGTCTCGGAGGTCGAGATCCAGCTTGCGGCCGTCGTGATCACTTCGTCGCCGGTGCCTAGCCCAAGCATTCGCAGCACGATGTAGATGGCATCGGTGCCGTTGCCGCATGCGATGCAATGACGAATGCCGTACTGCTGCGCGTACCGGCGCTCGAACTCCTTGACGGCCTCGCCGCCGACGAAGGCGTTCTTTTCGATGACGCGGGCTAACGCCGCGTCGAACTCTTGGCGGTGGGCGCGGTACTGTGCGCCGAGATCGACGAGAGGTATCCGCACCACTCTACCCCGGCAGCGCCCGCAAGCGCCGGGCAGGATTGCCGGCGTAGACACCCGGCTGCGTGATGTCGTCGACCACGACTGCGCCCGCGCCAATCACCGTCCCGTCTGCGATCTCGACAGGCAGGATCGTGCAGTTCGAGCCGATCGACACACGGTTACCGACCTTCGTGGCCTTGTACTTCGAGCGATCTCCGCGCGCCGGCCCGCCGTCCTTGAAAAGGTCGTTCACGAACATGACGCCGTGGCCGATGAAGCAGTCGTCGCCGATCGTGACGAGCTCGCAGATGAAACTGTGCGACTGGATTCGGCAATTGCGGCCGACCGACGCGCCTTTCTGAATCTCGCAGAAGGGCCCGACGAACGTTCCCGCACCCACCGTGCATCCATACATGTTCACCGGCGCAACGACCGTGACACCGGCGCCGAAGCCCACGTCGACGATTCCGCTCTCGCGGACCGTCGGGCGCTCGTTCGGTGTCATCCGGTCACCCCGTTGCCGGACGTCTGGCCGAGCCGGCAGAGCTTCGGCACGAAACGCATCTGCACCTCGCGGCCCGTCTCCACGGATTCGTAGATGGCGGAGATGAGCTCGAGGCTCCTGCGTCCCTCGAGCCCGTCGACGAGATGCGGCCGTTCGCCGCTGATGCAGTCGACGACGTGCTCGTAGTAGGCCTGGTGACCGAACCCGTAGACGTTCGGAGGATTCACGGAGAACTTCTCGACGACTTCGCTATCCTCGGGCCGCGGGTCCTCGAAGCGCCACACCTTCATCTCGTTGACCGCGAAACCTCCTATCTCCACTGACCCCTTCTCGCCGAGGATCGAAATCGAGCCTTCGAGATCCTTGGGACGCGCCGCTGTCGTGGCTTCTATGAGGCCGAGCGCGCCGGACTTGAACTTCAGCGCGACGACGGCGGTGTCCTCGGTCTCGATGCGGACGAGCGCCGTCGTCGCGAGCGCGTACACCGACTCGACCTCGCCCATCATCCACTCGAGCAAGTCGATGTGATGACTGGCTTGATTGGTGAGCACGCCGCCGTCCAAGGCCCAAGTACCGCGCCATGGGTCCTGGTCATAGTAGTCCTGCCGGCGGCACCACCGAACACGCACCGTGCCGAGCACCAGCCTACCGAACCGACCCTCGTCGAGCGCTTGGCGCAGCTTGACGACGGGAACGTTGAAGCGGTTCTGCTTGACGACGAAGAGGCGGACTCCGTAACGATCGCAGGCACGGATCATCTCGTCGGCGCTCGCGAGCGTCAGTGCCATCGGTTTTTCGACGACGATGTGCTTGCCGTATGGGGCCAGCGCAAGCGCGTTTTCGGCGTGGCGCCCGCTCTCCGTCAGGATCGTCACGACGTCGGGGCGCGCGTTCGTCATCATCTCGTGCATGTCGGTGAACCACGGAACGCCGAACGACGAGGCGAAGGAACGAGCCTTCTGCGCGACGACGTCGCACACCGCCACGAGCTCCGCACCTCGAACCTGGCGCTTGCCGAGTAGGTCGGCATGGCGCTTCGCGATGCGTCCGCAACCGACCAGAGCAAACTTGAGCATCCCTCCTCCCGAGCCGGCGCTTATCGCGCGTACCAGCCGCGCGCACGCAGCTCATTTGCGAAGCGTTTCAGCCGCTCGATGCGGGCGAAGTTGTTCGGGTAGTCGCGGAATGTTCGCCGCGGTAGAGCCATCAACCGCTCGAACTCGGCCTCGGTAATCGCGAGCTTCTTGATGACGTACAGCCGATCCTGCTCCGCCAATTGTGCCGCGTAAGGTTCGGCCTTGATCTCCTCGAGCGCGTTCGCACGCGTCATCTGACCGGCGTTGATGAGATCCGAGAGATGCGCGACGCGCTTGTCGATGCCGAACTTGCGGGGCAGCACGTATCCCTGCCAGAAGCGCGTGTAGACGGACTCGTAGTGCTTGCCGCCGTAATAGACCCATCCAAGCTCGTTCTGCAGAACCCGCATCGCGTCGGACTTTTGGTAGTCGAGATAGTTGAGTATCGAAACGGTCCGAATGCCGCGAATGCCGTTGAACCAAGCCAGGTCGAGCAGCGAAAAGTGCGGATACGTTTTCAGTTTAGCAGTACCAAACCGTTTGTGAACGGCACGGATATAAAGCCAGTCCGAGTGTCCGTAGGACCAGTCTGGGACGCTGGCCGCCTCTGTCGCGAAATTCATGCCGGAGACGATGTACTTGATACCGCGTTGCGACGCTTGCCTCCAGAGCAGGGCGAAGATGCCGTGGTCCGTCGGGATCTCTCCGTCCGCGGTGGACGCTCGGAGGAAAGCGAGCTGCAAGTCCCGGAATTCCTCCCAATCCACGACGTACGTGTACAGATCGATGTCGAGGCGCTTCAAAACCTTCTCGATGTTGCTGACGGCAAGCTCGGAATCCCAACCGTTGTCGAAGTGCACCGCCAACGGCCTTAGGCCCATTTCCTTGACTCGGTACGCGACGTAGGTGCTGTCGACGCCGCCGCTGACGCCGATGATGCAGTCGTATTCGCGGCCCCGTCCGGCCGCCTTGATCTTGGCGACGAGCTCGGCCGCAGCCGCCCGGCCCGCTTCTCCCTTGACGACGCGCGTCGCGATCAGGTCGTCGTAGCGCGCGCAATGCGAGCAGACGCCGTGGGCGTCGAACTTGATCGAAGGATCGCTGCGATCGTCCATGATGCAGCGCGTGCACACGCGCCTTCTTCGAGCACCGTCGGCGGCTGGCACCGCCGGCGGCTCCATCTCGGGAAGTGGCTTAGCGGCCACGCGGCTCGCTCCTGGCGTCGAAGAGGCGCTCGAGCTCTGCATAGCTTGGATACGTGATCAGCACTGCGCGATGTTTACCATGAAAAACGAACAAGCTTCCGGCCCCCACCGCCGCCGCACCGTGCCCGACTGCCGCCGGAAAATCTTCCAAGCGCCCGGCACCGCCGACGGCGACGACGGGAATCGATACGGCCGACGAAACACGGCGAATCAGCTCCAGATCGTAGCCTTCCATCGTACCGTCTCTATGAATCGCATTGAGCAGAATCTCACCGGCCCCGAGGCCGACCATCCGCCGCGCGTATTCCACGGGATCTTGGCGCGTGTCGGTCCTGCCGCCCTCGACGAAGACGCTGTAGTTGCCGAGCCAGCCGCGCTTCGCATCGATGGAAACGACGACGCTTGCGCTGCCGGCCAGCTCGGCCGCGGCGGTCACGAGCTCCGGGTTGGCCGCCGCCGCGCTGTTCAGGACGACCTTCTCGACGCCCGTGCCGAAGATCCTCTTGACTTGATCCAGCGTGCTTATTCCGCCGCCGTAACCGAATGGCATGAAAGCCTCGCTCGCGATGTCTTGCAGCAGCCCGAAGTTCGGGCCGGCACCCGCAGGCGTTGCCCCGATGTCGAGGAACATCAGCTCGTCGACTTCCTTCTCGTTGAAAATCCGCACGGCGTTGATCGGGTCGCCGACATACTTCGAATCGGCGAACTTGACGGTCTTGACCAGACCGCCGTTCCGGAGCAGCAAGCACGGTATGACGCGGGCGCGTAGCACTCAGAGTTCGACGAAATTCTTGAGAAGCTGCATCCCGAACCGGTGACTCTTCTCCGGGTGGAACTGGGCTCCGTAGATGTTGCCGCGCCTGATCATTGCCGTGAACGGAATTCCATACCGCGCGAAGGCCAGGACGTCCGTCGGATCGGAGCAAACGACGTGATACGAGTGCACGAAATAGAAGCGCGCCGTGTCGTCCAAGCCGTCGAGGATCGGATCCGCCCTCGTCGGCTCGATGTGTGCCCAGCTCATGTGCGGGATGCGGATGCCCGCGTCGCCGTCCGCAGGAAGACGCTCGCAATGCGACGCGAGCAACCCGAGCCCGGCTCGCCCGCCCTCGGCGCTTCTCTCGCCGAGCAATTGCACACCGAGGCAAACGCCGAACAGCGGAACGCCGTCGCCAAGGACTCTGCGGCGCAGCGACTCGACGAGGCCGAGATTGTCGAGCGCTTCCATGCCGTGATCGAAGGCACCGATTCCGGGCAAGATGATCTTCGAAGCCTTCTCTATTCCGTCGGCGGTCGCGACGAGCTCGGTTTCCGCGCCTATTCGCCGCAGCATGTTCCGCATCGAACCCAGGTTCGCGACGCCGTAGTCGACGAGGGAAATCATCGCGAGACCAAGCAGCTACTGCTCATGGAACCGCACGATAGAGATCGGGATTGCACTTCGCAACAAGGAGAGCTCAGCGGTCGCTGCCGGCGACGGCCGCTCCATAGAGGTCGGCGTACGTTCGCGCAATGAAAGGCCAACCGAATGCTCGAGCGGTTTCTACGCACTTCGCGCGCACGGATTCGAGGCGCACCTCGACCGCTGACACGGCACGCTGCACGGAGTCGACGTCGCTCGGATCGGCAGGCTCGGCGACGGTCCCCGGCTCGAAGTAGCCGTCGACGCCCTGTCCGCGCGTGTGAACGATCGGCAAGCCCTGCGAAAGCGCCTCGATATAGGCGACGCCGAACGTCTCGCGAAACGACGGCATCACGAAGACATCGTGCGCGCGGTAGATCTGAGCGAGCGTCTCTCGATCCTCCACGCGCGGCAGCCGCTTGACATAGGGAAAGGCGCCACCTGCTAGCAGCGCATCCACATCGGCTTCGCCGTCGCCGCCGCCGCCGACCAATGTCAGTGTGGTCGCAGCTCGAGCATTGAGGCGCTCGGCTGCACGGATCGTCGTGACTAGGTTCTTGTTCTTGGAGAAGTCGCCGACGTACAGCAGCTTCAGCGCCTCGCCGTCCTTGCGCATCGGTCGCGTGGGAGGCGCGTGCTGGATCCAATAGCTCGCCACACCGTTCGGCACCACGCGTGCCGCGTGCCGCAGCGCGTTCTGCGCCGCCCGCGGAGCCCGCGCACGAACGAGGTCGAGATACGCCGGCGTGATGAATACGACGCTGCGCGCATTCGCGATGATCCGCCAGCAGATGCGAGAGAGATCGGGCCGGAGCCGCATGAAGACGTTCACATCCGTGTTGCGCACCGTGACGACGTACGGCAAGCCGAATCGCTCGTTCAGTCGCAACGCAACGGCGCCGTCACTATAGAGGAAGTGCGCATGAGCGAGATCGATGCCGCGGAATTCGACGTGATCGGTGAGGTCGCGCAGGACAGTTCTGACCTTCGTGCGGAACAAGACGCGGTGCCACGGCCGCAGCACGTACGCGAACCTGTAGCGGGCGCGCCGCAAGGTGTCGTCTTGGTTGACGCCGAGCTCGGCGCTCGACCGTACCGGCACGTACACGAACTGCTCGATCTCGAGCGCATCGAGGTGCGAAACGAGCTCGCGGTATACGTGCTGCTTCGCGTAGTCACTGCAAATGTGCAGCACGCGGAGCCCGCCGGGTGCGGTCATGCTCCGGGGCCGAAGATGTGGTCGCAGGCGTTGTTCCAGGAATGATCGGGCAACGCAGCCGGTGAAGGACGGTTGTCGAACGCGCAGAGCCGAACGCCGGCCGGCAAGGCAGGCAGGCCGAGCTGGGTCGGTGAGACCCTGCAACCGAATAGAGCCGCGTAGCGGCCGATCAAGCCAAAGTCGCGATACAGCACGGCTTTCCCGTAAAGAGCCGCCTTGACGAGCACTCCGCTCATGGACTCGACGCCGTCGTACGCAATCCAGATCGCGTCCGCCGCACTCAAGATAAGGGACTCTTCGTCGTCCTCGATGTACCGCGTCAGCAGCGTCAACCGACGCTGGCTCACCAGTCGACGGGCGAGCTCGCTGTCAAGGAGCTGGAGCACTTCCTCGCGCACTCTGCCCGCCAGCAAAACCTGAGCTCGAGGGCCGTTGCCGTCATCGGCAACCCAGTCGAGCAGCGTCCCGATTCCTTTGCGTCGGTCGAGCGAGCCGTACGCCACGATCAGCGGAACGTCGCGCGCCAACCGCAAAGCGTC
>Ga0070704_100001330_pt1 | contig 13095 bp, 16 predicted proteins | sample KBSK5252metaG_FD_65467 | JGI IMG/M metagenome (GOLD analysis project Ga0070704, IMG submission 65467) | Corn, switchgrass and miscanthus rhizosphere microbial communities from Kellogg Biological Station, Michigan, USA - KBS K5-25-2 metaG | ecosystem: Host-associated > Plants > Roots >...
ACGCGACTGGACGGCGGAGAGCTGATGTGTGGTCTCGTTCAGCCGAGCCGATTGATAGATCGACAGACCGGCCGCGAACAGGGCGATGGTCAGCCCGATGGACCCGATCTGGATCCCCAAACGGTTCTTTCGTCCGTACGCCGCGATCACCTCCTGACCCTTGGCGAGATTCTCGATCCGACGCAGAACCTGATCCTGGACCTCTGACCTGTCGCGCAATTCCGTCGCTACTTGTCGCAGACCGGTAACTGCGGCTGTCAGGTCTTGAACTTCGCTCACGGTGCTGCCCCCTTTTTCCTCGGGTGTATCTCGGATTCGAGCGCGTCGGTGTGCTGTGCCAAGGTGTCGACCAGGTCCCGGAACATGTCGACCGTCTTGTGTACTTCCAGGACAAGTTGCTCGATCTTGTCGTGGTCGCGGTCGTACCTGGATTCGTCATCCGGATCGAATAGCTCGCCCGTTACTTGTTCCATTACGCTTGCCGCCGTCGCTCCGAATATGTCGACTCGAACGTTTGCCGGACGATGTCGCTGGCCCGGACGAGTTCGCCGGACAGCTTGTCTGTGACGAGCTTGTTGAATTCACGAAGCTCGTTTTCCATCCGGTCGGCGCGTGCACGCTCGAACTGGTACGCGGCGTCTGATCGTTCCAATGCAGCCTTGTGAGCCGCGTCCATCCGTTCGAGGGCCGCGTGATGTGCGGCCTCGATCCGGGCCATTTCGACCGCGTGCGCCTCTTTGAGCTGCGCCATTGCAGCATTGTTCGTCCCCTGTACCTGGGTGTAGAGCCGGATAACGACCCCACCGAGTACCAGTGCCACGGCCCCGGCGATGCCCGCTTGCATAAAGCTGTCATCGACGGAAGTCGCGGCGGCCGGATCATCCACTCAGCCCTCTACTACTTCCCTGACCGGCGCTTGTCGACGAGCCCGGCTTTCATCGCGACCGCTTCGTCGACGATGTACGTACGCCGGGTGCCGCCGGTGTCCAGCGTGACCGCGTTCGGGCCGCCCGCGTCCAGCAGCTTGGGCAACGCGGCGTCCTTGGCAGCCTTGTCCGTGAATTCGATTCGCGCCTTGCCATCGACGATGGTGACGTCTACTCCTTTAGCCATGACGGCCCTTCCTACGTGATCGTTACGGCCGCTACGACGCATTCGTAGCCAACGACTACGAGCCGTTCGGCGATGCTCGCGCGACGGTTGATGCTGGGATCCAGTGCGGTCTGCACGAACGCCGGATAGCGCCAGACGAACACCGGACTGGTCACGACCAGCGTGTCGTCCAGCACGGACGCGTACCCGCCGCCGAACGCCCAGGTGTTGTCCAGCGGTGTCCGGTAGGTGTCACCGGACCGGATCAGCAGCGACGCGTCGGCCGCCTGCGCAGCGAACCTACGAGACGCGTGAATGACACCGTTGTAGCCAGCGACGCCGAGGATCTCTTCGAGCTTGCCCACGGCCTCGATCAGGCTGGACGCCGTTCCGGCCGCACCGGCGGCCGTGAGGATCGTCGCGGCGAAGTCCGATTCGACCAGCAGCGGTTCCTGTAGCGCCAGGGTTTGCAGTGCCAGTGACTGGCTCTGTTCGTCGGTTTCCTGCGGATCGCATTCGTCGTACGCCCATGGCTGGATCGGGTCGAAAGTGACGTCGGAACTGGGCCGGTCACCTTCCTTGATCTGGTCCGGTGTGGCCGCACACGGATCGGTCGGCCACGTGCCGAACGACTCGGAACAGTTGACCGGCCGAATGTGCAAGCCACCGTGAAAACGGGACGTGGTGCCCGGCGACGGGTCCGGTAGGTCGGTCACCGTGGCAGCGGCGTACAGACCGTAACCGGCCGGGCTGAGCGCCGGTGCGGTGAATTCCATGACAGGCAGTGCCACGGCGAATCTCCTAACGTGACCGGGTCTCCGGATGTGCGCGACGCGATGGCCTCGATCGACGCCGCGCACATCCGAAGTTCATGGGACTACCTGACTCAGCTGTGGCCCTGAGTCACGGTGGTCACGGCCACGGCCGGATCAGTACCGCCACCCAGCAGGGTGCCGTCAGCCGTCATCTGCGGCACGTTCACCCCGGCGTACGCACCGGCGAACGTGACGTCGACAGCGGTACCAGGAAGCGCGCCACCGGTCGCCGAGACATCACCGGGAGCGATGTTGGACAGCGCTTCCAGCGCGGTGACCACGTTCGCGGCCGTCGCGTTGCGCGCGATGTTTCCGGTGGTCTGGCCGTTGAACGTCAGTGTGAAAGTGCCACTGGTCGGAGAGCCGGTGATGGTGATCCGCTGAGTTTCGTTGACCACGGTCGGGCTGTTGCAGACCACGGTCTGACGCTGTCCGATCGCACCGGACGGGCAGATCGGAATCTCAACGTTCAGCGACTTGCCGCACCGCTTGGCAACCGCGATCGCGTCCTCGGTGAACATCCGGGTGTACCGGTTGACCTGGAGCAATTCCTTCGGGTACATGACACCGAGCTCGATCACGTTGGACAGCGAGCGGAACCAGGTACCGGCCGGGTACATCAAGACATTCACGGTGTCAGGCCAGAACGTGGTGCCGATGTCGCCAGGGGTACCGGCCGCGCGTGTCTGCCAGTCGCCGACCAGCTGCAACGAGATATTGCGAGCCGAGAACGGCTGCATCAGCTGCGCGTCCGTGATGGCCAGCGCGTCGACGCCGTCACGCATGGCCAGGTCGGCGCGCATGACTTCCAGCAGGAACGACGGCGCGACGGCCTCGATCATCGCGTTGCGGGCCAGACCACGATCGAGGCGCAGGTTGGTCGCCATGAGCGCCATCGAGTTGAGGATCGAGGACGCTACGCCGATCTGTGTACCGTCCGGGATCGCGACGGCGGTCGAACCGGTGACCATGTCGTTGATGGTGCGGCGGCTCAGCGCGCGGAAGTGTTCCTGAGTCAATTCCGCCATGAACTTGGCGATGAGCTCGGGCCACCCCTGCGTCTGGAGAATGCCCGCCTCCACGCAGTAGCCCACCGCGTTCAGCCGAATCTCGGTGAAGGTGTCGACACAGGGAATCTCGACGCATTCTTTGATGGCGGTCGGGTCGCCGTTACCGTCGACGGCTTCCAGCTGAGTCTCGGTGAAGAACCATTCGAAGCTGTCGAAGATGGCCGAGAGGTCTGGCTCATCGGGCCAGCGCACGCCACCACGGTTGATGGTGAACTCCGGCAACGAGATCAGATCTGTCGCGGCCGGAACCTCACAGAAGTCGTACAGGGTCTCCGACGGGGCACACCATCCACCGGCCGCGACACGGCCGTTCTTGTCGAAGGTCGGCGCGCGCCACTGGTCCGGCGCCGTGGCCCTCTCGATCTCGGCGTACAACTCGTGTGCGTCGTCGATGGCCTTGACGCCGCGCTTCAACCGGCCGAGTGTCAGACCGGCGAATGATCCGGTGTTGGGGCGGTTGGAGCGTACGCGGCGACCGGACCGGACGGAGTCCAGACCTTCGGCGAGTTCTTTGAATCCGACGAATCCGGGCACATATCCCGGTGCTTGCGTGTCCATGGTGAAGCCGAAGTCAGCGTTACCGCCGTCGCGCTTGGCGGGCAGCTGTGGCTTGGTGCGGGCGAGTCCCTTGAACGAGACGGGCCGCTTGCTGGACGCGGTAACGCCCGCTTCCTCGGCGACGATCTGTTCCGCCTCGTCGATGACCTCGACGGCGTCCGCGTCGATCACCTCGACGTCGGCAGCGTCCTCGTCGGACTCGTCTTCGTCCAGCTCGTCGTCCGCGTCAGCGGTATCGTCCTCGTCGGACTTGCCGGTCTTCAGCAGACCCGCGATCTTCTCGTTGCGGGCCGCGATCTCACCGTTCGCCGTGTCGATCGCCTCGCCGATGGTCTCGGCGGCGGCCACGAGATATTCGAGGTACGCGAGTTCGGCATCATCCAGCGTGCCGGACTTCTCCACCTTGGTACGGATAAGGTCCAGCTCTTTCTGGACCTTGGCATTGAGCTTGTCCAGCTCAGTGACACCGGTAGGCATTTCCTCCGGCAACGTGAAAGACATGATAGGTCTCCGACCCGTCTAGAACCGTCAGTTGTCAGACGAGAACCGGCCCACAGCACAGACGAACGCGTCATTGCTGAGCGAATGTAATCCGGATGGGTGCACGACCCCGCTAGCTAAGCTGGCACAGGTACGGCGGTCGGAGCCTCCACCGTGCGGATAGTGCCCCCGCCCGCGCGCCGACGTTCCCGCGTCGCTTCCAGCATGGTGAGAAAGGTCTTCGTGTCGGTACCGCCGGGCATGGTCAGCTCATAGACAGCGTTGCTCGGCCGGGCCGATTTCCCGGTTCGACGACTACACCCGCAAGCCATGTCAGCCCTCCAATCGCGAGAACAGCGCCCGCGCGCGACGGGCGTTATACCCTCCCAGGATGGCGGACGCGCGTGCATGACGCGACTCGGCGGCGCGCATCTCGGCGACCACCTGCACGGCCAGCGCGCCGATGTCCGCACGGGTCAACGGCGCGTCGTCACGGCACGGGCCGAGTGACGCGATCAGCGAACGCGGCTGTCCGAGCGAGTCGGTGGCACCGGACGCGACGATGCCGTATCCGGGCGTGTTCACAGCCAGCGCTGCGACCAACTCATAGTTGCCGCTGACCCAGCGCCAATCGCCGGAGAGCGGCGCGGACAGGCCAGCGGTCAACTTCTCGTCGGTCACGCCCGGCGCCGGGACACCGGAGAACCAAATCCCGTGCTCGTCCTCGCCCACGTGCACGATGGCGAAACACGTGCCGACATTGTCGTAGTGGGCCACGGCCGGGCCGACAGACAGCGATGTGTCCGCGTGTCCGGGCTTGCCCGGGTCGGTCACCACGGTCAGGCGGCCTACCTTCGCGATACCGCCGTCATCCGTCTTCACCGGCGGAGAGGTGTGGAACCAGGCGTAGTCGGTGAGTGACGCCGGGGCAGTCTCACATCGCTTGGATACGCCGATGTGGCACTGGTTCCACAGCGCCAGATGACCCATGATCCGGCCGTCATCGGTGATATGCGGGTGGGTCGGGCCGTCGAACTCCGGGTTGGCGAAATGCTCGGCTGGATAGACCGGCGGGGCGTAACGGCGCGACGCTTCCTGCACAGCCGCAGCGGCTACCAGCGCGGGCTGATCGACCTGCACGTCGACCATGGCGCCGAGCGTGATGGATGTCTGTCCGAACGCCGGGATGCTGACCAGGGTGGCGCCCAGCACCTTGCCCGCCGTGACTACCTCGGTGAACTTGGCATCCATGGGCATGTCCCACAGATCGTCCACGGTGATCGTGGCGCCGCTCTCATCGCGCAATTCCCAGGACACATCCCCCAGGTCGACGGACGGGCCGGTCACCTTGTGCTCTATCTCGGCGATGGCCTGATCGGCTTCGGGTGTGTTGAGCATGTACCCGGTACCGATCACCTGGTTGCCCTGTACCTCGGCGGACTGGATCACGCCCACGGTGTAGCTGGACAGATGTCGTTCGCTGCTCATCTTTTGCCATGCCAACGGCAAGGGAAAGTCGCGGAACGACAAGTTGATGTACGCGTCGAACATGCGGCCGTCGTCGGTCGGCTCACCGATCACGGCCAGTACTGATGTGAATGACCGGTACTCGCCCATGGTCGTTTCCTCCTGGTCGGCGGGTACCGACATCGTTTCAATCACGGATGCATCGGCGGTACGGCCGCCGGATTGCTTGACGGTCGCGAACAGCGCGCAGCGGCAATTCATGATGTTGTCCGGTGACCCGAGCGGATCGCCGGGAAAACGGAGTTGTTCCCCGCCCACGGTGAAGGTGGAGCCGAGCGGCACCTTCTGCCCGTCCGCGTGCGCGTGCGCCACCCGCGTGTGCGTGTCGTGGATGGCGGTCCAGGTGACCTCGATCCGGACATCGCTGTCACGGTCCTGCGCTTGCGACGCGGCCGCGTCGACGGACGAGTTCAATACCGAAGTTGCGTGTGTCCGGCTCAACTCTGATACGGCGCCGTCCCATGCGTCGGTGTCCAGGTCTTTGCGGACCGCGTCGTTCGTCGCGTCGCGAGTGAGCCGGGACAGCACACGGCCGACGATGTCGATGACTTGCCCGCGCTGATCGGTCACTACCTGGTCCGCGAACACACGCAGGGCGGACATCACCGCCGCGTCGTCGAGTACTTCGTCGACATCCATGTTGAGATGACGTCGCAAGGTAGTACGGACCTTCACCGATAAAACGTCACGTGACGGTAGACCCTTGGGCGGTGCCCCCAGATCGACCAGAACCAGGTCCTTGACCTTCTCGGCGACCTTCATAGGCACGGCGGTGAAGGTCGAGTACGCGGTGCGCATCGCGTCGATGGCGATCAATGCCAGCGCGTAGACCAGGACGGCGTCCACCAGGTATTGCCACTGCGAGTCGACGTCCTCGACAGCTTCCGGATCCGCGTCCGGTTCCACCGGCGCGGCGGCCAGCACCGCGTCCTGCACGAGAGGCAGCCACAGATCGAGGCAGTATTCGGCCAGTACGGCCAATGCCGTTTCAGTCGTCTCGTGCAGCGACCGGGCCGCGTCCTTAGTCGGTGGATACATGTCATCGTCTCCCGAACATTGATCCGCGCGGGGCATGCCACGTCGACGCGGGGAACTCGGGGGGTGCCGATGCCATCAAGGCGCGCGTAGCCGTCGCGCGGATAGCTTCCCGGAACTCGTACGGGTCCGCGCCGATTTCCTCGATATCGGTATCGGTGAGTCCGACGTCCCAACCCTTGATCGCGTCGTAGGCGTTGGCGCTCGGCAACGGAGCCATCTTCGTATGGGCCAGCTCAATAGGGACATCACGGAACAGTTCGGCGTTCGATCGTGTCCGGCGCCGCTTGTTGGCCAGTTCCAGTGCCCGTGCCACGCAGATGCGAGCGACGGGTAGCACCGCCGACGCGACGGCCGCAGGCGGCCCGCTGGCAGGCTCCTGAGTGGGTGCGGCCGGTTGTTCCGGCGGGGGCGCGCTGATGGCTGGAGTAGGCGGCGCAGCGTCCGGAATCATGCCCGAGAGCTTGCCGGTCATCAGCTGTTGCAGCATCGGCTGGAATACGGGCAGGGTGGCGGGATCCGACGCGATCCGGTCCAGCATCATCGACAGCCAGCCATCGGTGGTGTCCAGGTCGTAGCCACTGTCGGAGTCCAGACCGAAGTACTCGCGTAAGGCCTCGCTGCTGATCGCGCCACGGTCGAACGCGTCTTTCGCTTCCTCGCGCTTGTCCGGATCCTGCGCGAGGTCTGTGGTGTCGTACCAGACCGCGTAGCGGTCCGGGTCTATGCCCTCGTCGATGAGAATGGGCCGCAAGACCATCTGCGTCATGGCATCGCAGATCATTTCGACCATCGGCGCGACGTGGATACGGACGTCGGTCTCGTCGATGTTCCAGGCGGCCCAGTGGTTCGTATTGCCGCCGACGCCGAGCAGCCGTTCCGGAGACACGTCCAAGCCCATGGCGAGACGCCGGATCGCGTCCGTACGCGTTTTGAGGGCGGTTTCCGGAATCTCGGACGACGGCCGGATCCACTGGAAGTTCTTGCTCTGCTCGCCGGGCACGGTGGCGAAGATGGGCAGATTCGCGGCCAATGAGTTCGGGTCTTTCATCGCGACCGTGGCCACGTCGAAAACCATGTCTTGGAAGTCTTGCGCGCTGGCATGCCCACCGATGATCGGGGGCAGCGGATCCGGCGGTGCGGGAGCGGTGACCGGCGGTGCGGGTATCGGAGCCGCCTGCGTCGGAAGCGACACTTCCTGCGGTATCAGCATGATGCCGTTGCCGATGAGCCGAGACTTCGCCGCGTTGTCGATAGCCGCCGTGGTCCGCACGATCTCGTTCAGCGTGTCCAGGTTGGCCAGGATCGGCGACGTCGCGAGACGGGCATTTCTTGGACTCTCGTCCCATACCCGGAACAGCAGGTCGGCGGCAGGGTCGTAGGTGTGTTTCATGCCGTCCGGCAGCATCAGGGTGATGTCGTCGCCCTGTGTCTTGATCTCGGACCGGTCGAACACGAACCACTGTTCGGTCATGGCGAGCGTTTCGTCCGGTGAGCTCGGCACCAGGGATCCGGCCGTGTCCGTCTCCCGGGACGGGTCACGCACGATCAATGCCACCCAGCATTCACCGGGCACCGACAGGATGTAGGCCAGACGTTTCAGCAACTTGGCACGGCCCGTGGCACTACCGCCGATGCTGGTGACGATCTGCTGTACACGCTGTGAGTCGGAGGACAGCGCCCCGGTGTCTGTTTCTTCGAGCCCGCCGGTCGGTTGCCCTTGCTCGTCGACCTCGCTCGCGACGAGACGGCACCGCGATACCGAGTGTGAGCGCCAACGAAGGTAGTAGTCCAGCTCTCCGACGTGGCGTGTGTATTCCCATGCGTCTTCCTGCCAGTCCGCGCCCTTACCCGGTGCGGAGACAGATTTCTTGAACGCGGAAGCGTCGGTAATGGCCTGTGCGGCGGCCGTCAGCGCCTTACGAGTGCGGCCAGGACGGCGGCGGACCAGAACCTTACGGGACACGGAGCCACATTAACGGCGATCCGTGCATCCGTGATCATTCGTCGACGGTCTCTATCTCGATATCTTCGGACCCGAAACCTGCGGTAACGCCGGTGAACCAGGACGCGCCGAGCGCGAACAGGATGGCTTGCGGCCACGTCCGGTCCGCCATGTAGACGGGCACCGGCACGCTGAACGCCGCTATCCAGATACTGACGCACCACGCGCAATTGACCAGATACGCGAGCAGCGATTCACCGCCGACCTTGTCCACGAACCAGGCACGCAGGTCTTCGAGGATAACGTCCTGATTGATCAGTCGAGTAACCCGGGCCACGGCCAGATACCAACCGGTCAGGATTACCAGATCCCATGCATGCACGATCAGTCCTTATCGAAGTCGGTCAGATTCAGCAGTCCGTTCGCGTCCTCCGCCGACATGATCGCACGATGCTCAGTACCGACCTCAATGCCCGGCATCACTTCCGGCCGGACCAGGTGCGCGTAACGCTCACAGACGGCGGCGGCTACCTGGTCACGACAGAACGGCGTCCGTACCCGGACATACCCCGGACGGTTCGATGCCATCATCGTGGCAACGCCCACGTAATCCTCATGTTGGTAGTTGATCGGATTCGCGTCGGGGAACTGGCGAATTCCCTTGCCGAGCGCCGCAAACACGGCTTCCTCGGTGGCCACGGCGAAACAGATCTTGCTGTGCAGGTTGTCGCGGATCATCGTCGGGATGCCGTCCGCCGTCGATTTCTGCGTCGACAGTACGGGGACGATGCCAACGCCCGGACCCATGCGGACCAGGTTCGCGACGACGTGCGCGTTCTCCGCCGCGATCGAATTCCTGTATTGCAGCTCGGGGTTACCGGCCGCCGGGATCACATCGAAAAAGGTGTGACATTCGTCGATGATCGGCATGATCAGTGGCCATTCCGCACTGGCACCAGCGTCCCAGAAGTTGCGCACCCCCCGCGCTTGACGCATGGTCGCGGCGCGCATCCGGCGAACCAGTTCGATCTGTTTGATCCAGGTATTGAACGTCTGAAGATCGTTGCCGATGACCGAGAGAGCGCGGGGCGCGACGTCCAGGTAATCCCCTTCGTGCCCGGTGGTCGACTTGCCGTCCGCGATCAGGAACACAACGCCGGGTTCCGGTGCGAGGTAGGTGATCATGCCGAGAATGAACGACGTTTTTCCGTAGCGGGGAAGTCCGAACACGCCGAACCCGGAGCCGTTGCGGATCCGTAGGTTGACCAGGTCACCGAAGTCATCGAGTCCGGCGGGGAAGTACTCCAATGACGGCGGCCGGTCAGGGAACACGGCGATTGTCTTAGCCAGCAACGGATCCTTGCGCACTGCCCGCACCCGTACACGGTTCGGCTCGGTCTGAATAGCGTTGACCCTGATCATCTGCCAGAAGTTGGCGAAGTCCTCGGCCGCGTCCTGGAAATCGGCCAGCTTCACCTTCGGTACCAGCTTGAAGTCCGCGACAACGCCGTAGTCGTCGGAGGTGATGGATTTCAGCTTCGGGTACCGGATACGGACCGGAGTGGCAGATCCGTTGCCGTTGGACGGCGCGCGGGTGGGCCGCTTGTCTTTCAGATACAGACCGATCAGATAGAACAGTTGCCGATAGCTACGGCGAATGTATGCCGCGTCGCGGTGCGCGCGCCGGGCATCCGGCCCGTTAAGGCGCCAGTAGCGGACGCCGAACCCGTACATGCGCAGGATCCAGTACGATCCGCCGGACAGTACGACAGTGCCAGACGCAGCGGCAATAGGTAGGACAGTGCTCGTGACCACGACGCTGAGGCCTTCCGGATCATGGTGTGAGTGAGACTGTCTACAATACCCTATGGCAGGGGAACGGCCGCCGTCAGCGAATGAACAGCGGCCGTTTCGGATTATCTGGGCAATGTGACCGGGGCTACGTCACTCGCCGTCCGAGGACTCGGCCCGGTCCATGAGTTCGATCGCAACGAGCAGAGTGGCGGCGGCCTTGACCAGGTCCTCACGTTTTCCGTCCGACATGTAGTGCCGTGCCCAGGTCAACAGGTGCGCATGACTATCCCCTGCGGCCATGATCGGATCGAATCCGAGTTCAGTGAACTCGGACCGCTGGCGTCGAATGTCTTCCAGTACGAAATCGGTGGAAAGTGCCATGTGTCTGTCCTGTCTGCGGTGGGTGATGCCTAGACCTATACCCTAGCATGGGGTATAGTCGAATGCATACACCACGAACGAGGAGACTGCCAGCTATGTACCTGTTATCTCACTTCCGATTCGATTACAGCGAGAGTGAAACGGTTCCCGTAGCGCTGTTCGAGCGCTTGGAACAGGCCAGGGAATTCGCGGCGCGCGATGCCCGGACAACGGTCAGTGAACTGGTATGGGATCCCTACGACTCGCCCAATAGCCCATGGACGGCCTACGCCGCGTCCATGGAAGACCTGGGGGACCGCAGTAACCGCTGGTACATCGAGAATCTGCCCGTGAACCCGGAGCCGGGCACCGCTCTCTTAGACCTGTGGCGATCATGAAGTGCAAACTCTGTGGCGAGCCTGCCCAGCTACGTGACGATCACACCTACCGTACGCATGACAACGCGAACGGCATCCGGTGCGTGGCCACCGGCATGCACCCGGACGGCGCGCTTGCGATGCGTCGCACCTTCGCCAGCACAAAAGCGGGGGCGCGGCTGCGCCTGGTCGATGGCGTCGACGGGATCGGCGTCAACTCGTCGGTCAACGTCGATGCCGCCGAGATCAACCTGTGGGTCACGATCGACCCGGATACCGCCGACCGCTTGGCAATCGAGCTGATGTCGATGGCGGCCCGGCATCGTGAGCGCGCCGCTGGCTGGCAGCAGAAATAAAGAGCGGGTCGGCGGATGCGCGGGCACAACGGCGTGTACCAGGGGAATCAATGGCGCTTCTCCGCAGCTGCGTCCGCCGACCATCACACCACCACACCACGAGAGAACGAACTATCACCATGTCGCCTATTGAGATACTGACCGCCGGGCGCATACGCGCACAGCTCACCTGGGATCCGGACCGGATCGAGGACACTCGCATTACCGGAATCCTGCGCTATGTCGCCTGGACGGACTACGAACACGGAACCCAGACATGGGATGACGCATTCGAGGAACTGTTCTATGCCCTGCCCGAAATTCCGGAAACCGTCGAATACGCGGATCATGTATTTTCCGATGCAGTGGTAGACGCATGGGAGCAGATGCCGGGCCGGACGATGTCCGACGTCGTTACCCTGTTCGACGTCGCCATTCACGCGCTGGAATCGCGACAGTGACACGGCCATGGCACCACGATGCCGCGTCTGCGATGGCGAGATAGCCCCGGACGATGTCGACGAGTACAGCGTGCACCCCGACTGCATGCCCGCCTACCGCGAACAGGCCTGCGCCATCCTGCGCCGCTACCGGCAACGGCACCGCGCGATCGGCTGGGATAAGGTCTAGACAATGCCCTGACGTAGGGGTATTGTCATAGACACACCCCGAGATCAGGAGGACACCATGAACACTCGCCGCGACGCTCAGGACTACGTCATTTCGTGCATCGAGGCCAGTGGTCTCGCCATCGCAGCGGAGTACGACGTCGACAAGATCGTGTCGGACCTGCATTTCGATCTCGGTACCTACGATTTCGCCAGCACCGATCCGAACGGCATCCCGAACTTCTGGGAAACTGTCGAGTGCTACGAGCTGTGATCGACACACCACGAGAGAAAGAACCATCACCATGACCATTCAACCGGCCGCCGGATTGTGCTTCTGGTGCCAGCACGAATGTGGCGGGACCTGTCTCGGTCTCCGGAACAGTACTCAGATGGACATCGACGATCCGGCATATTGGATGCTGACCCACGGCGAGACATCGTCCACGGACGTCTACAAGCGCGGGTGTTACATCTGCGAGGACCCGGAGTATGCGCAAATGGGAGTGTCGCTGTGCCAGGCATGTGCCGAGTGCTCGGCCAAGGCAGGCAAGCCAGCGGGGCACGTTCCGGCCGACGACGAAGAATGCGACGAGTGCGGATGGAATGCCCGTGTCGCATGGCAGAACGAACAGGCGCGTAAAGATTGATCAGACCTCGGTCAGCGTCAGACCAAGCTGGCGACCGTCCGGTAACGACCAGGGTCAGCGCGCTATGACGGATTGGGCGCGAACATGATGACGTGTCCCTGGTGACCGAACAAAGCCCCTGACAATTGTCAGGGGCTTTGTCGTGTTCGGAGAGCATCACATCACCGGGTATAATAATACCATGTGCTGGTCCTGCATGCACCTCACCGCGCTGCACGGGTACCTCGGGTGCCTGATGTGCGGCTGCATGTCCGGCGCGTTCCGGTCCCGCACCACCGATCGCTACAGTGTGGAACGTGAGCATTCTTCCCTCCGAAGGGCTTCGCATAGCGGCACTGCGCAGTGCGGTATCGCTCTACACTCCCACCGAATCGGTGCCGTGGTGGGCCGCTGACAAGCTCCCCGACGCGGTACTGACCACGGCTGAGACCTTCCTGACCTGGTTGCGC
>Ga0070704_100001331_pt1 | contig 13090 bp, 14 predicted proteins | sample KBSK5252metaG_FD_65467 | JGI IMG/M metagenome (GOLD analysis project Ga0070704, IMG submission 65467) | Corn, switchgrass and miscanthus rhizosphere microbial communities from Kellogg Biological Station, Michigan, USA - KBS K5-25-2 metaG | ecosystem: Host-associated > Plants > Roots >...
TCCAGGGCGCTCCACAGGCTGGAGGAACTCGGACTCGTTGAGCGCACATCGTTTGGCTACAAGCTAGGGAGCGTAAACGCTGTACCGCAGGAGCCGAGGAGGCCAAAGGGAATAGAATATACCCAGCTGCTGCAGACGTACATTCCCGGCAACGTAAGGTCTAGCGAAGTAATGCGGCAGCTCGTGGGCAAGTGGTTCAAGAACCTAAGGTGGCTGGGCATGATTGAAAGCGGCACTGGGTACACGCTGCAGTGGACGAGTGAGGACGGATCGTTCCAGATAAACCTCAGGTTGATTTCGGACTATGTCATTATTGAAACAAACGCGTCGACAGAGAAGGAAAAGATGCTGGCCATGTCCGGATCATACGCTATTTACGAGCAGATCACAAGAGTAGTGCAGAGCAGGCTTGCCAATTCGTACCGGCTAGACTACCACGCGAGCGTAAACAACTAACCATTTTTTTCTTCGCAGCTCAGGTATTAACTATTGCCGCAGTGGCATGGTGTGACTGGCTTTTAACAATCCCGGTCAATTTACTCTCCCCCTTCGTATACTATCATGTATGACTACAATAGTAGGCATAAAGACCAGAGAAGGAGTCGTGCTGGGATCTGACAAGCGTGCCAGCAAGGGCTTTTTCATTGGCTCAAAGATAACGCAGAAAATATCAAAAATAGACGACACGCTTGCAGTCGCAATTGCCGGCCAGCTCTCAGACGCAGAATACCTGATAAAGATGGCCAAGGCCGAGCGCAAGCTGATAGAACTACGCCGCGGATTTCCGCTGACCGTGAAAGAGTCGTCTAGGCTCATCGCCAACCTCGCTTATTCAGGACTAAAGAACTACCAGCCCTACTTTGTGGAGCTGCTGGTTGCAGGAGTTGACCAGGAAGGTGGGCACATTTTCGCGGCCGACATGAGTGGCGCGATAACAAACGAAGACTTTGCGTCATCAGGCTCCGGCTCGCCAGTGGCGTACGGAGTGCTAGAGAGCACATACCACAAGGACATTACAAATGAAGAAGCCAAGCAGATTGCGACCAGGGCAGTCGCAGCAGCAATGGAGCGCGACCCGGGATCCGGAAACGGCATAGACGTGCTTGTGATTCCACATTTAGTCTTGGAGGTGGCAAAGTAAATGGCCGAAGCATCATTTGGTGGAGGAGGGGGCACTCGGTACCCGTACTTTTACGGCCCCGAAGGCCGGCTAGTTCTAGTCGACAGCGCGCTTGAAGCAGTGAACAGGGGTTCGACTACAATAGGCATCAAAACTCCGAAATTCGCGTTGCTGGCCAGCCACATCAAGCCGGTAAGACCGCTTATAGACCCGGCTGAAAAGATCTTTGCAATTGATGGCCACGTAGGAGCCACCGGGTCAGGCTACATCGGCGACATCCTGCAGCTGATCGACGAGCTCAGGCTGGAGGCACAAAAGCACAGGCTCAACTTTGAAAGCCCGATAGACGTCGGCTCGCTTGCAAAGCACCTTGGGTCGTACCTGCACAACTATACAATCTACGCCGTGAGGCCGCAGGCTGCGTCGGTGATAGTTGCCGGAGTTGATCAGGCCGGAGTGCAGATGTACCAGGTTGATCCAAGCGGCACATTCATGCGCGGCTCTGGCTTTGCAATTGGGCAGTCAGCTGATGTGGCGCTAGGCGTCCTTAGCCAAGAATACAGCGCGGACATGAGCGTCGAGCAGGCAGTGGCTCTTAGCAACAAGGCAATAGAACGGGCGCTTGGAGAAAGGCCGGTGGTAGAGGTAGGGGTTGTAGGACCAAATAACGAATTCAAAAAGTTGCCCTAGCCCGCTATTTTTTCTGCGGGGCTACTGCTGCAGCCTTTATTCCCTCTGGCCTGCGCCATCTGTTTGCCCAGCGGGCCAGGTCCTTTATTATCACTTCCAGCTCACGGGCCCGAGGAGTCATACTGTATTCGACTCGAGGGGGTACTTCGGGGTAGATCTTTTTTGTGACAAGCCCTTCGCGCTCTAGCTCTAGCAGACGGCCTGCAAGGACCGTGCTGCTGATGCCATCTAGCGCACGTTTTAATTCGTTAAACCTGATTACGTTTCGAGTGCTGAGGTTCTTGAGAATGTGTAGTGTCCACCTTCTCCCTAGCACCTCCCACACGTCTGCAATGGCGCAAGTCGCGTTGGCTTTGGCTTCTGATAGTTCTTCAGGCATACCTAGTAGTAATAATTAACTAAGTGGTAATTATATCCTTTGTGGTGGCGCATTATTTGCACCAGCTTATATGCGATAATCCGGATCAGCAGTCAATGAAAGCCAAATTTTCTACAGATGTCAGCGAAACATTCTTCCTTTGGGATTTCCTTGAAGGGGCATCATGAGCCATCCGCTGATAACTATCTCAAATGGCATTTCTGCGTCCAAGGCCTCGTCCATGATGAAGAGAAGAAATATCAATAAGTTGCCGGTGATTGACAAGAAAGGAATGTTGGTCGGCTTGATTACCATGCAAGGTCTTGTTCGCAATTTGCCAACAAACAAAGACATGCAAACAGTTTAGAATAAATCTTGATCGAGATTATGCTTATGACCAGTTTTTCCACTGTTTTAGCATCTATCGGTTACACTTCCCATGTACAATAACGAAATCCACACAGCTGGTTATATACTTCAGAGCATCAAACTGCCATGGCAAACGATCTTGAGAGTCAAGAAATTCGTGGTATGGATTTTGGTCGCGATCGCAATCGTATTTGGTTCAATTACTAATTCATTTTCTGTAGCAGACGCGAAAAGCGGAGGCGAAAAAGTGCGAGTTCTTGCCGTATCGGATGAGCAATCATCGGCTGCCGTTGAACTTGGCTGTCAGGTCGTAAGGGAAACCAAGGGTTTGAAGGCTCTATTCTGCGATCCAGAAGACGCATCGATCCTGGGATTGAAGGAAGACATAAGACTGTTTGCGGTTGACACCGGAGCTAATTCCCAGATCAAGGCGAACACTGTCCAAGCGTCAGGCAACAATGGTTCTGGCACGAGAATAGTTATCCTGGACTCGGGCTACAACTACAATCATCCCGATCTGAGCCAGAGTTACGTCGCAGGATATGATTTTGTTAACGGAGATAATAATCCCCTGGATGATAATGGGCACGGGAGCCACGTAGCAGGGCTGATTACTTCTGACGGTATTTATTCTGCCGCAAAAGGTGTGGCACCGGGCGCGGGCATCATAGCCGGAAAGGTTCTTGATTCTGCCGGTTCAGGCTTCTTTAGTGATATCGTAGCGGCGATTTATTGGGCGGTTGACGGTCCTGATGGCGTTTACGGTACAAGCGATGATTTCGACGCTGACGCAATAAGCATGAGTTTGGGGACATCGCCTCCTTACACGTACAAAGGCTTCTGCGATTTTGCGATGCCCAGCATGACGCAGGCAATAAGCTACGCTGTTAGCAAGGATATTGTTGTCGTAGTGGCAGCCGGCAATTCCGGAAGGTCAGGCGTTTCAATTCCCGGCTGCATAAGTTATTCTACCACCGTTGGAGCGGTATCTTCATCTGACAAGATCGCAAGCTTTTCTGGAAGGGGAAGTGCTGTCGACATATCTGCCCCTGGAGTAAGTTTGATCTCTACATGGCTTGGGAATGGTTACGCAACGGCAAGCGGGACGAGCATGGCGACACCGGTTGTCAGTGGCACGGTGGCGTTGGTAAAATACAGCCACCCATCTTATTCAGCGTCACAAGTTGAATCCGCAATCTTTGGCAATGCAAAAGACCTAGGCAAGGCGGGCAAAGACACCTCATATGGGTACGGCAGGGTTGACGCGTCACTTGCAGTCCAATAGCAAACTGGAGAAGTTTCATCTGAATTGAATTTGTTTCTACTCTGGAAAAATAATGAACGCCGAGGCGGAGAATTTCGGTATCAAGAAATATTCGACCATGCCGATACATGAGAACGCCATTCTCTTTGCTTTGGATCAACAATTCACCACAACACTTTAATTGGTTTTGCCAAAAAAGTTGGCTTACGTGCGCCCGGGTAGTATAGAGAACCTGAAGCCTATCAGGAGGCCAGTTCGTACAATCCGGTCCAGTATGGGGGACTGTCACTCCTTCGACCCGGGTTCGAAAGTCGGCTTTGCCCGACCGAATATCCCGGCCCGGGCGCTTTTCTCCTTTCTCTTACCAGTAATCCTGTCGTAGGTCCACATTTCAGATCATCCTAATCTTCCTTGTTTCATCTCTTCCCATCGCACCTGCTCCAAACCGATTATTTTCCTAAATCCGTTTGCAGTCGAAGGCCCAAAGCCTGCGTAATGGTTGTTTGCAGCTACGATCCCAAACGCGACTTTCTGTTTTGCACCATTCACAACCTTTGCCCACTTTTCCATTTCGGCCAATCTATCCTTCTGGATTTTGCCAAAGTCCTTTACATCAATGCTCCTGTCGCCAATAAACCGCAGATAGAAAAAGTCTGTAGTAAGTTCCGGAGGCGTCTGAATTGCATCAAGCTGGCTCCATGCAAGGCACATGTTATGCTTTGTCAAGAGCCTGTAGACTTCTTTGTCATACCAGGAATTGTGCCTTACTTCAATCGCATAGCGATACTTTTTCCATAGCAGAGGGGCAAGCCTCTCCAACTTTGGCAGCCCTTCATTCTTTGTCAAGGACGGCGGCAGCTGGATCAAAAGGCACAGCAATTTTGACTGCAAGGGTTTCATTATTTCAAAAAAGTGCTCAAGAGCATCTAGCCCTCCTCCTAACCGCGTGTCGTGAGTTACGACCTGTGGAAATTTCGCTGAGAATCGAAAGTTTTGGGGAGTGGCCTGGAGCCACCTGATAGCAGTATTCCTGTTTGGTGTCTTGTAAAACGTGGAATCGATTTCGACGTAGTCAAAGACGCTGCTATAGTATTCTAGCCAGCGCCTATTTTCCAGTCTTGGCGGGTAAAAATGCCCAAGCCATGCGTCATACGACCAGCCAGAGCATCCGACATGGAAAATCAATTGACTTGATACCCACTACACGCGCGACATATCGCCCGGCCGATCTTCATGTCCAGCAGAATCGTTCTAACTTGCATGAATGAGCCCCTCGCTTTGAAGCAGCCGCGTAATGAATGAAACTATCCGAGGGACTTCTGGCTCGGCTTTCTCAAGTGTTACCAGCAAAAGGTCATGGTCTGGCATCGGAAAAATCAGCACCTGGATATTCTCAAAGTCCAGGTGCATGTGCCTGAGCTCGCCCATCTTTGGCGCGTATTTGTGAAATGAAGACGCCGCATGTCTTGAAGTGCGGATTAACTCTCCCATTTCGCGCGGGTTGAGAAGAAGGTTTACGTCTTCGCGCATCTTGAACCGCCTGAGAACTCCCGTGGCGGCAACTAGACTCACTGACCGGACATTTGAAGAAGACATCAATACCCTAGAGAGGACAAGCTCTACTGACTCGCGGTAGCTTCGCTCCTTCAACCAGTATAATATTGTCAAGGCCATAGTATAAGAACTCCTCTCATGGCGGAGCGGCATTGGGAACTAGAAAATACCAAATTATCATCAAGTGCACATTTGTTGTCATCTTTCATAGGTTTCCCTACGTCTGCGCTTTTCCAGCACTAGCTAGTTACTGCAGCTTGTACTTCATCAATTCAGAGTAGGTTATGTTGAGGAAGACCTCGCCGCCATCAAATCCCTCCACGCAGGACTTGGGCAAGTTGTATTCTCTGCTTGCTCCTTGCATGATGGTAAAATTGTCGCCTGCTTCGGAGATGATGTTTCCGACATCTATTCCGTCTCTTGACCTTACGTTTTTGTGCATGACTTTATCCCAGTGTTGAATTACTGGTTCAGACATATGCCTTCTTGGATGACTACGTGTCCCAAATATTTAAGATTGGTCCCCAGGTTTCGCGCAGCGTTTTCGCGTCTCTCCGGGATGGATCAATTTGTTTCAATGGTCTAGAACTTTATAGCACGGGCATCAGGCTCCCCAAAACTACAGTTACAGGGGTTTGGTAGAAGATTTATCACATTGAAGCAAGATATCTATTATATGGATGATGCCGGCCACTCCCACAGCTATGACTCGAACCTGATGGAGAGGCTACTCTTCAAGGTGGCCAGAAAGTGGGTCGCCGGCTACAACATTGACGAAGCCATGGCCGCAGCCAAAGATGCCAATGCAAAAGGGATGTCGGCAATTCTGAATTTTCTCGGCGAAGAAACCACCAAGAAGGTCGACATTGAGGCCAATGTCCAAGAATATCTGTCTCTGATCGACAGGATAAATTCGGAAAAAGTGAATGGCTGTGTCTCAGCTAAACCAACCCAGCTGGGCCTAGCAATAGACTACGAACTGTGTCTTTCAAATTACAAGCGGCTTGCAGCAAAGGCCAGCGAGCTTGGACAGTTTATGTGGATTGACATGGAGTCCATAAAATTCACGGAAGAGACGATCGCGATCTACATGGATCTTTTCAAGCGCTACAACATGACCGGCGTTGCAATGCAATCGTACCTCAGGCGTACAGCGAGCGACCTTTTGCACGTCCTTGAAAATGGCGGCAAAGTCAGGCTTGTAAAAGGGGCGTATCATGAATCCGAGGAATATGCATTTTCAACAAGGGAGGAAGTTGACGCCAATTATTCAAGGCTGGTAAAGATGCTGCACAAAAGCGGCAACTTTTTCGCTATCGCCACCCATGACTCAAAGCTAGTCGACGAAGCGATATCACTTTCAGACAAAGCAAAGGTCGAGTTCCAGCTATTGATGGGGATCCGCAACGAGTTAAAGCGCGACCTTGTAGCAAAGGGATATTCAGTTTCGGAATACATTCCGTATGGAGCGCAGTGGCTTCCATATTCCGTCCGAAGGCTGAGGGAACGCAAGAGGAACTTGCTGTTGCTGGCGCGCTCACTTGTCCAGGACTAGTCCTGCGCTATTGTCTGGCTCTGCTCTCTCATGAACTGGGTAAGGTAATGCGGCCCGCCAGTCCCTTTGCCTGTAGTTCCAGAATCCTTCCAGCCTCCAAAGGGCTGGCAGCCCACCATCGCGCCAGTTGTAGCGCTCGCCTGCCTGTTTACATAGACAACGCCGGCTTCAATACAATCTAGGAATTCCTTGACTTCGTCCTGGCTCCCACTGAATATGCCAGCGGTGAGGCCATAGTCTACGTCGTTTGCCATTGCAATCGCGTCGTCAAATTTTTCATAGTCCGCCACGCAAAGTATCGGCACAAACATCTCCTCTTTGAATAGCCTGTGGTTCTTTGGAAGGCCTGACACTATTGTCGGCTCGACGTAGTAGCCATGCTTTAGCTCGCCATCTTTTTTCACCGATCCTCCGACAAGGACCTTGCCTTCCTTTTCCGCTATCCTTGCGTACTTTTGGTAGTTTCTGTACGCGCTTTCGTTGGCAAGCGGGCCAATGTACACGTTCTGCTCAAGAGGGTTTCCAACCGGGAGGTTCTTTGTCTTTTCGACGAGTTTTTGCAGAAACTCATTCTTCACTTTCTTGTGCACATAGACTCTGGAACACGCGCTGCATTTCTGGCCTGCGTAGCCAAACGCAGCTTTCATTACGGCCTCTGCCGCCTTGCCTACATCTGCGCTCTCTGTCACTATCGCAGGATTTTTGCCCCCTAGTTCCGCAATCAAAGGTTTTGGCCTGGCGATGCTAAACTGCTTTGACATCCCATAGCCCACTTCCCTCGAGCCGGTAAACACAATTCCGGATACGTCCTTGTTTGAAACAAGCTCGCCTCCGACCTTGCTGCCGGAGCCAATGACCAAGTTTAATACTCCGTCTGGGAGACCAGCCTGCTTCATTATTTCCACAAACTTGAAAGCAACTATCGGCGTGTTGCTTGAGGGCTTTAGCACAACCGTGTTGCCTGTTATGATTGCACCGGTGCTCATGCCGACCAAGATTGCAGCTGGAAAATTAAACGGCGCAATTACTCCCCACACGCCATATGGCTTCATGACACTCTTGCTTTTCTCGTTAGGAGAAGCGTTATTCATGGGCGTTTCATAGCCATTATTTCGCTCCATTTCTTCAGCGTAGAACCGAACAAAGTCAATTGCCTCGTCTACGTCCGCGATGGCTTCATACCGGTTCTTGCCATTTTCATATGATATCAGCGCGGCGAGCTCGAATTTTTTCTCGCTCATGATATCTGCCGCGGTTCTCATGATTTTCACGCGCTCGCGATAATCGCTCCTACCCCAAGTTTCGAATGACTTTTCGGCTGCGGCCACCGCCTTTTTCGCATGCTGGGCACCCCCAGCAGGAAGCCGGGCAAGCAGCAGCCTAGTATCTATTGGCGAGTACTGGGGAACTGTTTGGGAAGTCCATACCTCAGTTCCTCCGATTACCATCGGGTATTTCTTGCCAAATTCTGACTTGACGCGCTCCAGAGCCTTCCCGTACCTGTCGTGGAACTCTCCTTCGGCCCGCTCCGTCATGAACCGGCGGTAGGTATTTTCGTTCTCAAACATCCAGCAATGTATTGGTCAGAGAAGGTTAAAAATCATGGTGGGATTACACAGAAAAGAATACAAACCACTAGCACGAAGTATCCTAGCCGTGAGCGCCACAAGCAACAAGTCGCGCATCCTGCTGCTAATGATGATGGTAATCGCGTTGGTCTTTTTCATCAGTAGCTTTCTTGCAGCCTCTTTCACCAGTCCTCCGACTACGACAACCGCGGGGTCAGGTTCCGGAGAGCAGGCTTCAGGCAGCGATTGCTTTTTCGTCCGAACAGCGGAAGGCCAGTACCTGGCAGATTGCATGTTTAACTAGACCAGCTTTTTTGCGCCTCAGCGGACGCCAGGCCTAATGATGTCAACTGCAAGGCAGTTCAATCTGAATGAGAAGATCAAGCCAGTCATGATCTAGCTCGAGCAGTCTTTTGAATTTCAACCTTCACGCATGGACGCCAAACAGCTGTTGCAGATTGTCTTGACTTTGATCAGGCCTTTTCGCTGCGAACAGTCATAGCAGACTTTTCTGTTGCAGTTCTCGCAAGTGCCGCTGTGGTTTGCGCAAGCAGTCGACCTGCATATTTCACATCTGATATTATGAGCCGCGCAGAAAGTAGAATCGCAAATGTGGCATACCGCGCGGTGCTCCAGACATGCGGGCTCAAGGCAGATCTTGCAATACGCCAAGTGCACGTTACATAACAAACTGCCGCAGGCACATGCCCAGCCTTCTGGCAGTTTGATAGAGCAAGCAGAACATCTTCCCCAGGTACCCTTTCCCGTGTGAGAGCTCCACTCGACATCGCCATAGTGCTCCCTGCCGCCGTTGACTAGAATCCTCGCTCTGTATGTGACTTCGACTAGCCACCCAGTTATCTGAAACCCTGTGGTGCTCTTTATGTTTCCGAGTGCTTCATGAAACCTTTCTTCCTCCTGCTGTTCAATTTCTTCCAGCTGGCCCTCGAGGTCCTTTTTGTTTGTGCGCAGTTGCTCAATCTTTCTGCGTGTTGTAATGACCTTTTGCTTCTTTGTTTCAATTTTGTTTTCTGCGGGAATGAGTCGAGCCTTGAGGCTCTTTTTCTTTTTGCTTTCCTTCTTTAGATCCTTGAATAGTTTTTCATACTTCTTTATTGCCTCGTTGTCAGAATCAATAGATTTGTGAAATGAGGCGATCGATGCTTCGATGTCGGCGATCTTGGCTTTGGGTTTGGCAGATTTCACCAGAATGTTATCTTTTCGCTTTTCCTCGATAAGGATGTCAAATTTGCGCGCAAGATCATTTTCCATTTCATCAACTGCTTTTTGTAGATCGCCTTTCCATCGCCCTGCTTCCAGTTTCAATTCTGGCGGAATTGACCTTTGGGAAACTAGAGAATGACCCTTTGGAAGCTCGATAAGACCGTTGCCAAATGCAGCGAGCTCGACTACTTTGTCAAGTGACTGCTTGGCATAGCCCTTTTCGTAAACTGACGCAGTGAGCTCGAATATCGGATGGTAGCGCTCTTGCTGCTCGGTGGAAAGGATCTTCAGTAATTTCAGGTTGCTGCCGAGCTTGATAAAACTCGAAAGTTGGGCAGGCTCGAATTTTTTCTCAAGGAGCAGGAATGTCTCGTCATCGCGTGTTGACATTATCTTTGGCGTCTTGTAATCGTCGAATACCTCTGTCGTTTCAGCTGGCATTACTTTTTCCTCCAGAACTTCTGGGACGGCCTCGATATTCTGCCGTCTCGCAGGCTCTGTCGCCTTTAGCGGAGTCATCAGCTGCGCAATCTCGCTGTCCTCAAGCGGCCCCCGATGATATGACAGTGTCCATCTTGATCTTATCACTGACTTGAACTTGGGATCAAAGATGTTGCAATAGAATTCCCCGGGGCCCAGCCTTGCTATTTCTTGTTCTGCGTACGAGTCGAGCTCTAGCCCGACGCTTACGCGCTGGATGTCGCGCTGGGCTCCCAGCCTTCCTATGAACCGGACATTTGCGTTAGAGATCACCTTGTAGTCGAGGTCAACAGCATTCTGGCTAGCAAGTAGCATACCTAATCCAAACGCCCTCGCCTGTTTTATCAGGAGAAGAAGCAGCTTCTTTGACGGCGGTTCTCGCACGGGAGGGCAGTACCCTGCAATTTCGTCAAAGTAGAGGAGGTAGCGGAGGGTTTGAGCGCTGCCTTGTTTTATCAGCCACTGGAAGAGCTGCTGCAATACAAGCTCTACAAAGAGGTGTTTTTCTTGCTCTGACTGGATGTTTCGGAGATCGAGGACATTGATAGAAGGGCTGCCGAAAAGTTCCGAAAAATCAATCGACTCTGCTGATGACCATGATCTAAGTTTTGGATCGGAAATCAGGAGGTTTATCTTTGTTGCAAGATCCTTTCTTTCCCTGTCAGATACGACTTTGGAAACTGGAAGCGAGCCTATCGACCTAATTGGTGGGCTCTCTATGTTGCGGATAAGTTCGCTCACGGTCAGGCTCTGGCCAGCCTTCCAGGCATTTTCTAGAATCGCTGAAACAAAAGTAATTTCCTTCCTGTCGTCTTCGCGATATCCCGCGAGGCGTAGGAGGTTAAACGAAGTGAGGTCGAGCAGGTCAGCGGCAGAAGCGATGTCCTCCCTAAGCAGCCTGTTAAAGTCTTCTGGAGCAGAAAGGTCAGGGGAAATTCCTACTGCAAGCCCGGAAGACGATTTTGGCGTAAATATTCGCACGGTGATTTTTTCCAGATTTTCCGCAGAACCAGGTGCGACCTTGAACTCTAAAGCCTTGCCAAGGTAATGTTTTTGAAGATTTGCAGCATGTTTTTCCCTCTCTATTTTCAAGGCATCGGCTTCTTTGCCTGACCATTCTGAAAAATCAAAGTTCGTTGACTTGAACGCCAAATTCCCGATGTCTCCCTTTGGATCTATTGCAAAGGTAGGGATTCCCTGAAGGGCAGCCTCTTCTACTATCACCTTGGCCAGGACAGTCTTGCCTGACCCGGTGGCCCCTAGGATTATTGCATGCTTTGTCAGTGACGCGCGGTCAACCTCAAACTTTATTCCATCAAGCGTCTGCCCGACATGAAACTTGGCAGTATTCATCTGATGCAGAGTTGCAATACGATTGCCGCGGTTAAAAAGTGCTGTGGGGGTCTACGCTGGACGGCAGCGCAATACGTTAGCCTGACTTGCGCTCTACGCGCTCAAGCGTCAGCACTATGAATTAACAGGAAAAATGATCTTGTTTAACAGGTCATTATGTAGCGAGATGGGCGGCAAGGGCAGGGTCTAGTTAGCGGAATTTGATCCTACCAAGACAGCAACCGAGCTTGAAACACTCTATACTGGACTTGAAGATAGATCGACAAAGAATACTCATGCTATGGTTTCGGCTAAGTAAAAAAATAAAAAATAGCAGGCGGGACGCCCAGGTTATGTGTCCGCCATTCCGAATATCGGCTGACCGCCGAAGTGATTATCTGTTGCCGCTGGGTCCACCTCTATCATTATTACTTGGTCGTTCAGCACGGTCAGAGTAATACTGACGTCTTCCCACTTCAGTTCACCATCTGAGTAAATGTCTGCTTTGAATTCGAATGTGCCGTCGCTTGTCGCAACAATAGGCGACTCTGTGTCGGTCGATGTTGTATTCTCACTAGCTGTGGTTGTGGTCAGCGAACCCGTCGTGTTGTCCATAACCTCTCCTGCAGCGATTGCCTCTTCTTCGAATGTGGTCAGGTTGCCATCGGCATTGAAATCTGTTGTGTTTCCAGCTACCGTTGTGTTACCTGCAGCGCCGTCATCGGTCGTTACAGAACCGTACGACTGGCCTTGTATAGTAGTGCCATAGATGGTCTGGTCGGTTTGGTTGCTAATAGACTGGGTTGTCGTGGCATTGCTCGATTGGTCGTCGGTCAGATTGCTGGTATTTTCTGTCGTAGTGAGGTTTGAAGGCTGTGTAGAGGTTAGATTGTCTGTCGTAGTGACGTTGGCCGGCTCTACAGTCGTAGCATTCTCTGTCGTAGTAAGATTACCCGACTCTGTAGTGGTTACATTCTCTGATGCCATTATGCTCAACGACGCAGAGCCACTGTTCACTCCGTCGTCTACAATTACAGTTGACGAGCCTACCATGTCATCTGAGGTGCCAAGAGCAAAGAGAAGGTTGCCATCAGCATCGGACGTTGTATTTCCAGCGATCATGTCATTTACCATCACGACTGATTCACTCTCACTGGCAAGCCCGGTTGCATTAACCAGGACCGTACCTCCAACGTTTTGTTCAGTTGGTGTCAGCGTTACTTCTATCGTCCCGTTTTGTTCATCAGCGAGCTGTATAGTGTCTGTGTCGTCCGCAATTACAATCTGGTGTGTATGCGCTCCTGTGCCATCGCTCTTTGTCATAACAAGATCGGCGCTGAAATCTGATAGTTCGTCACCATCACGAGAAAGGCTCCACTCGCCTCCTATGACGTACGCCGCTTCACCATCTTGCTGAATCAAGCTATTTATTGTGCCAGACTGGTCCTCCGTAGAGTCGCTGCCAATCTGCGCAAGACTGGATAGTCCTGTGCCGGCTAATAGCAACGCTGCAAACGCGGCAGCTATTGATACAGGCAAGATGAAAATGTTCTTTCTTACCATCGGCTCTGACCGG
>Ga0070704_100001334_pt1 | contig 13078 bp, 19 predicted proteins | sample KBSK5252metaG_FD_65467 | JGI IMG/M metagenome (GOLD analysis project Ga0070704, IMG submission 65467) | Corn, switchgrass and miscanthus rhizosphere microbial communities from Kellogg Biological Station, Michigan, USA - KBS K5-25-2 metaG | ecosystem: Host-associated > Plants > Roots >...
TTGGATTCCTCGATGCGCGCACCGGCGACCGCGGGTGTTCTGGGATCGCTGGTCTCCTCGGGAGGGGGAGTGCCGCCGCCGGGAGGAGGTGTGCCGCCGCCGGGAGGGGGGGTGCCGCCGCCCGGAGGGGGCGTGCTGCCGCCCCCGGAAGGCCCAGCGGCGGAAGGGCCCGCGGCCGGACCGCCGCCGTCGCCTCCGCCGCCGCAGGAAATGACCAGGGCCGAAAGCAACAAAGCTAGGTAACGTTTCATAGACAACCTTTTCGTGGGCGTGGCACCGCGCAAGGGTGAGATACCCACGTGTCGTGCCGGCGAGCGGCACCTGCTCAGGATGGTCTATGAGGCTGCCGGGGATGATCCGGGCGGACCTGGCGGAGTCCGGCTTAGCGCGCCGGCTGCGCCGCTAAGAGAACCATTTTGCGATGGGACCAAGGTCCCATTGAGTCGCGCTACCCGCGCCAAGACACTCGCGCAATCCGCGTTACCGCGCTCGAGGGGTCATGCGCCGAATTCTGGGAATGCTCGCCTGCGTGGCCCTCGCGTCGACCTGCTGCTTGGCGCTCGCGCAGACCGAAGGGAAACAGACCGGGTCGCCGTCAGAAGACGATGCCCTGACGAAACTCGAAAAATCCCCGTGGCTTCTCGCGCCGGTGTTCCAGTCCAACCCCAAGCTCGGCACCTCGGTCGGGGCGCTCGCCGGCTACGTGCACTACTTCGACGAGAAGTCGCGGCCGTCGATATTCGCGCTGATGGGTCAGTACAGCAGCACTGAATCGATCATCGCCGGGGCGCACGCCAGAGCTTCCTTCGACGAGGATCGGCAGCGAGTGATCGCGGGAATGATGTACGGCTATGTCAAGAACGACTACGCCGACTATCTCGGGACGGGAGTTCCGCTGCGGTCCAACGCCGAGGTGAAGACTTCCAAATCGGCGGCGAAACCGCCTTCGACGACGTCGTGCTCGACATCCTTGGGGCCGTGCCATACAAGTCGGGCGGGCTCGGGCTCGTCGCCCAGTACGACTCGCGCGACAACGAGAACTCGCCGAAGCAGGGTTGGCTCCTCAACCTCAACAACATCGCCTATCGCGAAGGGCTGGGCGCGGACGACGATTTCGATGTCATCCGGGCCGAGGCCCGGTACTTCATGGGGCACGGCAAGGGCCACGTGCTCGCCATGCGCCAGCTAAACCATTTCACCGACAACGCACCGACACAAGTCAACGCTCCAGTGCAGCTTCGCGGCTACAAGACCGGTCAGTACAACGGCAAGTACATGTCCCACATCGAGGCCGAGGAGCGGTACCGGCTCGGGGAGAAATTTGCCGCCACGCTCTTCTTCGGAGTCGCCTGCACCTATGGCGGCGGGAAGACCTGTTCCCATAGCGCGAACCTCTATCCGGCAGGGGGCTTCGGCGTGCAGTACATCCTGAAGCCCAGGGAGGGCATCGTACTGAACCTCGAGTACGCGCAAGGCAAGGACTCGAACAATGGCGCCTATCTGAAGATGGGATACGCCTACTGAGCATCGAAGCAATCCGTGGCGGTTGTGGTCTCGACGCTTCGCCGCAGGTGGATTGACCGAAGTATCCCGGCGGCGCACACTCGGTGCACCAAGAATTCCATCAACGCGGGGAGGCCGACCGTGTCAAAGCTCGTCTTGTGCGTCGCAGCTGCTGCGCTCCTGTCCGTTCCGTCCATCGCGATGTCCCAGTGCAATGAGGCCGGTTGCGCCGTCGGCGCGGCCGGTACCGGAGGCGAAAAGTCCGAGGGGAAAGCGCAAGGCTTTCGCGAAGTGATCGAGAGCATCCGGTTTCCCGGGAGGATCATCACCAACAGCGGTAATCTCGACGCAGGGCGCTTGAATATCTCGGGCGGTGGGTTTCCCAGCGGCGATTTGAGCGGCACCTTCCGGCAGAATCCCGCTCCCAGCTCGCGCGGCCGCGGTACCGGCATTTTCGGCGACTGGGCCGGGCAATGCCTCGAGGAGTTGCTCTTCGACGGCTGCTAGCAGTAGCCCGGCGTGCTGGTGGCGCTGTAGAGCCGGCTGCAGCGCGAGGCGTTCGAGAAGAGCCTGCTACAGACCGCGCTCGCGCTTGCGCGCGCTGGCTCGACTCACGAGCGCGCCGCGCAGTTCTTAGCGCAGGAGCCTAAACAGCGCGCTATAGCGCATTCCCGCGGAATCCATCCCCGCCGGCTCGAGAAAGAGGTTGAGGTTGCCGAGGCGGTGCTCCAGACGGTACATCGCGGCGGGCAGGACGGGCTCCACCGGGCCGACCAGGACTATTGAAAATTCCCCGGTGGCCGCCGCTCCTTTGCGGGCTGGGTCTTTGCTGGATTTCTCCCGCTCCCTGACCTCGACCAGGTCGAGCACGACGATGCCTTTTTCGCTATTGATGTAGAAGCTCTGATGAAGCAGGGCTTCGAATGTCGCCTGGCTGAGACCGGCGAAACCCTCGTCGCCTGCCCTGACGCCGGCTGCGGGCGTCGCCGCAAGCGCGACCAGCACGCCGCCGGCGCCCAATAGCGCGCCGATCCGCCTCATTACGCTCCGCTCAGGGGCGTGAAGGGAAAATGCCTTCCAGGGCAATGAAACACTTCACCGTCAAGTAGGGCTGCATCACGGGTACCGGCGCGCTCGCGCCCGCGACCGATGTTGCGGTCGGCGACATCGGAACCGTGCCGGGGCCCGGTGCGTAGAGCGTCGTACGAGCCTTGGTCGCAGGAACGGCATCCATTGGAGACATCAAGGTGGCGTCCGCGGTACTGCCCATGGTGACCACGGTGTGGCTGTGCGCGGGCAATTGCGAGTTGTTGAGGCTCACCGTCTCGGATCCCCCGACTTCGCCCTGGTCGCGATTCGACTGGCCCGGCGCCTGACCGGCATGCAGCAGGACGCGTCCGCGCATGTCCGGCAATGCAAAGGTCGTCTGGCCGTTTCCGCCATAGGTGGTGCCGAGAAGGGCGAACAAGGCGGTGTTCTGCGCGATCGACAGCAGCTGGCCGTTCATTTCCGCCCAGCCTCTCGGCGCGAAATTGAAACCGGCGCACATGATCTGGCCGAGAAAAGGTTCGGCTTGCGCCGACGCGACGCCGTGCGCGCCCATCAGCGACATCGCCAATGCGGCAGCACAGGACGTCCGGGACATGACGTGTGACATTGATGGCTCCTCTAAGCTTAGCTAGTTGGACGATTTGCTCGTGGTGGATCGGCGGCGACGCAAGGCGAGCAGCCCCAATCCCGCGAGCAGCATTGCCCAGCCCTCGGGTTCCGGAATCGCGCTCACGGGGCTCGTCGTGATGTCGTCCACCGTGAACGCGAGGAAGGCACCCCCACTCACCAGGCCGCTCACCGTCACCGAAGTAAATCCCAGGGGGTCGCTTTCCACCAGGCCGAGATAGAAAGCCTGGCCATCGCTCACCAGCGTGTCGGGGGTGGCGCTGTTGCTGACCGCGCCCCCGGCCGCCGACAGCTGGATGTCCCCCGCTTGCGCGTCGCTCCCCGTGATCACGTAGAGACCGACCGCGTGCAGCGCGCTGCTGAAAGTGATATCGAAGCTGTCGCCGAGGTAAAAAGCGGTGTCGGGATTATCGAGCCCGAGGTAGTTCGACCCCGACGTGGTACCGAAAACGCTGCTCACCTGGAGCGTCGACGGCCCGGCAATCGAATACGTGAACGCGAGCCCCCCGGTGCCGGCGCCGCTCGCGAACGTCGTGCCGGCCGCTACGCTCTCAAAGTCGAGCGTCTGCGTGCCGGCAAAACCGGAAATTGCGAGATCGAAAGCCGCTTTGCTGGTGAAGCTGGTCAGCGCGGCATGCGCCGCGCTCATGCCCGTGGCGAGCAGCGCAGCCGCCGCGATCCCGCCCTTCAAGCAACGCAGGACCCTTCCGCTTGTCTTCAATGAGCCTCCCCCGACCGCCGCAAAGCTGCTTTCGCGCCCTGCCATTCCTGCGGCAGTAGCGCCCAGCGGAAACTCATTCTCGGCTTCAGGTGCGGCGATTCATATAGGACGTTTGTCCCTCGTCGAGCAGGTGGTTTTGCCCACGCGCCTTAGCTCGCAGCGCCTCTTGCGGTGCGCGCGGTCTTCTCGAAGTGATTTCGCAGCCGCTCCGCGATCTTGCGCGAGGCGTCGAGGTGGCTGCCGCCGAAGACGATCAGCCCGATCTTCTGGATGCCGTGCCTTTTCTTCAGGTAGGCGGCGAGGTCGTCGGCGAGCGAGCGCCAGTAGCCCTTCTTGCGCACGCGCGAGTCGAGCCACCAGGTGAAGTCCTGCACCACCGGCGGCGTGATGACGCAGTAGACCGTGCCGACGAATTCCTCGGTGGCGAGATCGAAGAGGGCGAAGTGGTGGCGGTCGTGCTCGGGCCGGTTCCAGAAATAGCGCGGCCCGACGTCGCCCGCGTGCTCGGGCGCGAAGATGCGCGTGGTCGCCTCGCGCAATTGGGGCAGCGACAAGTGCGCTTTCGGAATGATCGCAAGCCGCATGAGGGTAGCGAGGTTAGCAGGTAAGATGCGCTCTCCCATGGCCTATCCCACGCCGCACGTCGAGACCTGCCGGATGTGTGGCGCGTCTTTCGAGCATGGCCCGCACGTCTACCGGGGCCGGGAAATCCCGCGCTACAAGCTCCTGGTGTGCGAGGCCTGCTACAAGGGCAACGCGCAGGGCTGGAGCCGTGCGCTGGAGCCCAAGCTGATCGCGCACTTGCGCGCCGCCAGTCTCCAGGTTCCGGAGCGCAACGCGAAAGGCTTAATCCCCCGCGGGGACTGATTTCTTGAGCTGATGCGCCTCGGCGCGCAGGCGCCGCGAGGTCTCGATCAGGGCGCGCGATTTGTCCAAGAGCTCATTCGAGCGCGCGCGCGTGCGCCGGCCCGCGGCCTCGAGCCGCGCCGCTCGCTCCACTTGCATCGAAACGGGATCGTGCGGGTTGCGCCGCATGGCACTCCTCGTGGGTTCTCCCAGCGGAGTGGCCAGCAGGAGGCCGGCTTGGCGACGCTTAGGTAGCTGTGCGGACGGTCTTCACTGCCCGCGCGTCCAGCGTGGACCTCTTATGACCCGCGGTCAAGCGGAACCTGCTCGCTGCCTAGAACGTGCGCCGGTGCCGCGGAGGCCTGGGGCCGACGTCCATCTGCGTGATCCGATCGCCGTTGACGAAGACGCGCGCGCGCGTGCGTCCGAAGCGATCCTGGTTGCCGCGCTGGATCACGACTTCCCCGGAATGGATGCGCCGCTCGAGGCGCAGGCGCGCTTCTTCTCCGCCCGGCTCGCCCAGGCGCGGCGCCTGGATGTCTTCGAGCCGGATGCGCTCGCCGTGGCAGCGCAACGTGTTGCCGTCGAGCGCGACGCAGCGCTCGCCCGACCATGCGGGAGTGGCGAGCAGCGCGAGCAGGAGGAAAACGCACAAGCGCAACATCAGCCCATCGTCCGCTTCCGCGCATCGCGGCCGAAGGCAATACTGCGCATAATCTTTCGTCGAAACTTCCAGCGTCGAGCGCATCCGCGAAGTGCTCGATCTGCTGCAGAAGCTGAAGCGGCATGTGCCCATGAGCCAATTGACGCCGCACGAGGTTGCGTTCCTCCTCGACCTGCGCGACCACGAGGCGTTCTTCAAGTCGCTGGCGGATGCCAAGTTGCCTGGTGGCTAAGCCATTGTTTTAAAGAATCAAAAACGCGCCCTTGATCAGCGCCGAGCGCCGGATGGACAATGCGACAAGGGGAGGGGAAATCCATTGCTCGCCAGTGAGACGGCCGAGAAGCCGCGAGTGAAGCCATCGCCGGAGTCCAACGAGCGCGTTGCGCCGCAGCCCGCGGCGCAGCCGGCGCCCGCGTTCGATGCGCTCGCATCCGATGCGTTCGCGCCTGATGCGTCCTCGCCCGACGCGCTTCGGCCCGAGCTGCTGAGCGACGAGGCGCATCGCGCCGCGGCCGAGCGCAGCGCGCCGTGGCAAGTGCGCCACGCGAATCGCATTCGCTTTGCGGCGCTCGTCGGCCTCACCGCCGCCGTTGCCGGCCTCTCGCTCTACGGCTGGAACTCGCTGCGGCCGACCGAGCTCGACAAGCTGCAGATCACGCTGCCCGCGCGCACCTCGTCCGGGCTGGTGGAGCCGGCGGCGTCCGCGGCGGCGGTGCCGCCGCCACCCGCGGCAGTCGCGCCGAGCGCGATCGCCCCTAAGGTAGTGCAGCCCGCACCGACGCCGCCGAAGACCGCGACCGCGGTGGTGCCCGTCAGGGTGCAGCCAAAGCCCGCGCCGCAGCCGCGGCTCGAGGCTGCCGCGCCGGCTCAGCCGTCCGCGAATTCCTCGCGGGTCACGCACTTGCGGCGTGGGGATGCGCCCGCGGCCGCCACCGCTGCCGTTGCAGCTCCCGCGGCTGCAGAGAAAAAAGCCGAAGCCAAACCCAATTGCGCCGAAAGCGTGGCGGCGCTCGGGCTGTGCAAATGAGGATCCTCTTTGCGTTCTTGCTCGCGCTGGCGTGCGGCATCGTGCACGCGGCGGCGAGCTACAAGATCGTCACCGCCGACAAGCGCGGCACGTACTTCGCGATCGGCGCCGATCTCGCCAAGATGGTGGCGCCCAACGCGGACATCGAGCTCGAGGTGGTGCCGACCGACGGCTCGGCGGCGAACATCCGCCTGCTGCGCGAGGAGCCGGGCGTCAAGTTCGCGATCGTCCAGGCCGACGTCTACCAGGCCTTCGTCGACCGCGCGGCGCAGGCGAACAAGGAGGCGGTGCGCATCATGCGCCCGCTGCGCGTGATCCTGCCGCTCTACAACACCGAGATCCACTACATCGCGCGCGCCGACTCGGAGCTCAATTACCTGCACGACCTGAAGAGCGCGCGCATCAACGGCGGGCTGGTGGGGAGCGGCGCGGCGTTCATCACCCACACGCTCTACCGCATGATGTTCGGCAGCCCGATTCCCGAGGCGCGCGCGAGCTACCTGCCGAACGACGAGGCGCTGGTCAAGCTCATTACCGACAAGAGCATCGACGTGGCCGTGGTCGCGGCCGGCCAGCCGGCGCCGATCATCGCCAACATGAAGCCCGAGGCGCAGAAGTACATCAAGCTTCTCAAGTTCGACCCGGCGCATCCGTCGAGCAAGCAGCCGCTGACGATCTACGCGCCCTCGACGGTCCGGGCGGCGAGCTATCCGAACCTCCTGAAAGAAGACTTCACCACCATCTCGGTGGGCGCGTTCCTGGTGACCTACGACTACCAGATGCAGAACACGGTCGAGCACCTGGTGCGCTTCGCGCGCTCGCTCTGCCAGAACTTCAGCACGCTGCAGTCGAAGGGGCACCCGAAATGGCGCGAGGTCGCGCTCGATCTGCCGGCGCTGAACGACGGCTGGACCTACTATCCGCCGACCGCGAGGGAGATCCGCAACTGCATCGCCGGCGCCAAGGCCGGCGCCCGCCCGGCGCGCGCGTGCACCAACGAGGAACGCATCCTCGGGTTCTGCAAGTAGACGACCGCTAGGGAAACTCTGAAGAAGCGCTGAATGGTCGTCCCCGCGAAGGCGGGGACCCGGTTAGAAAAAAACTGGGTCCCCGCCTTCGCGGGGACGACTTCTTCAGACTTTCCCTAGGCGGCGGCCTTCAGCGGCGCGAGCAGCGCCATTACCCAGGCGGGATCGTAGGGCTTGACGAGGTAGTGATCGATGCCGATGACCTCGGCGAATGCCTTGTCGCCCGACTCCTTGTACCGGCCGCTGATGCCGATGAGGAGCGGCCGGGTGTTGCCGCAGTACTCCCGGATCTGGCGCGCGACGATGTAGCCCGGCAGCTCGGGCAGCGCAATGTCGAGCAGCACCGCGTCGGCGTCGAAGTCGAGCACCTCGCGCAGCACGTCCGTGCCGCAATAGGCCGGCCGCACGTCGTAGCCTTCCTCGCGCAGCAGCGCCGTCAGCGTCCTTACCGTATCGCGATCGTCGTCGGCGACGACGACGCGGACCGTGGCCATCGGAGGATTGTCCGCCAAAAGCGGCACGGGGCCAGTCCTGATTCCGACGAAATCGCTGTCGCGATCCCCTGACAGGAAGCCTAGGCGCCCTTGAGCGGCTGGAGCAGCGCGATCAGCGAGTTGGGATCACACGGCTTGAGGAGGTAGTGGTTCATGCCGTTCGCTTCCGCGTAGGCCTTGTCGGCCGGCAGCTTGTAGCGGCCGCTGATGCCGATGAGGAGCGGCCGCTTCTGGCCGCAGCACTCGCGGATCTTGCGCGCGACGACGTGGCCCGGCACCTCCGGCAGCCCGATGTCGAGCAGCACCGCGTCGGGATCGAATTCGAGCACCTCGCGCAGCACGTCGGAGCCGCGGTACACCGGGCGCACGTCGTGTCCCTCTTCACGCAGGAGCGCCACCAGCGTGGTCACCAGGTCGCGGTCATCGTCGGCCACGATGACCCGCAAACTGCTCATTCGCCGTCCGGCAGCGCGAGCGGCGCGATGAGCTCGAGCAGCTCCTGCACGTGGTAGGGCTTGAGCACGTAGTGGTCGAAGCCGATGATCTCGGAGAGGATCTTGTCTGCGCCCTGCTTGTATTCGCCGCTCACGCCGATCAGCATCGGACCCTTGCCTTCCTGCCGCGAACGGATGCGCCGCGCGACTTCCCAGCCGCTCAGATCCGGCAGCGCGATGTCGAGGAGCACCGCGTCCGGCTCGAAATCGGACACCGCCCGCAGCGCCTGCTGCCCGTTGTAGACGCCCCGCACATCATGGCCTTCGTCGCGCAGCAGCATCATCAGCGTGAGGACGCCGTCGCGGTCGTCGTCGGCGACCAGGATGCGCAGCTGCCGCGGCGCCTTGGCGGGATCGCCATGCGCGCGTGCGGAAGGAGCCGCTCTCAAAGGCCGGCGTTGCTGGTCAGCAAACTGCATGCTTCCCCCGAAGCTGTGAGTGTCGCGATTGTCCGGAAAAAACCCGACCGCGTAACGTCACCATTCCGTCGAATTCGCTGTCACTGTTCGACGACAGCTACTCCGCGCGGATGTTCGCTTCCTTGACCACCCGGCCCCACTTCTCGAAATCGGCCTTGATGCGCTCGATCGTTTTCGCGGGCGGCAGGATCTCGGTGTCGCAGCCGGTGGCGTCGATCTGCGCCAGCGTTTCCTTGCCGACCCTCGCGAGCGCCTGGGTCCAGCGCGTCACGACCTCCTGCGGCAGGCCCGCCGGCCCGAGCAGGCCGTACCACGCGGTCGAGTCGAAGCCCTTGAGACCGACTTCGTCCATGGTCGGCACGTCGGGAAACGCAGCCGAGCGCGCGAGCGAGGTCACCGCGATCGGCCGGATCTTGCCGCCCTTCACCGCGCCGACCGCGGGCCCGAGCGAGGAGAAGAGCATCGGGATCTGGCCGCCCATGAGGTCGGTCATCGCCGGGCCGCCCCCTTTGTAGGGGACGTGCACCAGGTTCGCGCCGGTGACGCTCTTGAAGTACTCGCCGGAGAGATGGTGCGGGCCGCCGACGCCGGAAGTGCCGTAGCTCCACTTGTTCGGGTCCTTCTTCGAAGCCTCGATCACGTCGCTCACGGTGCGGAACGGCGTCGAGGGATGCACCACGAGGAGGCTGCCGCTGCCGCACACGTGCCCGAGGTGCGTGAAGGAGGCCAGGTTGTTGTAGCCGACCTTGTTCAGGTGCGGCGCGACCGTGAGCGGGCCGCTGTCGAAGTAATAAATTGTGTAACCGTCAGCCGGTGCGCGCGCGATCGCCTCCATCGCCACGCCGCCCGCGTTGCCCGGGCGATATTCGAAGACGAGCGGCTGTCCGAGCAGCGGCTCGAGCGCGCGCGCGAGCGGCCGCGCGCCGGCTTCCGCCGAGCCGCCCGGCGTGTAGCCGATCATCAAGCGGATGGGCTTGCTGGGGTAGCCCTGCGCAGCCGCGAGGCCTTGCCACATCACGGCCGCCGCTGCCATCAACCAGATCTTGGACATGCTCTCCTCCGTGTGAGATTTTCCACTCGCGCGCGGTCAAGATTTGCAATCGCGCGGATATGCACAACGTTTCGCGGACATCATTCGCGCATGAGCAAGCAGCCCACGCAGTGGACCGATCCCGTGGCTTACCTGCGGCAGGCGCTGACGCTCGACCAGTTCACCCTCTACTGCCAGCCGATCGCCGCGCTCTCCGGCGTGGTGGTGTACCCGATGGCCGAAGTGCTGATCCGGCTGCGCGAAGAAGAGAGCGCGCTGCTTCCGCCGGGCGAGTTCCTGCCGATCCTCGAGCACTACGGCATGATGCCCGAGCTCGACCGCTGGGTGGTGCGCGAAGTGGTGCGGCGGCTCTCCAACGGGCCCGAGATCGCGCGCTTCTGCGTGAATCTCTCGAGCCAGACCATCGCCGACCCCGCGTTCCCGGATTTCTTCGCGAACGAGATCTTCGCCCACGGCGTCTCGGCCGAAAGCGTGATGTTCGAGGTGGACGAGGCCGACGCGCTCGCGCTGCCCTCCTGCATGCGCCGCTTCTCGGCGAGCGTCGGCTCGCTCGGCACCGGCATCCTCGTCGACGGCTTCGGGCGCGCCGAGAACCACGCCGACTGCCTCAAGCTGCCGTGCGTGCAGTACGTGAAGATCCACGGCTCGCTCACGCGCCGCATCGGCGTGGACGAAGCCGCGGCGGCGAAGGTGCGCTCGCTCCTGCGCCTCGTCGCCCAGCACGGCATCGCGGTGGTCGCCGAATGCGTCGAGGACGACGACGTGATCGCGAAGCTCCGCACGATGAAGGTGCGCTACGCGCAAGGCTTCGGCATTTGCGTGCCGCAGTCGATCGATCTCGTGTCCGAGCTGCCGGTCATGCGCCTCGCGGTGCAGGGCAGCCTGGATTTCGGCAATCAAGCGAGGGAGGGAATATGGCAACAGGCGAACGCATCTACCGCCGCACGGCCTCGGGCCTGAGGGCCATCCAGGCCGAGGAGCCGGAGCTCGCGCCGGAGTACGTGCGCATCCTCGCCATCATCGGCGACGGGATGCATTCGGACGTGGTGCGCACCATGCTGCGCCGGCATGCCGACCATATGCGCCTCGCCGAGCTCGAAGCGCAGGGGCTGATCACGGCCTAGGGTCGGGCCTTCAGGGCCGGTTGCTCGCCGGCGGGCGGTTCGCCCACGTCGGCGGCACGATGTAGAGGTACGCCACGCACCAGTGGCCGCAGTCGCCGGTCGCGGTGCCCGTCTCGTTCGCCTCCCACCCCGGGATCTGGTAGCCGTTCACCACGATGCGCGTTCCGGGCCGCAGCCGCTGGAACTTCGGCTTCAGGCGATCGAGGTTGTCCGGAAGCAGGAAGAGCGCGAGCACGGTGGCCTTCGAGATGTCGGCTTCGTACATGTCGCCTTCGATGAAGCGCGCGCGCTCGGTGACGCCTTCGGCGGCGGCGTTGCGCCGCGCGATCGCGATCAGGCCCGAGTCGTACTCGATGCCCAGCGCGCGCGCGCCGCGCTTCGCCGCGGCGATGATGTTGCGTCCGTCGCCGGAGCCGAGGTCGATCACGTAGTCCTTGTCCGTGACGCGCGCCATGTCGAGCATCTTCTCGACCAGCACCGGCGGCGTCGGCACCCAGACCACGTCCTTGCCGGGTTGCCCGACGTAGGGCTCGGGCAGCTTCTGCGCGTGCGCGCCAAAGCCGATCAATATTCCAGCAAGAAATACGGGAAGGCGGCGGGGCATGCCCGTATTACACCAGACGCGCCCCCGCTATTTCCGCCGTTTCAACTACGACTTCTTCTTCCCGCCCCGGGTGCACTGCACAAACCTGCTAGCATTTACGCGAGGAGGAAACCCATGATCAAGCGCACGCTCATCGCCGCGATCGTCTGCGCGTTCACCGTGAACGCGCATGCGCAGGCGCCGAAACAAGTGAAAGTGCAATCGACCTGGCCTGCGAGCATCACGCTGCAGGACCACCTGCGGATTCTCACCGAGCGCATCGACAAGCTCACGCAGGGGCAGGTGAAGATCGAGCCGATGGCCGCCGGGCAGATCGTGCCGGCGTTCGAGGTGCTCGACGCCACCAACAAGAAGGTGCTCGACGGCTGGCACGCGATCGCGTACTACTGGGTCGGCAAGAGCCCGACCGCGGCGCTCTTCGCCGGGCCTCCCGGCGGGCCTTTCGGCATGGATCACATGGATTACCTCGGCTGGCTCTACGTCGCCGGCGGCCTCGAGATGTGGCGCGAGTTCTACCAGAACGAGCTGAAGCTCAACGTCATCGTGTGGCCCGCGCATCCCTCGAGCCCGCAGGCGCTCGGCTGGTTCAAGAAGCCGCTGAAGAGCGTCGCCGACTTCAAGGGCATGAAGTGCCGCCAGACCGGCCTGAACGCCGAGATCTACGCCAAGCTCGGCCAGAGCGTGGTGAACATGGCGGGCGGCGAGATCGTGCCCGCGGCGCAGCGCGGCGTCATCGACTGCGCCGAGTGGGTCGGCGGCGTCGAGGACCTGCGCCTCGGCCTGCCGGGCGTCTTCAAATATCACTACACCCCCGGCATGCACGAGAACAACTCGATCGGCGAGTTCGGCCTGCACCTCGACGTGTGGAAGTCGTTCACCCCGCAGCAGCAGGAAGCGGTGAATTCCGCCGTGAAGGACACCTTCATCACCTGGCTCACGCGCTGGCAGAAGCAGAACGCCGACGCGATCGAGGAGATGATCAAGAAGCACGGCGTGCAGATCCGGCGCACCCCGCCCGAGATCCTGATCGCCTCGCTCAAGGCGTGGGACGAGGTGGCGAAGGAGAACTCGGCCAAGTCGCCCACCTTCAAGAAGGTCTACGAGTCGCAGCGCGAGTACGCGGCGAAGGTGGTGCCGGCGAAGCGCTACATGTTCCCGCCGTACTCGTTCGCGGCGAACTACTACTGGCCGCAGGACGAGAGGCCCGCGGCGGCGGCGAAGAAACAGTAAGGGTGGCGCGCGAAGACGAGACCCTGCGCTGGCCCACCAATCTTGACCGGGCCGGCATCGAGAAGCGCCTGGTCGAGGTGCGCGAGGTGGCACGCCAGCACGGGCTCGCCGAGTTCGTCTCGCTCTTCGATCAGCTGGAAAAGCTGAGCGCCGCCCAGCTGGGCGCGAACGTGGTGTCGGCGCTCACCTGGCTGCA
>Ga0070704_100001335_pt1 | contig 13077 bp, 12 predicted proteins | sample KBSK5252metaG_FD_65467 | JGI IMG/M metagenome (GOLD analysis project Ga0070704, IMG submission 65467) | Corn, switchgrass and miscanthus rhizosphere microbial communities from Kellogg Biological Station, Michigan, USA - KBS K5-25-2 metaG | ecosystem: Host-associated > Plants > Roots >...
GCCCATAGCTCGTGGGCCGCGCTGCTGCAGCACGAATGCGATCATCTCGATGGCATCGTCTATCCGATGCGCATGACGGACCTCGGACTGCTTGCGTACAACGAGGAACCCGGCCAGCTTGCCCGCGAAGTCGCGGCCGACCCGAGCAGCATCGATCCTTTATTCGTAGACCTCGTGGGACGCTGGCCGGGACGCAGCCGCTGGTTTCCCGAAGGAAGCGGTACCTAGCCGGCGCCGGAACGCTTCACGCTTTCTTCGGCGACCAACCGTACGCCTTCGCGCACGCTCCGCCCATGAGCAGCGCACGCTCGGTCTCGCTCAGGCGGGTCGTCTCCACGAAGGGTTTCACCGCCTGCTCGTAGTTGACGATCGCGAAGGCGCGCGTCCAGTCCGTGCCCCAAAGGCAACGCTCGAAGCCCCACGCATCGAAAATGCGCGCGAGAGGTTCCCAGATATCGGAGAACGGATAGGGCTCGCGCGAAAGCGTGCATGCGCCGCTCACTTTGATCACCGCGTTGGGTCGCTTCGCGAGTTCCAGCACCTTCGGCAAGTCCATCCAGGCCTGCGGCGGGGCGGGCGGCGTGCGCGGCTGCTGGATGCCCAGATGGTCGATGATGAACCGGGTGTCCGGATGGCGATCGATGAGCGCCATGCCGGTCTCGAGGTTGCCCCAGCACAGGATGTTCACCGGGAAATCGTGCCGCACGGCCTCGCGCAGGATGCGATCGAGCCCCGGGTCGCCTGCCTGGCGCTCGCGGCCTGGTTCTTTCGGAATCATGATCCGGATGCCGGCCGCACCCGGCGTCCTCTTCCATTCGGCGATCACTTCGCCCACTGCGGGATTGTCGGGATCGACGGGCTTGACGAGCGCGAACCGCCCCGGATGGGCGCGCTGCACCTCGACCGAGTAGCTCGCGTCGTACCGATACATGGAGAAGGGCGAGATGAAGATCGCGCCGTCGACGCCGACCTTGTCCATCGCCGCGACCATCTCGTCGCCCGTTACGTGTGCAGGCCAGTTCGGTACGGTAGCCCAGGGCCGTTTGGGCGTGTTCGCCTCGTAGGCGTGAACCTGCGAATCGATGATCACCATCGGGGATTGCCTCGTTCGGTCGCGTTGCCAGCAATGTGGCTCAAGAGTGCCCCTTATACTCTGGTTGCGAGGAGGCAGAGTGCCATGTTCAAGATCGCGCCGCACTTCCGGTTGCAGGAATGGGTCGCCGAGGACAAGGGCTATTTCCGGGCCGAGGGCCTGCAGTACGAATTCAGCGATAGCTGGGGCCGGGACGATCCAGGCAAGACGCACAAGGTGCCTGACAAGGTGGGTGCCTACCAGACTTTCGAGAAAGGACGCGAAGAAGGCGTCAGCTGCGCCTGCCACTGGACCGTGAATGCCGCGGCTTCGCGCGGCCACGGCAAGCTCTACGCGGACTGCTATTCAGTCGCACCCTCGGCGGTGTTCGTGCCGCCCGAGTCGCCGGTGAGGGAGCCAGCAGACCTGCGCGGCGTGCCGATTTCGGTCGGCTACCAGTCGGGCAGCCACTATTCCACCATCCAGGCGCTGGAGCAGTACATCGAGCCCAGGGAGATCAAGCTTTCGTTCGCCGATGGCATCCTGTTCGGCCGGTTGCAGAAGCTGGTGGACCGCGAAGTGCCTGCGGCCGCGGTGTTTTCCGGCCCCTACTACTTCGCCGAGCAGCTCGGGTTCCGCAAGATCATCGACTCGACTTTCATGATCACCACCATGATTTCCGGCAGCGTGGACCCCGAGGACGTGAAAAAATATTTCCGCGCGCTGCGCCGCGCGCAACGCGACATCGACCTGCGCCCGGAACGCTACACGCACTTTTACCGCAATGAATTCCCCGCGCGCTTTCGCGAGCAGATGGATACCCGGCGCTGGGGCCCGGGCGAGCGCATCGTGTTCGAGCCCTACACGCGCGAATCATTCGAGGACTCCCAGCGCTGGATCGCCGAGCACGGCATTTTCGAGGAGGGCAAGGTGGGCTCGGGCCGCTACGACGAGTCGGTCGTTTCCATACCCCTGTGAAGGCGATCCGATCGTAAATCGGCTACGTCCGCTTCTGCCCGAAAGCCGACGTCTGCGCAACGCGACTCGTTCAGATACACCCGCTCAGCGGAGGAGCTTTCCATGATCAAGCGCACGCCGCGCATTCCGATGCGCGACCTCTCGACGCTGACCGGAGAAGACGCAGACACTGCGCGCAAGAACCGGCTCGGTGGTCGCGACCTCAACATCTTCCGCGTCCTGATGAACCACCCGCAGCTCACGCGGCGCTGGGCCGTGTTCGCCACGCATGTGCTTCGCAAGCAGACGCTTCCTGCGCGGGAGCGCGAGCTGCTGATCCTGCGCATCGGCTGGCTCAACCAAGCCGAATACGAGTGGGCGCAGCACGTCGAGATCGCCAAGCGAAGCGGAATATCCGCGGAGGAGATCGAGCGAATCAAGCAGGGTCCGGGCGCAGGATGGTCAGCATTCGAGGCCGCGCTGGTCCAGGCGGTGGACGATTTGTACGAAAGATCCGTCGTATCGGATCAGACCTGGACGGCGCTCGCCGGCAGGCTTTCGACGGAGCAGATGATGGATTTGGTCTTTACCATCGGGCAGTACAACCTCGTCAGCTGGGCGCTGAACAGCTTCGGCGTGCCACTGGACGATTTCCTTCCCGGCGGCTTGCGATGAAGCAGCCTCTTTGCAAGCCGGTGCAGGGTTGTGCTCGGTCGTCTAGCGGATAGACTGCGCCTTCAGCCAACTCTTCCAGAGCCCATGCCATGCCCGCCGACAACACACGCACATCGCTTCAACTTCGCTCGCTGGTTCGCAGCAACGGTGAGCTCGAGCTCTCGCTGGCCGATGTCGCGATCCCGGAGCCCGCGGCCGACGAAGTGCTCGTACGGATCGAAGCCGCGCCGATCAATCCGTCGGACTTGGGGCTGTTGTTCGGCGCCGCCGACATGAGCACCGCCAGGTACTCCGGCACCGGGGCCAACCCCGTGGTCACAGCGTCGATCCCGGAGAAGCTGATGAAGGCGATGGCCGGCCGGCTGAACGAGTCGATGCCGGTCGGCAACGAAGGCGCCGGCGTAGTCGTGAAAGCGGGCGCCTCCAGTGCGGCGCAGGCGCTGTTGGGAAAGACGGTCGCGGTCGTCGGCGGGGCGATGTATTCGCAGCATCGGAGCGTCAAGGCTGCGCAGTGCCTGGTGCTGCCTGCAGGCACGACGCCTGCGGAAGGCGCGTCGTGTTTCGTCAACCCGCTCACGGCGCTGGGCATGGTCGAGACGATGCGGCGTGAGGGACACAGCGCGCTCGTGCACACCGCGGCGGCGTCCAATCTCGGTCAGATGCTCAACAGGATCTGCATCGCGGACAAGATCGCATTGGTGAACATCGTTCGCAAGCAGGAGCAGGAGGACATTCTGCGCGCGATCGGCGCAACGCATGTATGCAACGCGAGTTCGCCCGAGTTCATGGCAAAGCTGACGGACGCGCTCGCGGCCACCGGTGCGACGATCGCCTTCGATGCCACCGGGGGCGGCAAGCTCGCCGGGCAGATCCTGACGTGCATGGAAGCGGCGGTGAACCGGACCGCCAAGGAATACAGCCGCTACGGATCGACGACGCACAAGCAGGTCTACATCTATGGGCGGCTCGACAACAGCCCGACCGAGTTCATCAACAATTTCGGCATGGCGTGGGGCATGGGCGGGTGGCTGTTGACCCCGTTCCTGCAGAAGATCGGACCCGCTGCGGCGCAGAAGCTGCGCGAGCGCGTCGCGGCCGAACTGAAGACGACCTTCGCCAGCCGTTATGCCAAGACCGTGTCATTGGCCGAGGCGTTGCAGGCGGAGGCGATCTCCGTCTACGGCAAGCGTTCCACCGGCGAGAAGTACTTGGTCAATCCGAACAAGGGCTTGGCGGCATAGGCTACTGCTCGCCTGAAGCACCTTAATGGACAGGCGGTAGATTCGGCGGTGCGGCGCCAACCGACCCATGCTGACCCGGCACGGCGGAAAAGAGCTCGCGCGTATACGGGTGCTGGGGCGCGGCGAAGATCCGTCCCGTAGGACCCTGCTCGACGATCTCGCCGGCGCGCATCACGGCAATCGTGTCGCAGACCTGCGCGGCGACGCGCAGATCGTGGGTGATGAACAGCATCGTAAGCCCGAGCCGGTCGCGGATGTCGGCGAGCAGGCGCAGCACTTGCGCTTGCACGGAGACGTCGAGCGCGGACACCGGCTCATCGGCGATCAGCAGGTCCGGCTCGAGCGCAAGCGCCCGCGCGATCCCGATGCGCTGTCTTTGCCCACCGGAGAACTCATGTGGGAACCGCTCGGCTGCGCGCGGATCGAGACCGACCAGCTCCAGGAGCTCCGCTGCCCGCTCACGGGCACGGCCTGGATCCTCGCCGTGCAGCAGCGGCCCTTCAGCGATCATTGCGCCCACCTTCTGGCGCGGATCGAGCGATCCATAGGGATCCTGGAAGACCATTTGCACCTTCTTGCGGAAAGAGCGCAACGCACGACCGGAGAGGGCCGTGAAATCGGTCGCGCCTACCATGATCTTTCCCGCATCGGGCTCGACGAGCCTGCTCACACAGCGCGCAAGCGTGGATTTTCCCGATCCGGACTCCCCGACCACGCCGAGCGTTTCACCCTGCCGCACGCGTAGCCTCACGTTTTTCACGGCGTGGACGACGCGCATGCCACCGCCGAAGAGGCGCCCGCCCGAGCGGAAGGACTTCGTCAGCGAATCGGCGGCCAGTAAAGCGGGCTCGTCGTCGAATTGTGCGCGCGCGCCTGGGGGGCGCAGGCTCGGCACGGCGCCGAGCAGTGCACGCGTGTAAGGGTGGACCGGTGCTCCGAGCACCTGTTGCGCGTCGCCGAGCTCGACCAGCCGCCCCGACTGCATCACCGCGATGCGGTCAGCGATATCGGCGACCACGCCAAAGTCGTGCGTGATGAACATCACCGCAGTACCGCGATCGCGCTGCATCTCGCGGATCAGCGTGAGGATCTGGGCCTGCGTCGTGACGTCGAGCGCGGTCGTCGGCTCGTCGGCGATCAGGCACTCCGGGCCCAGCATCAGCGCCATGGCGATCATCGCGCGCTGGCGCTGGCCGCCCGAAATCTGATGCGGGTACGCGTGCACGATGCGCTCCGGATCCGGCAACTGCACGGCGGCGAGCATGTCGAGGACGCGCTGGCGACGCAGCGGCGCGGCCGCCGCGACATGCACTTCGATGATCTCCTCGATCTGACGGCCGATGGTCAGCACCGGGTTGAGCGCGGTCATCGGCTCCTGGAAGACCATCGCCACGCGCGTCCCGCGGACTTCGCGCATCCGCGCAGGCGATGCGGCGAGCAAGTTCTCTCCGTTCAGCAATACTCGCCCCGCGCTCGGGCGCACGTGCGGGGAAGGAAACAGGCCCATGATCGAGCGGGCAAGGATCGACTTGCCTGAGCCTGACTCGCCGACCACGCAGAGAATCTCGTTGGCGTGCAACTCGAGAGAGAGGTTCTCGACCGCATGCGGCCGCTCGGCTTGCGGCGGCAGGTCGATCGTGAGGGCTTCGACGGCGATGACTGGCGGTGCCATGGGTGCGGAGGCGGAGCTCTAAAGGTGCTTGAGCCGCGGGTTGAGCGCGTCGTTCAAGCCCTCGCCCACCAGGTTGATCGCCATCACCGTCAACAGGATTGCGATCCCTGGCATCGCGATGACCCACCAGGCCGTGCGGAGCACGGTGCGTCCGGAGCCGATGATGAACCCCCAGCTCATGACATTCGGGTCGGTCAGCCCGAGGAACGACAGGCCCGACTCGATCAGGATCGCCGTGGCGACCATCAGCGAGCCGGTCACGATGATGGCCGAAAGCGAATTCGGCAGGATGTGTCGCAGGATGATTCGCCAGTGGCCCATGCCCATGGAGACGCAGGCCAGCACGAACTCGCGGTTGCGCATCGACAGGAACTCGCCCCGAACGAGCCGCGCCATGGGCGGCCAGGACACCACTGCGATCGCGAACACGACGCTCCCGACCGTGGGCGTAAGCACCGCGACCAGCAGGATCGCGAACAGGAAGAAGGGAATGGTCTGGAAGATCTCGGTGAGGCGCATGAGCAGCGTGTCGACCCAGCCGCCGAAATACCCTGCGATGCCGCCCAGCGTGACGCCGAGCAGAATCGCGATGAACGTGGCTACCAGCCCGATCAACAGGGTGACCCGCGCGCCGTGGACGACGCCCGCGGTGACGTCGCGGCCCAGCTGGTCGGTGCCCAGCAGCGTGCTTGCCAGCGGTGGTTCGAACGGCTTGCCGATCATTTCGAAGGGGCTGCGCGGGTAGAACGCAGGCGCAAGCAGCGCGAGCGCAGCGACCGCCACAAGTACCGCGACCCCGACGAGCGCAGGCCGGTTGCGGGCAAAGCGGCGAAGGAACTCCATCATCGCAATTCGATGCGCGGATCGAACAGCGCGTAGAGCATGTCGACGGCGAGATTGACTACGACCACCAGGCAGGCCGACACGAAAAATATGCCGAGCAGCAGGTTGAGGTCGCGTGAAAAGAGCGAGTCGTACGCGAGCAGCCCCAGCCCCGGCCAGGCGAACACCGTCTCGACGACGACTGCGCCGCCGAGCAACGCACCTGCCTGGACGCCCGCCATGGTGAGCACCGGCAGGCAGGCGTTGCGGAGCAAGTGTCGCAGCAGGACCTGCCGCTCGTTCAGCCCCTTGGCCCGTGCGGTCGTAACGTAATCCATCGTCGACTGCTCGATCATCGAGGCACGCATGAGCCGGGTATACAGCGCAAGGTAAAACAGCGTAAGCGTGACTGCAGGCAGCACCAGGTGATGAGCGATGTCGGCGATCCGAGCCCAACCGGTGTGAAATTCGGCCACGGCCTCCATGCCGCTGGTCGGGAACCATCCCAGCTTGACCGAGAACAGCACGATCAGCATGAGCCCCGCCCAGAACACCGGGGTCGCATAGGTCAGCACCGCGAAGAGCGAGATCATGCTGTCCTGCCATCGATTGAGGTGCCGCGCGGCGAGCGCCCCCATCAGCACGCCCATGCCGACAGCGAGCAGCAGCACCGTAACCATCAGGAGCAGCGTCGGCCCGAGTCGCGCGAGGATCAGCTGCGCGACCGGCTGGCCGTGCCGGAAGGAATAACCCAGGTCGAAAGTCGCGATGTTGCCCACGTACTTCGCCAGCTGGACGTAGACGGGCCGATCGAGCCCGAACTTCTGCCGGAGCTGCACCATGTACTCGGGTGTCGCGGCGCCCGCCTCTCCGGCGAGCACGTCGGCAGCGTCGCCAGGAGCGAGCTGCAGCAGCCCGAAGTTCAACACGACGATCACGAGCAGCGTGGGCGCCGCCAGAAGCAGGCGGCGGCCCGCAAAGCGCAGCTTCGCGATCAGCATCCGGGCGTTGCTCTAACCGCGCTGGCGCGACGGCGCCGCGCTACTTCTGCAGCCAGGCCTGGTCGAAGTTCGCGTAGATGCCGAGCGGGCTCACCAGGAAGCCCTGCAGGCGCTTGTTGTACACCGTCACGAAATCGAGCTCGTGCACGAACACGATCGGCGTTTCCTGCACGACGCGCTTCTGGAATTCATGATAGAGCGCGGCGCGTTTCTTCGGATCGGTTTCCACCGAGGCGCGGTCCATGAGCGAGTCCGTCTCGGGCGAGCTCCAGCGGGTGCCGTTGACGAACACCGTGCCGGCACGGATGAGCTTGGAGTGGTAGAGGCGGTGCACGCCGATGACCGGATCCGCGAGCGTCTGGATCCAATTGTTGGTCAGCTGGTAATCGTAATTGGTGTAGACGCGGCGCAGCCAGGTCGGCACGTCTTCATAGCGCAGCGTTGCCTTGATGCCGAGCTTCGCGAGTTGCTGCTGCACGTACTCCCCGAACCGGCGCCATTCCTCGCCATAAGGCGTGACGTCGTGCACGATTTCGAAGCGCACGCCGCCGGCGCCGCGGGCGTAGCCGGCGTCATCAAGGATCTTGTTGGCCATGTCCACGCCGTTGGGAACGTTGTAGTTCCTCACGTCGTTCGTGTAAATCCCCGTGGCCTTGAAGTTCGAGTTGATCGGCCCGGTCGCCGGCCGACCGAAGCCGAACCAGACGTTGTCGATGACGAACTTGCGATCGATCGCATACGCGACCGCCTGGCGGACCCTGGCGTCGTCGAAGGGCTTCGATTTGGTATTGAAATCCAGTTCGACGATCGGCGACTGCATTTCGTAGCCGCGGGTCGTGACGGCGACGTGCGGCATCTTCTCCAGCCGGCGCACGTCCACCGGCAGCACCGCGCTGAATCCCGCGATATGCGCCTCCTGCGTCTCGAGCGCCGCCGCGCGGGTCGAGCCGTCGGCGATGAAGCGGGCCACGACCCGATCGAGATAGGGGCGACCCTTTTTCCAGTAGTCGGGGTTCTTGTCGAAGCGCATGAACTGGCCCTTCTGCCACTCGACGAAGCGGAAGGGACCGGTGCCGACCGGCCGGTCTGCATTCGGGTGCTTGACGATGTCACCCGTGCCGAAGATGTGCTTCGGCAGCATCGGCGACTCGTAGCCCGAAAGCGCCATCAGCATGTAAGGCGCCGGCTCCGAGAGCTTGAACACCGCCGTCAACGGGTTCGGCGTCTCGATCGTCTCGAGGGCGCGGAACGTGTTCAGGCCTCGCGGATGGGCCTTCTTCAGCACGTCCAGCACCGTGAACCTGACGTCCTCGCTCGTGAACGGCTTGCCGTCATGGAATTTGACGCCTTCCTGCAGCAGGAACGTGATGGTTTTGCCGTCGGCGCTGACGGTCCACGACTTGGCGAGACCGGGCCGGGGCTTCAGTTCGAAGTCGTACTCGAGGAGACCTTCGTAGACCTTCGTCGCCACCTGTCCGATCGGGCCGGACGTGCTTTGATACGAGGCGAGCGTTGGCGGTTCGGGCTGCACCACCATGACCAGGGTGCCTCCCGTCTGCGGCGTGCCTTGCGCGAATAGCGGAGCGGGGGGAGCACACAGCAGCGGCAGGGCACCCAGCATTCCGAGCGCGGTCCGTCGGGCGATTTTCATTTCATTGTCCTCCTCGTTGGATCTAGGGGTGACCGTAGCACATCTTCCGTGGTCGCCTAGCTGTAAGGAACTGTTGATCGAATAGACTAACGCGGCAGGCTTGTCCAACCAAGAGAAGGAGGTTCAGATGGTCAGGAGCATCGCAGCAGCATTCGCAACGACGCTGGCCGTGGCCGTAGTCGCCCCCAATGCGATCGCTAAGGACATGAAGAAAGGCGGCGACGCGGCGCTGATGCCGGCCAGCAGCCTGAAGTGGAGCGATGTGCCGGGGTTTCCCGGCGTGCAGATGACCGTGATGCAGGGAAATCCCGACAAGGGAGCCCATCATTCGATGCTGAAGTTGCCCGGCGGATTCGCTGCGCCCTTGCACCATCACACGTCGGATCACTTCGTGACCGTGGTGTCGGGCACGGTGGTGCTGACGGTCGACGGGAAGGAAACCAAGCTTCCGGCCGGCTCCTACTTCTCGTTCCTCGGCAAGAAGCAGCACAGTACCAAGTGCGAGTCCGGCGCCGACTGTGTCCTCTCCGTGGATTCCCGCGGCAAATGGGACGTGCTGCCGGAGGACGCCAAGCCCGCCGCCAAGAAGAAGTAGTCCGGCCGCGCCGGCAGGGCGTGCCGGGCGCGTTATTGGTAGACGAAGCCGAGCCGCTGCAGGCGCGCGAGGCCGGCGCCATCGTCTTCGTTCTGTACCATGTTTTTCGGCACCGGCATGCCCTTCCAGATCGGCACCGCGCGGGTCGCGTCGGCGGGCGATCCGCGCCAATCGCCCAGCCCCGAGCGCAAATGGCATTCGATGACCCTGCCGCCGATGAATTCGACGTTGATCCGGAAAGCGCCGCACGTGTCGGCGATCCGGTCGAACAGCGACGGCAATTGCGGAAGCGCGCGTCCGCGCGGCTGCATGATCCAGCACAGCGGCGTGATCCCGGAGAAAATCCCGCTTACGCTGCGAAGCGGCGTCCAGCGGCCCCGGCGCCGGTTCCAGCGGTAGTCGATGCTCAGATGCTCGCCTTCGAAGCACTCCGACCAGAAGGAGCCCGACGGCACGCGCAAGTCCGTTCCTCTCGCGTACCAGTAGCGCGCGGCGCCGATGCCCAGCCCGAGCAGGTTGCGCACGGGCTTGACGAAGAACCATCCGCTGCAGGGAGGATTCGTGCCGGCGGGCCCGCACAGTTGGCCCAGCTGCCGCGCGAGCCACAGGCGGTCGTAAAACGCCCGCCCCTGCGGATAGGCGAGCCAAGCGTCCTCGTCGGTTTGTATGACGAGCGAATCCACGCGTGTTTTCTCCAACAGGAAGGACCCCGGCCGGAAATTTCCGTTCCCGACGCGGATCGAAAATGTCCTGAAACTTTCGGTACGATGTCGTAATTCCAGCGCATATCCCTTGAACCCCGGACAACGTAGCGCCGCGGCGCTCCTCGCGGCGACCGTCGTCAACCTCCCGCTCGGCACCCTCTACGCGTTCAGCGTCTTCCTGAAGCCGATGGAGGCGCTGCTGGGTACATCGCGCGCCGAGATGAGCTTTGTGTTCGGCCTCGCTACCGTGACGCTCACGCTGGGCATGAACTTCGCGCCGCAGCTCTACCGCAGGCTCTCTCCCGCCTCGCTCGCCGTCGCTTGCGGCCTGTCGAGCGCGGCAGGGTTGTGGCTTTCCTCCTCGGCGTCGAGCTTCATCCAGTTCGCAATCGGCTATGGCGTGCTTTTCGGGCCGGGCGCGGGCGTGCTGTTCACCGTTTCGCAGCAGGCAGTCAACCAGACCGTCCTGAGATCGCGCGGACTCGCCAACGGCTACGTCGTGAGCCTCTACCCGCTGGGCGCGATGCTCGGGGCGCCGCTCCTTGGCTGGTCGATTCAGGCCTTCGGCGTGCGCCCCGCGCTCGCCGGCCTGGGCGTGGTCGTGCTCGTCGCATCCGCAATCGCTGCGGCCCTGTTGCGGATCGCCGCAATCCGCATGCTCGATGCATCGGCGACGGAACTCGCGCGCGAGCGGCTTGGTCGCACGTTCTACTTGTTGGCTGGGGTGTTTTTCCTTGCGGCGGCCGGCGGCCTCATGGTGTTGAGTCAGGCCGCTGCCATTGTGCAGTCCTACGGCGGGGGTGCCGTGCTTGCAGTGGGGGCGACGACATTTATTACCGGGGCTGTGGGCGGCGCGCGGATCGCCGGCGGATGGCTCGTCGATCACTTCGCTCCCGCGCGGGTGGGCGTTGGTGCTCACCTGTGCTCGCTCGCGGGCGCGCTGATGTTGAGCTTGATTCCGGCGCCGATGACCGCAGCCTTCGCCCTTGGCCTCATCGGCGTTGGCTACGGCATCGTCTCGGGGCTCGCAGCCGGCACGATCGCGCAGTATTGGCACAAGAACGAGTTCGGCCTCATCGCGAGCCGTCTCTACATCGCCTGGTGCGCGGCGGCGATCAGCCTGCCGGTGCTCGCGGGCGGGCTGTTCGACCGCACAGGCAGCTATGCATCCGCGGTGTGGCTCGCGGCAGCAATCAGCGTCGTTGGCGCGCTCCTCGCGAGCAGGCTGCCGAGCCGCACAGGCAATTCTTGAGTACCGTACCCAGATGATCTGCGCCTTCCGGTTCGTTCTCGCGATTCTTTTGCTCAGCAATGCCGGATGCTTCGGACCGAGTGAGGAGTCAGCCGCCAAACGTGCGCCACGCTTCGAGCCTCCTCGTTCGGGAGTGGCACCTCCTCGCGTCGCGCTCGTTCTCGGCTCCGGCGGGCACCGGGGATTCGCTCACATCGGGGTCCTGAAGGCTCTGAGCGAAAACGGGATTCGGCCCGACTTGATCATCGGCTCGAGCGTCGGCGCCGTCATAGGCTCGTTCTACGCCGGCGGCATGAGCGCAACGGAAATCGAGAAGTTGGCCTACAGGCTGAATTCGATCGAGTTCTTCGAGTTGAAGACGCTATTCGGGAGACCCGCCACGGGCAGCAAGGTGCAGCACTTCGTCAACGAGCACATTCAGGGCCGCGCCATCGAGCAATTGCCCATCGCATTCGCCGCAGCGGCTACGCGTGTACGGGATTCCTCGCTCGTACTCTTCAATCGGGGCGACACGGGCACCGCGGTGCGCGCGTCTGCTGCGAGCCCGGACGAGTTCGAGCCGGTTCGTATTTCGGGCGAAGCCTACGTGGATGGCGATGTCGCGAGTCCAGTGCCGATTCGTGCAGCACGGCGCATGGGCGCGCGCGTCGTGATCGCAGTCGACGTTTCGGCCTATGTTCAGAAAACGCCGCCAGGCGTGCCTGCCGAATGGGTGGAAAAAGACGCGCGACGGGCGAAGCAGATCGCAGCGGAAGCACCCGAGGCCGACGTTCTGATTCATCCCGACATTGGCTACTACGCGGGGCATGACGAAGCGTACCGGCGTCGTGTAATCGCGAGCGCCTACGAAGCCGCTCGCGAGCGAATGCCAGCGGTGCTGGCCGCCGTCGCGCGATCAGCGGAGACTTCCGCACCACGCCCGCCATCGCCCCGCTAGAATCGCATCATCAAGGGGGCAATCGATGAAGTGGGGAGCATTTGCGGCGCTGCTTGCCGTCCAGTTTGCGGGCGGCGCGGATGCGACCGCGGCGGGGACTGATTCTTCCGGCACACCGGCAACGCGTACCGAGAAACCGGGCGCAATCCGTACCGTGCCCGGCATGCCGCCGGTCATCGACCCGGAGAATCTCTACAGTGAGACGGCAGCCGGCAAGGTCCGGCCGGACGTGGCGAAGGCGCTGCCGCGCGTGTACGTGCCCAATCGTCGCTCCAACGATGTCTGGGTGATCGACGCGAATACGCTGCAGGTGCTGGACAGCTTCAAGGTGGGCATCAACCCGCAGCACGTCGTGCCGTCGTGGGATCTGAAGATGCTGTGGGTGACGAACAACGCCGAGCGGCGCGGCACCGGCACGCTCACGCCGATCGATCCCATGACCGGCAAGCCTGGCCAGCCGGTCGACGTCGACAACCCGTACAACATGTACTTCACGCC
>Ga0070704_100001338_pt1 | contig 13052 bp, 9 predicted proteins | sample KBSK5252metaG_FD_65467 | JGI IMG/M metagenome (GOLD analysis project Ga0070704, IMG submission 65467) | Corn, switchgrass and miscanthus rhizosphere microbial communities from Kellogg Biological Station, Michigan, USA - KBS K5-25-2 metaG | ecosystem: Host-associated > Plants > Roots >...
TGGAGATGGTGATGCCGGGGGACAATATCCAGATGTCGATCGAGCTGGTGGCCCCGGTGGCGATGGACGACGGGCTGCGCTTCGCGATCCGCGAGGGTGGGCGGACGGTGGGGGCCGGAGTCGTGACCAAGATCTTGAAGTAGCGAATAGCGAAGCGCGAAGAGGGAAGGCCTCTTCGCTCTTCGCGACTCGCTCTTCGCTAAGGAGCAAAGATGCCGCGCGAGAAAATCATTCTTGAGTGTACGGAATGCAAAAACCGGAACTACTTCACGGATAAGAACCGCCGGATTCATCCCGAGCGGGTCGAGCGCCAGAAGTATTGCCCCCGGTGCAACAAGCACATGAAGCACAAAGAGTCGAAGTAATGGAGCAGCCTCAGGCGCTTCAGCAGGGCAGCTCGCGGCCGGTGGAGTGGTTCCGCCGCGCGCGCGATTTCCTGGTCTCCGTGCGCGCGGAGCTCGGGAAAGTGAGCTGGCCGACGCAGGATGAGCTGGTCAAGGCCACCCGGATGGTGGTCGTCCTGTCACTGATCATCGGTGTCGTCCTGGGCCTCCTCGACCGGCTCCTGCAGCTGGTCCTGGTGGACGGCGTCGCCGCACTCGCACGTTAGGCGAGGGGGCGGCATGGAGTATCGATGGTACGCCGTGCAGACGACGGCGGGGCACGAGAACAAGGTGCGGATGCTCCTCCAGAAACGGATCGAGGAGGATCCCCGCTCGGCCGAGCAGAAGCTCGTGCGCCAGGCCCTCGTCCCGGTGCAGGAGGCGATCGAGATCAAGAACGGCAAGAAGGTCGTGGTGGAGCGGAAGCTCTACCCCGGTTACGTGCTGATCGAGACCACGATGAGCCAGGAGGCCCAGCACCTGGTCAACAGCGTGCAGGGCGTCATCAAGTTCGTCGGGACCGGCAAGTTGCCGCAGCCGCTCCGCCAGGACGAGGTCAATCGTCTGCTCGGGATCGCCGAGGAAACGGCCGACAGCGGGCCGACGGAAGAGATCCCCTACCTGGTGGGCCAGGCGGTTGAGATCACCGAGGGGCCGTTCGCCGACTTCAGCGGTACCGTGGAAGAAGTGCTGTCGGACAAGGGGAAAGTGAAAGTCTCGGTCTCCCTCTTCGGGCGGCCGACGACGGTGGAGCTGGATTACTTGCAATTGCGGGGACACTAGAAGCGAGGGAGTAGCGAATCGCGAAGCGGCGTGAGGAAGGGCAGTTCCCTTCTCGCTCCTCGCTCTTCGCGACTCCCTCGCCACCGCCACCGCACGGAGTTCTGCGGGAGAAATAAGGGCGGCGGCCAGACCGCGGCCCGATTTCGAAACCAGGAGAAGCATGGCAAAAAAGGTTGTAGCGCTCGTCAAACTCCAGTGTCCCGCTGGAGCCGCGAATCCCGCTCCCCCCGTGGGAACGGCGCTCGGGCCCCAGGGTGTCAACATCATGGAGTTCTGCAAGCAGTTCAACGCCCGCACCCAGTCGCAGGCGGGGATGGTCATTCCCGTCGTGGTGACCGTCTACGCGGACCGGTCCTTCACCTTCATCACCAAGACGCCCCCCGCCGCCAACCTCCTGATGAAGGAGGCCGGCATCGAGAAGGGGAGCGCCCAGCCGAACCGCACCAAGGTCGGCAAGGTGACTCGCGCGCAACTCAAGAAGATCGCCGAGATCAAGATGGCCGACCTGAACGCCTCCGACGTCGAATCCGCCATGCGGATGGTTGCGGGCACCGCGCGCTCGATGGGCCTGGAGGTCGCCGACTGATGAAGACTTCGGGCAAGAAGTTCCTCGCCGCGGTCGCCACCGTCGACCGCACCCGCGGCTACACCCTGGGCGAAGCCGTCCAGCTGGTGAAGGGCGCCTCGTTCGCCAAGTTCGACGAGACGGTGGACGTCGCCGTGCGGCTCGGGGTCGATCCCCGGCATGCCGACCAGGTGGTCCGCGGCACCGTCGTCCTCCCGCACGGCACCGGCAAGAAGGTCAAGGTGCTGGTGATCACCCAGGGCGACCGGGTGAAGGAAGCGGAAGCGGCGGGCGCCGATTACGCCGGCATCGAGTACGTCCAGAAGCTCAAGGACGGCTGGCTCGATTGCGACGTCATCGTTGCCACCCCGGACGTGATGGGCCAGCTCGGGCAGCTCGGCAAGATCCTCGGGCCGCGCGGCCTGATGCCGAATCCGAAGGCCGGTACCGTCACCATGGATGTCGGCCGGGCGGTCCGCGAGATCAAGGCGGGCAAGATCGAGTTCCGGGTCGACAAGACCGGCAACGTGCACGCGCCCATCGGCAAGGTGTCCTTCAGCGCCACCCAGCTGCAGGAGAACCTGGCCGCGTTCATGGACACCATCGTGAAGGCCCGCCCCTCCGCGGCCAAGGGCATCTACCTCAAGTCGGCGACGGTCTCGAGCACCATGGGCCCGGGCGTTCGGCTGGATACGGCGGTGTACCGATGAGCAAAGTCGAGCGGCAGAGCCAGGTCGCGGTCCTGACCGACCGTCTCAAGGACACGAAGAACATCTACGTGACCGACTTCAGCGGGCTGTCGGTGGGCAAGCTCACCGAGCTGCGCCGTCGCCTCCGCGCGGCGGGCGCCCGCTACGTCGTCGTGAAGAACACGCTGGCCCAGCGCGCCCTGGCCGCCAACCAGATCGGTGAGCTGGACGATCATCTGGCCGGTCCTACGGGACTGGTGCTCGCGGGGGCCGATCCGCTGGCCGCCGCCAAGGTGCTTGGCGAATTCGCCAAGGAGAACCAGAAGCCGTCGGTGCGGATCGGGCTGGTCGACGGCAAGGCCGTCAATCCGGCGTATGTAAAGCGGCTCGGGGAACTCCCCGGACGCGAGGCGCTCCTCGGCCAGTTTGCCGGATGCCTCAATGGCGTGCTCTACCAGATGGTCGGCGCCCTCGAGGCGCTTCGCGAAAAGCGTCAGGCTGAAGCCTCCTAACTGCACGGAGAAGGAAAAAGAGAATGACTACCATGACGAACGACCAGATCCTCGAGGCCATCGGCGGCAAAACGGTGGTGGAGCTGGCGGACCTGATCGAGGCCTTCAAGACGAAGTTCAACGTGACCGTCGTTGCCGCAGCCGGTCCGGCTGCCGGGGGCGCCGGCGGGGCCGCGGCGGCCGCCGTCGAGGAACAGACCGAGTTCACGGTCATCCTCAAGGAGGGCGGCGCCAAGAAGATCCAGGTCATCAAGGTGATCCGCGAGATCACCTCGCTCGGTCTCAAAGAGGCCAAGGATCTGGTCGACGGCGCGCCCAAGACGGTGAAGGAAGGCGTGACCAAGGCCGAGGCCGAAGAGCTGAAGAAGCGTTTGGAAGAGCAGGGCGCGGTCGTCGAGCTGAAGTAGGGCGTAGCCCCATCCCGAGCGCCCGGAGGGCGCGAGGGATCTGGTCTACCCCCTACTTCGGTGAGACGGCATGCGAGCTTTCGACCGCGCTCTGCTACATCAGTCCAGTACCCGCCCCGGGGCGGCCTTCCGCATTTCGGCGGAAGGGCGCCGCGGCGTACCTCTTTTGTGTCATTTCGGGGTAATCGATGCCTGAGACCCGACCGCTGATTTCGTTTTCGAAGCGCGAGGGCGGCATGCCGATGCCGCACTTGCTCGACATCCAGACCCGCGCCTTCCAGTCGCTCCTGGTGCCCGACGACGTGTCGGGTGACCGCCAGGACGTCTCGCTGGAGCGCGTCTTCCGCGACCTCTTCCCGATCTCCGACGTGAACGGGAAGTACGAGCTCGACTTCAAGAGCTACGCGCTGGGCGAGCCGAAGTACTCCGTGGAGGAGTGCATCGAGCGCGACATGACCTACGCCGCGCCGCTCAAGGCCACCCTGCTCCTCAACGTCTTCGAGGACGTGGACGGGCAGCGCCGCCTGAAGAACCAGATCGAGCGCGAGGTCTACCTCGGCGAGCTGCCGATCATGACGCCGCTGGGCACCTTCGTCATCAACGGCGCCGAGCGCGTCGTGGTGAGCCAGCTGCACCGCTCGCCCGGTGTCGTGTTCGAGGAGGAGACCCATCCCAACGGACAGCGCCTCTTCTCGGCGCGGATCATTCCGTTCCGGGGCTCGTGGGTCGAGTTCACGATCGACATTCACGACGTGATCTACGTCCACATCGACAAGAAGAAGAAGTTCCCCGCGACCGCGCTCCTTCGCGCCTTCGGCTACGGGACCAACGCCGACATCCTGCGGCTCTTCTTCGCGACGAAGATGGTCAACATCACCGGCAAGCTCGAGGGCCGGCAGGAGCGCCGTGAAGTCATCGGCGCGCTGCTGGCGGCCGACGTGCCGAATCCCGAGGATCCGGCCGGCTCGCCGCTCGGGAGCGTGGGCGACGAGCTCACCCCGGAGCGGGTCAACGCGATGCGGCACGTGGGGGTCAAGGCGGTGTCCTGCTTTGCCGGGTACACCACCCTCGACCTGCGCGAGGACGAGCAGCCCACCACGACCCGCGACCGCCACACCTGGGTGCTCGCCTTCGCCTGTGCCGACCCGGAAACCGGTGAAGTCCTGGCCGATGCCGGCGTCGAGGTGAACGACGTCCTGCGCCAGAAGCTCATCGCCGCCGGCGTGGTCAAGGCCGACGTGCTGCTGCCCCCGGGCCGCGCCGAGTCGCCCCTGATCAAGAACACCCTCGCCAAGGATCCGACCAAGAGCGAGTCCGACGCGCTGCACCAGATCTACGGCCTCCTGCGCCCGGGCGACGCCCCGAACCTCGAGACCGCGCGCCAGCAGCTCCAGCGGCTCTTCTTCAACCCCAAGCGGTACGACCTCGGGCGCGTGGGCCGCTACAAGATCAATCAGCGGCTCGGGCTCCGGACCGACGCGAACCATACCGTCCTCACCGAAGAGGACTTCATCGCGATCATCCGGTACCTGATCGACTTGAACGACGGCCGGGGACACACCGACGACATCGACCATCTCGGCAACCGCCGGATCCGCTCGGTGGGCGAGCTCATCGCCAACCAGTTCTCCGTCGGGCTCTCCCGGATGGCGCGGCTGGTCAAGGAGCGGATGAGCATCAACTCCGATCCGGAAAAGATCTCCCTCGACGACCTGGTCAACGCCCGCACGGTGTCGGCGGTCATCCAGGCGTTCTTCGGATCGTCGCAGCTGTCCCAGTTCATGGACCAGACGAATCCGCTGGCCGAGCTCACCAACAAGCGCCGGCTCTCCGCCCTCGGACCCGGCGGCCTGACCCGCGAGCGCGCCGGCTTCGAGGTGCGCGACGTGCACTACTCGCAGTACGGGCGGATGTGCCCGATCGAGACGCCGGAAGGCCCGAACATCGGCCTGATCACCAGCCTCTCGACCTTCGCGCGCATCAACGACCTCGGCTTCATCGAGACGCCCTACCGCATCGTGAAGGACGGCCGGGTCACCGACGACATCCGGTGGCTGTCGGCCAGCGAGGAAGAGGGCTACACGGTGGCGCAGGCCAACGCGCAGCTCGACGCCGACGGCAAGTTCACCGATACCCTGGTGCTCTGCCGGAAGGGAGACGATTACCCCCTCCTGCCGCCGACCCGCATCGATTTCATGGATGTGAGTCCGGAGCAGCTGGTCTCGATCGCCGCGGCGCTGATTCCGTTCCTGGAGCACGACGACGCCAATCGCGCGCTGATGGGCTCCAACATGCAGCGCCAGTCGGTTCCGCTCCTCTTCCCGCAGGCCCCGCTGGTCGGCACCGGCCTCGAGGAAAAGGTGGCGCGGGACTCCGGGGCGGTCATCGCCGCACGGCGCGGCGGAGTGGTCACCCGGGTCACCGCCGACGAGATCATCATCGACAGCGGTGAGGGGCAGTCGCCCATCGGCGATCAGCCGCTCGCGCGGCTGGCGCAGGTCGACCGCTACCGGGTCAAGAAGTTCTGGCGCACCAATCAGGACACCGCGCTCAATCAGCGGCCGCTGGTGCAGGAGGGGATGCGGGTCGCCGACGGGCAGATCGTCGCCGACGGCGCCGCCACCGAAGCTGGCGAGCTCGCGCTGGGCAGCAACGTCACCGTGGCCTTCATGCCGTGGTACGGGCACAACTTCGAGGACGCGATCGTCCTCTCCGAGCGTCTGGTCAAGGACGACGTGTACTCGTCGATCCACATTCAGGAGCTCGAGCTGCACGTCCGCGATACCAAGCGCGGCCAGGAGGAAATCACCCGGGAAATCCCCAACGTCTCCGACGAGGCGCTGGTGGATCTCGACGAGCGCGGCATCATCCGCATCGGCGCCCACGTGAAGCCGGGCGACATTCTCGTCGGGAAGATCACTCCCAAGGGTGAGACCGAGCTCTCTCCCGAGGAAAAGCTGCTCACCGCGATCTTCGGTGAGAAGGCGAAGGACGTGAAGGACAGCTCGCTCAAGGTCCCGCCCGGCATGAAGGGCACCGTCATCGACGTGAAGATCTTCAGCCGGATCGAGGATCAGGTCGTCGAGAAAGACCGCGGCGAGCGGATCGGCGAAGTCCGCCGGGTCGAGCACGAGGAAAAGAACCGGATCAACGAGGTGATGCTGAACGAGCTCGCCGCGCTGCTCGCCGGGCAGACGGTGGCGCTCATGCTCAAGGCCGGGACGGTGGAGGAGTTCCTTCCCGCCGCATCGACCCTCACCGCCGACCGCCTCCGGGGCATCGATCTCACCGAGGTCGACCTCAAGACCCTCCGGGTGCAGGACCGGGCGGCGAACGAGCGGATCCGGGCCACCATCGACGCGGCGGCGCGCGAGCGCGCGCGGGTCGAGGAAAAGGCCGAAGACCAGATCGACAAGATCCTCCAGCCCGATGAGCTGCCCCCGGGCGTCATCCAGCTGGTGAAGGTGTATCTCGGCGAAAAGCGGAAGATCTCCGTCGGCGACAAGATGGCCGGCCGCCACGGCAACAAGGGCATCGTGGCGCGCATCGTTCCCGAGGAGGACATGCCGTTCCTCCCCGACGGCACCCCGGTGGACATCGTCCTCAATCCGCTCGGCGTGCCGAGCCGGATGAACGTGGGTCAGATCCTCGAGACCCACCTCGGGTGGTGCGCCCAGATCCTCGGCTTCAAGGCCAAGACTCCGGTGTTCCGCGGCGCCGACGAAGCCGAAATCGGCGTGCTCATGCGGCTCTCCGGACTTCGCTGGGCGAGCGACGGGTTGCGGCTGGCGCACAAGGCGCCGGCGCCCGGGGCCGCGCTGATCGACGTCGTGATCGCGGATCTCAAGAAGTCGGGTATCGAAGGCGCCACGCTCGACGCTTCGGGCATCGAGCTCTTGGCCAAGGGCGGCCCGAAGACCAAGGCGCTCTACGAGGAAGTGAAGACGTACCTCACCGCGGCGGCCGGAGAGCTGGCGGCGCGGCAGGGCGCCCAGCGCGGATACGAAGTCAACTTCCACAAGTCGCCGGCCGAAGTTGCCGGCAAGGGACGCGACGCCGCGCTCAAGGAGCTGGAAAAACTGGCCGCGCTCGACGCCCCCTCGGCGCTCGAGGATGCCGGCCGCCCCGCGCTCGCCGCGCTGCTTCGCGGCAAGGCCGGGGTGAACGAAGTGAGCGCCGCGGCCGACGAGCTGATCCGGGCCGCCGGCCTGACGCCGGCAGGCAAGGTGCGGTTGCGCGACGGCCGCACCGGACTGGCGTTCGAGAGCGACGTGACGGTCGGAGCCATCTACATGCTCAAGCTGTCGCACCTGGTGGACGACAAGATCCACGCCCGGTCGATCGGGCCCTACTCGCTGGTCACTCAGCAGCCGCTGGCCGGCAAGGCGCAGTTCGGCGGACAGCGGTTCGGCGAAATGGAAGTGTGGGCGCTCGAAGCCTACGGCGCCTCGCACCTCCTGCAGGAAATGCTCACGGTCAAGTCGGACGACGTGAACGGCCGGAGCAAGGTGTACGAAGCGATCGTGAAGGGCCAGAACCTCCCCGAACCGGGGATTCCGGAATCCTTCAACGTGCTGGTCAAGGAACTGCAGGCGCTGGGACTGAAAGTCACACTCGGGACCACCGCTGAGGGTGAGGAGTAAATGATCGATTTTCGCAGCGGGCGCGAGCCAAAAAATTCGAGCTTCGACTACATCGCGATTCGCATCGCGGCGCCGGAGGAAATCCGGGGTCCCCGCGATCCGAAAGAACGGGAGCGCCTGGAGCTCCAGGGACTCCGCTCCTGGTGGTCCTGGGGCGAAGTCACCAAGCCCGAGACCATCAACTACCGGTCCTTCAAGCCGGAACGGGACGGCCTCTTCTGCGAGCGCATCTTCGGTCCGGTCAAGGACTGGGAGTGCCATTGCGGGAAGTACAAGCGGATCCGCTATCGCGGGGTGATCTGCGACCGGTGCGGCGTCGAAGTGACGCTCTCCAAGGTCCGGCGCGAACGGATGGGGCACATCGAGCTGTCGGTGCCGGTGGCGCACATCTGGTTCTTCAAGACGCTGCCGAGCCCGATGGGCAACCTGCTCAACATGACCCTGCGGGATCTCGAGCGGGTGATCTACTACTCGAGCTACGTGGTCATCGAGCCGGGCAAGCAGGATGTCGAGTTCCAGCAGCTGCTGGACGAGGAGGAATACCTCGCCCTGCGCGCCAAGGCGCGTGAGGACGGCGACACCGGTTTCCGCGCCGACATCGGCGCACCGGCGGTGCGCGCGCTGCTGGAGCGGATCGACGTGCGGAAGCTCGCCGACGAGCTCCGCGCCTCGGTGGCGACCGAGACCAGCCAGCATCGCAAGAAGCAGATGCTGAAGCGGCTCAAGATCGTGGACGCCTTCCTGTACTCCGGGGAGAGCCAGGATCTGCCGAACAACCCGACCTGGATGATCATGGACGTGGTGCCGGTCCTGCCGCCCGACCTGCGGCCGCTGGTGCCGCTCGACGGCGGACGGTTCGCGACCAGCGATCTGAACGATCTCTACCGCCGGGTCATCAACCGGAACAACCGGCTTCAGAAGCTGATCCAGCATCGCGCGCCCGAGGTCATTCTCCGGAACGAGAAGCGGATGCTCCAGGAGGCCGTCGACGCGCTGTTCGACAACGGCCGCCGCAGCAAGGCCATCCGCGGCCGCGGCAAGCGGCCCCTCAAGTCCCTGAGCGACATGCTCAAGGGCAAGCAGGGCCGCTTCCGCCAGAACCTGCTCGGCAAGCGGGTCGACTACTCGGGCCGGTCGGTCATCGTGGTGGGACCGGAGCTCCGGCTCCACCAGTGCGGCCTGCCCAAGGCGATGGCGGTCGAGCTCTTCAAGCCGTTCATCATCCACAAGCTGGTCGAAAAGGGCATTGCCGAGACGGTCAAGCGCGCCAAGAAGATCGTGGAGCGCGAGGGCCCCGAGGTCTATGAAATCCTGGAGGAGATCATCCAGGACCATCCGGTGCTGCTCAACCGCGCGCCGACGCTGCATCGTCTCGGCATTCAGGCGTTCGAGCCGAAGCTGGTCGAGGGCAAGGCCATCCGGATCCATCCGCTGGTCTGCGCGGCATTCAACGCCGACTTCGACGGCGACCAGATGGCGGTGCACGTGCCGCTCTCGTTCGAGGCGCAGCTCGAGGCCCGGCTGCTGATGGTGTCGTCGAACAACATCCTCAAGCCCTCCGACGGCCGGCCGGTGGCCGAGCCCTCGCAGGACATGGTGCTGGGATCGTACTGGCTCACCAAGCTCCCCCGCGGGCTCGAGGAAGAGCTCCGCAAGGGCGCCGGGAAGCTGGAAGAGGTGAAGGCCCGGCTCTGGAAGAACGCCAAGTTCTACGGGAGCATCGCCGAGCTGGAAATGGCGCTGCTGACCGGGAAGATCTCGTACCACACCCAGATCCAGTTCTGGTACATCCCGCCCCCCGAGGCGGTGGACCGGGAAGCGCGCTGGGTGCGCACCACCGTGGGACGGGTGCTGTTCAACAACATCCTGCCCCGGCGGCTGGTGGCGGAGCTCGGTTTCCGCGACGACCTGATGAAGAAGAAGAATCTCTCCGAGCTGGTGCTGCAGAGCTATCGCCGCGCCGGACTCAAGGAGACGGTCGATTTCCTCGACCGGCTCAAGCGGTTCGGCTTCGACTTCGCGACCATGGGCGGCGTGTCGATCGGCGTCGAGGATCTCGAGATCCCGCGCGAGAAGGCGCAGCTGCTCGACGAAGCGCAGAAGCGCGTGGAGCGGTTCCAGCGCGCGTACAACACCGGCCAGATCACCTTCGGCGAGCGCTACAACAAGGTGATCGACGCCTGGACCCACGCCAACAACGACGTGGCCGAGGCGATGGTCAACTCGATGCGGGTCTCCCGCGGCGGGTTCAATCCGGTGTTCATGATGTTCGATTCCGGATCGCGGGGCAGCCGCGACCAGATCCGGCAGCTGGCCGGTATGCGCGGCCTGATGGCCAAGCCGCAGAAGAAGCTGACCGGCGGCATCGGCGAAATCATCGAGAGCCCGATCAAGTCGAACTTCCGCGAAGGGCTGTCGGTGCTCGAGTACTTCATCTCGACCCACGGCGCGCGGAAGGGTCTGGCCGATACGGCGCTCAAGACCGCCGACGCGGGCTACCTCACCCGCCGCCTCGTGGACGTCGCGCAGGATGTGACGATCACCGAGGAGGATTGCGGGACGATCCTTGGGCTCGAGAGTGCCGCGCTCAAGGAGGGCGAGGACATCATCGAGACGCTGAAGGAGCGGATCCTGGGCACGGTGGCGGGCGAAGACGTCTTCGATCCGCACGAGCTCGATGAGCACGGCGACGCCAGGCTGCTGGTGCAGGCCGGCCAGCTGATCGACGAAGAAACGGCGGACGCCATCGAGGACGCCGGCATCGAGAAGGTGAAGATCCGCTCCGTGCTCACCTGCGAAGCGCGCCGGGGCATCTGCCGGATGTGCTACGGCCGTAACCTGGCCACCATGGACATGGTGGACATGGGCGAGGCCGTCGGCATTCTGGCGGCGCAGTCGATCGGCGAGCCGGGGACCCAGCTCACCCTGCGGACCTTCCACATCGGCGGCACGTCGTCGCGCATCGCGGAAGAAGCGGAGCGGCGGGCGCGGTCGGACGGCGTCGTGAAGTACACCAAGGGTCTGGAATTCACCGACCTGAACGTCGAATACGAAGACGGAGCCAAGGGCCAGATCCGGATCGTACTCACCCGCGAGGACGAGTCGGCCACCGAGGAAGCCAAGGAAGGCATTCTCGTCGTCGATCCGAAGGACGCGAGTCACGTGCTGAGCCGGTACCCGGTTCCCGAGGGGGCCATCCTGCACGCGCGGGAGGGCGACACCGTCTCCAAGGGCGACTCGGAAAAGCGGGCGACGATTCTCTATACCTGGGACCCGTACAACGATCCGAGCATCATCAAGTCGGACGGCGAGCTGCGCTGGAAGGACCTGGTCAAGGACGTCACGCTCCGCGAGGAGTTGGACGAAGGGACCGGTCTGCGGTCGCTGGTCGTCACCGCCGATCCCGACCGGGAGCTCCATCCCTCGGTGCTGGTGTACACGCCGAACCGGAAGGACCCGCAGGAATACACCCTGGCGGAAGGGTCGCGGGTCATCTTCGGATCGCCCACCGACCAGGTGAGCCGGGCGATCGATCTTCCCGATGCGGCCAACCCGTGGTCGTCCAAGTACCATGTGGACGAGCGCCCGGTGAGCGAAGCGTGGCCGTCGAAGTCGAAGAAGGAGAGCCGGGACAAGACGGTCTACCTCTCGCCGCCGGTCAAGGTGGTGAAGGGCGTGTCGGTTACCAAGATGCCGCGGCAGGCGTACAAGACCCGCGACATCACCGGCGGCCTTCCGCGAATCGCGGAGCTCTTCGAGGCGCGCCGTCCCAAGGATCCGGCCACGATGTCGGAAATCGACGGCGTGGTGAAGTTCGGCGAGATCAAGCGCGGCAAGCGGGAGATCTTCGTCTACCCGATGAACAAGGACGGCAGCATCCTCGAGGGCGAGGCCGCCCAGGTCTACGAAGTGCCGGCCGGCAAGCACCTCCGGGTGCACGAAGGCGACCGGGTTCGGGCCGGCGACCGTCTGACCGAGGGTCCGGTGAACCCGCACGAGATCCTGCTCATCAAGGGTCCCCGTGCGGTGCAGGAGTATCTGCTCAACGAAGTGCAGGAGGTGTACCGCCTGCAGGGCGTGCGGATCGCCGACAAGCATATCGGGGTGATCGTGCGGCAGATGCTCCAGAAGGTGCGCGTCACCGATCCGGGCGACACCAGCTTCCTGGAAGCCGAGGCGGTCGACAAGCTGAGCTTCCGCGAGGAGAACGAGCGGATTCTCAAGAAGAAGTCGAAGCCCTCGATCTCCGAGCCGTTGCTGCTCGGGATCACCAAGGCCAGCTTGACGACGCAGTCGTTCATTTCGGCGGCGTCATTCCAGGAGACCACACGGGTTCTGACCGATGCCGCCATCCGCGGGGCAAAGGACGACCTGCGCGGACTCAAGGAGAACATCATCATCGGGCACCTGATCCCGGCGGGCACGGGGCACTACCGGTATGTGGATCTGGAAATTCAGCCACCGCCGGGCTTCGAGCCGCCGCCTCCGGCACCTCCGGAGGAGCAGGCACCACCGGTTGCGCTGACTGAGGAAGTGGAAGTGCTGTAAGAGGTGAGAGGTGAGAGGTAAGAGGTGAGAGGTAAGAAGGAACGCCCGGGCAACTGCCCGGGCGTTTTCTTTTTCGCGTTAAAGCGTCCTAACCCGGCGCGATTCAGGTGCGCGCTGCAAATCCTTTCGATACGAGCTTTCCGATGCATTGCGGTTAGCCCGATTGGAGTGGTATCGGTCACCCCCGTTCCGGCCGCGGAGCCGTCTGGCTCGGCCCCGTAGATGCTTGCAGGGCAATCTCTTGCGTGCGGTGTCCGGACACGAAGACAGTGCCGGGAGCGATTTTTGCTCTTTGGTCCGGTACGAAACGAAAAGCAGTCTGCGCCTTCCCTGGATGGTCCAGGCAAGGGCCTTTTCAGCCACCATGAAGGGGAGGATTCATGTCCAATCGTAAGGGTTTTACACTGATCGAGCTGTTGATCGTCGTCGTGATCATCGGCATTCTGGCGGCCATCGCGATTCCGAAGTTCGCGGCCACCAAGGACAAGGCCAAGCTGGCCTCGGTCAAGACCGACCTGCGGA
>Ga0070704_100001339_pt1 | contig 13052 bp, 9 predicted proteins | sample KBSK5252metaG_FD_65467 | JGI IMG/M metagenome (GOLD analysis project Ga0070704, IMG submission 65467) | Corn, switchgrass and miscanthus rhizosphere microbial communities from Kellogg Biological Station, Michigan, USA - KBS K5-25-2 metaG | ecosystem: Host-associated > Plants > Roots >...
GCGATCTGCACGAATCCGGGAGATTTCACACTCCAGATTCAGCCATCCGCCGCGGGCGCCGCGAAGATCGCGAGGGCGATCGCCGCCGTCGCTGCCGGGACGGGTGGCCGGCGAATTACGGTGATTGCCGGCTGAGCTCGGCCATCATCCGCAGCCCATCCACCAGACGGACGCGCGGCGCATAACGCAGCACAACCAGCGCCCGGGCGTGCGGGTACCGGACAGACCGGGTGAGCGCCAAAGACATATGGCAGCCCGACACCAGCCGGTAACCGCGCTCGATAGCCCACCGCAGAAACTTGTCCACGCCGCGCGGCAACATGTGGACGCGCCGGCCCACCACTGCACCAATCGCTTGAACGAAGTGATTCAGCTTTACCATTTCATGTCCCACATGCACGAGATGGTTACTGCCCGGGGGCATTGCGGCTGCAAGGCAGAGCGCCTGTACCACATCATCCACATGCACCAGGTCGATCGCCACGTCGCCGACAGCGATCGGCAGGCGCCGGATGAGCCGAATCCAGCTGCGATACCACGGTCCCGAGCCAATACCGTACACATTCGTCGGCCGCACGATGGTCCACGACAGCGCAGCCCCGGCCGCATCTCGCAGCCGGCATTCGCCGAGGTACTTGGTCCGCGCGTATGCGTTGAGGTGGCCCGTATCCTCGGGTTCGTCGTCCTCGGTGAGGACATCCGCCGGCCGACGTGTCCCCCCGAGCACAGAGATTGAGCTGACGTAGACGAACCGCGCCGCGCCCGCGGCTCGAGCGGCGCGGGCCAACCGTTCAGTCCCGATCACATTGACTTCATAACTCCGCGCCGGATCCGCGAGCCCCATCTGGGCGGCGCAGTGGACCACGACATCCGCGCCGCGCACGAACCGAGCGGCGGTGTCCGGTTCCGAGAGGTCGCCGAACGCAAGCTCCACACCATCATTCGCAAGCTCCGCCGTTTGGGCGTCGTGTCGGCGCACCAGGGCGCGCACACGAGCGGTCTTTTTCAAGGTGTCCACGACCGCACGCCCGACAAAACCAGTCGCACCCGTGACCGCAATCAGTGGGGTATTCACAGGCCGTACCTCCGGGAAAAATCGTTGGCGAGCAGGTCATGAGGATCGAGCGCGGCTCGCATCCGCCGGAACGCCTGCCAGCGTGGATACCGTGTGCGCAGATGGTCCACACCGAGGGCGACATACTTGCCCCAATGCGCTCGCGCATCGAGCCACTCGAACAGAGCGGTCAGCTCTTCTTCGAACGCAGGATCATGGTGATAGTGGAGGGCGAACCACCAGGTGGCCCGCTCGTAACACGGACTCAGGCTGGCCGTGTCTGGACCGGTAGCGCGCATGCCGATGGCGTTCGTCAGGGCGCGTGGATAGCGTCGGATCAGTGCGGCGAGCGCGTTCAGCGCCTCGCCCGCCCGCGGGAGCGGTACCGCCATCTCTGCTTCACGCCAGTCACTGCTGAGCGCCCGGACGAGGCGCACGCGGCTCGGGCTGTCGTGAATCGGCGACAGCACGCGGTCGCAGCGATCGGACGTCGTCGCCGTAAACCACCGCCTGGGAAACGACCGCACGCCGAAGTCGCGCGCGCAGCGGTTGAGCAGGAGCGTGGCGGGACTGTAGCGCTCGCGGCGGCGGCGGGAGCGAATGGGCTTCGGCGCCCGGTCGGCCGTAAACGTTATGACGGCGTCCACGCCGGGGATCCACACAGCTGCGTGGAATTCATGATCCCGATCCTCGGCCGCGTGATGAGCCGCGTACCAGGACAATGGCACGGCGCGCATCGCGAGCTCGAGGTGAAACGCCTCCTCGCACCGGAACCTGATCGTTGAGATCACGCCAAGCAGACCGAGCGACACGCTGGCGTGATCGAAACCGACATCGCCGCGGCGCAGGTCGAGGACGCTGCCGCCCACCGTCACGAGTCGCAGGCCCACCGCGGAGCTGGCCAGTATGCCGTGGTGTGAGGAGCCGCCGTGCGTCCCGCTCGCCATCGAGCCGGCGACGCTTGCCCCGCTCCATTCACCGTTGGTCGGGAGTGCGAGGCCGTGCGTGGCGAGTGCAGCGTTGAGCTGCGCAATCGTGGCTCCGCCCTGGATTGTCACCTCGGCGCCATCGACCGCGACGACCTGGTCATAACGCGCAAACCGCAGTGCCGTGCCGCGCGTGCCGAAGCATGGACTCTTGGAGCCCCCGGCACCGACGGGATGCAGCGGAGTCCTGTCCTGCGCGGCAACGGTCAATGCCGCCACAAGTTCTTCTTCGGATCGAATCGTGATCTGGCGCGCGGGTGCTTCCTGATGAGTGGTCGCCATGGCCTCATGCCCTCTGCGAGACGACGGAAGGCATCGGCCGCAACCGGTGGCGGGCAAACCAAATGACGCTCGCCACCGCGAGGGCGAACGCGACGGCGGCCGGAACCAGCCAGGCCGGGAGGCTCAGCGTCATGCCAAGAGCGGCAATGGCGAGCAATCGGGGAAACCGGCCAACGGCAGTTGCAGCGAGGTGGCGCGACACGGAATAGCGCGACAACACGGACAGGCAGCGGGCGATCGTGTAGGGCATGATCCCGAGAGCACACAGCGCGACAGCCACGAAGGGGGCTCGCTCGAACAGTCGCGTGACGTGCTGGACCACTTGTCCACCTGTCAGCGAGCGTGCCGCGCGCGTATCCCGCGCGTGCGCGTACAGGCGGTAGTTCACCCACTCGATGAACACAGTCGCGAGTGTTCCCAGCGCAGCGATGAGGAGGGGCGGAAACATTCCGCCGAAGAGCAGCAGCACAGGCTCGTAGGCGCCCTGCAGCACTGCGGAGTACGGTCCATTGGTCCAGAGGGTGTAGAGCACGAACGAGGTGAGCGCGCCGAGCATCGGATCGAGCAGGGAGCCGACAATTCCCAGTAGCGCGAGTGCGGCGATCGCGCGGAGTATCAGATCGTCGCTGCGGGAACCGCGAGGCCTGACCATCGCGGCGGCGAGCGAACGGACGGGCATGCTGGCCTCCTGGCCGTGAGTTCACATCCACGGTCACAAAGGCCCGTTTCCCTGCTGTGGCATCGGGTGTGACCCGGCTGTTCGCCGGGCCGGCAGGATCAGGAAGTCGGAATCAGCCCCAGGCGCTCAGCCTCGCCGCGGAACGCGAGGTCGTACGGCGAACGCTGGCCGAGGCCCCCAGCCCAGGCCGCAGCCTCAGCGCGACGGCCGAGTGCGGCGAGTGCTTCTGCGCGCAACAGACGCTCCGCGGCATGGCCGTGAAACGGCGACCAGAACGCCAGCTCCGGCCATCCCGGCCAACCGATTCCCTCGAGCTGGCGCAGTGTTTCCTCCGGACGCTTCTGCACGAGCGCCAGCCGCCCCCGGACTCCAGCGCCGAGCTGAGCCGGGAGACGCGGCGCGAGGTGGGGCGGGGCCATGGTGCGGCAGGCCTCGGCGTAGGCGAGCGCCGCAGGTTCGTCGCCTAGCCAGGCCGCTGCCAATCCGAGCACGTAGGCGCGGAGCTGTGGCTGGGCCCGTTCGAGCAGATCGAGCATCATGTTTGGCTGGGGCGATGGCGGCCCGGGCGTCCACGCCTCCAGGGTTTCGCGCACCCGCGCGACTGCATCGCGATCTCGTGCGCGCATCGGCAGCATCGCAAGGAAGCCGCGATGCAGCAGCGATTGCCCTGGAGAGTGGCCGGTGGCGCGCGCGAATGTCGCCTCGGTCAGATCGGGATCACCATGAGCCGCGGCCACGTACGCCAGCACGACCTGCTCGAGCGCGCCCAATGTTCCCGGCGGTGCGAGGCGTAGCACTTCGCGCGCGAGCCAGTCACGTGCGGTCACGTCACCGGCATACTGTGCGATGTCGACCAACACGCGCGCCAAGGTCGGCAGTCGCCGCCCGGCCAACTTCGCAAGCCAGGCGAGTTGGGTAGAACGGTCGGGGCCCGCGAACACGACCATGCCACGAACCGACAGCGCTTGATCGCTGCCCGGACTGAGCGCTTCGACGCGTTCGGCAATCCGCGCGACGTCGTCCACCCGCCCTTCCATCGCTTCGATGCGCGCGAGGTGCGTCAGCGACGACACGTGATCGCGATCGAGCTCCAACGCGCGCGCGAATGCGGCTCGCGCCTCCGTTGAGGACCTCCCACGCATCGGATTGAAGTCGAACTGCACGTTGCCGAGGAGAAACCACGATTCGAGATCGTCGGGCCATTCTCCAATGACGCGCTGCCAGAGCACCTCAGCGGTTTCCGCTTCGCCCGCGATCCAGGCGGCCTGAGCGTCGAGCAGCAACCGGTCGTGGGCCCCAAGACGCTCCCGATGCCGCCCCGCCTCGTGGGATGCAGCGATAGCATCCTCGGCTGCCCCGCACGCCGCGGCAGCCGCGGTGTGGCGGTAATGGGCCAGGGCGAAATCCGGATCCAGGGCAATGGCCTCAGCAAACGCGGCGCGCGCGTCATCGTAACGGCCGTGGCGGAATCGCTCCTCGCCCACGAGGTACTGCTTCAGCGCGGGCAGGCTCCGCGTCATCGCATTCGTGAGTGTCGTGATGGGTGCGGATCGGCCTCGCGTGAGCATTTGTAGCGTGAGCGCGTCGACGAATCCGTAGGGGCCAGCCTCTCGCGCGGCTTCCACTTCGGCCCGAACCTGGCCTGAGCCTGCGGTCTCGTACAGAATCGCAGTCGCGTGCACGCGATCCCCCTCCGCGACCAGACTTCCCAATACGAACCCTCCGGCCTCGAAGACCGCCGCGATCGCGCGGGCCGCGTCAGCAGCATCAGGAGTGCCCGCCTGATGCACATGCCGAAGCAGCGCATATGGATCCACAGTGCGCACGCTCCCTGCAGTGTCGAGCTTGGCGCTGAGAAGGTCGACCATGCCCTCGCGCAGGTACTCGAGCTCCGGCAAGCCACGCACGGTAAACGGGAAGACCGCGATGACGTCGGCGCGGAGCGCGGCGGTGGGTGTGCGGTCGTGATGCGCAGTCGCAATCCGCTCGGCGAGGGCCCGCAGAGCCGGTGAAGGTTCCAGCTCGAGCGTCGCCGCGAGCCGTTCCGCAAAGCGCCGATAGGCGTCATGGGCCTCTGCACCACGGTGGAGACGGCCGAGTCGCTGCAAATGCGCGGCAATACTCTCTTCATCGTCGGCCAGCTCGACGGCGCGCGCGCCCCAACTCACGGCGGGGCCAGTTGCGCCGGATTTCTCGGCCTGGTCGGCGAGCGCCAGTGCCGCCCGCACCGCCTCACGGCGCTGCCGGGTGCGGAATTCGTCCAGCCAGCGACCGACGTCCGGGGCCGAAGAGATGTGGAGGCCCTCCAGGAGGTCGCCGCGGTAGAGCATGAGCGCGTCTTCGTGCTTGCCGGCGCGCAGCGCCTCGGCGAAGACGACCGCGTCGCACCAGGCCGCATCCGGGGCGACACCGACCTCATCCCCGCGAGTCTGAATGGCGTTCGGGCCGAGGTGGACGCGAAGAAAGTGCAGCGATCGGCGCAGCGCGGCGCGAGCGTGCTCGCCATCGTGCTCAGGCCAGAACAGCGCCAGCAGCGAGTCCCGACGGTGGAAGCGCCGCTCGGAAAGGAGCAAATAAAGAAAGAGCGCCAACCGTTTGGGTTGGCGCACGACGGCTTCCAGCTCGGTCCCGTCAGGTCCGAACACCTCGACTTCACCCAACACCCGTAATCGGATCACGACCGGCCTTCAGCCCGGTCACGCCCGGGGGCACAGACGGGCAACGGCGGGCTCATAGCGTCGGTGAAGCTATGGGCCCCGTGATGCCGGTCAATCCGGCTGCGATCTACCCAAAGACCCGGAGGACCGCATGTGGACCGTCACTCTCATCATGCTCCTGCTGAGCTCGCCTGACTCGCTCGATGGCCAACACCTCGAGGTCGCAACGGGGGAAACGCTCCATGTGGCGTTAGCCGGGGTCGGCCGCCCGGTGTTGGTCATTCCGGGGTTGTTCGGAGCGATCGAGGGCTTCAGGCGTGTGAGCGACAGCCTCGTCGCTTCCGGGTATCGCGTGCTCGTCGTCGAGCCGCTCGGAGTTGGAGGGTCGAGCCGCCCCAAGCGGGCGGATTACTCGCTCACCGCTCAAGCTGAGCGCATGGCGCTGGTCATCAGGGCATTCGGAATGCAGCCGGCCACAATTGTCGCCCATTCCGTGAGCGCGGCGATCGCTTTCCGGCTCGCCATCCTGCACCCGGACCTGGTGGCGGCTGTCGTCTCGCTCGAGGGCGGCCCAACCGAAACGATTGCGACACCGGGCCTGCGTCGCGCGCTCCGAATGGCGCCCCTCTTGCGGCTGCTTGGCTCGGGTCCGCTGCGCGGGCGCATCGCGAAGCAGATGCGAGCGGCATCGGGAGACACAACCTGGCTCAGTGATTCGGTGATCCAGGTATATGCGCGCGGCCCGTCCCGCAACCTCGGTGCGACGCTCGGGGCGTTGCGACGCATGGTGGACGCCGTCGAACCCTGGCCGCTCGGCCCCGCGTTGGGGCGCATCGCGTGTCCTGTCGTACTCATCCAAGGGTTGGCGCCGCACGAAGGTGGCCCAGACCAGCTCGCGCGCGCGAAGATGGAAGGGATCCCTGGCTATACGCTCACAACAATTCCGGGGGTTGGACTGTACGCGTTCGAGGAGGCGCCGAATTCAGTGGTCGCCGTGATTCGCGGTGTTACTCCGATTTCCGCACGGCGGCGGGACGCTATGAACTTGAGGTTGTAGCGTCGGCCAACGCTCCGGCAACCTTCAAGGCCGCGCTGCCAATACGTCCGTCGGCGTCCGCGGCCGGATCGTATGAGGTGAACGCAGCTCCGATAATAGAGAGCCGCCGCGATAGTCGCCGAACGGCATCGACCAGCTGAGCCGCTGTCAGGCCACCACTCGTCGCGAACTGATTCGCCCGTCCCTCTGCCGCGTCGAGCGCGTCGAGATCGACATGCAGCCATACCGACGCGGCGTCGGAAAACAGCTCGTCGAGTCCATCGAGATCAGCGCCGATCTGAACGATGCCGGAAGCATCGAGCGCGTCCCGCTCTGGCGGGTCGAGGTCGCGCGCTCCCACGAGCGCCACGCGGGCGTCGGGGACCGGTTCGAATCCGGAGATATTCGCGGTGAGCGGCCGCCAGCAGCGGCCCGTCAGGATCGCGACCGCCATCCCGTCCAGAAATCCACTCGGCGAGGTCTCGGGGGTGTTGAAATCGGCGTGCGCGTCGAACCACACCACGGCAGGTCGCACGTCGTTCAGCCCGGCAACAGCGCCGACCGTGACGCCGCAGTTACCGGCGAGCACGACCGGGAACCGCTGTTCCGCATGCGCCGCGCGTACCCGAGTCGCGAGCTCGCGATAGAGGTCGAAGCTGGTGCGCACGTCGCCTGCGCCGGCGGGGGAAACCTCGATCCACTCTGTCGTTACATCGTGCCCGTGTCTGGCCCACACGGCTTCGAACCCGCCCTCCAGCAGACGAGCCGGTCCCCGGCCCATGCGGATGTCGCGCCGGCCGGTGTCGAAGGGTACGGCCAGGATTTGTATGCGCATCGCGTTTAGTTCGGTGACGGACTATCAAGAACCTCCCGGACCTTACGCGCAAGCACGTCAGGCGTAAACGGCTTCTGAAGAAACGCAGCGCCCATTTCAAGCAGTCCGTGCTGGCGAATGGCTTCACCGGTGTACCCTGACACAAACAACACTTTGATGCCGCGCCGCTGCTCGGTCAGGCTGAGCGCCAGTTCACGGCCGTTCATGCCAGGCATAACGACATCAGTGAGCAACAAGTCAATACGTTTGGCATGCTGGCGAGCGAGTTGCGTGGCATGTGCGCCATTTTCGGCAGTGAGGACCGTATAGCCTCGAGCCTCCAGGATCCGCTTCGTGAGCTCGCGCACTTCTGCCTGATCCTCGACGACGAGCACCGTCTCCGATCCCAGAGCGAGAGGGGCGGTCCTCTGAGGGACGACCCTCTCGGGAGTACCTGCAACGCGCGGGAGATAGATCTTGAACGTGGTCCCGTGGCCTACTTCACTATAGACCCATATGTATCCGCCGCTCTGCTTCACGATGCTGTAAACGGTCGCCAGCCCCAGCCCCGTGCCTCGCCCGGGCTCCTTGGTCGTGAAAAACGGCTCGAACAAGCGAGCCTTTGTCGCGGCATCCATGCCAACACCAGTGTCGTGCACCGCAAGCAGCACGTATTGCCCGGGCCGCGTCAGTGTATACGGCTCCAATTGTCGAGGATCGAGATCGACGTTGGCTGTTTCGATCGTTACGCGTCCACCGTTCGGCATGGCATCGCGCGCGTTGACAACCAGGTTCACGATGGCCTGCTGGAGCTGTCCCGGGTCGGCCTGCACGGCACCCACTTCGGCCGCGAGCTCGGTGCGGAGCTCGATGTCCTCGGCGATCAGCCTCCTCAGCATCCGTTGCACGTCTCCGACAACGGCGTTGAGATCGAGCACGTGAGGCTCGAGCACCTGCTGACGACTGAACACGAGGAGCTGGCGCGTGAGCCCGGCCGCTCGCTTCGCAGCTTTCTCGATCTCCTCAACGTCGATGCGCATGCGTGCATCGGTACCACTTTCGAGAAGCAATCCAGTCGTCCCCAGAATTGCGGTGAGCAGGTTATTGAAGTCGTGTGCGATGCCGCCGGCCAAGCGTCCGACCGCCTCCATCTTTTGCGCCTGACGGTATTGGACCTCGAGCTGGCGCACCTGAGTGAGATCTGCGGCGATAAAGAGGGCGCCGGTCACGCGACCGTGCATGTCATCAAACGGGGCGGCCGCCAGGCTTACGGTAATCGGCGTTCCGTCCTTCCTGCGTGCTTGGGTCTCTATTCCCCGTAACGTCTCGCCTCGAAAGACTCGCTCCCGAATGCTGCGCTGCTCCTCCGTATCGCCGGTGATCATCACCAGGGCTTCACCGACTACCTGGTCCGCACTCCAGCCGTACAGCGCCTCGGCCGCGCGATTCCAGCTCCGCACAACTCCGGCAGCGTCAACCGCATAAATCCCGAGTGGCGCACTGCTGATTACCGTTTGTAAATGCCCATGCGCTTCTCGAAGCCCGCGTTCTGCCCGCAGGCGTCGCGCAACGGCCGGACTCAGGAGCAACCCGGTGATCGCAAGAACGCCGACGTAAATCAGGAGAGCTACGTCGGTGCTCGGCACGCTGTGCATCACGAAAGGGCCACCGCCGCGCACGGTGGAGATGACCGCCAACAGCGCGACGGTAAGTGTCAGCGCGGAGGCACCGCGTGGTCCAAAGCGGAACGCAGCTCCCACGACGAACGGGAACAGGAGATAGGGATACTGGGCCGGCTGCAGAAAGCTCGGCGGCACGAGATTCCCAAAGACGACTGCTGTTGCCAACACGGCGCCAACGACGAGAGCGAGCAGTTCGAGGGCTTCACCACGCTTCAGGTCGAAGGGACCAATCCAATTGAGCAGAACGGGCGTCACGACCAATGCGCCGAGGTAGTCGCCTGCCCACCAGAGTCCCAGCGCCGTGAGAGATCCGGCCGCTGGAATGACTTGGGACACGACCAGGGTCGTTACGCCGATCGTCGCGCTCGCGAGGGCGCCGACCGGAGCCGCGACGCCGACGAGGGCTCGGACGCTGCCGAGCTCCTCAAAGGAGACTGATCGCCCTGAGAATCGACGCAACAGGTATGCGCCGAGGAGTGCCTCTACTGCGTTGCCCGACGCTATGCCGGCTGCGGCGAGCATCGGGACGCCGGTGGTCGCATTGGCAAGGAATGCGCCGACGAGAACGGCGGGCCAGTAGCGCAGCCCAAGAAGCACCAGGCCGGCAATGGCCAGGCCGGTGGGAGGCCAAACGGGCGAAATGGACGGGCCGATCGTCGCGTAGCGCAGGCCGAGCTTCGCCACCACAAAGTAGACGAAGGCGAGCACCACCGCGCGCCACAGCCACTGAAGGCGCGTATCAGCTGCCATTTTTCTCCAGGAGCGAGCTACATGGATTGTCGAGAGGCGCCGGTCGGAATCGAACCGACGAGTCGAGGTTTTGCAGACCTCTGCCTTACCACTTGGCTACGGCGCCAGGCCGTCAATAGTCACCAAAACAGACCACTTTCTCAACCCACCTGCGCGACATCGGGATCAGGCCGATGTCGGGACTCGCTGGGGGTTCCACGTGTGACGCTCTCCTTTGGCGTGCCGCAGCCATGCGTAGAGCGCGTCATAGATGACGAACCCCTTGTCGAGGAGGGCATGATCGTTGGGGAACAGCTGAGACAGCCCCAACGAGATCGCCAGCAATCCCGCAGCTTGCGGGGCGATGTCCAATCGGTCCGTGTCCGCCCCGCGGACGATGACGGCCAGCTCATGCAACGCCGGATCGGTCAGTTTGTGTTTCTGCAGAAACGCATCGAAGCTGCAGCGTGGCCCGTCGTGTGAGAGCTCGACGCCCTCCACATCGTACGGGATCGCGTCGAGTTCGGCCGCGCGTTCACGGACCAGCGCGGGCGGGGCAAAGAGGAACTCGGGCGTGGGATCGATGAATCGGGCTATCAACCATGGGCATGCAACGCGATCGATTTTGGGATGCTCGCGCGTTATCCATCGCATAAGACACCCATCCCGTCAATCAAGTTGACGATAGCCGGTGTATGATCCAAAGTACGGACCCGCGACAAGTGCTGCAACGCGTTGACTCTTGCGTCGAAGGTCGACAAGGGAGCCGTCACGGTGGAAGGCCGCGTCGTAGCGGCGGGGTCGGTGGTCCTGTCCGTCGCGCTCGCCGGGCTGTGTGGCGGGCCCAACCCGGCCGCCGCGCAGGAAACCGCGCCGGCTCGGCCGGCACTGCGGATCGGTGTTACCGCGGCGCCAGTCGTGATCGACGGCAGGCTGAACGAGCCCGTGTGGATGACCGTCGATTCGATCCCCAACCTGACCCAGGTCGAGCCGGCGGAAGGCGATGCCCCGTTCGCACGGACTGTCGTGCGCGTCCTCACGACCGGTGACGCCATCATCATCGGTGTCCGAGCTGACGACGCCGACCCATCGGAAATTGTCAGCTTCGCACGCCAACGTGATGCGATCCTCGATGACGAGGACCACATCGCCATCATTCTCGATACCTACCTTGACGGCCGCTCGGGATATGTCTTCACGCTGAATCCGAACGGCGCGCGCTACGACGCGCTCGTCAGCGACCAGGGCAAATCGTCTAATGCCAACTGGGACGGCGTCTGGGAGGGCGCGGCAGCGCGCACGACGACGGGGTGGGCAGCAGAGATTCGCATCCCGCTCAAGAGCTTGCTGTTCCGATCCGGCCTCGACACGTGGGGTTTCAACATCGAGCGCCGGACCCAGCGGCTTCAAGAGACCGACCGCTGGGCGAGCCCGATGCGTGATTACAACCTGACGCTGCCGAGCCGGGCCGGCGTCCTCGTCGGGTTGCCTCCTTTTGATCTCGGCGTCGGACTGAGCGTCCGTCCCTCGTTCACCGGTGGAGGATCGCGCGACAGCGCCGGAGCTCCCGTTCGCGACGAGAGCCACCCGAGCCTCGACGTCACACAGCGCGTCGGAGGCAACACGCTTGCGTCGCTCACCGTGAACACCGATTTCGCCGAAACCGAGGTGGACGCGCGCCAGGTCAATCTCACGCGCTTCCCCCTCTTCTTCCCGGAGAAGCGCACTTTTTTCCTCGAGGGCGCGGACATCTTCGACTTTGGTCTTGGGCTTTCCTCCGACCGCGACGTCCTGCCGTTCTTCAGCCGCCGCATCGGACTGGTCGAAGGCCAGGAGGTCCCGATCGACGCGGGCCTCAAGGTCAACGGCCGCGTGGGCGGCACGAACTTCGGTGCCCTCGCCGTACGGACGCGCGCGGCGGATACCTTACCCACCGCGAGCACGATGGCGGTCATTCGGGTGAAGCAAAACGTGCTGCGGGAGTCTTCCGTCGGCTTCATCGCGACCGCCGGCGACCCCCTCGACCGGGCAGGCAGCTGGGTGTTCGGCCCGGACCTCACGTATCAGACGTCGCGCTTCGGTGGCGACAAGAATCTGCTGGTGGGCGTCTGGGCACTCGCCACCGGCCGCGAGGATCTCGCGAGCGGGGACCGCACGGCGCTGGGCGTGAAAGTCGACTACCCGAACGATCTCTGGGACGTGGCGCTCAGGTACAAACGCATCGGCGACGCGTTCGACCCATCGCTGGGATTCGTTCCCCGCGCCGGCGTCCACCTGACGGACCTCAACGTCAACTGGCAGCCGCGGCCCCGGCGTCCCATCGGTCCGCTCCACATCCGGCAGTGCTTTTGGGAGAACGAGCTGAGCCTCGTGGCGGGGCTGACCGGCGGCTGGCAGAGCTACCAGTACTTCATGGCGCCGATCAACTGCCGGCTCGAGAGCGGCGATCGGTTCGAGTTCAACATCGTGCCCAGGGGTGAGCGCTTAGCGGAACCGTTCGATGTGGCGGACGGTGTCACGATCCAGCCCGGAGCGTACCGCTTCTCGCGCTTCCGGCTCGAAGCAGGGCTGGCACCGAAGCGCCGGTTCAGCGCTCAGGCGACCTGGTGGTTCGGCTCGTTTTATGATGGGTATCTCGATCAGTACGAGATCACCGGCGCGTGGAAGCCCTCGTCGCTGGTGATCGTGGAGTTCTCGGGGGAGCATGACGTGGGCCGGATGCCGGAAGGAGACTTCACGACGGACCTCGTCAGCACCAGGGTGCGCCTCAACGTGTCTCCGGATCTGCAGCTCACGAGTCTGGTGCAATACGACAACGTCTCACATGCACTCGGTACGAACACCAGGCTGCGCTGGACGTTCGATCCGCTCGGCGACCTCTTTGTCGTCTACAACCACAATGTCAGCCGGCTCACCGGCGACTGGACGTTTGCCGGGAACGAGCTGCTCGTGAAGGCGCAGTATGTACTTCGGATGTGAGCGGGACAGCAAGCGCTTGCTCCATCAAGCCCGACGCGCGCGCCAGCACGGCCTGATCTTCGGTAGATAGCTGCGCGACACCGTGCGCGAGTCGCGCGACCCGCCGCGCGCGGCCCTTGTTCAACAACTGTCGCCCGGCCGCAGTTGCCTCGAC
>Ga0070704_100001341_pt1 | contig 13046 bp, 15 predicted proteins | sample KBSK5252metaG_FD_65467 | JGI IMG/M metagenome (GOLD analysis project Ga0070704, IMG submission 65467) | Corn, switchgrass and miscanthus rhizosphere microbial communities from Kellogg Biological Station, Michigan, USA - KBS K5-25-2 metaG | ecosystem: Host-associated > Plants > Roots >...
GCCCCCTGCCCCCTGCCACCTGACTGCTATCATCGACCTCAATGCTCCCCACCATCGAGTGGAAAGACGACTCCGTCGTCATGATCGACCAGCGCAAGCTGCCGGTCTCGGAGATCTATGTCTCCTGCAAGACCGCGCAGGAGGTCGCTAGGGCGATCAAGACGATGGTCATTCGTGGCGCGCCGGCGATTGGCGTTGCGGCGGCGATGGGCATCGCGCTCGGGATGCGCAGGAGCAAAGCCGCCGGCACGAAGCAGTTCGCGGTGGAGTTCCAGAAGCTGTGCGACCTGATGGCGGCGACGCGGCCGACGGCTGTCAATCTGTTCTGGGCCATCGAGCGGATGAAGCGCGTCTTCGCGGAGGCGGCGCAGGGCGGCTGCTCGGTCGGGGAGATCAAGCAGCGGCTCGAAGCAGAGGCTCGACGCATTCACGACGAGGATGTCGAGAGCTGCCGGACAATGGGCGCGTTCGGCGCGGAGCTGGTGCCGCAGGAAGCGCGCATCCTCACGCACTGCAACGCCGGCGCGCTGGCGACTGCCGGCTACGGCACGGCGCTCGGCGTCATCCGTGCGGCAGTGGAGCGCGGCAAGAAAGTGGCCGTCCTCGCGGACGAGACGCGGCCGTTCCTGCAGGGCGCGCGGCTGACGGCGTGGGAGCTGGTGAAGGACGGCATCGATACGACCGTCATCACCGACAACATGGCCGGGTCGATGATGCGCCTCGGGCAGGTCGATCTCGTGGTCGTGGGGGCCGATCGGATTGCCGCCAACGGCGACGTCGCGAACAAGATCGGCACCTACGGCGTCGCGGTGCTCGCGAAGGAGCACGGCATCCCGTTCTACGTGGCGGCGCCGCTGTCGACCATCGACCTCGACACCACCGACGGTTCGAGGATCCCGATCGAAGAACGCGACGTCCGCGAGGTCACGCACGTGGGGCCGAGCCGCCTGACGCCCGAAGGCGCGCGCATCAGGAACCCGGCCTTCGACGTCACGCCGGCCAAGTACGTCACCGCCATCATCACCGAGCGCGGCATCGCGCGCGCGCCCTTCCACGAATCGCTGGCGGCGCTGGTCAGTGGCCAGTTGGCAGTAGGCAGCCGGCAGTGATCGTCCTGGGTATCGAAACCTCCTGCGACGAGACGTCGGCGGCGGTCGTCGAGGAGACGGGCGACAGCCAGCGCCCCTGGCGCATTCGATCGAACGTCGTCGCCTCGCAGGTGGCGATTCACCGCGAGTGGGGTGGTGTCGTCCCCGAGCTGTCGGCGCGGCAGCACATCCGCGACATCTGCGGCGTGGTCGAGCGCGCGCTGAGCGATGCCGGCTCGCCGGCGCTCGGTGCGGTTGCCGCGACGCAGGGGCCGGGCCTCGTCGGGTCGCTGCTGGTCGGCCTCCAGTTCGCGAAGGCGTTCGCGTGGACCCGTGGCGTCCCCGTCATTCCGGTGCATCACCTCGCGGGGCACGTCGAGTCGCTCGTGCTGCACGGCGGCGAGATGCCGATGCCGGCCGTCGTCCTCGTGGTCTCCGGCGGCCACACCAGCCTCTATCGCATCGCGATGCCTGGCGCGTACGAGCTCCTGGGACGCACCCGCGACGATGCGGCCGGGGAGGCGTACGACAAGGTGGCAAAGCTGCTGCAGCTCGGCTATCCGGGCGGGCCCGTCATCGATCGACTTGCACCGACCGGTGACGACCGGGCCATCGCGTTTCCGCGCATGCGGCTCACGCATGCGGACCGGAACGCGCCTGACCTGCCGGGGACGCGCGATTTCAGCTTCAGCGGCCTGAAGACGGCGGTGATGCGTCATGTCACCGCCCGTCGAAGCGCCCTCGGCCTCGCGCCGGCCGATCCGTTGCCGGAGCGCGAGACGCTCGACATCTGCGCCAGCTTTCAGCGCGTGGTCGTCGAGACGCTCCTCGACCGGCTGTTCGACGCGGCGCTCTGGTATCAGGCCGCCAGCGTCGGCATCGCCGGCGGTGTCTCGGCCAACAGCCGGCTGCGCGCGGACGCGAAAGAGCGCGGCCGCTCGAAAGGCATTCCGGTGTTCGTCCCCGACCTCGCGCTCTCGACCGACAACGCCGCGATGATCGCGGCTGCCGGGTTGCGGCGAATCCGCGGGCGCGATCTGGACCCCTACGAAGAGATCAACGCGGAGGCGACCCTGGCGTTATGAATTTCTTCACGGAGTACCTGTGGTTCAACACGAAGAAGCGGCAGGAGTTCATCCGCATCACGGATGAGGTGGCGACGGTCGTCGAGAAGAGCGGCGTGAAGGAAGGTATGGTGCTCGTCTCGGCGATGCACATCACCGCGGGCGTCTACGTGAACGACTGGGAGAGCGGGTTGATCCACGACTTTCAGGTGTGGCTCGAGAAGCTGGCGCCGTCCGGTCTCGACTACCGTCACCATCAGACGGGTGAAGACAACGCGGATGCGCACCTCAAGCGGACGATCATGGGCCACCAGGTGATGCTGCCGATCACCGCCGGCAAGCTTGACCTCGGGCCGTGGGAACAGGTCTTCTACGCGGAGTTCGACGGCCAGCGCCGCAAGCGGGTCATCGTGAAGGTCATGGGCGAGTGAGCGACAGCAGGCAGTACCCGGAGCGGCCCATCGTCGGCGTCGGCGCCGTGATCGTCGATGACGGAAAGGTCGTGCTCATCAAGCGAAAGTACGAACCGCTGAAGGGACACTGGAGCCTGCCCGGCGGCATGGTGGAAGTCGGCGAGGCGCTCGACACGGCGCTGACGCGCGAGATGCAGGAGGAGACCGGGCTCATCGTCGACGTCGGTCCGGTCATCGAGGTGTTCGACCGCATCATGCGCGACGAGCAGCGGCGCGTCCGGTATCACTTCGTGCTGATCGACTACCTGTGCTGGCCGTCCAGCGGAACGCTGCGCGCCGGCTCGGACGTGGATGAGGCCATCTGGGTGGATCCGGCGGCGCTCGAACAGTATTCGTTGACCGACAAGGCCACGTCTGTCATTCAGCGCGGCCTGACGCTGGCGCGCGAGGCGCCACGACCGGTGAGGTGACATGGAGGCGCTGCTGACACGCGACGCGGCCTGGGCGCTGCTGACGGAGTGGACCAGGAGCGAGAGCCTGCGCAAGCACGCGCTCGCCGTCGAGGCATCCGTTCGCGGCTACGCGCGGCTCTTCGGCGAGGACGAAGAGGCCTGGGGTGTCGTCGCCCTCCTGCACGACTTCGACTACGAACGGTACCAGACCGCCGAGGATCATCCGTTTCGCGGCTGCGAGGAACTGCAGCGCCGCGGATATCCCGAATGGGTGACGCGCGCCATCCTGTCGCACGCGGACTACTCCGGCGTCGCGCGCGAGAGCCGCCTGGAGAAGACGCTCTATGCGTGCGACGAGATGTCGGGCTTCGTGACCGCGGCGTCGCTCGTCCGCCCGTCGAAAAGCGTGCTCGACCTCGAGCCCGCGTCCGTCATCAAGCGCATGAAGGACAAGGCGTTCGCGCGCAACGTCTCCCGCGACGACCTTCGCCGCGGCGCCGAGGAGCTGCGCCTTCCGCTCGAGGAGCACGTCGCCAACGTCATCAGGTTCATGCGGGAGCGCGCCGACGCGCTCGGTCTCCGCGGAACGCTGTGAGCGCGCAGCCGGCCGTTTCCCTCGAACGCGTCACCGTCAAGTACGGCCGGCACGAAGCGCTGCGCGACGTCAGCGCCGAGTTTCCGCCCGGCGCGATTGGCCTGCTCGGCCCCAACGGCGCCGGCAAGAGCACCCTGATCAAGGCGCTCCTCGGACTGCTTCCACCTGCGAGCGGCCGGATGCGCGTGCTCGGGTACGACGTCACGGAGTCGCCGCTCGCGGTTCGCGCCCGCGTCGGCTACATGCCGGAGGGCGACGCGCACATTCCGGGCATGACCGCCGTCGCCTTCGTCTCGTACTGCGGCGAGCTGGCCGGGTTGCCGCGTGCCGGCGCCATGCAGCGCGCGCACGAAGTGCTCTTCTACGTCGGGCTCGGCGAGGCGCGGTACCGCAACGTCGAAACCTATTCGACGGGGATGAAGCAGCGGATCAAGCTGGCGCAGGCGCTCGTGCACGACCCGGACCTGCTCTTCCTCGACGAGCCGACCAACGGGATGGATCCGAAGGGGCGCGACGAGATGCTGGCGCTGGTGCGCGACATCGCCACGACGAAAGCGATCTCGATCGTCCTGTCGTCGCACCTGCTGCCGGACGTCGAGTACGCCTGCAGCCACGTCGTCGTGCTGCACAAGGGCGCCGTGGCGACGCAGGGGCCCATCAGCGCGCTCAAGGGCACCTCGGGGCGCGTGTTCGAGCTGCGTGTGAAGGGCGACGAAGCGGGCTTTGCCGACGCGCTGCGCGCGGAAGGCCTCGAGTGCCACGCCGACGTCGCCGGCGCGCTGCGCGTCTTCGTTCCCGAAGAGCGCGGGTCGCGGCCGCTGTTTCAGCTCGCCGTCCGCCACGGCGTGCAGGTGCGCCACCTGCGCGCGAGCGTGCCGTCGCTCGAGGACGTCTTCGCGCGCGCCCTCGACGGGGATCTCTAGCCGATGCCGATTCACGATCAGGGGTACCGCCGCTACGCCGGCGACCGAACGCTGCACGGCCGCGGCTGGTGGGTCATCGCGCGGGCCGGGCTGATGGACCGGCTTCGCGAGCGGCGGTTTCTCGGGCTGCTGCTGTTGGCGTGGTTGCCCTTCGTGGTGCGCGCGGTCCAGCTCTACATCGGCCAGACGATCGGCCGCGGCGTCCTCTTTGCGCCGTCCGAGGGCACGTTTCAGCTCTTCCTCGACCAGCAGCGGCTGTTCGTGTTCTTCATCACGATCTACGCGGGCGCGGGGCTGATTGCCGGCGATCGACAGTCGCGCGCGCTGCAGATCTATCTCTCCAAGCCAATCACGCGGAACGACTACATCGCGGGGAAGCTGCTGACGCTCGCCATCTTCCTGGTCGCCGTCACGTGGGTGCCCGCTATGCTGCTGCTGGTCCTGCAGGTCCTCTTCAGCGGCAGCGTGGAGTTCGTCACCGGGCATCCGCGGCTGGTACCCGCCATCACGCTCGCCTCCGCGCTGCAGGTCACGCTCGCCGTCCTGACGATGCTGGCGCTGTCGTCGCTGTCGGGAAGCCGCCGGTTCGCGGCGATGCTCTACGCGGCGATTGCGATCTTTGCCGGCGCCATCGCCCGCGTCCTGCAGGCCTCGACCGGCCACGCGGGATGGGTGCTGCTCTCGCCGGAGAGCACGCTGCTCGTGGTGACCGACGCCATCTTCGGCGCCGGGTCCGATGCCGCCATCCCGCTCGCCGTTGCGATAGGCGCGCTGGCCGCGGTCCTTGCCGCCTGCATTCTCATCCTCGAGCGGCGCGTTCGCGCCGTGGATGTCGTCGCATGATCGTCGCGGCCGAGCACCTGTCGAAGTGGTACGGCCACGTGTCCGCGCTCAACGACGTCACCGTGTCGCTCCCCGAGGGGATCACGGGCCTGCTCGGTCCGAACGGGGCGGGGAAGTCGACGTTCATGAAGGTCGTGACGGGGCAGCTCCGGCCGAGCGCCGGCAGCGTGCGGGTGTTCGGCGAGCCCATCTGGGGACATCCATCGCAGTATCGACGGCTCGGCTTCTGTCCCGAGCAGGATGCCTTCTACGAGCACATGACCGGACTCGAGTGGGTCGAGGCGCTGGCCCTGCTGCACGGCATGAGCAGGGACGAGGCGGCAGCGGCCGCGCGCCGCGCGCTCGAGGCGGTTGACCTGCTCGACGTCGCCGACCGCAGGATTGGCGCGTACAGCAAGGGGATGCGGCAGCGCGTGAAGCTGGCTCAGGCGATTGTCCACGACCCGCAGCTGCTGATCCTCGACGAGCCGTTGAGCGGGATGGACCCGATCATGCGGCGCCGGACGATCCGGTTGATCACCGACTGGGGCCGCGCCGGCAGGAGTGTCGTCGTCTCGAGCCACATCCTCCACGAGATCGAGGCGATGACGGCGAACATCCTGCTGATGCACAACGGCCGGGTGGTCGCCGAGGGGAACGTCCACCAGATTCGCGGCCTCATCGACGCGCATCCGCACCGCGTCTCGATTCGCGCATCGCAGCCGCGCGTGCTCGCGCAGCAGCTGCTCGCCGGCGACGACGTGTCGAGCGTCAGGTTCGAGGGCGACACGGTGATGGTCGAAACGCCGCGGCCCGATTCGTTCTATTCGCGGCTCACCGGGATTGCGGCGTCGGGCGAGGCCGGCTCGGTTGACGAGGTCACGTCGCCCGACGACAACCTCCAGGCGGTGTTCAGCTATCTCGTGAAGTCATGACGGCGCCGGTGTTCGCTCCGACGCGGCGGATCTTCGAGCTGGCGCTTGGCGAGATGCTGTGGGCCCGGCGGACCGCGTTCCTGTCGCTGGCGGCGGGCGCGCCGATCCTGATCGCCGTCCTGACGCGTCTTGCCCTCGTCAACGGCGGGGCGGTGCTGACCGTCAACGGCAGCCGCATCGGCACACAGGCGATATTCGAGACCGCGGTCGCCGTGCTGTACCTGCGGTTCATCGTGCCGGCGCTCGGGGTGTTCTACGGGACGTCGCTCATCGCGGACGAGGTGGAGGAGAAGACGATCACGTATCTGTTTACGCGGCCCATCGCGCGCGGCTCGATCGTGCTCGGCAAATACCTCGCGTACCTGCTCTGCGTGGTCGCGGTCGTACTTCCGTCGCTGGTCCTCGTGTTCCTCATCATGGTGCCGTTCCCGAACATGGGGACGCTGTTCGGCAAGCTGCTCAGCGACCTGGGGATGCTCGCGCTCGGCCTCGCTGCGTACGGCGCGCTGTTCCTCTGGGCGGGTGTGGCGTTCAAACGGCCGCTCGTCGGCGGCCTCCTGTTCGTGTTCGGCTGGGAGCAGCTGGCGCTCGTTCTGCCGGGGTACCTGCGCTACCTGACGATCGCGTACTACCTGCAGGCCGGCGCGTCGGGCGTGGCATACGTGATCGCGATGGCGGTTGCGGCGGTCTTTCTCGCCATGCGCACCATCGAGCGGCGGGAGTACGTGTTGGAGCAATAGGCGATTGGCGCCGAAACTCTCTTGAGAGCCCGCTCGTATACTTGAGCGGGACAGGAGCCCCTTCAGATGACCAAGCGCACTCGCATCTTTCTGTTCGCGTCGGCCGGCGTGCTGGTTGCGGGCCTGACCACCGGCCTCGTGGCATGGGCCTCGGGCGCGGCGGCGGCCGGGTCGAGCGGCCCGGATGAGCTGGCCTACGTGCCGGGCACCGCGAACATGGTCGCGTATGCCGACGTGCGCCAGGTGATGAATTCGCCGTTCCACGACCGGTTCCGCCAGTACCAGCGGGGGAACCCGTCGGGACCGTACGGCATCGAGGCACGCACGGGCATCGACTTCGAACGGGACATCGACCGCGTGCTCATCGCGTCGCTGGCGGGCCAGCGCGGGCCTGTGTTCCCTCCGCCACCAGGCTCGGGGGCGGCCCCGAACCAGGGCGTGTCCCTCCTCGTCGCGCGGGGCCGCTTCGACGCGGTCCGGATTGAAGGATTGATGCGGGAGCAGGGCGCACAGGTCGAGCAGTACCGCGGCACGCGGCTGGTCTCCATCAAGGACGACTCGCACGACGCGACGCTCGCGTTTGTCGAGCCTGGTCTCGTGCTGTTCGGCGCCGGCGACGGTGTCCGCCGCGCGCTCGACGTGAAGGCGGGCGCCGCGAACGGGATTGCCGGCAACCGCGAGTTCATGACGCTGGTCGACGGCGTGGACGAGGGCACCGCCTGGAGCGTGGCGAAATTCGATTCGCTCTCCGGCAGCACGCCGATTCCGAACGCCGTCGTGAACCAGCTGCCGCCGATCAACTGGCTCGCCGCGAGCGGCCGCATCGACAGCGGCCTGCACGGTCTGGTGCGCGCGGAGGCGCAGGACGAGCAGTCCGCGCAGAACCTGCGCGACGTCGTGCAGGGCTTCCTGGCGCTCGCGCGGCTGCAGAGCACCCGCGAACCGGCGTACAAGGGGATGCTCGACTCGGTGGCGCTGAACGCCGACGGCAAGTCGGTCTCGCTGTCGTTCGACGTGACGCCGGCGGCGCTCGACCTGCTCGCCACGCCCGGGAACAACGCGCGGAGCCCGGCGGCTCCCCGTCGTCCTTGAAGCGGTTCATCTTCTTCTACGGCACGCTGATGACGCCCTTCAACCGGCCCGGGCGTCGTCAGATCGACTCGCATCTGCTCTTCCGGGGGCGCGGAACGATGGCCGCCGCGCTCTTCGATCTCGGCACGTATCCGGCGGCGGTGCCCGCGGAGCACGACGAGGCACGCGTCCGCGGCGAGCTGTACGAGATGACCGACCCGGCGGTGGTGCTCGACGTGCTCGACGAGATCGAGGGCTACATTCCGAAGGAACCGGCCACCAGCCTCTACACGCGCCGCGTCATCCCGGTCGCGCTGGACGATGGCAGCACGATCGAGGCGTGGGCGTATTTCTACAATGCCCCGCTTGGCCGCGCGGAGCGGATTCCGTCGGGCGATTATCTCGAGTACCTGAAAGCCCGGTGAGCTGGCAGCTGCCAGCTATACCCCGAATCGGTGCGCCTTCAGCGTTTCCAGGAATTCCGCGATCACGGCACGCACGCGGTCGGAGAGCTCGACGAACTCGATGCCGCTGCGGTACGTCACAATCTCCTGATCCACGTCGGAGATGCGCGAGTGTGCGACGCGCCCCTTCAGCACCACGGACTTGGTGCCGAGGGTGAGGCGGAGGTCGTGAAGGGAATTGAGCGAGAGAGGGAAGTCGGTTTCGACGGATGCGCCGCCGCGGCTGATCTCCTTGATCTGCAGCGGCTCGAACACCGTGATTTCCCCCTGGAGATCGCCGAGAATCAGGACGCGCTCGGTGTCGCGCTTATCCGACTCGGAACCCATCCGCGCGGCAATATAGCACGCGCCCCTCAGTTCATTCGCAACGCGGGACGCTGCGTCGGGAGGAAGTCGTCTTCGTCATCGGCGAGCTGCGAGACGGCGGAGTCGAAATCCTGCCCCTCGTACTCGGTGGTGTAGGTGAGAATCGGAATGTCCTTCGTCTCCTGATCGAGCTTCAGCATCGTGAGCAGCTGGAAGCCTTCGAGCTCCTCGATGCGCGTGCAGAGGATCACCAGGTTCGGAACGACCTTCTTGATCTGCGAGTAGGCACGGTCACTCGACTCGACAAACACCATGTCGTAGCGTCCAGCGTCCAACACGGTCTCGAGCATCCCGAGCACTTCGGTATTGCCGTTGACGACCACCACCTTCTGTACTGGTGTGGCGGCGATGTGTTTCGTGTCAGCCATCTGAGTAACCCGCCCTTCTGGCGAGTCGTATTTCAGGATTCGTGCCACGCGGGAACCGCTGCGATATTGCGAAACTTTGGGCAATTTTCGGCCGTCTCTCACAGGTTTGTCCTCTACCCTCACTCATCGGAACGTCCACGGTTGAGCTGTAACCCTTTTGCGCAGCGAATGTTGGGTAGGCTGCCCGCCGATGGGTGAGGTGCGTGTCAGATCTGGCAACCGTACGCTCGACCGGGAACTCCCCCCGACCCCGGCTTGCGGGAGCCGATTGGCTTGCGGCACAGTGGCGAGTCATGCACTCTCGTGAAACGGCGGCGCGTTCGATTTTCGAAAACTTCATAGACGGGACATGGACCCCGTCGGCATCCGGGCGGCTCTTCGAAAACCGCAATCCGGCGAACAATGACGACCTGATTGGCGTCTTCCAGGAGTCGACGCCCGACGACGCGGAGCTCGCGGTGGCGGCGGCTCAGCGCGCCTACGAGAGCTGGCGCCTGGTTCCTGCGCCGCGGCGCGCGGAGATGCTGTTCCGCGCCGCGCAAATCATCGCCCAACGCAAGGAACAGTTCGCGCGCGACATGACGCGCGAGATGGGGAAGGTCCTCGAGGAGACGCGCGGCGACGTCCAGGAAGCGATCGACATGACGTTCTTCATGGCGGGCGAGGGACGCCGCATGTACGGTCAGACGGTTCCCTCGGAGCTGCGCGACAAGTTCGCGATGTCCATTCGCCAGCCGCTCGGCGTCTGCAGCGTCATCACGCCGTGGAACTTCCCGATGGCGATCCCCTCCTGGAAGATGACGCCGGCGCTGGTCTGCGGCAACACCGTCGTGTTCAAGCCCTCGTCGCTGACGCCGCTGTCGGCCATCAACTTCGTCAAGGTTCTCGAGGAGGCCGGCATCCCGCCGGGCGTCGTGAACATGGTGACCGGCGGTCCCGATGTCGGTACGGTGCTCGCGACGCACGAGGACGTGAAGGTCGTCTCATTCACCGGCTCGACGGCGGTGGGACGCGTCGTCAACCAGAACGCGGCGCCCGGCTTCAAGAAAGTCCACCTCGAGATGGGCGGCAAGAACATCGTCATGGTGATGGACGATGCGCAGCTGGAGCTGGCGGTCGAAGGATGCGTGTGGGGCGGCTTCGGGACGACGGGGCAGCGGTGCACGGCGGCGAGCCGCGTCGTCGTGCACGAGCGCGTGTACGACGAATTCCTCTCGGAGTTCTCGCGGCGCGTGAAGGCGCTGCGCGTCGGTGATGGCGCTGCCGAAGGCGTGCAGATGGGGCCCTCGATCAGCGAGGCGCAGCTCCAGACCGTGATGCGGTACGTCGAGATTGGCAAGCAGGAAGGCGCGCGGCTGGTTGTCGGCGGGACGCGGTTGACCGACGGCGCGTACGCACGCGGCTGGTTTCACCAGCCGACGATCTTCGCCGACGTCAAGCCGTCGATGCGGATTGCGCGCGAGGAGATCTTCGGACCGGTCGTCTCGGTGATGCGCTGCCGCTCGCTGGACGAAGCCATCGACATCGGCAACGACGTCGCCTACGGGCTGTCGGCGTCGATCTACACGCGCGACGTCAACAAGGCATTCACCGCGATGCGCGACGTGTACACCGGCATCTTCTACGTCAACGCGCCGACCATCGGCGCGGAGGTGCACCTGCCGTTCGGCGGGACGAAGGCCACGGGCAACGGCCACCGCGAGGCGGGGACCGCCGCGCTCGACGTGTTCTCGGAGTGGAAGTCGATCTACGTGGACTTCAGCGGCCGGCTGCAGCGCGCGCAGATTGACACGCAAGATCTATAGGATTCGGGTCGTTCGAAGGTCTATGACGTCATTCTCTTGATGTCTTCCTTCAGCTGCGGATTCACGCGGAAGCCGGATTTCTCCGCAGCCTTCACCGCCTCCTCCGCCTCTTTCTTCCGCTTCGTCATCATGTAGACGACGGCGAGATTGTTGTGGGCCTCGCCGTACTTCGGATCGGCGGTGACCGCCGCTTCCCACTGCTCCTCGGCGGGCGCGAGCTCACCGTTGCGGAAGTAGGCGCTGCCGAGCGCGAGCAGGACGAAGGCCGGCGGGCGGAACTCAGGGTTCCACGCGACGCGCTGCTGTTCGAGGCCGTGGAGCCGCTGCTCGAGCACCTGCCGCTTCAACGGGCTCAGTTCCTTCACCTGATTGATCTCGACGCGAATCTCGCGGATCTCGTCCTCGCGCTGCTTGTCGACCTGGAACTTGCTCGACTCCTCGAGCGCGTGCAGACGCGCCAGTGCATCAAGGCAGCGCTTGTACGCCTGAATGGCACTGCCGTAGCGCTTCAGATTCATGCGCGCCTGTCCAAGCTGGTAGTGCGCGACGCTCAGGAGATAGTCCTTGTCGATGGCTCCTGTAAACGCCTCCGCGGCGAGGTCGAATTTTTCGGCTGCCATGTACTCCTGGCCGGTGCGATAGAGCTGCAGCGCCTGGCGACGCGTTTGTTCGTCGGCCAGTTGTTGGGAGGAGATCCGTGTGGACGCGGTGAGGAGGACGAGCGCGACACAAACGGCGAGTCGGGCAGCCATGGCGCCTCCAAAAAAAAGGGGACCACCGAAGTGGCCCCCAATCTTACCCGCGTCGCCGCCCGGTTTAGAACTCGAACCGGACGCCCAGGCGCACGCTGACCGGCTCCTGGAACTGCGGCGGGTTGCCGGACAGGATCGTGCTGATCGGCTTGCCGAAGTCCGGGTCGGTCGGCCCGTTGGCCAACTGCGTGTTCTGGTTGTAGTTCAGCGTGCGGCGCTGGTTGAACAGGTTGAAGATGTCAGCCAGCAGGGTGACGCGGCGCCGGTCGACGGTGCCCAACGCGTACGACGCCTGCAGGTCGACCTGGCTTTCGAACGGGGTCCGCTTCTTGAAGCCGTCGATCGTATCGATGCCCGAGCCGCGTGCTGCCGTGGGAATTTCGCCGTTGCTGCCGTAATTCGGATTGGCCGCCATCGGCGTCAGCGGCTTGCCCGACGACAGGTTGATGCCCGTCCCAAGGTTGAACCCGCCCCACATCCGGTTCGCATACAGCTTGACCTGATGCGGACGGTCGAGCGGAAGGATCCCGTTCTTGTCGCCCAGGAACCGGATATCGCCGGAGTGCTGCGCCCTGTAGAACGGCTCGTAGCTGGGATCGTTGGTCGGGAAGTCGTACAGCGACGAGATGCCCGGGTCCGACTGGCCGTTGTCGTCGCGGTAGAAGCCCTCGAAGTTGCCGCGCAGCCGCGACCAGCGATACGACGCCAGCGCCGACCATGAGGTCTGACGGCGGTTCAGCGTGAATTCGAGCGAGTTGTACTTATGCACCGGATCGTCGAACTTAGCGCCGAGGAACTCGGTGCCCGGATGCACGGGAATGGACGCCTTCGGGTTGGTCAGGATGTATTCGACGCTGCCGCAGATATCGGCAGTTTGCGGCAGTTCGTACGCCACCATCGGACAATCCGCGATGTCCTCGAGCACCTGCGGCATGTTGCGGAACATGTACCGGACGCCGAGCGTCGTGTTCGCCGCGATCTCGCGCTCGACGCCGAAGAGGACTTCGTTGGTGTAGGTGAGCTTCGCCTTCGGATCGATCGTATCCGCGCCAACGCCCGCGAGGATGAAGTGACGGGTGACGCCCGCCGCCGGGACGCCTTCGGGTACGAGCTGCGCAAGACCCGCATCGAAGTAGTCGCCGCGCGTGAAGCCGTCGTCAGCCGACAGCGCGCGGGCCGCCAGGTCGT
>Ga0070704_100001342_pt1 | contig 13034 bp, 14 predicted proteins | sample KBSK5252metaG_FD_65467 | JGI IMG/M metagenome (GOLD analysis project Ga0070704, IMG submission 65467) | Corn, switchgrass and miscanthus rhizosphere microbial communities from Kellogg Biological Station, Michigan, USA - KBS K5-25-2 metaG | ecosystem: Host-associated > Plants > Roots >...
CGGCGGCGTCGATTTTGTGTGCGGCCCAGCCGCCAAGCCAGTGCTCGTCGAAGTAACCATCGCGCAAGCCGATGCCGTCGTGAAGAAGACGGGACTTCCCAAGAAGATCGGTGAGGACGAACAGGCCCGGGCCTTCTCCCAGATCACTGACCTGCTCAAGGCGCGAGCCGCGAAGAAGGCGAAGCAGATCGGTCATCCTTTAGCCGCTACCATCGTCGCGATTTGCCTCGAACACGAGTGGAGCGATTTGCTGATGGGGAGTCTCGCAGCAAGATGGTTGATGACAGGTGAACCGAAGATCAGCGTTCCTCTCGGCGACGGCGCGCCCCAGGAGACCAAGCAAGTCACGCACCTACGGGAGTCTGCGTTCTTTCGATTCGCGCCCAACGGCTCGGTTGAGTCGTGCAGGCGCAACATCTCCGCGATCCTGCTGGGTGGTCTTTCCGCATCGCAAACACACGTTATCGGTCTTCTTCACCCAGAACCTCTCGTTCCACTCGACTACAAGCCATTCTTTCCCATCCCGTTTTTGGTCGTGGAAAACTGGCCCCTCCGTTCGGGCGATCAGCCTGTTCTGAAGTGGCGGTTGCCGGAAGTCGATCCGAACCCAGTGTCATTCCTTCATCAGCCTCCTCGGCTTAGCGAGCGAGAACTCAGAGGCGATCACTGACTTGCTTGTCGCAGACGGATCCGTTCTACGATCCACATGCACAAACGAAAACCGCGAAGAACGAAGCCGAACCCACGCGCACGTCGTCATACGAAATCGCGTCGCGGTTCTGCCCCTTCCCCTGTTTTCGCCAGAGCTTCACCGTGCCGATCGCGCCCTCGATCGGCCGGTAGTAGGAAATTCGTCGTGGACCTGCCGGCGAATCGCCTCGGGCCTGGCTGGCGAAAGCGCGCCTAATCCTTAGCCTGCTTTTGCGTTTTCACGCTGACATGTAGACGACGGGCCGGCGCAGCAGCCCTAGCAGTTCGCGAGATGACGAAAGCGGTCGACACGGTCCGCAAGCAGGAGCATCGCGCCTTCCTGCAGGCCGGCGAGGACTCGCCGCCGACGGGCACGAAGTACATCTGGCTGTTCAGCGAGGAACGGCGGCCCGAGTGCCACGCCGAAGCGTTCGCGACCCTGCAGGCGCTCAATCTGAAAGTCGATCGGCGTGGGCCTAATCAGGAAATGGAGCGCCGTCTGGGTACCCTTCGGACTCATGCTCGACCCAATCGGCGAGTGGCTGGCTGCCCAACTTCGCGGCCAACAGCCGAACCTTTAACAGAATCGGGCCTCTAGATCCGCGGGCTGAGTCCCACGTGCTCGACTGACCGATCTCGATACCACTCGCCGAAGAGGGCTACTGCGAGCCCGTTACTGAACTTTGACAATGACGAAGCGAACGAAAGGACTGTTGTCTACGGCTCCAATGGCTCCGGTGGACCGATGCGCACGGACTACGTCTCCGGCATCCAATTTCAGAGTGACGGTGCAGTTCTGGAGGTGACCGGGATCCATGGAGGACGAACACAAACGATTACTTGCCTGAAGGTTGGTAATCTCCGTAGCCGGATCCGAGTTAACGCTGATGCTGAACGTGTCTCCAGGCCACGAAAAGTCGGTATTGCTGATGGCATAGATTCCAGTCGTGTTGATCAAAAACGAATCGCCGTTGATCGCACTTTGCGTGTAGGTAATGTCCGAACCGCTATACACGTCGACGCTTTGGAATCGCCGCGCAAAGATGCCCACGGAACCAAATCCGTCGCCTGTATTCACAGCGACTTCAGAGACCGGGCCTCCGTTCTTGGGGGATTTCTGAGCATGGGCTGTCCAGAGGGCCGACGAGGCAACAACCAGAGCGATTGCGATGCCGATCTTTCTCATTTCGATGCTCCTCCTGCCCAGCGCACAGTGAGTCCCGGGCCCATATGCAAAATGCTCATGTTGACCGTGCACAGGACTGAGCGGCCCAGACCCGCGCGTCCGGAACGACAACGGCACACGGCAGCCGCATCGGGAACCTCCGGACTGGTCTTGGAACACGGTCCTGCGAAATGGCGCGCGCTGACGACTCTTTGCTGATTCCGAGACAAAAAGCGGCCTCGGTGGCGACACGAAGGCGTCTATCAGCGGCTTAAGGGCGTCGGCGACCTGCCAAGGAGGACACAACGCAACTGGGGTGCCAGAAGACCCGTGCCGAGCACGCGCGAACGGGCGGACGTGGTTGTCCGTACTACCGCCGCCGCACGCCGTCAAGATTCACATGAACCAGGCGCCGACGAGTCAAAAGCGAGTGAAGCACCACTGCTGAATTTGGCGTACTAGGGCTGTCTAATCGGACGCTCGATCGGCCGAGGTTCGATTTACGCGACGTACACTCGCCGCGATTCCAGCATCGTCGAGGCGCTTTTGCAGATAAGACAGTGCATGCGGGTCCGAACCGTAATGACGGGTGCTTGCCGCCCGCAGCGGCTGCGCGTCTCGCCAGCGCGAGAAGACCAGCCAGACGTTCCGATACCATTCGGCGGTCTTCGGCGTGACGTTGTGGAGGTAGACCCGTTCCTTGAGGAACTGGTCGAACAGGGTATTCAGGGCCTGCATGGAGACAATGGGTCGCTTTCCGACCTATCGTCTCCCCTGAATTTAGGCAACTTCTTGCGAAGCAAGAAGTTGGTCGGGGCGACTGGATTCGAACCAGCGACCCCCTGACCCCCAGTCAGGTGCGCTAACCAGGCTGCGCTACGCCCCGATATGAATCCTTCCCGCGTGTTGCAGCGAAGGTCACCTGTACCGCGCAACCTTCTTCCGCTGCACCTTCTTCCGCGCTGCGGCCGTCGATGTCTTGCGAATCGATCCGTGCTTCGCCGCTTTCCTCGGCGACGCCGCGGCGCTGCGCTTCGCCGGCGTCCGCGCAGGGTGACCGTTCGACGATCCGGCCGTGCCGGACAGCAGCGACTGCAGCTCGCGGAGGCCTTCGCGCACCTGCGCGATGCGCCTCTTCACGTTCGCGCCGAGCGCGTCGAGGACCTCCGCGGCCTCGGCCTCCGACACGACGGACGTCGGCGGCGCCGACATCTCGAGCTTCCGCCGCGCGCCCGCGACCGTCAGCCCTTCCACGAACACGAGCTGCTTGATCTCCCGCACGTGCTCGAGGTCGCTCTGCCGGTACAGCCGCGGGCTCTCCGGCGACTTCCCCTGCACGCCGATTCCGGGAAACTCCTTCTCCCAGGATCGCAGCACGTACGGCTGCACCTGCAGCAGCTCGCAGACTTCCCCGGCTTTGTACAGCTTGGGAGTCACTCCGCCAAGTATAACCGGGTTCAATTGGGTTCAGAGGGTTCAGAGGTTCAGTGGGTTCAGAAGGTTCAGTGGGTTCAGGAGGTTCAGTGGGTTCAGGAGGTTCAGTGGGTTCGCGAACCCTCTGCACCTCTTGAACCTCTTGAACCTCTTGAACCGTCCGAACCCCGGCGACGCCGGGTCCGCACGTGAAACTTGATAGGCGTCCCCTCGAACCCGAACCGCTCGCGCAACTGGTTGACCAGGAACCGTTCGTACGAAAAGTGAAACCTGGTCGCGACGTTGGTGAAGAAGACGAAGGTCGGCGGCGCCACGCCCGTCTGCGCCGCATACAGCACGCGGACGTGCGTGCGCCCGGGGCTGGCCGGCGGGTGCGCCGCGGTAACCTCGGCCACGAACGTGTTCAGCTCGGGCGTCTTCACGCGGTGCTGCCGCGACGCCGTCACCCGGTCGATCGCCTCGAGCACCTTCGAGGCGCGCTCCCCCGTCAGCGCCGAGATGTGGAGGATCGGCGCGTAGTCGAGGAACTTGAGCTGCCCCCGCAGCGCCTCGTCGAACTCCTTGACGAAGTCGGGACCGCGATCCTTCACGAGGTCCCATTTGTTGGCGACGATGATGACGCCGCGGCCGGCCTTGTCGGCCTCGCCGGCGATGGCCGCGTCCTGGTCGGTGGCCCCCTGCGTCGCGTCCACGATCAGCACGACGATGTCGGCGGCCTCGATCGAGCGCCGCGCCAGCATCACGCTGACGGTCTCCACCTGCCCGCCTCGCGCCACCCGTCCCGGCTTCCTGATCCCTGCCGTGTCGACGATGCGGAACTTGCGGCGATGCCAGGTGAGCAGCGTGTCCACCGCGTCGCGTGTGGTGCCGGGCATCTCGCTGACGATCATCCGTTCTTCGCGCACGAGCCGGTTGACGAGCGACGACTTGCCGGCGTTGGGCCGCCCGACAATGGTCACCGCGACCTCGTCTTTTGCGGGCGGCTCGTCGCGCGGCGATCCGTCCCGCTTCTGCAGCCGCTGCACGATCTCGTCGAGCAGGTCGCCGACGCCCTCGCCATGCTCGGCCGAGACCTCCGTCACCGGATCGAACCCGAGTTGATAGAAGTCCACGACGCCCGCCTTCCCACGGCGATCGTCGGTCTTGTTGATGGCGAGGAGCACCGGCTTGTTCGCCGCGCGAATGGCGTCCGCAATGTCGTGGTCGCCGGGCATCAGCCCCTCCCGGCCGTCGACGACGAGCACGATGAGATCGGCGGAAAGAATCGCGCGGTGGCCGCGCTCGAGCACGAGCGCGTGGAGCGGATCTTCGCTGGCGCCGAACATGCCGCCGGTGTCGACGACGTCGAACGGCACACCACGCCACTCGGCCGGGTGCGCGAGGACGTCGCGCGTGGTCCCGGCAATCGGCGTGACAATCGCGCGGCGCTTCCCGGTAATGCGATTGAATAACGTCGATTTGCCGACGTTGGGACGTCCGACGAGGACGACTGATTGGAGGTCTCTGGGCATCGCAGGTGGCAGGTTGCAGGGGGCCGGTGGCCGGAGGTGGCAGGCCCTGCGACCTCCTGCCCACTGCCACCTGCCTCCTGCCGCCTAGTTCGATCCGTTCGGGTCGCCGAACCAGATGCGCACGGTGCGGCCGTCGGGCAGCGTGATCTGCTCGACGAAGGCGATCGCGGATCCGTCGCGAGCAGGATACCCGATCACGGAGTAGGTCTTGCCGACCTCGAAGAAGCCGCGGCTGCTGAAGCCGAGGCGGCGAAGGCCGTTCGGCGCCGCGGTCTCGAAGCGCCACGTCGTAGTCCGGCCCGTCTCGTCGGCGACGTCGATGATGAAGTGCGAGTGCGGGTTCATCCACTGGACGCTCTTGAGCGTGCCCGTCCAGTGGCGCGACGGCTTGTTGATTTCGAACTCCGACTGCAGCGCGTGATGCGCGAAGACCAGCGCGGGCAGCAGCAGCGCCGCCGCGGCCGGCAAGAGGACCCGGCCTACCCTCGAACGTTCAGTTTGCGTTCGGGTCGCCAAACCAGATCCTGACCGTCTTGCCGTCGGGCCCTGTCAGCGACTCGAGGAAGGCCATCGGAGAGCCGTCGCGTGCCTGGTAGCCGACGAAGGTGTACGGCTCGCCGACCTTGAACACGCCTTTCTGGCTGAAACCCGCGCGGCGCAAGCCGTTTGGCGCCGCGGTCTCGAACACCCACGTGGTGATCTTGCCGTTCCCCTCGTCCACGTCGAGGAGGAAATGCGTGTGCGGATTGACCCAGCGGACCTCCTTGAGGGTCCCCTTCCAGGTTTGCTGCTTGCCGTTCATGTCGAACTGCGACTGAACGGCGTGGTGCGCCAGCGCTGGAACGGCCAGGGCGAGCAGGACGGCGGCGGCCAGGGCCGGCATCAGTCGATTCATCGGCAGCATCCTCCGAACGAGACGAGAAACCAGTGGAAAAGTTCAATATTTTACATTGATACTCCCCTCGGCTCGGCCGCATGCCCGATGTGCCGCAGTTGCGGAAACTGGCGCAAAAGCGCAGCATTTCTGCAAACACTTAGCGGGAGGGTTGACAGCGTAAGTTACACAAAATATAGTAGTTACACTCAACCAGGAGCGCCTAAGGGATGATCAAGGTCGACATCGTCAACGAAGTCTCGAAGATCGCCGACATTACCAAGGTCAAGGCCGAGGTAGCCGTCGACGCGGTGTTCGACGCGATGCGCGTGTCGATGCAGCGAGGCGACCGGATTGAGCTCCGCGGCTTCGGCGTCTTCCAGGTGAAGCCGCGCAAGCGCGGCATTGGCAGAAATCCCCGGACGGGCAAGGAAGTCCGCATCCCGCCCGGCCGCACGATTCGCTTCAAGCCCGGCAAGGACCTGCAGAACATCGGCTAACGCCGCCCGTATGGGCACATCGTCCGACCTTCCCGACATCGATTTCTCGGCGGCGCGTCCGATCTCCGAGGAGCCGCCGGTGTTCATCCCGCCGGCGCCGTCGTATCGCCTGCGGCGCGAGCCGTTGCTGCGCTACCTCGTCCTGTTTGCGCTCACGGTTCTTTCCACGACGCAGGCCGGCGGCCTTCACTACGCGATCTTCACGTCCGGGTTCAGCGAGCAGATCCCGCGGATTCCGCTCGGCAGCCTGCTGTTGCACGGCCTGTGGTACAGCCTGTCGATCCTCGCCATCCTCGGCTGTCACGAGCTCGGGCATTACTTCGCCTGCCGCTACTACCGCGTGGATGCGTCGCGGCCGTACTTCCTGCCGATGCCGTTCCTGCTGACGGGAACGCTCGGCGCGTTCATCCGGATTCGCGCGCCGATTCCGGGTAAGCGCGCGCTCTTCGACATCGGCATCGCGGGGCCCATCGCCGGGTTCCTCGTCGCCGTCCCCGTGCTGCTGATGGGGATGCACATGTCGACGGTCGTGAAGATTCCGGAGAATTTCAGCGGCGATCTGATCGAGCTTGGCGAGCCGCTGCTGTTCAAGGCGGCGGAGTGGCTGACCTTCGGCAACATCCCCGACGGCTATTCGGTCAACATGCACCCGATGGCGTTTGCCGCGTGGTTCGGGATGCTCGCCACGGCGCTGAACCTCTTTCCGATCGGACAGCTCGATGGCGGCCACATCTCGTACGCGGTGCTCGGGCGCCGCAGCACTGCGGTGACGATGGTGATGGTGCCGTGCCTGATCGGCCTCTCGTTCGTGTCGACGTCGTGGGTGGTCTGGACGGTGCTCACCGTCTGCATGCTGTTCGCCTTCGGCCCGCGCCATCCGCGCGTCGTCGACGAGGAGATGCCGCTCGATTCGAGCCGGCTGTGGCTCGCGGCGTTCGCGCTGCTGATGTTCATCCTCTGCTTCACGCCGGCGCCGATTCAGCCGGCGGCGCTGGTCGGAAGGCATTAGGTTACGTACGTAGGCCGGGTCCCGCGACGAGACCGGAGCCACCTCGGCGCGGACCCGGCTCAAAGCACACTGAGCGGATCGACATCGATCGTCAGTCGCCGCCTGATCTCCGGCATGCCGGCGACGACCTCCATCAGCGCGCGGCGCATGTCGGAGCGGCGCCTCCCCTTGAGGAAAAACTGGACTCGATGCTCGCCGCGCAGCCGGCCGAGCGGCGCGGGCGCCGGGCCCAGGATCGTGAACGTGCCTGACGCCGTCGCCGGTTCCAGGCGGCGCACGATCTCGCGCGCCAGCTGCATCGCATCGTCGAATGTCCGCCCGCGGACGACGCCGTTGATCAGCGCGACGAACGGCGGATAGCGCATCTGGCGCCGGAAGACGGCCTCGCGCTCGAAGAACGCCGGGTACTGCTGGCCGCACGCGAGCTGGATGCTGTAGTGCCCGGGGTAGAGCGTCTGCACGATCGCTTCGCCCGTGCGCTCGCCGCGCCCGGCGCGGCCGGCGACCTGCGTGAGCAGCTGGAAGGTCCGTTCGGACGCGCGGAAGTCCGCGATCCCGAGCCCGACGTCCGCTGAGATGACGCCGACGAGCGTGACGCGCGGGAAGTCGTGCCCTTTCGCGATCATCTGCGTGCCGACGAGCACGTCAATCTCGCCTGCCGCGAACGCCGACAGGATGTGCGTCAGCGCCCCCTTGCGGCGCACCGAGTCGCGGTCCACGCGCCCGATGCGCGCGCCCGGGAAGCGCTCGCGCAGCCGCTCCTCGATCCGCTCCGTGCCGAACCCGGCGTGCTCGAGATAGGGCGCCGCGCACTTGCGGCACGCCTTCGGCACCGTCACGGAGTGGTTGCAGTAGTGACATCGGGCGCGCCACCCGTTGCGAGCCCGATGCACGGTCAACGACACGCTGCAGTTCGGACAGTCGAACGTGTCGCCGCACTGCCGGCAGAACACCGCCGTCGAGTAGCCGCGGCGATTGAGGAGCACGAGCACCTGCTCGCGCCGCGCCAGACGCTCTTCGATGGCGGCGGCAAGCTCGCGGCTGATGACGACGTCAGGACCTTCGTCGGCGTATTCGGTCCGCATGTTCACGAGGCGCACGGCCGCCAGCGGCCGGTCGAGCACGCGCTTCTCGAGCGCGATCCGTACGTACTTGGCGGCGGTCGCGTTCTGATAGCTCTCCATCGACGGCGTCGCGGAGCCGAGCACGACGAGCGCCCGCTCGCGGCTCGCGCGGACGATGGCCACGTCGCGGCCGTGGTAGCGCGGCGTTTCTTCCTGCTTGTACGAGCTGTCGTGCTCCTCGTCCACGATGACGAGACCCAGCCGGTCGAGAGGCGCGAAGACCGCCGAGCGCGTGCCGACGACGACATCGACCTCCCCGCGGCGGATGCGATGCCACTGGTCGTGACGTTCGCCGTCCGAGAGCGCGCTGTGCTGGATGGCGACGCGGGTGCCGAACGCGCCGCGGAAGATCGCGGCGACCGAGGGCGTGAGCGCAATCTCCGGGACCATCAGCAGCACCTGCCGGCCCGAGCGGCACACGCGCTCGGCCAGCCGCAGGTAGAGCTCGGTCTTGCCGCTGCCGGTCACGCCGTGCAGGAGCGCGACGCGGAACTCGCCGCTGTCGGCCAGCGCGAACAGCTCCCCCGCCGCGCGGCGCTGCTCGTTCGTCAGCTCGCGGGTGACGTCGGGGGCGACATCGGCCATCGCGGCGCGCTCGAACGGGTCGCGGTCGTCACGCTCGTCGCGGAGCACGACCAGCCCTCGCCTCACGAGGCCGGCCAGCACCGCGGCGGTGACGCCGCGATCGCGAAGCTCGGAAGTCGGCAGGCCGGCGGGCGCCGCCGCCAGGATCGAGATGGCCGCCGCCTGCCGCGGGGGCAGACCCGGGTGACGACCTGGCTCGACATCTCGAGTCGCCCCATCGCCGGAGTCTGACCCCATGACCGACAGCATTGCGACACGCTGCTTCCTGAACGCACTGACCTTCCGGCGCGCGCCGGGAGGCATCGCGACACCGAGCGCATCACCAATCCCCGCGACGTAATAGTCGGCCACCCAGCGGCAGAGATCGACAATCGACGCGGGCAGCAGCGGCTCGCGGTCGAGCGCCTCGGAGATGTCCTTGACGTCGGTCCCTTCCTCGATGAGCGCGTCGTGCTGCACGACGCACCCGGTCAGCGTCCGCGTCCCCACCGGCACGCGGACGCGCGCGCCGATCGGCGGCAGATCGATCGAATCGGGAACGTTGTACGTGAGGAGGTCGAGGAAAGGGACTGGAACGGCGACCGATATCAAGGGCACGAGCTAGTCATCGCCGGCCAGGATGGCCCGCACGCGTTTCATATCCTCCCATACTTCACGCTTCGCGGACGGCGTGCGAAGCAGATACGCCGGATGGTACGTCGGCATGAGAATCGCGTCGCGATACTTGAACTCGCGGCCCCGGATGCGCGTGATCGGATCGTTGGTGCGCAGCAGGCACTGCGCGGCGAACTTGCCGAGCGCGACGATCACCTTCGGCTTGATGGTATCGATCTGACGGAACAGGAACGGCTCGCACTGCTCCACTTCGTCCGGCTCGGGATTGCGGTTGTTGGGCGGCCGGCACTTGATCACGTTCGCGATGTAGACGTCCTCGCGCGCGAGCCCGATCGCTTCGATGATCTTCGTCAGCAGCTGGCCCGCGCGGCCGACGAACGGCTCGCCCTGGATGTCTTCGTCGGCGCCCGGCCCCTCGCCCACGAACATCAGGTCCGCGTTCGGGTTGCCGACGCCGAAGACGACCTGCCGGCGGCCGAGCGTGTGCAGCTTGCAGCGGGAGCAGTCCGGGCCGAGGTCGTCGCGAATGGCGCGAAGCGCGTCTGCCTGGGAGGCGAAGACCGTCAAGGGTTCAGAGGGTTCAGAGGGTTCAGAGGGTTCAGAGGGTTCAGAGGGCTCAGAGGGTTCGGATCGGGCGTGCCATTCGGGTTCCAGGCGGACGCCGTCGATGCCGAGCTCTTCGAAGAACTCGAGATGGGCCCGTAGCTCATCGTTCATGGATCGACGGATTATCTCATCGCGCGGCGGCAGCCGTGCGCGTCTGAAGCAGCTGTTCGACCCGGTCGAGAATGGCTTCGGCCACGCGTGCCTTGCTCTGAAGCGGCAGCGTCTGCTCCTGGTCGGCGCCGATGATCGTGACGGCGTTGGTCTCCACGTCGAAGCCGGCGCCCGGCGCGGTGACGTCGTTGGCGACGATCAGATCCACGTTCTTGCGGACGCGCTTCTCGCGCGCCTTCGCGAGGAGGTTGCCGGTCTCTGCGGCAAAGCCGACGAGGAGGAGCGGCGTCGCCCGCTTCGCCGACGCCTGCCCGAGATCCGCGAGGATGTCCGGCGTCCGCTGCAGCGTCAGCGTCAGCGGGTCGCTGGCCTTCGCGATCTTCTCGGGCGCCGGCGCGACCGGCGCGTAATCGGCCACCGCCGCCGCCATGATGACGACATCCGCGTGCGCCGCGGTACGCATGACGGCCGCGTGCATCTCCAACGCGCGGCGAACGCGGATCACCTCATCGGTCGCCGGCGGCTCGAGGCTCGTCGGCCCCGCGACCAGCGTCACGTTGGCACCGCGCGCGTGCGCCGCCGCCGCGATCGCAAACCCCATCCGTCCACTCGACCGGTTGCCGACGTAGCGAACCGGGTCGATGTCCTCGTAGGTCGGCCCCGCGGTCACCACGACGCGCCGGCCGCGCAGCACCGAATCGCGCGGCGACACGATGCGGTCGGCGGCGGCAACGATGGCCTCGGGCTCGGCGAGCCTCCCCTTCCCGATCCATCCACAGGCGAGATACCCCTCGCCCGGCTCGACGAAGCGCGTCCCGCGGGCCGCGAGCGTCTGCAGGTTCCGCTGCACGGCATCGTGCGCGAGCATGTTGGTGTTCATCGCCGGCGCGATGAGCACCGGCGCCTTGGTGGCCAGATAGAGCGAGCTGAGGAAGTCGTCCGCGATGCCGTTGGCGAACTTGCCGATGACGTTCGCCGTGCACGGCGCGACCAGCAGCAGCGCGATCTCGTCGGCAATCGCGATGTGCTCGATATCGGCGTTGGCGCCCGGCTTCCACTGCGACGTGATGACCGGCCGCCGCGTGATGGCTTCGAAGGTGATCGGCCCGACAAAGCGCGTCGCCGCCTTCGTCATCACCGCGACGACGTCGTGGCCGCGCTTCTGGAGTCCACGGCAGACCTCGACCGACTTGTACGCGCCGATCCCGCCTGTGACTCCCAGAGCAATCAGGGCCACGGTCAACTCCCCGACTACTGGGGCTCGTCGACCTTGACGACCTTGCGCCGCAGGATCTCCTTCTGCGCGATGGCGGTCTTCTTCTCGCCCGTCTCGCGCGGCACGGCGCCGTTCAGCAGCTGGCGGGCGCGCTTGCCCGCGAGGACGACGAATTCGAAGCGGTTTTCCTTGGGTGCTCTCTCCACGATGTCCTTTCGGGTAAATGGGGTCGGAGGTCATTTTTCGAGGACACTGTCACCTGAAAATGACCTCCGACCCCAATTATGACGTCTGCGGGTTCCGAAACGTCTCAATGATCGTTTCGGCCGTCTTCCGCATGTTCTTCACACGCGCCCGCTCGGCCAGCACGATGGCGCGCAGCCGCTCGACCGCCGCGTCCAGCTCGTCGTTGACAACCACGTACTCGTAGGAGGCGAACTCGCCGACCTCCCGGCGGGCCGCCTCGAGGCGCTTCTGAATCGCGGCCTCCGAATCCTTGCTGCGGCCGCGGAGCCGCTGCTCGAGAATCTGCGCCGAGGGCGCCAGCACGAAGATGCCGATCGACTCGATGCCGCTGCCCCGCACCTGCCTGGCCCCCTGCACGTCGATCACGAGCACGAGGTCGCTGCCGCCGCCGAGGCACCGCTCCGTGTCGGCCGCGCACGTCCCGTAGTAGTTGCCGAAGACGTCGGCCCACTCCAGGAACTCGCCCGCGCGCACCATGTCCTCGAAGCGCTGGCGGCTGATGAAATTATAGTCAACGCCGTCCTGCTCGCCGGGGCGCGCGTCGCGCGACGTGTAGGAGCGCGACAGGCAGAGGTTCGGGATCCGCTGCACCAGCCTCTCGACCAGCGTCGTCTTGCCCGTGCCGGATGGCGCGGAGACGATGAAGAGCAGGCCCCGTCTATTCAATATTCTGGACCTGTTCGCGCATCTTCTCGAGCTCCGCCTTCGCGTTGATGATCAGCTCCGTCACGCGCAGGCCGTCGGCTTTCGAGCCGATCGTGTTCACCTCGCGGTTCATCTCCTGCAGCAGGAAATCGAGCTTGCGGCCGCACGGCTCGGCTCCCTCGCTGAGCGCGTCCCAGTGCGCGAGGTGCGCGCGGAACCGCGTCACCTCCTCGCTGATGTCGGAACGCTGCACGGTGCGGACGATCTCCTGCGCGATCATCGCTTCGTCAACGGGCAGGTCCAGGCTGATTTCGCGCACGCGGTCCTGCAGCCGCGCCTCGAGCGAGACCCGGCCCTCGTCGGCCGCCGCGGCCACGCGCGTGATGAACGCGGCGAGCGACTCTCTCCGCCCGTCGAGGTCAGTCCGGAGATGTCCGCCCTCGCGCACACGCATCGCGTCCAGGTCGGCGAGCGCCTGTTCGACGGCGGCCTCGACGCTCGCCGCCAGCTGTGCCTCGGCTTCCGGGTCCGGATCGGTCCCGCGGTCCTTCACGCTGATCGCCTGCGGCAGGCGCAGCAGGTCGCCCGGTGTCAACGAGCCGGCCACGAGGCCCCGCTCGCGCGCCCGGTCGATGGCGGCCGACAGCGCGTTGGCGAACTCCTCGTTCAACTCCACCGACGGCGCCGCCGGCGTCCGCAGCTG
>Ga0070704_100001345_pt1 | contig 13024 bp, 10 predicted proteins | sample KBSK5252metaG_FD_65467 | JGI IMG/M metagenome (GOLD analysis project Ga0070704, IMG submission 65467) | Corn, switchgrass and miscanthus rhizosphere microbial communities from Kellogg Biological Station, Michigan, USA - KBS K5-25-2 metaG | ecosystem: Host-associated > Plants > Roots >...
ATGACGCGCGCGACCGGCAGCTCCAGTCCGAGACGCATCGCCTGCTGCTCGTCGTGCGTGTGCAGCGACACCGAATGCCCTTTGCCCTGGTATTCGTAGATCGAGGCGGTGATGCGCATCGCCTCGTCGAAATCCCTGGCCCGGTACACCGCGAGCACCGGAGAAAGCTTCTCGCCGGAGAACGGATGCTGCGGGCCGGTCCCGGATTCTTCCACGATCAGGAACTTGCCGGCGCGATCGAGTCCCGCGCGCTTCGCGATCACCTCGGCGCTCTGCGCCGTCGCTGCGGCCGAGAGCTTGCCCTCCGGGAACATGAAGCGCTGCAGCTGCGCCTTCTCCGCGGAATCGAGCAGCACGCCGCCCTGGTTCGCGAGCTCGGCGAGCATCGCGTCGTAGACCGGCGTGAGAATCACCAGCGCATTTTCCGACGAGCAGCTCGTCGCGTGGTCGAAGCATTTCGAGCGCGCGATCTTCGCCGCCGCGTCGGCGAGCGTCGCGGAGGAATCGACGATCGAGACGACGTTCCCCATGCCGACGCCGATCGCCGGCGTCCCGCTCGAATACGCCGCGCGGATATTCGATTGCGAGCCGGTCGCGGCGACGAGGTCGCAGCGCCGCATCAGCTCCAGCGTCGCCTCCTTCGTCACCGGTGCAGGCAGCACCTGCACGAGGTCCGCCGGCGCGCCGACGCCGGCCAGCGCGGCATGCGTGAACTCGAGCAGCTTCTCCACCGTGCTGTAGCCCTTCGGCGAAGGCGCGAGGATGATCGCGTCGCGGCACTTCACGCAGTTGATGATCTGGTTCGCCGGGGTCGCGCCCGGATTGGTCGACGGCGTCAGCGCCGCGACGACGCCCGCCGGTCGCGCGATCTCGGTGATCCCCTGCTCCGGGTACTCGGCGATCACGCCGACGGTCTTCACGCCGGCGAGGTCGCGCAGCAAGCCGAGCGTCTTGCGGTGGTTTTTCGTGACCTTGTCGGCGACGTTGCCGAGCCCCGAGTCGCGCACCGCGATCTCGGCGAGCGCGCGATTGTGCTCCGGCTTCATGATCGCCCAGCCGCAGGCGAGCACCGCCTCGTCGACGCGCTGCTGCGGCCAGCGCTCGAACTCGGCCTGCGCCGCGCGCGCGCACTCGACGAGCGCCGCGACCGGGCTCAGTCGAGCTTGATCTTTGCGGCCTGGATGACTTCGGTCCACTTCTTCAGCTCGCTCTTGACGACGCGATCGAGTTCGTCGGCGGTGCCGCCGACCGGGTCACCCCCCTGCTCGATCAGCTTCTGTCGAATCTCCGGCAGCTGCACGACGCGCGCCACTTCCTTCTGCATGCGCGCGACGATCGGCTGCGGCGTCTTCGCCGGCGCGAACAGCGCGTACCACGAGTCGACCTCGTAGTCCGGGAGGTTGAGCGCCTCGGCGACCGTCGGAACGTCGGGCGCGCCCGGCGAGCGCTTGATCGTGGTCACCGCGAGTGCGCGCAGCTTGCCGGCTTTCACGTGCGACAGCGCCGCCGGCGCAGTGACGAAGATCAGCGGCACCTGTCCTGCGATCGCGTCGGTGACCGCGGGGCCGCCCCCCTTGTAGGGGACGTGCTGGATGTCGATCCCTGTCTTCAGCTTCAGCAGCTCTCCCGCGATATGCGAAGGGGTCCCGTTGCCGACCGAGGCGAACGACAGCCTGCCCGGCGCCGCCTTCGCCGCCGCGACCAGCTCCTGCATCGACTTGATCGGCGAACCCGGGTTCGCCGCGATCAGCTGCGGCACGCTGACGATCAGCGACACCGGCACGAAGTCGCGCTCGACGTCGTAGTTGAGCTTGTAGAGCAACGGGTTGATCGTGTGCGACGAGAGCGTGAAGAGAAACGTGTAGCCGTCGGGCGCCGATCGCGCTGCGGCCTCGGTGCCGACCGCGCCGCCGGCACCGCCGCGGTTCTCGATCACGATCGTCTGGCCCAGCCCTTCGGTCATGCGCTGCTGCATGATGCGCGCGATCACGTCCGTGCCGCCGCCCGGCGGATACGGCACGAGGAAGCGCACCGGCTTGACCGGCCAGTCCTGGGCGAGCGCCGCCGCGGAGACCAGCGCCAGCGCAATGCCGATCAGCCGCCTACACATAGCGCTTGTACTTTTCCAGCATACGGGTCGGCTTCTTCAGCGCGTCGCGGCGGAACGGGTCACCCAGCTCGCGGGTGCACATCAGCTCGACGATCGTGGTCTTGCCTTCCTTCTGCGCGTTGCACGCGCTGCGCAGCGCATCGCCCACGTCGGAGAGCTTGTCGATCCGGATTCCCTCGGCTCCCATCGCTTTCGCGATTCCGGCAAAGCTCGGGTTCTCGAGGTTCACGCCCAGGAACCGGTTGGAGTAGAAGTCGACGTGGTTCTTTTTCTCCGCGCCCCACTGCTCGTTGTTGAAGACGACCGCGGTCACGGGGATTTTCTCGCGCACGCAGGTGAGGATCTCGCCGAAGCTCATGCACCAGGCGCCGTCGCCGACATAGGCGATCGCGGTGCGATCCGGCGCGCCGACCTTGCAGCCGATCATCGTCGGGAACGCGTATCCGCAGTTGCCGAACATCATCGCGCCGAACATGCTGCGCGGACGCTGGAAGCGCAGGTACGAATTGGCGATCTGGCAGATGTTGCCGATGTCGGTCGAGACCATCGCGTCGTCCGGCATCGCCTTTTCCAGCTCGCGCAGGACCTGGCGGGGATGCATGTACTTCGAGCCCTTCGCGACTTCCAGGCTCCAGGAATCGGTCTCGTGGTCCCAGCCCGCGAGCTCCTTCGCCCACGCCTCGCGCTCGGTGCGCAGGATCGACATCCGCTCGTCGCGGTTCGCTGCGCTTGCAAGCGTGCGCTCCTTGAGCCGGGCAGTCAGCGCGAGCGCCGCCTCGCGCGCGTCGCCGTTGACGGTCACCGACGTTTTCTTGACGAGGCCGAGCACCTTTGCATCGGCGTCGACCTGGATCAGCTTCGCGCTCGCCGGCCAGTAGTCGAAGCCGTACTGCGGCAGCACGCCGAACGGTCCGAGCCGCGAACCCAGCGCGAGCACCACGTCGGCGCGCGCGAGCACCTTCATCGCCGCCTTCGAGCCGTGATAGCCGAGCGGGCCGCAGGCGAGGCGATGCCCCGCCGGAAACGTGTCGTTGTGCAAGTACGAATTGCACACCGGCGCCTCCAGCGCCTCGGCAAGCGCGATGCATGCGTCAACGCCGTTCGCCATCGTCACGCCGCCGCCGGCGATGATCACCGGGAATTTCGCCTGCGCCAGCAGCTCGGCCGCGGCAGCGAGGCTCGCGCCGCCTCCCGGGCCGCGCTCGACGCGGATCGGCTGCGGGATCTCGCAATCGATCTCGCCATAGAGGAAATCGCGCGGAATGTTCAGTTGCGTCGGTCCCATCTCGAGGATCGCGCGATCGAACGCGCGCGCGGTCAGCTCGGCCATGCGCGCCGGGTTGTTGACGTGCGCCTGGTACTTGGTGATGCGCGAAAAGATCGGCAGCTGGTCGGTCTCCTGGAAGCCGCCGAGGCCGATCGACATCGTGCCGGTCTCGGGCGTGATCGCGACCACGGCGCTGTGCGCCCAGTAGGCGGCGGCGATGGCAGTCACGAAGTTGGTGATGCCCGGGCCGTTCTGGCCGATGCAGACGCCGTGGCGTCCGGTGGCGCGGAAGAACCCGTCGGCCATATGCGCCGAGCCCTGCTCGTGCACGGTAGGGATGAAGCGGATTCCGGCCGCCGGAAAAAGATCGAGCGCATCCATGTACGCCGATCCGACGATGCCGAACACGTTCTGCACGCCCTGCGCGACGAGGGTCTCTACGAACGCCTCCGAGGGCGTCATGCGCTGCTTGCCGGTCACAGCGAGGCGTTTTACTTCGGCGATATCGGTCATGGAGTTTTCCTTCGGTGGGTGCGGCGAAAGTCTCTCACATCCTGAAGTCGATTCGTTCCAGATTCCGATAAACTTCCTGCGGTATGCCGCGCAAGGAAGACAACGTCCCCGCGACCCTGAGGGCGATCTCGGTGATCGAGGCGCTCGTCGCTGCGGACCGCCCGGCCTCGCTCGCCGAGCTGACCGATTCGTCGCGCCTTCCCAAGCCTACGCTGTACCGCATGCTCGGCATGCTGGAGGCGGCGAAACTCGTGGTCCGCGAGCCTGCGGCACGGCGCTACGCTCCCGGGCCGCGGCTCGCCGCGCTCGGGCGCAACGTCATGCTGAACGGCAGCCTGCGCGCCGCGCGCCACGCGATCCTCGCGCGCGTCGTCGAGGGAATCGGCGAGACGTGCAACTTCACGATGCTCGATGGCGGCGAAGTGATCTATCTCGATCGCGTCGAGGCTGCGTGGCCGCTGCGGATAAATCTCTCGTCGGGCTCGCGGGTGCCGCTGCATTGCACCGCGAGCGGCAAGCTGCTCCTTGCGTTGCAACCCAAGGTGGCGCGGACGCGGCTCCTTGCGCACCTCTCCCTCCACCGATTCACCGACACGACGCTGATCGACGGAAAGCGCCTCGGTGCGGAGCTCGCGCTGATCCGCAGCCGGCGCTACGCGACCGACAACGAGGAATACCACGCCGGGCTCGTCTGCGTCGCGGTTCCGGTGAACGACGCGAGGCGGCGCGCCTGCGCAGCGATCGCCGTGCAGGCACCGGTGTCTCGCATGCCACTCGAGCGCGCGCTGCAGCACCTGCCCGGCCTGCGTCGCGCGGCGGAAGCGATGGCGGCGACGTTTGCGGATTGACCTGCCTAGGTCATGCGCCGGTCTTTGAACCACTCGTCATATTGCTGCAACCGGTGAATTAGCAAGGCGTAGTCCTCGAAGCGCATCAGCGTGTCGATTTCGCGCGGCGCATCGACACGGATCTTCAGCAGCCCGGTGCGCGCATACGGATACGCGTTGATCCGTTCAGGGTGTCGTACCAGCGATTCACTGACCTCCACGACGGCCCCGGTTACCGGCGAGAGGATCTCGAACGGCCGGCGATAGCTGTCGACCCACGCAGCAGCAGAGCCCTTCGTCACCCGCTGCCCGGCCTTGGTCAGGTCCACGGACAGGATGTCGCCCAGCATGCGCTGCCCGAAATCCGATAGGCCGATGACCACGACATCCTTGGCGCTCTCGTCGGTGCGTACCCACACGTGCGATTCGCTGAAGCGCAGGTCAAAAGGCGAAAACGTGCTGACAGCGGGCTCCTCCTTGACCCTGCGCGGGCAAAAGGGCACAGCGACGACGCGCGCCTTGGCCTTCCGCTCCCCGATCGGCACCTCCAGCTCGGTGCCCGCCTTGGCGTGCTCGGTCGCGACGTATCCGAGCCCGAGATTGCGTCCGCTCAACGCGCTCGACAACGGGCCGCTCGTCACCTGCCCGACCTGCTTGCCGTTCGCGTGGATCGGATATCCGTTGCGCACCGTACGATGCCCCTCGACTTCGAGGCCGACCAGCTTGCGGGCCGCACCCTGCGTCCTGATTCGCGCCAGCGCGTCCTTGCCGATGAAATCCTTCGAGAATCGGACCACCCATTCCAGACCGGCTTCGATCGGGTTCGTCTGCGCATCCATGTCGTTGCCGTTCAGCAGGTAGCCCGCCTCGGTCCTAAGGCTTTCGCGGGCGGCAACGCCCTGTGGCTCGATTCCCAACGGCCGGCCCGCCATCAGCAACTCGTCCCAGACCCAGGGCGCGAGGTCGCGGGCGACCATGATCTCGTAGCCTCGTTCACCGGTGTATCCGGTGCGGCTGATGATGCAAGGCACCTCGGCGTGCCGGGTGTGCACGCTCGTCTGCGCCAGCCAGTAGTACTTGAGCGAGGAGAGGTCCGCACGCGCGATCCGTTGCAGCGCTTCCCGAGATTCCGGCCCCTGCAGCGCAAGCAGCGCGGTATCAGTGGAGATATTGCTCACCTTCACGTCCATGCCCTGCGCGTGCTTGAGCACCCACTGGTAGTCCTCGTCCGTCTTCGTGACGTTGACGACCCAGACGAAATGATCGGCCGCCAGCCGGTAGCAGACGAGGTCGTCGATCACGATGCCGCGCTCGTTGCACATCACCGAATACAGCGCCTGATTGACCGCCAGCCTGCTGGCGTCGTTGGTGATCAGCTTCTGCACCAGCGCCAATGCGTCGGCGCCCTTGAAATCGAGCTCTCCCATGTGCGACACGTCGCACAGGCTGACGTGCTCGCGCGTCGCCCGGTGCTCCGCCACGTGGCCGCGGTACTGCATCGCGCGCGCGAATCCCTTCAGGTTGATGACCGTGGAGGCGTCGCGAACGTGCTGGTCGTACAGCGGCGTGTGCTTCATGGATGGGCTCCCAAGGGAACCCGGATGGTATTCATATGAATGGCCGAGAACAATCCCGGTGCATACTTACGTTCGATGCGCAAGGTGAAGAGCAAGCGGCCACGCAAGACACTCGCCACGCGGGCGCCCCAGGAAGCGAGCGCGGCGAATGCGCAGACGCAGCGCCTCGCTTCCCTGGGCTTCATGCTGGCGAGCGTGTGCCACGAAGTATCGAATCCGCTCGCTGCGGTTTCGTCGATGGTGCAGATCCTGCAATCGAAACGCGGCGTCACGCCCGAAACGGTGGAGAAAGGCCTCGCTTCGATCGCCTCCAACATCGCGCGGGTGCTCGCGATCACGAAGAAGCTCGGCGATTTTTCGCGTGTCACCGGCGATGCGCCCGTGCCGGTCGCAATCGACGACGCAGTGGATGCCGCGGCGGCCCTGTTGCGCCACAGTCCCGCCGGCCAGGGCGTCGGCGTGGACTATGCCGGCGCGCCGGGCGCGTCGGTGCTGGCGCGGCCCGGAGAATTGCAGCAGGTGATGTTCAACATTTTCCTCAACGCAGCGCAGGCGATGGACGGGGCCGGCCGGATCGACGCGCGTGCCCGCAAGGACGGAGCACGGATCGCGCTTGCGATTCGCGACGCCGGTCCTGGAATTCCGGCGGAGCATCTCGGACGTATCTTCGATCCGTTTTTCACCACCAAGCAACCCGGCGAGGGCACCGGCCTCGGTCTCGCCATCAGCTACGAGATCGTGCACGAGCTGGGCGGCACGATCCGCGCTTCCAACCCCCCCGGCGGCGGCGCCTGCTTCCAGGTGCAGCTGCCGGCCTGCACTGGGTAGGCCATGACGATCGCAGCGGCCAGGCGCGAGCGCCTGCTCGTGATCGACGACGACCCCGGGCTCGCCGAGGTCATCGAGCTGCTGCTCGAGCGCGAGGGCTATGCGGTGCAGCACGCCTCGACGCTGAAGCGCGGCGTCGAGCTCGCGGGCAGCGAGGAATTCGAGCTGGTGGTGACCGACCTGAAGCTGCCCGACGGCACCGGGCTCGACGCAATCCACCGGATCCGGGCCGAGCGTCCCGGGCTGCCGATCATCATGATCACCAGCTACTCGTCGCTGGAGAGCGCGATCGCGGCGCTGCGCGCCGGCGCAGTCGACTACATCATCAAGCCCTTCGACAACGACGAGTTCCTGCACGCGATCGGGCGCGCACTGAACGAGCGCCGCGTGCAGCGAGAGAATGCCGCGCTCAAGCGCAGCCTGAAGAATGCCTACCGGGCGCGGCCGATCCTCGGCGAGAGCCCCGGGATGCGGCGCGTGGCCGAGCTGCTGCGCAAGGTAGCGCCCTCGGACGCGAACGTTCTGGTCCTGGGCGAGACCGGCACCGGCAAGGAGCGGGTCGCGCTCGCGCTGCACTACGCGAGTCCGCGTGCCGACGGGCCGTTCATTCCGGTCGACTGCGGCGCGATTCCGCGCGACCAGATCGAGCGCGAGCTGTTCGGTGGCGAGCGCAGCGAAGGCCTGGTGCGCGAAGCCGACGGCGGAACGCTCTACCTCGACGAGGTCTCGGAGCTCGCGCCTGCGCTGCAGGCGAAGCTGCAGCGCGTGCTGCAGGAAAAAGCGGTGCGGCGCTCGGCTCCGGTCGATGTGCGCTTCATCGCCGCGACGCAGCGCGATCTCGGCGCGCTGGTCGAGCGCGGGCAGTTCCGCAAGGATCTCTACTACCGCCTCAGCGTGATCTCGATCCCGGTTCCGCCGCTTCGCGATCGGGGTGCAGACGCGCTGCTGCTGGCGCGTCATTTCGCCGAGCAGCAGGCGCACAAGCTCGGCAAGCGGATTGCCGGCTTTGACGCCGAGTTCTCAGCGTTCCTGCAGAACTATCCCTGGCCGGGCAACGTCCGCGAGCTGGAGAATCTGATCGAGCGGGCGGTGATCTTCGCCGAGTCGGAGACGCTCGGCGGGCGCGATCTCGCCGAGGTCGCGCCCGCGCTGCCGCTGGTGCGCGCCGCGGCGCCGCTGCTCGACGGTACCCGCCCGCTCGCCATCGAGGAATACATCCGCGAGGTCATCGAGCGATTCCAGGCCTCGCACAGCGAAACGGAGCTCGCGCGGATGCTCGGCATCGGCCGCAAGGCACTGTGGATGCGGCGCCGGCAATGGGGCCTGAAGCGCGCTCGCAAGAGCGATGCATGAGAGGTGTTTCGCAGCGACTGACAGTTTCGTTGTGAAACGCGGGCGCGGGGCTTGCATTCCGGGCGCGATCTTGCTATCCAACATCTGCCCACACTGAACGAGGAGAGAGAAACATGGCCGACGCGAAGCCCGCCGCACCCGCGCGCAAGAAAGTCACGATTCCGATGCTGGTGGAGAAGATGAAGAAGGGCGAGCCGATCGTCCAGCTCGCCGTCTACGACTACGAGACGGCGATCATCGCGGACCGCGTCGGCATCGACATCCTGTGCGTGTCGGATACCGGGGGCATGGTGCTGTTCGGCCATGAATCCACGACGTCGGTATCGTTCGAGGAGGTGATGTTCATGGCGCAGGCGGTGAAGCGCGGCTCGAAATACGGCCTGCGGATGGTCGACATGCCCTACATGAGCTTCCACCTTTCGGCGCAGCAGGCGGTCGACAACGCGGCGAAATATGTCTCGCAGGGCGGCGCCGAGGTGATGAAGTGCGAGGGGAACCAGCACCACGCGAAGTACATCGAAGCGATCATCAAGGCCGGCATCCCGGTGCAGGGCCACATCGGCATCACGCCGATGCGCATGCCGCAGCTCGGCGGATTCTTCGCGCAGGGCAAGACCGCGGATCGCGCGAAGGAGCTGGTCGACGACGCGTGGGCGATGGTCGACGCCGGCTGCTTCTCGATCATGTGCGAAGTGACGACGTCGGAAGTGTGCGAGTACCTGGCGCAGACGCTGCCAGTGCCGGTGGTCTCGCTCGGCGCGGGCAACAAGGCGCACGGGGTGCACATCATCGGCTCGGACCTGTTCCACCTCTACGAGGCGCACGTGCCGCGCCATTCGAAGATCTACGTCGATCTGGTGCCGATCATCGAGAAAGGCCTCAGCGACTACCGCGACGACGTGCGCGCGCGCCGCTATCCCGGTCCCGAGCACACGGTGTTCATGAAAGAAGACGAGCTCGCTAAGTTCAAGCAGCTCGCCGGCGCGAAGCGGAAGTAGCGCTTGGCGAGCGCGGTCGAAACCGTGGAGCCCGGCGCCGCGGGGGTCCTCGCGGAGGCGCGCTTCTTCTCCGGACTGACGAAGACGCAGCTTGCCCGGGTCGCCGCGCTCGGGCAGCTGCGCGCGTTTCCGCAGGACACGCGCATCTACACCATCGGCGACGCGGTCGACGACTTCTACGTGCTCGCCGACGGAATGGTGCGTTTCACGCTCGGCCTCGGCAAGCGCGAGACTTCGGCCGGGGACATCATCCGCCGCGGCGAAGTGTTCGGCTGGGCGCCGCTGGTCGAAGGGCAACCGCGGCGCATCGCCACGGCGTATTGCCTTACGCCGTGCGAAGTCGTGGCGCTCGACGGAGGTGCGCTGATGTCCTTGATGGAAGGCGACGCTTCCATCGGCTACGCGCTGATGAAAAAGCTCGCCGTGCTGCTGACGAGCGAGCTCGTGGCGTTCGCCGCAGGATAAGTGGATCGTCCGCGCGGCACGCCTGCGGGCGGCACCTGAGCTCGTGGAATGACGACCGCGTTGCTTGCGGCAATCGCGGTCGTGGTCGGCTTCTTCACCGGCGCGGTCGGGCCGGGCGGCATCCTGCTGATCCCCGCGTTCGTCATCCTCGGCGGCCTGGATATCCACGAGGCGACCGCGACCACGCTGTTCGTGTTCCTGTTCACCGGCGTGCTCGGCACCTGGCTGTTCTACCGCAGGGGACATGTCTACTGGCGGATCGCCATTCCCGTATGCATCGGTTCGGTGGCCTTCAGCTACCTTGGCGCGCTGGTCAACGCGATGGTCGAATCGCGGCTGCTGACGATCATCATCGCCGGGGTGATCATCTTCTCGGGCGCCTACCTGCTGCTGCCGGCGCGCCGCGCCGAGGGCAGCTACCGTGATGGCCACGGCGCATCGCAGCAGGCGCTGCTGCTCGCGATCGGCGCGCTCTCCGGCTTCGGTTCCGGGCTGTCCGGCGCCGGCGGCGCGGTCTTCTGCGTCCCGCTGATGCTGATCTTCGGCTTCATGCCGTTCGCCGCGATCGGCACCAGCCAGGTGCTGCAGATCGTGGTCGCGGCCTCCGGCACCGTCGGCAACCTCCAGTATGGCTCCGTGGATTTCATGGCCGCTGCCTGGGTCGCGGTGTTCGCGCTGGCGGGCGTCGTCATCGGTGTGGGCACCGCGCATGCTGCGAGCGCGCTGGTCCAGCGACGCATGGTGGCGGGTCTGTGCATCGTGGTTGGAGCCTTCATGCTGGTGCGCGCGCTGTGAGCGCCGCCGACGAGCACCTGGCCACCCGCCGCGCGGCGGGGCTGTTCGATTTCTCGTTCATGGGACTCTATGAGTTTTCCGGGAGTGAGGTGCTCGATCGATTGCAGACTCGGCGCCTGGCGGATCTCGCTCCCGGGCAGGCGGCCTACACGCTGCTGCTGAACGAGGACGGCAGCGTCTTCAATGACGCGACGGTGTGGAACATGGGAAGCGATCGCTGGTGGCTCTTCACCGGGCGGCGCAGCGATTGCGTGCGGTTTCGTGATGATGCACGCGACCGCTCGGGCGAGCACGCGATCCTCGCGCTGCAGGGCCCGCTCAGCGGGCGCGTTCTTTCGCGCCTCGTCGGCGAAGAAATCGTTCGTCGGTTGAGATACTTCCGCTTCGTCGAAACGAAGCGGATGCTGGTCGCGCGCCTGGGCTACAGCGGCGAGCTCGGCTACGAGCTGCTGGTGCCGGCCGCCGAAGAGCAGACGCTGCGCGCCTCGCTGCTCGAGGCAGGTCGCGCCGAGGAGCTGCGCGAATGCACGTTCGAAGCGGCCAACAGCCTGCGCATCGAATCCGGATATGTTCTCTTTGACCGGGAAATTGACGGCCGGGCGAACCCGCGCGAGCTCGGGCTCGAAAGACTGGTCAACCGGCCGCGCGAATTTGCGTTCTCCAGAAAGCTGGTCGGCTTCGAAATACTCCCAGGCAACGCACACGAGGATTCTCCGGTGGTTACGGTAACGAGCGACTGTTTCTCACCAACCCTCGGCGTGCGAATCGGGCTCGGCTTCGCCGCTCCTGAAATCGCCATCGGAGCGCGAGCGCGCCTGCAGGATGGACATATGGCGCAGATCGTGCCGCTGCCGCTCTACGACCGCGACAGGAGGCGTCCGCGCAGTGCGCCGCTCTGAGGTATTCGCCGTAGCGCTGGCGGCATTCGCTCCGGCAGCCCTGGCGCAGGCGCCGCCCGAGCCCATGCCGATGCAGGAAGACGCGCCGTCGCGACGCAGCCCAGTCGAGCGGGTCGAGATCCGCGGCACTCAGGATAGCGATCTGCGCCGCAATGCGATTGCCGGCAAGATCGTGATCGGCCGGGAGGAAATCGAGCGCTTCGGCGACACCACGGTGGGCGAAGTGCTGCGTCGCCTGCCCAGCGTCACGCTCGGCGGGCGTCCGGGGCGCGGCGGCGAGATCCGGCTGCGCGGCATGGGGTCCGGATTCACGCAGATCCTGGTCGACGGCGAGCGCATGCCGGCGGGGCTTGCGCTGGAGACGCTGACGCCGGATCAGATCGAGCGGATCGAGCTGTTCCGCGCGCCGACCGCGGAGCACGGTGCTCGGGCGATCGCCGGCACCATCAATATCGTGCTGCGCGAACCGCTGCAGCGCAGGCTGAACGACCTGCGGCTGACGGCGGGGCTCGAGAACGGGCGCGGGCAACCGCACGTCAGCTGGACGCGCAACGACCGGCTCGGAGAGAAAGGCACGTACAACCTGTCTCTTTCGGTGTCGCGCAACACGCGGCTCGATGACGTCGCGACCCGAACTCGCGAAGTCGATGCGCTCACCGGAGCGACGCTGCTCGACCAGGAGGAGACGGGCACGGCGCTCGATCGGCGCGAACGCGTCGTCCTGTCTTCGCGGCTGCATTGGCGTCATGGCCCGGGAGAGGCGTTTACGCTGACGCCTTTCGTCGTGGCGTCCGAGGGCAGAAACGAATCGCGGCGGCAGACGGTGCAGACCATCGGCGCGACGCCGCTTCCCTACGAGAGTGCCTTCACCCGGGCTGAATCGAACTACTCGATGTTCCGCCTGAACGCTCAGGAGCAGCGGCGCATCAGCAACGACGCACGCATCGAATTGCGCGGCATGGTGAGCACCGCGAGCTGGCGCAGCCGCAGCGTGAGGCAGGAATTCGATGCGGCGCAGGCGCCGACGCGCACGCTCGAGGAAAAGACCGACAACACCGATCTCACCTGGAGGATGGCGGCGAAGCTGACGATGCAGCACTCCGAGGGGCACAACCTCGTCGCGGGCACCGAGCTGGAGACGACCCGGCGGGAACAGGAGCGCACCACGCTGCAGAACGGCTCGCCGCTGCTCGTCGACCTGGGCGATGCGTTCGGCGCGCGTACCCGCCGCAGCGCCGCCTACGTGCAGGACGAATGGGAAGTCACCAGGACCTGGTCTGCGCACGCGGGATTGCGCGTCGAGCGGATCGACACGCGCAGCGACAGCGCCGGCAGCTCGATCTCCCATTCCAGCATCGTCTGGACGCCGTTGCTGCACACGGTGTGGAAGCT
>Ga0070704_100001347_pt1 | contig 13021 bp, 15 predicted proteins | sample KBSK5252metaG_FD_65467 | JGI IMG/M metagenome (GOLD analysis project Ga0070704, IMG submission 65467) | Corn, switchgrass and miscanthus rhizosphere microbial communities from Kellogg Biological Station, Michigan, USA - KBS K5-25-2 metaG | ecosystem: Host-associated > Plants > Roots >...
GCGTGGATTGAGCGACGAGTAGGGGTCCTGGAACACCGCCTGCAGCTCGCGGCGGAAGGGACGCACCTCGGCCTCGCCGAGCGCATCGATCCGCTTGCCGCGCCACTCGACGCTGCCGGAGGTCACGTCGACGAGCCGCAGGATGGCCCTGCCCGTGGTCGACTTGCCGCAGCCGCTTTCGCCGACCAGCCCAAGCGTCTCGCCTTCGCCGATCGTGAAGCTCACGTCGTCCACTGCGTGGACCTGGCCGGTCGTCCGCCCGAACACGCCCTTCACTACCGGGTAATGCTTGGTGAGGCGCTTCACTTCGAGCAGAGCGCTCATGCAACGACCGGCGGCAAGCGGTCGGCTTCCCAGCAGGCAACGAAGTGCCCGCCGCCCTTTTCCTCGAGTGGCGGGTATTCGCGGCGGCATCGATCCGTCGCGTGCGGGCAGCGGGGCGCGAATACGCAGCCGGGTATTTCCTCGCGCATCGAAGGGACGACGCCGGGAATTTCCGCGAGCCGCCGTATGCCGTGCTCGGCTTCGCCAAGGCGCGGCACCGAGTTGAGCAGGCCGCGGGTGTACGGATGGCGCGGATGCTCGAAGAGCAAGTCCACCGGCGCCTCCTCGACCTTGCGGCCCGCGTACATGACCACCACTCGCTGCGCCATCTCGGCGACTACGCCGAGGTCGTGCGTGATCAGCACGATCGCGGCCCCGGATTTTTGCTTCAGCGCCCGCATCAGATCCAGGATCTGCGCCTGGATGGTCACGTCGAGCGCGGTCGTCGGCTCGTCGGCGATCAGCAGGCGCGGCTGGCAGGCGAGCGCCATCGCGATCATCACGCGCTGCCGCATGCCCCCCGAGAGCTGGTGCGGGTATTCGCCGGCGCGCCGCTCCGGCTCCGGGATATCCACCTGCCGCAGCATGTCCACCGCGCCGGCGAGCGCATCGGCACCGCCCAGGCCGCGGTGCACGCGCAGCGCCTCCGCGATCTGGCGGCCGACCGTCAGCACCGGATTGAGCGACGTCATCGGCTCCTGGAAGATCATCGAGATCTCGTTGCCGCGAAGCGCGCGCATCCCGGCTTCGTCCATTGCGAGCAGGTCCTTGTCCTCGAACCGCAGTTTTCCGGAAACGATTCTTCCCGGCGGAGACGCGATCAGCCGCAGGATGGACAGCGCGGTCACGCTCTTGCCGCACCCCGACTCGCCGACCACCGCGAGCGTCTCGCCCGGGTAGACGGCAAAGGAGACGCCGTCGACCGCGCGCACGACGCCGTCGCGCGTGAAGAACCAGGTCTTCAGGTCCTCGATCTCGAGCAGCGGTTTCGCCGGCGCGTTCATCGCGTCACATCCTGCGCGCGAGGCGCGGGTCGAGCGCATCGCGCATCCCATCGCCGAGCAGGTTGATCGCGAGCACCGTGAGCGAGAGGCACACGCCCGGAAAGAGAATCAGATAGCCCGCGATCTGGAACAGGCTCCTCGCCTCGGCCATGATGTTGCCCCAGCTCGGAATGTTGGGCGGTGTGCCCGCGCCGATGAACGACAGGATCGCCTCGGTGATCATCGCCGACGCGCAAACGTAGGTCGCCTGCACGAGCAGCGGCGCGACGATGTTCGGCAGGATGTGTCGCAGCAGGATGCGCGGCAGCCGAGTGCCTGCCGCGATCGCCGCGACCACGTAGGGCTCTTCGCGCAAAGTCAGCACCAGCGAGCGCACCAGGCGCGTTACGCGCGGCACCTCTGCGAGCGTGATCGCCGCGATCACGTTTTCCATGCTCGCCCGGGTGAGCGCCATCAGCGCGATCGCGAGCAGCACCGGAGGGATCGACATCAGGCCGTCCATCACGCGCATCACGATCGCGTCGACCCATCGGATATAGCCGGTGATCAGGCCGATCGCGAGGCCGAGCAACGTGCTCAGGATCGCCACTGCGATGCCGATCGAGAGCGACACGCGTGCGCCGTAAAGCACCCGGCTGTAGACGTCCCGCCCCATCATGTCCGAGCCGAACCAGAACTCTTCCGACGGCTGCTTGAGCCGCCTGACTGGCGCGACCGCCTGCGGGTCCACCGTGCCGAGCCACGGTGCGAGCAGCGCAATCGCGATCATCACCAGCAGGATCACGCCGCCCGCGATTGCGGTCGGATGCCTGCGGAACGCGTCCCTGAACCCCCGCCAGGTGGGCGACGCGACCATGTCAGTAACGGATGCGTGGATCCAGCAGCATGTAGCTGAGATCCACCGCGAGGTTGATGAGCACGTAGGCGCCCGAGAAGATCAGCACTACGCCCTGGATGATCGGGTAGTCGCGGCGCAGGATCGAGTCGACCGTGAGCCGGCCGATGCCCGGGATCGCGAATACGGTCTCGGTGACGATCGCGCCGCCGATCAGCAGCGCGATGCCGATGCCGATCACTGTGACGATCGGTACCGCGGCGTTCTTGAGCGCGTGCCCGACCAGCACCTCGCTCGGCGTCAGCCCTTTCGCCTGCGCCGTGCGCACGTAGTCCTGCGCCAGCGCATCCAGCATGCTCGCGCGGGTGATGCGGGCGATCAGCGCGATGTAGACCGTGCCGAGCGCGGTGCTCGGCAGGATGAGGTGGCGCGCCCACTCCCAGAGGCCTTCGCGGATCGGCTGGTAGCCCTGCACCGGCAGCCAGTCGAGCTCGATCGAGAAGATCAGGATGAGGATGTAGGCAAGCACGAAGACCGGCAGCGAGAAGCCGAGCACCGAGAAGGCCATCACGCCGCGGTCGATCCAGGTTCCGGCGCGCGCCGCGGCAACGACTCCGAGCGGCACCGCAACCAGCACCGAGACCAGCAGCGTGCACAGCGTCAGCGATAGCGTCGGCTCGACGCGCTGCCCGATGAGGTGCGCGACCGGCAGGTTGGTGAAGATCGAGGTGCCGAGGTCGCCACGGATCAGTTGCGCGATCCAGCCGCCGAATCGCACCAGGAACGGCTGGTCGAGCCCGAGCTTCTCACGGATGCGCCGGATGTCGTCGCTGGTCGCTGCATCGCCGGCGAGGATCGCTGCCGGGTCGCCGGGCGTGAGGTAAAGCAGCAGGAAGACGACGAGCGCGACCACCGCCATGACGACGATGGTCGCGAGCAGCCGCCGGACTACATAGGCAAACACCTACGCCAGGCGCCCCGCTCGGGCTATTTCTTCTCCACGTTCCACAGCAGGTTGATCGGCGCGATGATCAGCCCGGAGATGTTCGCGCGGTACGCAGTCGGCAGGATGAACTGCCCGGTGGGGATGATCGGCACGAACTCGAACGCGCGCCGCTGCACCGCTTCGGCCGCTTTCTTCGATTCGGCCAAATCCTTGGCGTTGAACCAGGCTTCGCGCAGCTCCTCCATCTTCGCGTCGGTCGGCCAGCCGAACCAGGCCTTTTCGCCGGTGCCGCGAATCGGGAAGTTGACGGCCGGGTTCACCATGTCGGGACCAACGAGCCAGGTGTGGAAGATGTTCCAGCCGCCCTTGTCGATCGGCTCCTTTACCGCGCGGCGCGTGATCAGCGTGCCCCAGTCGCCCGCCTGGATCTCGGCGTTGACGCCCATCTTCTTCAGGATCTCCAGCGTCAGCAGCGACTGCGAGTGCACGATCGGCTGGTCGGTGGCGTCGATGATGACGACCTTCTCGCCCTTGTAGCCCGACTCCTTGACGAGCTGCTTCGCCTTCTCCATGTCGCGCTTTCCCTTGAGCGGATCCGCAGCGGCCTCGGTCGCGAGCGGCGTGCCGCAGGTGAAGTAGGAAAAGCACGGCTTGCCGTTCTTCGGGTCGCCGGCGATGCCGATCACGTAGTCCTGCTGGTTCACCGCGTAGAGCAGCGCCTGGCGCATTTTCTCGTTGTTGAACGGCGGATGCAGGAAGTTGAAGCGGATCATCCCCATCGAGCCGAGCGGGTCGTTGTTCTTGACCGTGACGCTCTTGTTCTTCGAGAGCAACGGGATCAGGTCGGGAGGCACCTGCTCCCAGATGTCCGCCTCGCCCGCGTTCAGCGCAGCAGCGGCGGTCGCCGAATCCGGAATGTAGATCCACTCGACGCGGTCGACCTTGACGACCTTGCCGCCCGAGGCCCACGACGGCGCTTCCTTGCGCGGCACGTAGTCGGTGTTCTTGATGTAGACCACCTTGTTGCCCGGAACCCACTCGGCCTTCACCATCTTGAACGGACCGGAGCCGATCGGATCTTCCAGGTTCTTGAACGGATCGGTCTTCGCGATTCGCTCGGGCATGATGAACGGCACGTTCGACGAAGGCTTGGCGAGCGCGTCGAGCGTCAGCGGGAACGGTTTCTTCAGCTTCAGTGTGAAGGTCGTGTCATTCACCGCTCTCCAGGATTCGGTGGCCTCCGCGAGCTTCTGGCCGAGCGCGTCGCGCTTCGACCAGCGGTCGATCGATGCGATGCAGTCCGCCGATTTCACCGCCTGGCCGTCGTGGAACTTGAGGCCCGGGCGCAGCGTGAACGTGTAGGTGAGGCCGTCCTTCGACATCTCCCACTTGTCCACCATCTGCGGCTTGACCTGGAACTTGTCGTCGATCGAGAACAGCGTGTCGTACACCATGTAGCCATGGTTGCGCGTGATGTACGCGGTAGTCGCGATCGGATCGAGAATCCGCAGGTCGGCCTGCGGGATGAACTTGAGGACCTTTCCCTGCGCTACGGCGAGCGCCGGCGCAGCCGCGATCAGTGCGGCAACGACGAGCTTCTGCAATCGGTGATTCATGGTGAGGCTCCTCCTCCGTGTGTCGACTCAAAAGCCCGGGCAATTCGCAGGAGCAGTTTCTCTTGGCCGTGCCCGGCGACGATCTGCATTCCAACCGGCAGGCCTTCGGCTGCGCCGCACGGCAACGAGATCGCGGGCACCCCTGCTCCGCTGAACGGAATCATATACTGCCTTTGTCGATCGAATTCCTCCGCGGCTGCGTCCAGGCGCGGCGCAGGCGCCGGTAGCACCGGCGTGACGAGCGCATTGACCCCATCGAACACCGCCCGGATCGCCGCCGACTGCTGCTCGCGCGCCGCGAGCGCCTTGCGGTAGTCCGCCTCCGTGATTTCCTGCCCGCGGCGCAGGTTTGCGCACACGACCGGCCCGAACACTTCGTCCGGGTTGCGACAGGCACGGAACTGCTCGCCGAGTACGCGATGGAACTCGAACAGCATGATTTCGACCAGCATTTCGTATTCGAACGCGCCTGGCAGCGCGATCTCGCGCACGTCCGCTCCGAGCGCTCGAAAGGACGCACCGGCGTCGCGGGCCTCCTCGAGCACGCCGATGCGAAGACCGGCGATGCCGCCTTCGATGCCTTCCGCGAAAGCCTCTCCTGGAGCGAGCGCATCCAGCATCACGGCGCAATCCCGGACGGAGCGCGTGAGTGGTCCCACGACGTCGAAGCTCTCGGCGCGCGGAAACACGCCCTGGATCGGCACGCGGCCGAATGTCGGCCGCAAGCCGACGATGCCGACGCAGGCGGCCGGCACGCGGATCGAGCCGCCGGTATCGGTGCCGAGCGCTGCCAGCGCCATGCCCGCTGCCACCGCGACCGCCGATCCGCTGGATGATCCGCCGGCTGAATGAGCGCGCGACCATGGATTGCGGACATCGCCAAAGTGCACGTTCTTGCCCGAAGTACCGGCCGCGAACTCGTTCAGATTCGTTTTCCCTACCATCACCGCGCCTGCTGCCGCGAGGCGCTGTACGACAACCGCATCCGTGGCCGGTATGCGCCTCTCGAAGAAACGGGAGCCGACGGTCGTCCGCACCCCACGGGTGTCGACGCAATCCTTGCAGGCGTACGGAATTCCGTGCAGCGGACCGCGATCGCGGCCTTCGGAGAGTTCCCGATCCAGAACAGCCGCTTGTATGAGAGCAGCGTCGCAGGTTTTCGTGATGAAGGCTTTGGTGTTCCCCTGCATCGCGTCGAGCCTGTCGACCGCAGCGCGGACGATCTCGAGGCAAGAGGTCTTGCGCTCGCGCAATGCCTTCGCAGCTTCTTCAATCGAAGCAGGCGTCACGGGCGAACCGCCGGCGACTCGAGCTTCATCCCGCGTGCGCGCCACATCAGGTAGAGCTCGAGCTCGACGAACTCCTTCGATCCGTACGCGTAGGGCTCGGCGCGCACGCCGATGTAACAGTTGCGCAGCCGCCGCTGCAGAGAACCCACCCCTTGCCACTCGAGCCGGTAGATCGGATACCCGGTCGGGTGCGCTTGCGGGATTGTGTTGCCGGCGAGCTTGATTCCGAAACGATCGTCGTGGCACTGCGCGCACGAAAGATTCAGCTGGCCCTGACGGCGATGGAACGCGGTGCGGCCCGCTTCGAGATGCGGCTTCACCCTGTCATCGGTCTTGATGTCAATCGGCAGACCGCGCGACTGGCGCGCGACATAGGCGCTCAGCGCGAGCAATTCCCTACCCTCGAACGCCAGCGCCGGCGCCTTCTGGCGCTCGACACGGCATTCATTGATGCGTTGCTCGAGATTCAGCAGGCGTCCTTTCGCGTCGACTGCCGGATAGCGCGTCGCAACGCCCTTCATGCTGCTCGAAGCGTCGCGATGGCAGTCAGCGCAGGATCGCTCGCCGTCCTTGCGGTTCCACAACGATTCGCCCTCGAGCACCCAGAGCGTGCTGGGATTAATCGCGTCGTCGTCCTGCATGGCGCGCGTCTCGCGGCTCATGAACTCGTAGCCGGACTTGCGCTCGGACAACGGAATCTCGCCTGCGAAAGCCGCTGCGACCAGAACCGTAGCCGCCAGAAAAATTACACGGCGCTTCAAACGACCGTCAGCTTGGCGGAATCCGAGGCGGTGAAGCCCTTGTCCCCCAGCCACTTGAACTCGAGCGTTCCGGATTCGGTCGCGACCGTCGTGAAGGTAATCAGCGGATTCGCCGCGATCGCGGGAGACAGCTCGGCGCGGAAGATCTCCACGCCGTTATACGTGCAGACGAATTGAGTGATGATGTCCCGCGGGATCGGCTCGCCCCGCTCGGTATGGCGGAATCCGGTCTCCATCGTATGCCCGGCGAGCGTCTTGATCTCGATGATCTCGCCGCGCTTTGCCTGTGCCGGCATGTTGACGACGGTGCGCGGCATTTAGTTCAACTCATCCTCGAGGCACGCGGACAGCGTCACCACGACCGCGACCTGGTCCGACCAGAAGCTGCCGTCGCTCATTTGCGCGATCGCAGTGACCGTCTGCGTATCTGCGAGCCTGACCCGCGTCGTAATGCTGGCGCGGCCGGCGCGCGGCCCGAGATGCACGCGGACGACGTTCGGCTGTGGGTTCCGTTCGGTCAACACGTGAATCGCCCGGACATGGTCTGCCTCGGTCATCGGGCTTTCCACGGTGACCGTCAGCGGCACCGCGTTGCCGTTGTCGATCAGTGGCGGGATGTCGAGCTTGACTTTGCCGGAGCGCAATTGGGCGCCGCCGGTAACCTTTCGCAGCGCCTCCTGCGCGGCTTCCTTGCGTTTCGCGCCGATGTCGGGCGGCAGCTGCGCATGCGCGGCTCCCGACAAAGCGCCGCACGCGAGGACCAGGAATTCGCGCCGCGAGGTCATTTCAGCGTAACGAGGAATGCGATGACGTCCTCGATCTGCTCAGCGCTCAGGATCGGCTTGCCGCGCAGCGAGGGTGTCACCCGGGTCAGTCCATCGATTCGAAAGTAGGCCGGCATTACGCTATCGGCATTGACCCGGCTCGGGTCCGCGATTCTGAGCCTGATCTGTCCTTCGGACAATCGCGCCGCGACTCCGTTCAAGTCCGGACCGATCGTGCCCTGAAAACGCTCTTCCGGAAACGGGCCGCTGTGGCACAGCAGGCACAGCCCGGCCTGGCGGTTGACGATGATGAGGCGGCCACGACCTGGATCACCCCTCGTCCCGGTGAGCGAGTCGGCGATCGCGTCCCCGACCACGGTGTAGCCGGCCGCAAACGATGGAGACAGGGTCGCCGCTACGAGGGCGACGACCAAGGACGCACGTGCCGGCAACAACCGCCTACGCCGGGAAGATGTCGAGGTTCTTCAGCGGCACCGAGCAGACACGCTTGCCCGTGGCGCGGAAGAATGCATGCACTACCGCGGACGCGGCCACGCAGATCGTCGGCTCGCCGATCCCGCCCCAGACGTCGCCTCCGGCCGGCATGAGCTCCTCCCCTTGAGATGGAACCTGCAATGGTGCGAACGCATACGCTACCACTCTATTCCCCGTCCGGGAACCGGGGCGGCTCGCTACTCGCGGATCTCGACCGGCGTACCCGCGGCAACGAGGTCGAAAAGCTCCACGATGTCGCGGTTGCCCATGCGCACGCAGCCGATCGACCCGGGCTTTCCGAGCTCGGCAAACTCATGCGTGCCGTGGATATAGATGTAGCGGCGCATCGTGTCGACTGCGCCCCAGCGGTTCTTTCCCGGCTCGCGTCCGCAGAGCCAGAGAATCCGCGTCAGGATCCAGTCGCGCCCGGGGAAGCGCGTGTGCAGCTCCGGCGTCCAGACCTCGCCGGTCGGGCGCCTGCGCACGAACACGGCGTTTTCAGGCTGGCCCGCGCCGATCCGCGCGCGGATGACGTGCGATCCGCGCGGCGTGCAGAAACTGCCGTTCTGCTCGCCGGCGCCGAACTTCGAGGTGGAAATGGAGTAGTGCTTCATACGCGCGCCAGCCGCGTTGGTAAGGACCAGTTCCTGCCTGGCGAGACCGATTTCGAGCCTCATCTGCGCCCGGCAAAGAACGTGCGCAACAGGTCGGCGCTCTCCTGCGCGAGCAGTCCGCTCTCCACTACGGCATGGTGGTTCAGCTTCGGCTCGGCGAACAGGTTCGTCACGCTCCCGGCGGCGCCCGTCTTCGGATCCGGCGCACCGAACACGACTCTTGCGATGCGCGCATGAAAGATCGCGCCGATGCACATCGCGCAGGGCTCGAGCGTCACATAGAGCGTCGCGCCGGCCAGCCGGTAGTTGCGCATTTCGCGGCACGCTGCGCGGATCGCTTCGGTCTCGGCGTGCGACGTGGCGTCGCAAGCCGAGATCGGCCGATTCCATCCCTCCCCCACGACCCGCTCGCCGACGACGACGAGCGCTCCGACCGGCACCTCGCCCTCGTCTCTTGCCCGCTGCGCGAGCGCCAGCGCGCGACGCATCCAGGTCTCGTCGCTCGCCGCCATCCCTTACCGACCGAAGCGTCTACCGTTCAATCGGCTCGAATCATACAAGCGAACGATGCTTCTCCCGTGTGCGCCGTGCCGTCGCCTCGAGAAAAAAGTACAGCGCGCTGGCGATGGCGAGCGGAATCAGGTAGTACAGCGCGCGATAGGCAATCAGCGCCGCGATCAGCCCGCTCGTCTCGACCGTGCGGCCCAGCGCCGCGACGAAGATGCCTTCGAGCACGCCGAGACCTCCCGGGATGTGCGTCGGCACGGCGAGCATGGCAGCGCTCAGCTGGGTCGCCACGACCGTCCCGTACCCGAGCCCGTGCGGCATCAGCAGCCAGACGATCGTTCCGATCAGCAGCCAATTGAGGGTCGAGAGGCCGATCTGCAGGAGCGCCATGCGCCCGCTCGGCAACGTGAACGCGTGGTTTCGCCAGTGCAATTTGCGCCGCCGCGAGCGTAAGCACAGCGCCACGTAAGCGAGGGGCAGTGCCAGCATGGCTACGCCGATCACTTGCAGCGCCCCGGCACCGAACGTGAAGGATTCGGGCAATGGAGCCTGCCGCGCGGCGAACACCGAGCCCGTCAGCAGGAACCAGCCTGACCAGTTCGTGGCGATGGCGAGCGCGATCACACGCGCGATCTGCGCTGCGCCCAGGCCAACGCGGTGGTAAAGGCGCAAGCGGAAGCCGACGCCGCCGACCAGAGTGCCCAGGTTGAGGTTGAATGCGTAGCTGACGAAAGCAACGCCGAGCACGCGCCGTGCCGGCAGCCGGTGATGCGCGTAGCGCTTCCCGAGCAGGTCATAGCAGGCGTAGGTGAGGTGGCTGGCCGCAACCAGCACCGCCGCGCCGAGGAGCGTGAGCGGCGGATAGGCGGCGAGCGCACGGCGTACGCCGGCCCAGTCGATATGCTTCAGATGATCGGCAAGCAGCCAGCAGAGCAGCCCGAGAAACGCAACGCCGGCAGTCGTCCCGAGCCAGTGCAGCCAGCGTTGGGCTTCCACATCGCGTACGTGAGCGACACTCACCGCGGCCTCCACGCCGCTTCGCCATGCCGATCGGAGGCGGCCGGGACCGCGGGCTCGAGTCGCGCCACGTGCGCCGGCAGATAGCCGGCCCACGCGGGGAAGCGCCGCGTCGCGTGATAGGCAAGCGTGTCCAGCAGCACGCGCCAGCCGCCGGGGCGCGGCTTGATCGCCTCGGACTGGAGCTGCTTGCACTCTTCGTGCATCAGCCGGTCGAGCCGCGCGCGCAGGTCGGCGTTGAACGCCCGCTCGCGGATCATCACGTTCGCCTCGAAGTTGAGCGACAGGCTCAGCGGGTCGAGGTTGCTCGAGCCGACGGTCGACCACGCCTCGTCGACCACTGCGATCTTGGCGTGCATCGGGCGCTTGCAGTATTCGTAGATCTCCACGCCGGCCGCGATCAGCTGCGGATGCAGCAGTCTCGCGGCGTGCTTCACGATCTTCATGTCGGGCTGCCCCTGCAGGATCAGGCGCACGCGCACGCCGCGGCGCACCGCGCGGCGCATTGCCCTCAGCAGCCGGTATCCGGGGAAGAAGTAGGCGTTGGCAATGACCACTTCATGGCGCGCAGCATGGATGGCTGCGCGGTACTGCCGCTCGATTGCGTCGCGCTGATGGCGGTTGTCGCGCGCGACGAACATCACCTCGGCATCGCCCGCCTTTTTCGTCGAGCCCGCGTTGGGGCGGCGCTCACCCGCATCGCGACCGAGCTGCTCGAGCATGAAAGAACGGATGCGCGCCACGAGCGGGCCTTCGACAAGGACGCTGTAGTCCTGCTTCGCCTGGGGGCCGAAGTCTTCCAGGTGGTCGGCCGAAAAATTGATGCCGCCGACGAGCGCGGTACGTCCGTCGACGATCACGATCTTGCGATGCATGCGGCGAAATACGTGCAGCCGCAGTCCCAGCACGCGGGGCTGCGGATCGAACATGTGCACGCGCACGCCCGCTTCTGCGAGCGCGCAAAGGAAAGGCTTCGACAGATCGATCGATCCCCAGCCGTCGACCGTCATGTCGACCTGCACGCCGCGCCGCGCTGCTTCGATCAGCGCGCGCTGCAGCGCCTGGCCGACCTTGTCCTCGAACAGGATGAACGTTTCGATCAGCACCTCGTGGCGGGCGCGCGCGATCGCGTCGAGCACGGCCGGGAAATGCCCTTCGCCGTTTTCCAGCAGCTCGACACGGTTGCCGGGTACCCACTGCGGACGCGGCCGCCACTTGAGCCAGCTCATACCTCGAACTCCGCTGCGAGTGGCGCGTGGTCGGAGAGATGCGACCAGGGCCGCGCCGGCAGCACGAGCGCGTGCTGGCTATGCGCGTTGCGGGCGTAGATCCGGTCGAGGCGCAGCAGCGGCCAGCGGGCAGGATAGGTCCGCGCCGCCTTGCCGTGCGCGGAGACGAACACCTCGGTCATGCCGCAACGTCGCAGCCGCAGGTGGCCGGCCTGGCGCCAGTCGTTGAAGTCTCCCGCCACCACGAGCGGCGCCTGCGGCGGTACCTCCTTCTCGATCAACGCGCAGAGCTGCTGCATCTGCTTGCCGCGGTGTGCTTCTCGCAGTCCAAGGTGGACGCAGATCGCATGCAGCCCGTCCGCCGCGCCCGGCATGTCGAGAACGCAGTGCAGCAGCCCGCGCGCCTCGAATGCGCCGACCGACGCATCGTGGTTCGTATAGGAGCGAATCGGAAAGCGCGACAGCAACGCATTACCGTGGTCGCCATGCGGGTAGACTGCATTACGCCCGTAGCAGTGCTTCCACATCGTATCGGCGAGGTATTCGTATTGCGGCGTCGCGGGCCAGTCGGCGTAGCGGCGCGCGTGGTGCGCGTGCGCGCCGATCACTTCCTGCAGGAAGACGACATCCGCCGACACGGCGTTCACGGCCTCGCGCAGCTCGCGCAGGATGAAGCGGCGGTTGAAGACGCTGAATCCTTTGTGTGCGTTGACGGTCAGCACGCGAAACCTCAGGCGCGGCATCTGGCATGTCCCCGCAAACACTGTGCCGGGATTGTGCTGCTGGTGCTGTAGGCGTCCTGCCGACAGCAGCGTGCGAATGCACCTACAGGCGTGGTTGCCCCGCGTCGCAACATGGCGACACAGAGCTAAGGTGCTGAGCGGTCTAGCGGAACTCGAAGATGCGCCCGGCGCTGGCGGACCGGACCCGGTTTCGCACGCCGTCGGGCAGCCGGTCGACGCGGGCGAGGCAGCCGATCGGGTCGCCGATAGTGTGCGGGTAATCCGAGCCGTACAGCACACGGTCCGAGCCAAAGACGCGCACGGCCATTGCCAGCGCATCGTCGGTAAAGACGACCGAATCGGCCCAGACCCGCCGCGCGTAGAGGCTCGGCCGCTCGCTGATCTTTACCCTGCAGGCCGGGATGTGATCGAAGCACTGGTCGAGCCGCCCGATCAGGAACGGCAACGCGCCGCCGCCGTGGCCGGCGATGATCTTCAGGTGCGGATAGCGGTCGAGGAAGCCGTCGAAAATCATCCGCGATACCGCGAGCGAGGTATCGAACGTAAAGCCGATCGACGCGGTGAGCTGGAATTCGGTCATCGCCATCTCCGCGACGCCCGGCGGCGCCGACGGATGCACAAGCACCGGAAGCTTCCTCGCATCGATTGCCTTCCAGATCGGCGCGAAACGTGGCGCCGTCAACGGCTCGTCGGCGATGTTCGCGAGCACCATGACGCCGCATGCGCCGGCCTTCACTGCGCGCGCCAGCTCCTTCAACGCAGCGTCCGGATGTTGCCAGGGCAACGAGCACAACCACTGGATCCGGTCGGGCCGGCTCTTGCTCGCCTTCGCCATCTCGTCGTTCATCGTTCGCGCCGCCTTCAGGCTGACCGCAGC
>Ga0070704_100001348_pt1 | contig 13011 bp, 5 predicted proteins | sample KBSK5252metaG_FD_65467 | JGI IMG/M metagenome (GOLD analysis project Ga0070704, IMG submission 65467) | Corn, switchgrass and miscanthus rhizosphere microbial communities from Kellogg Biological Station, Michigan, USA - KBS K5-25-2 metaG | ecosystem: Host-associated > Plants > Roots >...
GGAACCGAAGCGAAGACATTAACCTGGTTCACGTTGTATCCGCCGAGCAGGTGAACGGCATGCTTCCCGATGTAGTTTACTTCGATGACATTTTTCCGGATCTCACGCTGAAAACTCAGCGACCATTCGTGAACTTGCGGGAACTGCAGATCCGGATCAATGGCGCTGATTGAACCAGTGCCGAAAGAAGCGGGCTGACGCAAAGCAGCAGGCGTGCTCGTCGGCGCTAACGCGGCAATTACCGGTCCTACATTTCGGAAAAGACCGCCGCCTTGTCCGAATGTAGTATTTGTGGCTGCGATGTTGTTTCCCGGCGTGCTCTGGAAGATAGAAGATCCGAATAAGAAGGTGGCAATTCTATCGGACGCAATCCGGTAGTTCCCGCGAATTGAAGTTCTTCCGCTCTTAAACGGATCCCAGGCAAAGCCCACCGACGGCATAAAGACGTTGGCGGTCTTAAACACATCGCCCTCCACCCACGTCAAGGCGTTTGATGGCGTAGCTCCCAATCTTACAGGTTGATTCGGAACCAGAATTGGTCTGCCGTCCACACTCGGACTCTTCTTAACCTCCCAGCGCATCCCCAGGTCGAAAACCAGGTTCGATCTGAATCGCCAATTGTCCTGAAAGTAAAAATCGAGCTCGGTGTAATTAGCTTTGTTAATCCATCGCGATCCCACGGGAGCAAAGGCGGTACCGTCTGAGACAAAAGCCTGCGAAACATTACCGAGTCTACCGATCAGGTTAGCTATCGTGTTTTGAAGCAGAGTCGAGTCGGTGGCATTGATGCCGGTTGCACCGACAGCCGGTAAACCAAAGGCGGCGGCAGTAATCGACGAAGTACTAATAGCCACGATAGGTTCGATTGATGAACCGGCAACCGATGAGCGGTCATCTTTATGGAGATTGAACCGGAAATTAATTCCGCCTTTGAGTGTGTGTGACTCGTGAACAAAAGTCAGGTTGTCAATATACTGCTGAGTTCGCACGCCCCGCGCGTTGTACGAGAAGTTTGTGTTGGGCGTCGCCACGGTGAGGAAGGTGAAAGGCAAGCCCGGATCAGGTTGAGGTGTTGCAAACGTAAAGAAGTACTTACTTAATCCGAAAATAGCCTCATTCGTCAGTCGACCAGTCGGAGACCAGCGCCAATTAACTGCCAGGTTTTTTGGCGTGCGACCTGTATCCACGAAATTCGGCGTACCGGGAAAAATGGGACGGCCGCCATTCGCGGAATCTCCCAGGCTGGTCTGACTTCCCTGGGCGTAGCGGACGTAGATCAGATTGTTCTCGCGGATTTTGTAATCAACCTTGGTGACAAAATCGTATTGCCTCTCGTGTTGTGGAGAAGCGAAATTGAATCCCGCCGTATTCAATCCGTCGCCGGTGGTGAAATTGTTGGGCAAAGGAGATGCGTTGATAATCCCCGACAGCACTGTGTCAATTCCAGTCCCGGTCGGATTCGTGGCGATGTTATACGACGCAATGCACGGCGCATTGGTAGCCGGACTGCCGATGCAAGCCGGGAGAACCGGATTGCCTGCAGTATCAACCGCAGGTGGCGTAGATCCGGACGCCGGAGCATTAGCCCTGCCCACGACATAACGGAACAATCCTCCTCGCGCCGCCGCGGTGTAGACCGTTCGCGTTACCAAAGCGGTATCGTACGCGCGAAGCAGCTGCAGGTTGGTGAAGAAAAAGAGCTTGTTATGCTTGATGGGACCGCCAACGCTGCCCCCAAAGATGTGCTGAACAAATTGTTCTTTGGGCAGTCCAGCAATGGTAATCGGATAGCTTTTAGCGTCCAGTCTCGGCGTTCGATAATACTCGAACAGGTTGCCATGAAACTCGTTGGTTCCCGTGCGGGTTACCAGAGTCACTTGCGCGCCGCTGCTCCGCCCCAGCTCGGCTGTGAAGTTGCTGGTTACGATTTGGAATTCCTGGACCGAGTCAGGATTCGGACGCAGTGGAGTAAAGTTAGAACCACCGGCCGTCGATTCGTTGATATCAATTCCATCGAGCGTGAAATTAAAGGCGCGGTCGCGCGAGCCATTTACGTTAACTGCGCCGCCCGTGTTGCCGCCGAAAACCACACCTGGCTGAAAATTCAAAAGGTCCAGAGGGTTCCTGCCGCGCGTTCCAACGATCGGAAGACTCTCCAAAGTCTTTTGTTCAATCGTGCTCCCAATGTTTCCCGAAGTGCTGGTCTGCACTTGTTCTGCCGATGCGATCACTGTGACGGTCTCTGTGACTCCGCCCGCCTCAAGCGTGGCATTGATAGTCGTCGGCTGATTGATGTTAACGGCGTTTCCTTTACTCAAAACCTTTTTGAAGTTTTGCTTCTCAATAGTGACGCTGTAGATTCCCGCTTGAACCAAATCAAAGGCATAGGTCCCGCTGTCACTTGTTTCGGTAGTAAACGAAACGGCGGTAGCTTCGTTAGTCAGGGTGACGGTCGCCCCAGGGACCGCAGCCCCGCTGGGATCCAGCACCGTCCCGGTAACACGCGCAGTCGTTCCTTGCGCCCAGCCAATCACCGGCAAAACAAACAGCAAAGCAACACTAAGAATAAGACTTACCTTTTTCATCTCAGACTCCTTTTTCTGCATCCGAAGTGGATGGCGGACGAAACAAAAACGAGAACGTGGGGCGTTGTCCGCGTCCCTCACGGCACAACAATGGGTTCCTCTTAATGGAAAAGATGTTCGACAGAACTGCTGGACTGCCGCTAACGGTTTTGCCGACTTTCCGGAAGAGGCTGATTCTATTAGCGGGAGACTTACAATGAAAGCTAAAAGAATTTATCAGTCCGATAAACCGATTTTATAGGAACCGTCGCCTGATACTACTACGTGTCGTCCCGGGCCGCTAGCCTTTTCAGGACAATCGATGCCAGGTTCAGATTTTTGGACCAGACGTCTTCGATCAATCCCAGCATCAATTTGAGCCGTCCTTATGAAGACGATAGTCGCTTCCTTGGGCCGTACAAAAAATTGCACAAAAAACCAAAAATCGGGACAAATAACTGTTGACGCGCTGGCTTTTGGTTATATACTCAGCGCCATATTCAGTCGTCATTATTCAGGGCTTCAGTGAGGAAGCTTGGGTTGATTCACTCGCCGGATTCTTAGATCACAGGGATTAAATCGTTCCAGTTCGCTGTGTTACCAGGAATGCAGTTCGTTAGGTATTCACCTACCGGACGTCGCAGCTTGGCACCCGTTCCATTTCTCTTAACAGGAGGATCCCAAAATGAAAAGAATGTTGTTCTTCCCTGGGCTGATTCTCTGCGTCGCTCTTTTCGTGGGCGTTTGCGCGAGTCCAGGACACGCACAAAACGCCTCGTCCGGAAGTGTCACCGGCCAGGTGTCTGACCCACAGGGGTCATCGATACCGGGCGCCGCTGTATCACTAGTGGACGTCGCAACAAAAGGTAAACAGGAAGCCATGACCAATGACTCGGGACGGTATAACTTCACCGTCGTTCACCCCGGTCTTTACGAGATCATCGTCAGCAAGGCCGGCTTCAAGGTAGCAAAAATGACGCAACAGAAGGTGAGCATCGGTCTGGTGCTGACGGTTAACGTCACGCTGGAAGTCGGATCACTCTCTGAAACAGTTGTCGTAACTTCGTCGCCGCTGGGCTCTGAACTGCAGACCGCGAACGCGACGGTTGGAAATACTATCGACTTAAAGCAGCTCGAGTTGCTGCCGAACCTCGGTCGTGATGCCACATCGCTACTGGGGCTGGCTCCGGGAGTAACGCCGAGAGGCGACATCGCGGGCAGCTACATGGATCAAAACACTTTCACGATCGATGGTGGGAACAACACCGATGACATGGCCGGGAACACAATCGGGTACATTCAAAACTTCACCGGTCTTGCCGGCGCCCAAACCAGCTCGATGGCTTCCGGCGTCGTGGCCACGCCTATCGAGAGCGTCGAGGAATTCAAGGTCAGCACCTTCGGGCAAACTTCTGACTTTAACAGTTCCAGCGGAGCGCTGGTTCAGATGGTCACGAGGCGGGGCACCGATCAATGGCACGGTGCGGCTTATGGTTATTATTACGCGACCAATCATGGCGCGGCCAACTCATGGTCGAACAATCACACTACGTTTACCAAAGGCATCTCGATTGACCGTCGGCCCTGCGCTGCGGGAACGACCCTGGCCGCCGGCGACAACAATTGCGTGATGCCTTACACCCCGATAATTCCCAACCACCGCAGCCGCTTTGGCTTTAGCATTGGCGGTCCGGTTGTTCCCTGGAAGATTTTGGGTGGGAAGACTTTTCTGTTCTTCAACTACGAGGGCTTTCGTTTTCCTGGTTCTGGGACCTTCGAAAGAGCTTATCCGACGGAAGCTTTTCGCAAGGGCGTGATTCAGGTTCCTGATGCGGCCGGAGTTTACCAACCGTACAACCTCAATCCATTTCCGGTTACTACCGTTGTGGGCAGTGCAGCCACAAACACGGTGCGGACCGTGACGCTGCCGGCGGCAGGCACGGCCTGCTCAGCCGCCACAACCTACGTAGCAGGCACCACCACCGGCTGCGACCCGCGAGCGATCGGGATGAGTCCGACCATAAGTGCGCTTTGGACGAAGTTCCTGCCGCTGCCTAACGATCCCCTGGCCGGCGATCAATACAATACGCAAGGGTATCTCTCGACGATTCGCACGCCACTGACTTCCAATAATTATGTGGGCCGAATCGATCATGACTTTACCTCCAAGCAGCGTTTCTTCACGTCGTTCCGTGCCTTCAAACTCCTCAACGTGACGACGAATCAGGTCGACGTTGGTGGGCTTGTGGGTGGTGGTACTTTTGGACAATACAATCCTACCGCTCCGCGGCCACAGCTTGGCGAACTCTGGGTGATCGGACTTACCAGCAACCTCAGTTCACGGCTGACGAACGACTTGCGTTTGAGCTATCTGTGGAACTGGTGGCAATGGTCAACGCAGGGCGGTCCGCCGCAACTCCCCGGCCTGGGTGGCGCACTTGAGATTACGCCGGCCGGTACCGGTTCCAGCGCGGAAAGCACTGCCGCGCTGATCCCGTATAACGTCAATAATCAGAGCGTGCGCATGCGGGTCTGGGACGGACAGGACAAGATGCTCCGCGACGACCTGACCTACGTCAGCGGCAATCACCTGTTCCAGTTCGGTGGTCAAATCCAGAAGAACTTCAACTACCACACGCGCACCGACAATGGAAGCACAATCAACAATCAGATTGTTTACCAGATTGCGAGTGGCGGAATCAGCTTCCCGACCGGAACCATTCCGGGCTCAGTACCAAGCAGCCAGGCGAGTCTGTACCGAAATCTCGCTTCTTCAGTAATGGGTTTGGTTGGTCTGACTCAGGTTATCTACACGCGCGAGGGTGCCGACCTCAAGATCCAACCAATCGGCACCGAGGCCAAAGAGCAAAGCACCATTTGGTATTACAGCGGGTACTTCAGCGACACCTGGCGCCTGAAGCCATCGCTGACTCTCAACTTCGGCCTGAGCTACATCTTCGAGACGCCGCCGGTTGAGAAGAATGGTGCACAGGTTGCACTCGTGTACGAAGATGGCAGCCTTGTTCATACGGACTCGTTCCTGGCGCGGCGAAAAGCATCGGCGTTGGCAGGTCAGGCCTATGCCCCAATCCTGGGGTTTGAGACCACCGGTAATCTGAAGATCAAGCATCCGTACAGCCCGTTCTATGGCGGGATCAGTCCGCGCGTCGCCGTAGCCTGGAACCCGAGTTTCAAATCGGGGCTCCTCGGCAAAATCTTCGGGGACGGCAAGACTGTATTGAGAGGCGGCTATGGCCGAAACTTCGGCCGACTCAACGGCGTGAATCAGGTTCTGGTTCCGCTGCTTGGGCCCGGACTATTGCAACCGGTTACGTGCTCCCTCGCCCTCAGCAACGGAACGTGTGGGACGAGCGGCACCGTCACGGTTTCCAACGTATTTCGCATTGGTCCTGATGGGTTGGTGGCGCCACTTGCGGCTCCTACGGCAACTCTGCCGCAACCCTTCTTCCCGGGAGTTGCCGGGGCGCCTGTGGCCGGAGACTCGACCGTGCTGGATCCCGACTACCGGCCTTCGAAGAGCGACACTATCGATTTCACCATCCAGCGTCAATTGGGGCGGAACATGTCGCTCGAGATGGGATACATGGGTAAATGGAGCAATAACATCTTCGAGCAAATCGACATCGATGCCGTGCCTTACATGATGACGCTTAGCGGCCAGAGCTTCGCTGAGGCCTACAAGAACCTCTACCTGGCGATTTGTGGTCCGAATTTAGGGCCGACTTGCAAGAACAATGCATATACAGGTCCGGCGCAGCCGTTCTTTGAATCGGCGTTAGGGGGAGCTGGAGGCACCTACTGCACAGGCTTCGCCAACTGCACGGCCGCGGTGGCTTCGAAACAACTTTCTAACTTCCAGAGCACCCAGGTTTCTCAATTATGGGCAGCTCTGAACTCAGCTAGCGGATGGACGCTAGGGCGTACGATGCTCAGCTCTCAGGCTACGTCGATTAATACGACTACCAGCCTGGGCTACTCGAACTACCATGCGATGTTCATGACGTTAAAGATGAATAACTGGCACGGCCTCAGCTCCATCTCGAACTTTACCTGGGGCAAGGCGATGGGCACTGCCGAGATAGCCCAATACAACAGCTCGAACCAATGGCTCGACATTTGGAATCCGAAAGCCAGTTATGGGGTCCAAGTCTTTGATTACAAGTTCCTGTTAAGCAGCGGCTGGACCTATAAGCCGACATTCTTCCGTGGCAAGCACGGTTGGCAGGGTAAGCTGCTCGATGGCTGGTCGGTCTCGCCGTTCTTTACGGCGCAGAGCGGCCTGCCGATTGGAATCGGCTATACCTCAGGAGGAACCTGTTCAGGAGCCTGCCAGGCTTTTGGTCAGGTAGGAAACGTGGCCAGCTCGTCCACCGCCTTCGAAAGCGCGATTCCCATCGTGCCATTCACTGGCGGCAACTCGGCTCATCGCGGCGTTTTCGGTTCCGGCGGCATAGGCACGAACAACGTGGAAGGCATCAACATGTTCGCCGACCCCGCTTCGGTCTACGCCGGATTCCGCCGCTGCGTTCTGGGACTCGATACGAGTTGTGGTGGTGTTGGCAATCTCCGCGGCTTGCCGCGGTGGAACCTGGACGCCACGATTGCGAAAGACATCAAATTCACGGAGCGCGTCGGCGCGACCTTGACTGTGCAATTCACCAACGTTCTGAACCACTACCAACCATCTAACCCAAGCAGTCTGAGTCTAACCAGTCCGACGACGTTTGGCAGGATCACCGGCGCGGTTTTCGCACCGCGTCAGATGGAAATTGGTTTAAGAATACACTTCTAAACAATTAACTCGCGGCACATAGAATTACGTCCGCGAATCAACTTGATCAAACAAGAGGGGCCGAGCAATCGGCCCCTTTCTTTTTGCTGGAATTAAGTCAACACGGCGGGATTCAGAGGCAGGCGGCGGCCGGGCAGGCCGTTACTTCCAACTGCACGTGTACGTCACGCCCTGCGACTTTGCTATCTCAGTAAAACGCTCTTCGTAGGGCTTGGCGTATTCCTCAACCGTCCGTTTGATGCGGTTGAAGAGCTTGCAGTGAAAACGTTCCTTGGCAACTCTGTCCCTGAGAAAAAGCATTGCGTTCGCTTCTCCCCAGTATTCTCGATCTTCCCAAATCTCGACCGGATTGCCGCCCATCTGTCGCGCCAGCTCGACCAGGCGGGGATCGCTCACGTTATATCCGTTGCTCAGAAAAATCTTGTTATAGATGGGCGCTAACCTGATTTGCAGAGCATACAAAGACCTGTCAGTGCTGGCGATCTTCATGACGTGACCGAATTCGTGAGCAATCTTGGTCGCGGCCAACACTTTTCCGCTAAGTACCTTCGACGATTGATACGGCTCGAGAGCATTCATCACCGGGTAATAGATCGAAGTCGGAAAGCCTTCGTCAAGGCGAGTGCCCAGCGTGATGGTGGCGGCCACAAGTTCGCCGGCATCGTTCCATTTGTATTTGCTGGTTCCGGCGCCATGTTCATTGCCCGGCGCAATAGTAATGGTGAGTTCGAACCTTGGATGACGCGTGTACAACTCCCATTGCGCGCGGCCAATCTCAGTAGAAAGAAACTCGTCTTTCCACTCTTTGTATCGCGCCTTATATTTGTTGTCGATTAGCTCTCGAATGCCGTTGCTTTCGGAATTCGCAACGGCGACATACTCCGTGCGCGCAGAAGCGGCCGAAGTGCGAAGGGTAAGATTCTTTACGACTGAATTCGCGATCCCCAGCGAGCCGGACGGCTGCTGCGCAGCGAGCTGTAGCGACGAGCCGAGCACAACCAGCAATGAAAACAAGCAATAGATGCGCAACAGTTTCACGGTCGGGTCCTCCTCAAATCGATTCAGCTTTCTAGGATCGAGTAGCTTTTCGCTTAATCAAAGCCTTGGTGTTTTTCAGCAATTCGCACACGCCTGCGCGAGCGGACGGGCTCTTCCAAACCGTGTCATCAGCATAGAGAACGCATTGAATCACCGCTCTCTCGCGTAGCTTCGGGCTCGAGCTATGAGCGCGCCGCTGCGAGTCCGCCGCTCTGACTACTCGGATGGGTGGCGAGCGCAGCTGGCTCTGGAGCGTAGCGCTCTTATTCACTGCAACTTTTTCGAAGCTTAAGAATTGATGGCGGCCCAACTCAGTATTGCTTTCCGGATCAAGGAAAAGATAATCCCAGGCCAGTCCTTCGATTGGTTTGGCGCCCACGTTCCTGATCTTCAGGGAATAAACATAAAATACCGGGAGCCGTCCCGGTGTGGCGGGGAAAGTATCATTGGCAGCCGCGGTCGCACTCTGGTTGCGGGTAGCCGCGCGCGTCGCGTCAGACATCACAGTGGCGCCCGCAGGAGCGGCAGTTCTCGATGCTGGATCGCTAAACGCTCCGCCCGTGGGTATCACCGATGGATCAAAGTTTCGCGGCAGCCGTACCTGCTTCTCCCAGTGAAGTTTCAGAATCTCAATACTCGGAGCCGAGAAGCCGCTGCTTTCTTGCCCAACTGAAGTGGCCGCTGAAACGAGAAATATCCCCAATGCCAATCCTAATTTCCCAGCTAAGCGATTCTTCTGGCTCACGTCCATAAACGGACCTCCGAAAGCCGGACATCAACCTGGCCCATCTCAGAAGAATTTTCATGCAGTTGGCCGGGCGGAGATGGGAAGCCTAAGTTAAACTGCGGTTAATATACTCCAAACACGCACCAAAACCCACTGAATTTCTAATGGCCGAGCCAGAGCGAAAAACAGCGCCAACCGGCGAGCCGTGAACGAAGCAAGACAGTTATTATTGGTACAGCAGAACACGCGCGCGGGAGCGGCGAAAACTCTCCAGTGAGTTAGTCCATGAACGAGTGATTTCTTCGGCTGATTCTCCGCGCTTAAGGCGTTCAAGAGTATCTGAATTGACCAGCAAGCGCGCGTAACTGTCAATTTTCCAATCCGCGGGAAACAAACGACGCAGCGCGACGGCAATCTCGATGCCTGTATAGACGGATCGGAATCTCGAGCGGTCAGTAATCACAATATTGAGGCCGCCGCATTCTTCGTTCTTGAAAACGGAGCTTTTTGGAGTGAAGCGCACTGGCACGAATCGCACGCCCGCGATATTGCGGGCATTAAGATCAGCCGCCAGCTTCTGACCATCCAGCCAGGGCGCGCCAATAACCTCGAACGGAGTATCAGTACCACGGCCGACAGAAAGGTTCGTTGTCTCAAGCAAGCCGATGCCCGGATAAAGCGCAGCTTCCGTCAGGCTGCGCATGTTTGGCGACAGGTTGATCCAAATAAGGCCGGTGGCATCGAACCACATTGCGCGGCGCCAGTTCTCCATCTTAATGACCCGCACATCCGACCCGAGCCGGCGCTCCTCATTATAAAGGCGCGCCAGTTCGCCCACTGTCATTCCGTGACGCACCGGTATTGTGTGATACGCAGTGAACGAAGGTTTGTCCTGATCAGCGACCGCGCCTTCGATGTCCAGGCCATTAATCGGATTCGGACGATCCAGCACAAAGACGGGAAGCCTAGCTTTGCCGGCTTCTTCGATTACATAACCCAATGTCGAGATGTAAGTGTAGAAACGCGCGCCCACGTCCTGGATGTCGAATACCAGCGCATCGAGATCTTTTAGCTGTTCAGATTTTGGCCGGCGTGTCTCGCCATAAAGCGAATAGATTGGCAGACCGGTCTGGTCGTCTTTGGTGTCGGAAACTTTTTCGTCAGCCAGTCCGCGAATGCCATGCTCAGGAGAAAACAGCGCGACCAGCTTCACTCCCGGCGCTTTGAAAAGAACATCGATAGTCGAACGCCCCGCACGGTCGCGGCCGGTTTGATTCGTGACCAAACCCAGACGCATTCCCGCCAATTGCTTGAAGCCATCGCGTTCCAGGACGTCGATTCCCGTCAGAACCGTCGCGTCCGGAACTCCGGTGTTGGTGCCCGCATTTGAGCGCGCGGCATTTGAGTTCAAACGACTTAGGCTTGCCAGCAACTCGGCGGCAGCGCCGGCGGATTCGTCCCGAGACTTCGCCAGCGGCGTGTCCATGATTGAGGCGGCGACGATCGAGGCGACGCGTCCGCGCAATGGCCCGACATCACCTTTGCCGTCCGGATGCACACGATTGCTGAGAAAGATTACGAAGGTATCGTTAGCCGGGTCGATCCAAATCGACGTGCCGGTAAACCCCGTGTGACCAAACGAGCCGAGCGGAAACAGATCTCCTTTGTTCGACGAAAAAGTGGTCGCTATGTCCCAGCCGACTCCACGCGCTCCGCCCGTTTCGCTGACCGCTCGCGGACGTGTCATGGCAGCAACCGCAGCAGGACTTAATATTCGCGCGCCGTTCATCAAACCGCCATTCAGGATCATCTGACAAAAGATTGCCAGATCATCGGCGGTAGAAAACAACCCGGCATGACCGGCCACGCCGCCCATGCGAAACGATGTCGGATCGTGAACCTGTCCGCGCAGCCACTGCTCACCCTCGGGTCCGGCATTGGTGCCGCTGTCACCGAGATAATTCATCTGGCCTCGCCGTTTCTCGGTCGGCGCGATGCGCGACGTGAGTTTGACGTCGGGACGAAATCCGGTATCGCGCATCCCCAACGGCGCAAAAATGTTCCGGCGCGCAAACTCGTCCAGGCTCAGTCCACTGGCACGGTGCACCACCTCGCCTAACGCAATATAGTTGATGTCGCTGTAAACAAAACGACTCCCGGGTGGGTTTCGGAGCGGCTCGCGATACAAATGCTTCAGCGCTTCGTCATATCCGGTCCACCTTTGGCGCAGATCAAAGTCCGGCGCAAAGCCGGCCACGTGCGTCAGAAGTTGCTCGATCGTGATCGCGTCGCGGCCCTCGCCTTTCATTTCCGGAATGAACTGAACCACCGGATCGGCAAGACGCACTTTGCCTTGCTCGATCAAGATCATGATGCTGCTTGCGGTAGCGACGACTTTGGTCAAACTCGCCAAATCAAAGATAGTGTTCGCGGTCATCGTTTCGCGCTGCGGCTCTACCGCGCGGGCGCCGTACGACTTACGCCAGACCACGCGTCCATGACGACCAACCAGGACTACCGCACCCGGCAATTCTTTCTTTTCAATTGAAGCCTGAATGGCTGCGTCCATCCGGGCCAGACGCTCGGCGGATATGCCGGCGGACGCGGGCGGCGCTTGTGGAAGTTGCGCGAGAGTACTGTGCGCAACGAGCACAATCGAGATCAGAGCCGGAGCTAACTGGTACAGGCGCCTGCTCGACTTGCACGCCGGGACAATCTGCTTTTGCGAAAGAGTGAACATTAAAGGCTGTTAAGCTCGCGAATGGATTCAAGCGGGCATTGCGGACCAACCCCTCGAACCGGATTTGAATACTTTACTTCGGGCTGGCCTTCAACTGAATTCCGGTGCCGCGAGGATACAGACCGGGAAGTGAAATGGGCAAGCGGCCGGTGACATCGTTTTGACCCATGATTGCTTCGGCTGCGGCCCTTTGAAGGCTGGGCATGTCGCCATACGCAACCAGATAGGTTTGCAATTGCGGAAAGCCGCCGAGCAAATAAGGATTTCCAAAGCTAATCGCAATCACCGGCGCCTTTCGACTGATGAGTGTCTCGAGCGCCTTAGTGCCGGGCGCTGGCAAAGCGACGCTGCGCGATTGGCCAGAGCGGACGCGACCGTACAGCGAGGTGATAACAACATCGGATTTGTTTGCCAGCTCGAGGGCCTTATTCACTTCAGCGTCAGAAGATCGATCGTCGAGGACGATGGTCGTCACCTTTCTTCCAGAGCGGGCCATGACTGAAGCGAAGGGCTGGGCAATTATTAGGCGATCATCCCCGTTAGTGATCGCAAGATTAAAGATAGTGGCTTTTGGCGCCAGGTTCAGCGGCAGAAGCCGGGCGTCATTTCGCACCAGAGTAATAGCGTGTTGCGCAATCTCGTTTCCAAGCTGAATGGTTTCTTTGCTTGATACGACTCGATCAATTTCGTCCAGCGAAGTGATACGTTGTTTGGAGAGACCTAAATCGTACTTGGCAGCAAGCATCTTTCGCGCCGACTGTTCGATTCGCTGCTCGGTCAATCTCCCGCTCTTTACGGCAGCGAGCACTCCGCGAAAAGCTGCATCGGTATCGGCGGGCTTGAGCAGCAGATCGGCGCCAGCCTCGAGCGCGCGCACCGACGCCTCTTCCTGTGTGAAGTAGAGGGTCAGGCCACTCATGCTCATCGCGTCGGTCACAATTAATCCGTCAAACCGTAAATCGTTACGCAGAATTTTGTTCACGACCGGCGACAAGGTCGTCGGCATCGTGCCATTCTCGGTCACAATTTCACCGGTCTCGTCGGTTTCAACTGCTCTCAGCCGGACATCACGGGGCAGCGGCGCGATCGCGGTCGAATCAATTTGTGGCAGGCCGATGTGCCCGTCCAT
>Ga0070704_100001351_pt1 | contig 13000 bp, 9 predicted proteins | sample KBSK5252metaG_FD_65467 | JGI IMG/M metagenome (GOLD analysis project Ga0070704, IMG submission 65467) | Corn, switchgrass and miscanthus rhizosphere microbial communities from Kellogg Biological Station, Michigan, USA - KBS K5-25-2 metaG | ecosystem: Host-associated > Plants > Roots >...
GCGAGGCACCGCTCACCGCCCTGGAGCGGGCCCAGCCCGAGCTGGCCCAGCCGGCGCGAGCGCGGGTTAGGGACGCCGGGCTGGTCGAGCTGATCCGGAGGCTCGAGGCGATTCCCGGAGTCGAGTCGGCGGGATTCGGCGACGACCTCTTCCTCAACAGCCCGGGCAACGAGTCGATCACCGTTCCGGGGCGGCCGATGCAGCAGCTCGGCGCAGGAGAGCTGACCGAGGGGTCGGCTACGCCGGGCTTCTTCCCGACCCTTCGGGTGCCGCTCCGGCAGGGTCGCTATCTCGCCCGGGGGGACGCGGCCCGGAAGGTCAACGCGATGTATTCGCGGGCGATCACGGGCCTTTCCCTGGCGGAAAAGGAACGGCTGGCCGTCGCGGAGCCTGTGGTGGTGAACGAGGCCTTCGTCAGGCGCTATTTCCCCGGCGAGAGCCCGCTCGGCAAGCGATTCTGCATCGACCCCGAGGGCAAGACCTATTGGTACGAGATCGTCGGGGTGGTGGGCGACATGCACCGGCAGGGCCTGGAGCGGGCGACCATTCCCCAGTACTTCGGTCCGTATATCCCGACACCCAATGGCCGAGCCGATCTGCTGGTGCGGACCAGCGGCGATCCGATGGCGCTGGCGGCGGTGATCCGGCAGAGCGTGAAGCAGTCGATGCCGGGGGTGGCGGTGGCGGCGGTCTCGACCGCGGACGCGCAACTCGGGGGCTTCAGCGCACAGCGCCGCTTCCAGACCTGGCTGCTGACGACGTTTGCGCTGCTCGCCCTCATGCTCGCGGCGGTGGGAATCTTCGGGCTGGTTCACTACGCGATCGCGGAACGGACCCGCGAAATCGGGGTGCGGGTCGCCCTCGGCGCCACGCCGCGGGACGTGCTGCGATTGACGCTCTTCCAGGGGATGCGGAGCCCGATGCTTGGCATCGCCATCGGCCTTCTCGCGTCTGCCGCGCTGACCCGTGTCATCGGCCATCTGCTCTTCGGCGTCACCGCCGGAGATCCGGTGACGTTCGTCGCGGTTGCCGGTGTGCTCGCCGCGGTGGCGGTGATGGCCTGTTATCTCGCCGGCCGCCGGGCGGTGCGGGTGGATCCCATGGCGGCGCTTCGGGGGGCGTGACGCGGGGAGCGACCTGCCTCGGCGAGCGGTGCGGCTGACCCGCGCGGCGCTGCAGTTCCGCAAAAGCGCTCCACTGACGCGCTCGCGCGGGCCCCGCAGCCGCCCGCCGGTCGCGGTCGCTCCCCGGAGCTTACTAGGGGCTGTCTAAATGCACCCTCGATAGTCACCCGGGCGACGAGTGGGACTCGCCACAGGCGACGTCGGGCCGGGTGGTGGTCGCAAGTCGAACGGAATCGCGTTGGCCCGCAGGCGCCGAAGGCGAGTCTCACTCTAGCCCGGGGGAGAAACTGAGTCGGCCGATAGCACCGCTCGCCGAGACAGGTCGCTCCCCCAAGCTTGACATCCACTCCGGACGACGCAGATTCGCTAGCGCGTAACTCGCTTACCCCTTTCAAAACTGAGGACTTCATGTCGAAGCACGCTGCTGCGAAGTGTGCGGTGGGACTCTTGGCCGTGGCGGCACTCGGCGCCTGCGCGCCGAAGGAAGTGCCGATCGTCGAACACCAGGGCGCGTGTACCGAGGTCTTCCAGGCCCAGGTCTGCACCTGGGCCCGCATGCAGGGCGACAGCGTCATCGACATCGGTGCACTGGTGCCGCTCGCCATGGTCGAGAACGCCCCGAAAGAGGGGGCGATGGCGTGGCCCCCGGTACCCGCGGCGAATCTGACTCTTCCCGAAGCGGCGCAGCAGGCCACCGGCCTCAAGCACATGACCATCTTCTGGGAATCGATGGGTCACCCGCCCGGACCGTACCTCACCCCGCACTTCGACTTCCATTTCTACACCGTCTCCGGCGAAGAGCGCACCGCGATGGACTGCGCCGACCTGTCCAAGCCGGCCGAGCTGCCGACGGGATATTCCCTGCCCGATGTCGCCCTCCCGCCGCCGATGGCCGCGATGACCGGTGCCGCCACCCTGGTCGGATTGTGCGTGCCCCAGATGGGGATGCACTCCCTGCTGACCTCCGAGCTGGAGAGCACCAGTCCGTTCCGCGGCACCATGGTGGTCGGGTTCTACAAAGGGAAGCCGATCTTCGTCGAGCCGATGATCACCCAGGTAATGCTCCGGGAAAAGAATCCCTTCACCCTTCCGATTCCCTCGATTCCCGGAATGGTGGGGAATTATCCGCACAGCTTCCGTGCCGAATACGACGAAGCCCAGAAGGCCTACCGCTTCGTGTTCGCCGATTTCAGCGGGACGTAATGACCCATACTCTGGCCCTCCCGGAGCTCGTCCCCGAGTACGCCGACACCCAGCAGTTCCCCACCGTGCAGAAGGTGCAGCGGGGGATCGTCGCCGGTGTGGTCGGCAACATCCTCGAGTGGTACGACTTTGCCCTGTTCGGGTTCTTCGCGCCGCAGATCGGGGCGCACTTCTTCCCGGCGCACAGCGCCACCGCCTCGACGCTCGCGGCGTTTGGCACGTTCGCCGCGGGCTTCATCATGCGGCCGGTGGGCGGTGCGTTGTTCGGCTGGATCGGCGATCGCTTCGGGCGCAAGCAGGCCTTGCTCGGCTCGGTTCTCGCCATGGCGTTCCCGTCTTTCTTCATTGCGCTACTGCCCGACGTCGCAACGATCGGCGTCATCGCCACCGTCCTGCTGGTGCTCTTCCGGCTGATTCAGGGGGTCGCGGTCGGCGGCGAGTACATGGCCTCGGCGGTGTTTCTGGTCGAGGGAGCGGCGGCGGGCCGGCGGGGCTGGATGGGAAGCTGGGGCCCCTTCGGCGCCAGCGCGGGCATCCTGCTCGGCTCGCTCTCGGGCTGGCTCATCAATTTGTCGCTCACCCCGGAGCAGGTGCTGGCGTGGGGCTGGCGGGTTCCCTTTGCCGTCGGGTTGCTGGTGGCCCTCGGCGGGTTATGGGTGCGAGCCCATTACGTGGAGAAGAAGCCGATCCAGCAGGCCGCGAAGGCTCCGCTCAAGGAGGCGTTCAGCGCGCACTGGCGCACCATCGTCCTCCTGGTGTTCCTGACCGCGGGCATCAGCATCGGCTTCTATACGACGTTTGTGTATTCGGCGACCTGGCTGCAGCAGGTGGCCGGCGTCTCCGGCACCACCGCGCTCGGGATCAACACCATCGCCATGAGCATCCTGCTGGTCGTGTCACCCCTCTCCGGCTGGCTGAGTGATCGCTATGGCCGGCGGCCGCTCCTGGTCACGGGCTCGCTCGGCATGGCGTTGCTGGCCTATCCCCTGATGCTGCTGATGAAGACCGGGACACCCGCCGCGATTCTCGCGGGCCAGGGAGGACTGGCGATGCTGCTCGGGCTCTACGGGGGGACTCTTCCGGCGGCGATGGCCGAGCTCACGCCGTGGCGGGTCAGGTGCACGGTGCTCTCGGTGGGATACAACGTGGGGCTGGCACTGCTCGGCGGGACGACGCCGCTGGTGGCCGGGTGGCTGGTGGCGCGCACCGGATTCAGCCTGGCACCGGCAGTCTACCTTTCGGCCGGCGCGGCGTTGGCGCTGCTGGCGGCGCTCCGCTTCCCGCGGGTGGTGCCGCATCCGATGACCCGGGAGTTCTCCGCGGTGATGCCGAGGAGCTGATGCTGCCGCTCTACTTCGCGCTCACCTACCTGGTGGCGTGGGTCTTGTGGTTTGCGGCCACCGCAATCGTGGGGAGTGCCGAAGGGGCGAGCCAGTTCTTCTATCTCCCCGGCACATTTGCCCCCGGCCTCGTGGCCATCGCGCTCACCGCGTGGAACGAAGGGGCCAAGGGGGTGCACGCGCTGCTGGCGCCGCTTCTGAAATGGGAAGTCGCCGGGAAGTGGTATCTCTTCGCGCTGACGTACATGGCCGGCATCAAGCTGTCGGTCGCGCTGCTCCACCGGGCAACGCTCGGAGAATGGCCCGCGTTTGGGGAGACCAATGTCGTTCTGCTGCTGGCGGCGACGCTCGCTTCGACGCTGACCTTCGCCCAGGCCGGCGAAGAAGTGGGGTGGCGCGGGTACGCGCTTCCCCGGATGATGCCTCGCTTTGGTCTCGGCCTCTCGAGCGTCCTCCTCGGCGTGATCTGGGCCGCGTGGCATCTGCCGCTCTTCTTCATTCCCGGCACCAGCACCACCGGACAATCATTTCCGCTCTATCTGGGGCAGGTCACCGCGCTGTCGGTTGCGTTTGCCTGGGTCTGGTGGCGCACCGGGCGGAGTCTCTTCGTGCTGATGTTTTTTCATGCTGCGGTCAACAACCTGAAGGACATCGTGCCGTCGGCCGTTGCGGGCGTGTCGAATCCGTGGGCGCTGAGTAGTTCGGTGGTTGGCTGGCTGACGGTGGGATTGCTGTGGATTTGCGCGGCGTACTTCCTGGTGCGGATGCCGAAGAACGGCGGGAAGGCGCTAAGGCGCTAAGGCGCAACGACACCAACTGGAAGTGCCTTGCGCCATCGCGCCATTGCGCCATTCCGCCTTACTGCAGGAGCTTCTCGAACCGCGGATTCCCCTTGAGCGGCTTGAAGTTCGGATCGATCCGCATAAACCCCGGCGTGAGCACGTAGGGGACCTTCACCACCTCTTCCAGCCGGTCGAGCGCCTTGTCGTTCTCGCCCACCAGCATGTACACCCGGATCAGCTGGTGCAGGTTGTACGCGCCGTTGGTCTGATCGGCGGTGATCGGCGCGAAGCCATATCCCTTCTCCGCGGCCGCCATCGCCTCCGCCTTCCGGCCCAGCACGGCCAGGACCAGCCCTCTGAAAATGTTCCGTTGCGGATCGTTGGGGGCGCCCTTGATCTGTTTGTCGATCTCAGCCAGCGCGGTGTCGGCCAGGGCACGAGCCCGCACCTTCTCGCCCCGGAGATCCGCGACCTGCATGAGGGTGAGGGCCCATACGCCCTTGTCGTCGTCGAACGCGGAGGCAGGAAGCGCGAGTGCCGCGCGCTGATCCTCCTCCTCGAGCACCCAGTAGAGATCCTGATACAGCGCCAGGTAGGCAATCAGCTCCGACCGGCTCACTCCCGGCGGGGTGGTCTTGATCACCGCCCGCGTCGCCGCGAGGTCCCCCCGCATGAGGTAACAGAACATCAGGCTTTCGACGCTGCTGAGATCGCCCGGCGCTTCCGCCAGTAGCTCCTGTCCCAGCTTGATCGCCTCGGGATACCTCCGGGTGAGTGCGAGCACGTTGAGCATGGAGCGCTTGGCCACGAGCGATCGCGGGTCGAGCCGGAGCGCCGCCTCTGCATGATGCAGCGAACTGGTCCAATCGCCCCGGATCTGCTCGATCGTGCTGGCGAGACGCAGCACGGTGGCGTCATTGGGGGCCCGCTGAATGGCCGCGTTGCCGTCCGCCACTGCCCCCGCCAGATCATTGGTCACCAGGTATTTGTAGCGCGCCCGGGCGGTCAGCATCGACACGTCCGAGGGCGCGATCGCCTCCAGGCGTTCAATCACCCGCTTCGCCCGCGCCGCCACCTCGGGAGTCGGGGTGCCGTTGAAATAGAGCTGGGACAGATTGACCCCGAGAATGCTGTATGCCTGAACGAATTTCGGGTCGAGCGCCACTGCCTGTTCGTAGAGGCTGATGGCCTGGCGAAGGCTGTTCGGATCATTGCCCGGGATGGCCTGGGCCCTGAGGAAGAGATCGTAGGCGGCCAGGTTGCTGGTGGGCTTTTCCGCCAGCTCCCGCTGCTCCTTGGGGGCCAGAGCAACGTTGAGCGCTCCCGCCACCTGGGTGGCGATGTTCCCCTGCACCTGGAAGATGTCGGTCAGCTCGGCGTCGAAGCTCTGAGTCCAGGTACCGGCGCCGGTACGCACGTCGATCAGCTCCGGCGTCACCTGCACCCGCCCCTTGCCGGCGGCATCCTTGATCCACACCGCGGTCGACGTGAGCAGATACTGCACGCCGAGCTCTTTTCCGATTTCCTGGGGCGTCTTCTTCGATCCCTTGTAGGCGTCCGAGCTGGTGCGGGCGATGATCTGGAATCCCGCCAGGCTCATCAGCTTGCCGCGGACCTGGTCGGTCATTCCGTCCACGAAGTACGCATCCTCCGCCGCACCGCGATTCTCGAACGGCAGCACGGCGAGCCGCACCAGTCCTCCGCCGGCCGCACCATCGCCCGGCCCGCGAAACACCAGCGCCGTCGCCACCACCGCCCAGAGGCCCAGCGCGGCCAGCCCGCCCAGGGCGGCATTCTTCCAGGTGAAGCGGCTACCTAACCCGGAAAGCGTCTCTCCCGCGCCGCGGCGGGCTTCCATTTTCCCGGTGACGACGAGCACCAGCGCGCCGATCGCGAGCAGCAGCACCGCGAGGCCGAGGACCCAGGTCGGCAGCCCCCAGCGCTGCACCAGCCCGTAGACCATCGCGAGTGCGAGAGCCGAGACGCCGAGGAAGAGTCCCCAGACCTTGGCGGGGCTCGGCGGAACTTCCACAGCCATGCTCGGGGCCGGAGTGCGGGCCCCCGAGGAGAGCGGCCCCAGCCGGAGCTGGTCCGCCACGTTACCGAGGGCCTTCCCGAATTCTCCCGCGCTCTGCCAGCGGTCGGCGGGGTTCTTGGCCAGCGCGCGGGTCACCACCGCATCGACCGCGGGAGCGAGCCCCTCGCGGGTGCTGGTGAGCGGCCGGGGCGCCTCGGTCATGCTCCGGATCACGATCGCCTGCGGCGTGGGGCCGGTGAAGGGCGGCTCCCCCGCAAGCATTTCGTAGAGCACGCACCCCACCGCGAAGATGTCGCTCCGGGCATCCACGCCGGTGGCACCGCTGGCCTGCTCCGGACTCATGTACTGGGGCGTCCCCACCGCGAGCCCGGTCTTGGTGATCGCCGCCCCCGGTCCCTGCCCCGCGCCGACCGCGCGGGCGATTCCGAAGTCCGCCACCAGGGCGTGCCCGGCGGAGAGCATGATGTTGGCGGGCTTGATGTCGCGATGGATGATCTTCCGGGCGTGGGCGTAGGCCAGCGCCTCGGTGACCTCGCGGGCGATGCGGAGCGCCTCGTCGACCGGCAGCGCGTTCTCCCGGCGCATCCGCTCGTGCAGCGATTCCCCCTCGACGTAGGGCATCACGTAGAAGAGCACCCCGTTCGCGTCGCCCGAGTCGTGCATCGGGAGGATGTGGGGGTGGCTCAGCTGCGCGGCGATCTCGACTTCCCGGAGGAATCGCTCGGCGCCCAGCGTCGCGGCGAGCTCGGGACGCATCACCTTGACCGCCACCTGGCGGCGGTGCTTGAGGTCGGTGGCCAGGTAGACGGTCGCCATCCCGCCCTCACCCAGGATCCGCTCGATCGCGTAGGTCGCGCTCAGCGCCTTCCGCACCCGGGCGATTTCCCCGATTTCGGTCGTGCCGGTCCGGGGGGGAACTCCGGGCTCGGTGGGGGTCGCGGACCCGCAGTGCAGACAGAACAGCGCTTCTTCGGGGAGCGGGGTGCGACAGGCCGGGCAGGCACGGGCAGGCGCGGTCATGGCTACCGGTGTTTGAAGGGACTCTACTGAATCCCGAAAGATAGCGCCGACCGTGGCGACACGGAGGGCCCGGTCGGCTTCTCCCCCGGGCTAGAGTGAGACTCGCCCGCGGCGCCTACGGGCCAACGGGATTCCGCTCGTCCTGCTACGCCCTCGCGGCCCGACGTCGCCTACGGCGAGTCCCACTCGTCGCCCGGGTGACTATCCCGAGTGTCTCCGGCCGCTCTGGGGAGCGACCGCGGCCGGCGAGTCAGGTCGCTCCCCAACCGCTATCCGGGGGCCGCGCCGGCGGATACCTTAGTCCGCCAATGCCCGCCCAGCCACCCTCCTCGCTCTGTCCCGAGACGAAATCGGGGTCGCTGCTGCATTGGCTGGCGGGGTACGGCAGGCCCGGCAAGAAGCCACGGCCGCTATGGGTGATTTACCTGGTGGCGGCCGGCCTGGCCTATCTCCCTCCGCTGATTGCGGCCGCCCTGGGGCACCGGCTCACCTTTGTGCCCCAAACTCCACTCGTCAAATACTACAGTGACGCCCCGCTCCACGACTTCGTGCCCTTCCTCGAGGACTGGGGTCTCGCGTACGGCCTGCTGATTTCCTTTCCGGCGCTCCTCCTGATGTACCTCACCGACGAGCGGGTCCTCTCGACCTCGCTGCGCCAGGTGCAACGCGATGAGGTGATCGTGGCGTCCGGTCCAGACGCCGTGGCGCTCCCCTCCACCTGGGAGCCGAAATTCCGCCGCGCCAACATCTGGAGCCAGGGGGTCGGTATCGTGGGCGGGATCGCGCTCGGGCTGCTGACGCTCCTGGTCTTCATCCGGCCGGCGGGAGAGTCGTGGATGGTGCACCGCGACCACCTCGGACTCCTCGCATATGCCTATGCGTTCGCCATCAGTCTGTTGTACGCGATGGTGATCATCTACGTCTGGCGTTGCGTCACCATGTCGAAATTCCTTCGCGCCCTGGTCAAAGCGGCGCCGCTTCACCTGCTTCCCTTTCACCCCGACAAATGCGGCGGGCTCCGGCCGGTGGGCCAGATCGGCCTCCGCAATCAGTACACCCTGACCGTGCTGGGCATCAACATCGTCCTCCTGATCCTGGTCTGGACGGCCAGTCAGAATGATTCCGCGCCGCTCACCTTCCTCATGATGCTCGTGGCGATGGCGTTCCTCATTCTCGGGCCGGTCGTGTTCATGGCTCCGCTGCTTCCCTTCCGGCGCGGCATGCTGGACGCCAAGTCGGAATGGACCAGCGAGATCGCCCACCTCTTGCGGAAGGAATTCGCAAAGTTGCGGAAGAAGATTCGCAAAGAGGAGATCACCAAGTCCGATGAGGAGACGATCGACCGGCTCAGGAAAGTCGGTGAAGTGATCGACGATCTCCCGGTGTGGCCATTCGATGCGCGCACCCTCCGCAGATTCGCCACCGCCTACCTGATCCCGATCGGCATTCCCCTCGGCCAGGTGCTCCTGGACGTCATCAAGAAGCCCTGATGGTGATTCTTCGCTGCCTCGTCGCTGCTTGTTTCGCCGCACCGTTGGCCGGGCAGTCCTCCGTGGCCCATCCGTCCATCGTCCGCTCCGAATTCATCTACACCGCCGCGTCGTTCCCCAGCGCGCACGCCTCGACCATCGCGGAAACGAGCCAGGGTCTGGTGGCCGCCTGGTTCGGCGGGAGTCACGAGGGAGGCGATGACGTCGCGATATGGCTCTCCCGCCTCGTGGGTGGCCGATGGACGGCGCCGGTCACGGTGGCCACCGGGGAACAAGCCGATGGGAAGCGCTTTCCCTGCTGGAATCCGGTGCTGGCTCCCTGGCCCGACGGCACGCTCCGGCTCTTTTACAAGGTGGGACCGAGCCCCGCGACCTGGTGGGGCATGTGGAGCGCCTCGCGTGACGGTGGGGCGACCTGGAGCCGGGCGGCGCGTTTGCCCGACGGAATTCTCGGTCCGATCAAGAACAAGCCGGTGCAGCTTCCCGGCGGCGTCATCGTGAGCGGGAGCAGCTCCGAATCGGTGGGTGACGACTCCCGCTGGCGAATTCATTTCGAGCTCACCGCCGACTCGGGCCGCACGTGGACCAGGGTGGTGCCTCGCTCGCTTCCCGACCGGCCGGAGATCGAGGCGATCCAGCCGGCGATCCTCCTCCATGGAGGCAGCGCGCTTCACGCACTGGGCCGCACCCGCGCGGGTTATGTCTTCGAGACCTGGTCGGCCGACGGGGGGAGGAGCTGGGGGGCGCTCTCGCTCACCAGGATCCCCAATCCGAACGCCGGGATCGACGCGGTGGCGCTCCGCGACGGCCGCTTTCTCCTGGTGTACAACCACACCCGGCAGGGGCGCTCGCCGCTCAACGTGGCGATCTCTCCCGACGGGAGGGCGTGGAGTGCGCTGTTCGAGCTGGAGAGCGATCCGGGGGAGTATTCTTATCCGGCGGTCATACAGGCGCGGGACGGGATGGTGCACGTTACTTATACCTGGAATCGCAACCGGATCATGCACGTCGTGCTCGATCCGGCGTTGTTGTCACCCTGACGAGACCACGCTCAACCCCAGGGCTCCCATGAACTCCACTGTTGTGATCCTGCTCCTCCGTCTCTTCCACATCGGGACCGGCGTCTTCTGGGTAGGCGGGATCCTCATCTTCGCCCGCTTCCTCTTCCCCACCGCGGTGGCCCTGGGACCGGCCGCCGGGCCGGTCATGGATCACATGAGCCGGGTCCTCAAGCTCCCCAACGCCTTGATGGGCGCGGCGGTCGTCAACATTCTTTCGGGTCTGCTGCTGTACTGGCGGGACTCAGGGGGATTTCAGGGTGCCTGGATGAGCAGCGGCGCCGGGATGACCTTCGGAACCGGGGGCGTGCTCGCGATCGTCGCCCTTACGATCGGGGCCACCGTCAATGTGCCCACCTCAAAACAGTTCGGCGCGGTCGCCGCTGCTGTCCAGGCCAAGGGCGGTCCGCCGTCTCCCGAACAGGCGGCCGAAATGCAGCGGCTGCAGCGACGGCTGGGCTCGGCGCTCCGGGCCGTTGCGGCGCTGCTCGTCCTGGCCACCGCGGCGATGGCGCTGGCGCGTTACATCGACTGAAAGGAGCACATCATGCGAGTGAGAGCCGTGCTGTTCGCTTGCGCTGCGGTCGCGAGTGCCGGGTGCGTCGTCGCCGCGGCGGGCGCCGGAGCCGCCGGGGCGATCTACATCATCGACCGGGGCGCCGAAACCACCATCCTCGCCCCGCCACCCGTCGTGGATGCATCCGCCAAGCGGGTCTTCGCCTCGATGGGAATCACGGAGACCAAAACCAGTGCCGCACAGGTTTCCGGCGGAGTCAAACTGGTCGTCGAAGGCACCATGACCGACCGCGAGATCTCGGTCAACATCGAAACCGCCGGCACCGGTTCCAAGGTCGTCGTCATCGCCCAGAAATCGCGCGTGACCTGGGACAAGGACCTGGCCAAACAGATTCTCGAGAAGATCGTCGAGGGAGCCAAGTAGTCGCTAGATTTCGGGGATGAATCGGTCCGACCGCCGCATCATCCACGACACCGCGGGCCTGAATACCGGTGAGTGGGCCGTCATCGCATCGGACCACTTCATCACGCCGGTCTCCCGGTTCTTTACCCGGAGCCACGCCGCCGTCCCGAGGATCGACCCGAAGACCTGGCGGCTCGAGGTCGGCGGTCTTGTCGACACGCCCGCGAGCTTCTCGCTCGAGGAGCTCGCTCGCTCCTTCCCGGCTCGCACTGTCGCCGCCACCCTGGTCTGCGCCGGACTCCGCCGTGAGGAATACCTCTCCGTCGGGCCCCTCCCCGGCGAGCTCCCCTGGGGGCCCGAGCCGGTCAGCACCGGCACCTGGAGCGGAGTCGCGCTGTCCGATGTGCTTCGCGCCGTCGGCGTCTCCTCGCGAGCGCGTCACGTGGAGTTCACCGGCCTCGACAACGTCGAGCGCCACGGTCACCACTTCGGCTTCGGGGGCTCGATCGATCTCGACAAGGCCACGTCGGATGACGTGCTGCTCGCGACCCGCCTCAACGGATTGGTGCTTCCTCCGTCGCACGGCTTCCCGCTCCGGGTCATCGTCCCCGGCTGGGTCGGCGCCCGCAGCGTGAAATGGCTCGGCAGGATCACTCTCCTGGAATCGCCCTCGGACAATTACTTCCAGAGCAAGGCGTACCGGGTGCAGCGCAAAGCGAACCCGGCGCATCCGCGCGACGTATCCGATGGCGACGCGATGAGCGCGGTTCCCCTGAATGCGGCGATCATCGATCCCGCACCCGACGCCACGGTGCCCGCGGGGCGGGTCACACTCCGCGGATGGGCCATGGGCGCGGGAGGAGCTCCGCTCACCGCGGTCGAAGTCTCTCCCGACGCGGGATGGAGCTGGGTACCGGCGGCGATCACCCACGCCGGGGAGCCGTGGACCTGGAGTTTCTGGGAGGCGGAGCTCACCCTCGAGCCGGGCCGCCATACCCTGGCCGCCCGGGCCAGCGACGCCTCCGGCACCACCCAACCGCAGTCGGTCCACGAGACGTGGAATGTGAAAGGATACGGCAACAATGCCTGGTACCGGGTCTCCATCAATGCGAGCTGATATGCGCCGTCTCTCCGCTCTCTTCCTCCTGGCCTCCGCCACTCCCGCGGCGGCACAGACCTTCACGGTCGCGAAGTACAACATCGGCGGCGAAGGGGGCACCGATTACATCGTCGCCGAGCCCGGCACCGGCCGGGTCTTCGTCTCCCGCAGCTCCCACGTGATGGTAGTGGACGGCGCCAGCGGCAAGATCCTGGGCGACATTCCTAACACGCCGAGGATGCATGGCGTCGGCCTCGCGGCCCGATGGAAACACGGCTTCACCACCAACGCCGGCGATTCGACGGTGACGATGTTCGATCTCGCCTCGCTGGCCGCGTTGAAGAAGATCAAGGTCGCGAGCGGCGGGCTCGACGGGATCATGTACGACGAGAGCGCCGACCGGATCATCCTCACCAACCACAGCCGCCCGATCGGCACCGCGACCGCGATCGACGCGAACACCGGGGAGATCACCGGCACCGCGGAGCTCGAGGACAATGCGCCGGAAGGCGCGGCGAGCGACGGGAAGGGGCGGATCTTCGTCAACAACGAGAGCAAGAACACGATCCAGGTGCTCGAGGTCAAAACGATGAAGGTGCTGGCCTCGTGGCCGCTGGCCCCCTGCGACGCGCCGACCGGCATCGCCTACGACAAGGCCAGCAACCGGATCTTTTCCGGGTGCCAGAAGACCTCGGTCGTGCTGGACGCCGCCACCGGCAAGGTGGTGGCGACGATCGCCAATGGCGATGGTGTCGATGCGCTTGGATGGGATCCGGTCGAGAAGCTCATGTACATCCCCGCGGGGCGCGACGGCAACGTGACGGTGGTGCACCAGGACAGCCCAGACAAATACACCGTCGTGGCCACGGTGACGACGATGCCGGGCGCCAAGACGATCGGGGTCGATCCGGTGCGTCATGTAGCGTA
>Ga0070704_100001356_pt1 | contig 12986 bp, 11 predicted proteins | sample KBSK5252metaG_FD_65467 | JGI IMG/M metagenome (GOLD analysis project Ga0070704, IMG submission 65467) | Corn, switchgrass and miscanthus rhizosphere microbial communities from Kellogg Biological Station, Michigan, USA - KBS K5-25-2 metaG | ecosystem: Host-associated > Plants > Roots >...
GTCCGATCGGACGACATCGACGCCGGGCGCGATCCTCTCATCGGAGCAGCCCGCGACCTGGCCTCGCGCTACGAGGGGATCGACTTCGGCCTGCTCGACGTATCGATCCCGGAAGTGCCTCCGGGCTCCTCGACCCTGCCGCCCGGGGGGGACCCGGTGCGGTTCGGCCGCTCCGATATCATCACCTTCACGCCGCACGGGACCTCCAGCAGCGGGACTCTGTACGTGAGCGACGGCCACTCGACCGTGACCGCGGTCGTGGTCTACGGGGGCACGGGACGGCTGCGCCTCTGGCGATTCGACCGGGACCGCTGGCTATGGGTCCGCTAGGGTACGCGACTCGGCCCAATACTCGGACAGGCTCCCAGGTCAGCGGGCCCCGGAGAGGGACGGCAGGAACGTGGTGAGATCGGTGAACCCGTGCAGCAGGCGATCCGGCCGTGCCTCCAGGAGATCGTCGCGCGTGGCCGAACCGGTGGGGACGGCATACACCGCCACGCCGGCCCGGCGGCCGGCCTCCACGTCCAGCGGCATGTCCCCGACGTAGACCACCTCCTCCGGGGAGAGGCCGATCCTCATGATGATGATCTCCAGCATCTCGGGGTCGGGCTTCGGCCGCTGCACGTCGTTCGGGCCGAGCACCTCGACGAACAGGTGGTCGAACTCGAGCGCCTTCAGGATGTCGCGGGCGAAGTACGACGGCTTGTTGCTGGCGATCGCCATCTGGTAACCCCGCCGATCCAGGGTGTCCAGCGTCTCCTTCACTTGCGGCAGGATGGTCGTCTTGCGCTCGCAGATCTGCGCGTACGACTCGCGGAACAGCCTCACCCCCTCGTCCACATGCTCGGCGCCCACGGCCCGGGCGATCAGCTGCTCGAGGCCATGTCCAACCATCGGGCGCACATCTTCGGGCGGGTACGGGGACAGGGAGAAAGAGGATCGGACGTGATTGAGGCTCTCCGCGATCGCCTCGTAGGAATCGATCAGGGTTCCGTCGAAATCGAAAATGACGCCGCGAATCAACTGAGGGCTTCCCCTGTTGGGGCCCATCCTAGCACCCCGACGAGCGCCGGATCAAGCCGTGACGGGCCCCGCCAACCCGCGACATGCCAAGGACTTCGGGACGGGCGGCCGTTGATGGCCGCTCTCCGCGCGTGCTAAGATGCCGGTCGAAAAGGGGATTGCGCCCTGGACACCAGCCTTGTTCTGCTGAGGGCCGCCCTCGCCCTCTACACCCTGGGATTCATCAGCTCGTTCGTTCCTCTCCTGGCTCGCCTGAAGACCGGGCGCCTCACTCCCTTCCTGGCGCTGGCGGGCTGGCTGGCCCACACCGGGGCGCTCTGGGCCCTGGGGGTCGCCCTGCAGCGCTGCCCGCTGGGGACGCTGCCGGAAATCCTCTCCGCCCTCTCCTGGAGCGCCGTCCTGATCTACCTGGTGGTCTTCTGGCGCTACCGTCTCGAGGTCCTGCACGTCGTCATCCTTCCGCTGGTGCTGGTCGTGCAGTTCGTCTCGGGGCTGCTGCCGGAGGACCTGATCCCGGTGGCGGCGCCGCTGCGCCCGTCACTTCTGCGCTTCCACCTGACGGTGATCATTTTTGCGGTGGCCGCCCTGTTCATCACCTTCGCCGCGAGTCTGGCCTACATCCTTCTCGATCGGGCTCTCAAGGCCAGGCGTCCCGTGCGCCTGTACCCGAAGCTGCCGTCCCTGGAACAGTGCGACGCGGTCGGACGGATGTCCCTGCTGTGGGCCTTCCCGCTGCTGACGCTCGGGATTCTCACCGGCGCCGTCGCCAGCGCCAGCATCACTCACACCTTCTGGACCTGGCAGGTCAAGGAGACGCTGGCGGTGATCGCCTGGGTGATTCTGGCGGTGGTCATCGTGCTGCGGCTCGGGTGGGGCTGGCGGGGGCGGAATCCCGCCCTTCTGACCATCGTGGCATTCTGCGCCGTCCTGCTGCGCATGCTGGGAGTGTACTGAGCCATGCCGATCGTCTTTGGCATGAACCACCGGAGCGCCCCTCTCGCCGTGCGCGAGAGGGTGGCGTTTCCCGAGCAGGAGATCGAAGCGGCCGTCGCCCGGCTCCGAGGGGTGACGGGAGTCGAGGAGGCCCTGCTCCTGTCCACCTGCAACCGGACGGAGCTGATCGTGAGCGCGCGCGACGTGGATGCGGGGGGCATCCTGGCGGGATTTCTCCAGGGGGAGCGCCCGGTCACCATGGACGAGGTGGAGCGTCACTGCTACATGCACCGGGACCACGAAGCGGTCCGGCACGTGTTCCGCCTGACCTCGTCGCTCGACTCGATGGTGATCGGCGAGGCCCAGATCCTGGGGCAGGTGAAGGAGGCCTATGCCGCGGCCGGCCGGGCGGGGTCGCTGGGCCCGGTCCTCGACGGGCTGTTTCGCCGGGCCTTCAGCGCCGCCAAGAAGGTCCGGACCGAGACCGGCATCGCCAGGAACCCGGTGTCCATCGCCTGCGCCGCGGTCTCCCTGGCGCGCGACATCTTCGGGGATCTTCACGACAACACGGTCCTCGTCGTGGGGGCCGGCAAGATGGCGCGGCTGGCGGCGCAGCAGCTGAAGTCGGACGGCGTGCGCTCGGTGGTGGTGGCGAACCGATCCTTCCAGAATGCGGACGACCTGGCGCGGGAGCTCGACGGCCGGGCCGTCCCCTTCGACCGGCTGTTCGAAGAGATGGAGCGCGCCGACATCGTCATCACGTCGACCGCCTCGCCGCACCGGGTGATCGGCCGGGAGGACGCCCTGCGCGTGAGCCGGGCCCGCCGCGGCCGGCCGATCTTCTTCATCGACATCGCCGTGCCGCGCGACGTCGACCCCGCGGCCAACGAGATCGACAACGTGTATCTCTACGATCTCGACGACCTGCACCGCGTCGTGAAGGCCAACCTGGACGGGCGTCTCCACGAAGTGCACTCGGCCGAGGCGATCGTCGAGCGCGAGGTGGCCGCATTTCTCGCCTGGCGGAAGTCGCTCGAGGTGACCCCGACCATCGTCGAGCTGCGGCAGCGCCTGCACGAGATCGCTCTCGGTGAGCTGGAGCGCTTCCACTCGCGCCTCGGGGATCTCACCCCGGATCAGGCGGAGGCGGTGCGGCTGCTCGCGGTCTCCCTGGTCAACAAGCTCCTGCACCAGCCGACGGTGGCGCTGAAGCGCGCCGCGGCGCTCAACACAGGAGGTCTGCGGGTCGAGCTGATCCGCGAGATGTTCGGCATGGACGAGGCGGCGGCGGTCGTGCCGGTGGATCGGGGCGACCCGCTCGAGGTTCCCGTCATCGGCCGCCCGGAGAGCCCGCCGGTCCGCCGCCGGGACGAGCGGTGAGGCCCGCTTGAGGTCCTTCGTCATCGGCAGCCGCGGCAGCCGCCTGGCGATCTGGCAGGCCGAATGGCTGCGGACCCGGATCGTGGCGGCCGGTCGCGCCGCGCGCATCGCCATCATCCACACCTCGGGGGATCTTCGGCCGGACCAGCCGCTCCCCGCCATGGGCGGCAAGGGGGTGTTCGTCAAGGAGATCGAGGAGGCGCTCCTGGCCGGCACGGTCGACCTCGCGGCGCACAGCCTGAAGGATCTTCCGACGGCCCAGCCGGACGGGCTGCGTATCGCGTGCGTGCCGCCGCGCGAGGACCCGCGCGACGTCCTCCTCGCTCCCGGCGCCCCCGGCATCGCCGGCCTGCGGCGGGGGGCGGTGATCGGCACCGGCAGTCCGCGGCGCGCCTGCCAGATCCGCGCGCTGCGCCCCGATCTCGAGACGCGCGACCTGCGCGGCAACGTGGACACGCGCCTCGCCAGGTTGACGCGCGGCGACTACGACGCCATTCTCCTGGCCCGGGCGGGGCTGAGCCGCCTCGGAATCGAGGCGGAGGGATCGGTGCTCGGGTTCGACGAGATGCTCCCCGCGCCGGGACAGGGGGCGATGGCGATCGAGATCCGCGACGGCGATCGCGAGATCGAGGATCTCCTGGTGCCGCATCACCATGCGCCGACGGCCGCCGCGATCACGGCGGAGCGCGCGTTCCTGCGCGGGCTCGGCGGAGGCTGCCAGGCGCCGATCGCGGCGGTGGGCGAAGTGGACGGCGCGCGTCTCCTGCTGCGCGGCCTCGTCGCGGGCCCCGACGGACACCCGCTCCTGAACGATCGACGCGAGGGGGAGGTCGCCGCGGCCGAGTCCCTCGGCCTGGCGCTGGCGGACGCTCTGCTGTCGCGGGGGGCGGCGGCCTGTCTCGCAGGGCCGCCCGCGCCGCCGCCCGAGGCGCCGTGAGGCGCGGAAGGAGGCGGACCGGCACGGTGTACCTCGTGGGGGCCGGCCCGGGCGATCCGGGGCTGATCACCTCCCGGGGGCGCGATCTCCTGTCCCGCGCCGACGTGGTCATCCGGGACGCCCTGGCCTCCCCGGAGCTCCTGGACCTGGCGCCGCCGCGCGCCGAGCGTATCCATGCCGGCAAGCGGGGGGGGCGCGCCGGGGCCGACCGGGGGTCGGTCCATCGCCTGATGATCGACCGGGCCCGGCAGGGGCTCTGCGTCGTGCGGCTGAAAGGGGGCGATCCCACCCTGTTCGGACGCGTCGGCGAGGAGGCCTCCGCCCTGAGGCGGGCGCGCGTCCCGTTCGAGATCGTTCCGGGAGTGACCGCCGCGCTGGGGGCCGCCGCGTTCGCGGGGATCCCGCTCACCGACAGGCGCCACGCCTCGACCGTGACCTTCGCCACGGGGCACCTCGATCCCGGAAAGCGGGGAGAGGGAACCGACTGGGAGGCGCTGGCGCGCTCCGATACCCTGGTCCTCTACATGGGGGTCCGGAGACTGGCCGGGATCGTGCGGCGGCTCGCGGACGCCGGAATGGCGGGGACGACTCCTGTTGCCCTGGTCCGCTGGGCCACCCTTCCGGAGCAGACGGTCCTGGTGGGCACGCTCCGTGATATCGCGCCGCGCGCCCGCGCCGCCCGCTTCGACCCGCCCGCGCTGCTCATCGCCGGAAGCGTCGTGCGCCTGCGCCACGTCCTCGACTGGCACGCCCGGCTGCCCCTGCGCGGCCGGACCATCGTGATCACCCGGCCCCGACACCAGGCCGCTTCGTTCGCCGAAGCCCTGCGCGCACAGGGGGCGAGGGTCCTCCTCGCCTCAGTCATCGAGCTTCTGCCGCCGCGCACCTTCGCTCCACTCGATCGGGCGATCGCCCGACTCGGCGCCTACGACGCGCTCATCTTCACGAGCGCCAACGGAGTGGCCCGCTTCTTTTCCCGGCTCGAGGCCAGGCGCGCCGACGTCCGCGAGCTGAAGGGGGTCGAAGTCGTCGCCATCGGCCCCGCGACGGCCGCGGCGGTGGAGGCGCGCGGCCTGCGCGTGGCGATGGTCCCGGAGGAGTACCGCGCCGAAGGGATCATCGAGGCCCTGTCGCGGCGCGACCTGCGCGGCGCCCACATCCTGATCCCCCGCGCCACGGTGGCCCGCGACGTCCTGGTCAAGGCGCTGCGCTCACGGGGGGCCGAGGTGGAGGTCGTGCCGGTCTACCGCACAGTCCGATCCCGTGAAGGGGCCGCGGAGGTCCGGGCGGCGCTGCGCTCGGGGCGCCTCGACCTCGTCACCTTCACCTCCTCCTCGACGGTGACCTCGTTCGCGGCGCTGTTCCGGGGCCGGCGCGACGCGCGGCTGCTCCGGCGCGTGCCGGTCGCCGCCATAGGGCCGATCACGGCCGCCACGGCCCGCCAGGAGCGATTCCGGGTCGTCGTGATGCCGAAGTCCTACACGGTCGAGGGACTGACGGAGGCGATCGTGCGGCGCTTCAGAAATTCCCCTTCTGGAACTCCTCGAGGGACGTGATTCCCTGGCCGACGAAGGCGAGGCAGTCGGCGCGGAGGGGGCTCATGCCGGCGCGCCGCCCCTCGCGCTCGATCTCCCCCGGAGATCCCCCCGACGCGACCAGGGCCGCGATCTCGGGCGTCCCCTCCAGGACCTCCCACAGGGCCACCCGGCCGGCGTATCCCGGGCTCAGCGGGCCGCACTTGTCGCAGCCGGTCGCCTGGTACACCTTCAGGTCGAGGGCCTCGTCCGAGGTCAGCCCCATCATCTTGAGGACCCGGTCGGTGACCTCCGCCGGCTTCCGGCAGGCTTCGCACAGCCGCCGCACCAGCCTCTGGTTGACGATCAGCTTCAGAACCGCGGAGAGCGCGGCGGCGTCGACCTGGTGCCAGAGGACGGCCGCGGGGACCTGCGAAGCGCGGCGTGCCTGGATCGAGGCGACGACCAGGCAGGACGCGGCGGTCTCGACCGCGAGCGCCGCCATCTCGGCGCTCTGAATCTCCGGCAGGAAGACGATCTCGCTGCCGGGGAGGGCGGCGAGCGCCTTCCTGCACCTCGCGGCGTCGGGCGGGACCGGAATCTCCTCCTGGCGGATCCCTTCGAGGCTCACGAACTGGGGGGCGTCGATCGACAGGGTCCGCCGCTGACCCTCCGCCAGGTGCGCCATGAGCGAGTAGCGCGTGGTCTGCAATCCGTTGTGCGGAGGGGAGCTCAGGACGACCAGACCGCGCGGGAGCGACAACGCCTGCCGCAGCCGCTCCAGATCGTGCGGGCTCAGCCCGACATTCGAAAGCGGCCTGATGAAATCGGCGCGTTCGATGATCTTGATCAGGTAGCTTTCGGCGCTGGCCGAGGGGACGCGTCGAACGACCACGTCGACCCGGCGATCTCCCGTCTTGACCGCCAGACGCCCGGCGGCCTGCCCGTGGCTGCCCGGCAAGGACGCGAGGGTGTTCAGGGCCCGGGACAGCCCGGCGGCCGAGGCGTGGGTCGGGAGCTTGGCGCGGTACAGGTTGCCGTCGATGCGGAAGAACAGCGACAGCACCGCGTTGCGGATCTCCAGCTGGACGAGGGACGTCCGTTTCGCGATGGCCTCCGACAGGATCGTCTGCAGAATGGAGGAGCCTTCCTCCGGAACGAAGGGGGCGGCGACGACCGGAGAGGCGGCGGGTGAGGGAGCGGGTGTGGCCGGCGGAGCGGAGGCTTCGCCCGGCTCCTCCTCCTCGACCGGCCCCACAATCCGGGCGGCCGCCGTCGGCGGAGCAATCGGCGGCGCAGCCGGAGCCAGCGAGAGCGGATCCGCGAAAGCCTCTTCGAGATCCTGCTCGTTGAGTTGCGGCGCAGCGGCCTGGCCTCCGGCCTTGCGTCGCGCCGGGGTCCGAGGCGCATGGGCTTTGGGGGCCGCCGGCGGCTCCACGACGACCTTCGTCGGCGCGGGTGCCGCGGTGGACGGCGGCGGCTTGGTCGCCTCGCTCGTCCCGTCGCCCGCCTGCAAGGCGGCGAATTCCTTGGGAAAGAGATCCTGCAGCCTCAGCAGGATGTCGCCCTCGGAGGCGTTCATCGGGATCACGCGGCAGTTCGTCAGGCTCTGCACCTGGTCGATCGTCTCGACGTCGGTCGGCCCGGCCATGGCAAGCGTCAGGACCTCCATGCCGCCGATCTCCTCCTTAGTGATCGGGAGGATCTTCTTCCGGTAGCACAGCGCCACCGTGACGGTGGTCACGAGCGAGGCGTCGACCAGCCCCTTCGAGAGGTCGAGCGTGTTCCCCCCGGCGGGCGTCTGCTTCTTGACCACCAGATCCAGGTTCGGGCGGGACACGAATCCCAGCTCCACGAGGGCGTCTTCGAGCGTGGTCTTGCGGTTCTGCTGCCAGCGCAGGGCCGAGACCAGCTGATCCGTGCTCAGGAGGTTGGAGCGGATGAGCGCCTCGCCCGCGGATCCTGACGCCCCCTTGAGGATGTCGCGCTCTTCCTTCAGCTCGTCGGGAGCGCCGCTCCAGAAGTTCTCGAGATACTCCGCGTCCGACTGGCAGAAGCAGCGGAAGCAGAACGGGCAGAGCTTCGAGGCGCTGTGGGCGCTGCAACTGCACCAGATGGCCGAAACGGCGTCGAACTCGCCGAGACAGGACCAGCACTGCGTCGGGTACTCTCGCGGCACACGCGCTCCAGTCGGAAGTCCGTCCCGCCGGCGAGACCGGCGGGGAAGGCGGACCCCGGCCTGGCGAATATAGGACCCGGATGGCGTATTTGCAACAAACGCAAGGACTTGTCAACAAACGGTTTCTTGACGGACCCACATCGGTGTGCTAGGGTTACGCTTCCCTTGAAGGAGCCAGCATGCCCCCCGCGGCCGGCCCGTTGAAGACGACTCCGCTTGTCCGCCTGTTCCGCGATATGGGCGCCCGGCTCGTCGACTTCGCCGGCTGGGAGCTGCCGGTGCAGTTCTCCTCGGTCATCGAAGAGCACCTGGCGGTGCGGACCCACGCCGGACTGTTCGACGTCTCGCACATGGGGGAGATCGAGATCCGCGGCCGCGCCGCCCTCGACCTGGTCCAGATGGTGACCTGCAACGACGCCGCCCGGCTGGGGCCGGGCCAGGCCCAGTACACCGTCCTGACCACTGAGAAGGGGACCTTCGTCGACGATATCCTCGTCTATCGCCGCGGCGAGCGGGAGTTCCTGCTCGTGGTGAACGCCTCCAACACCGACAAGGACTTCGCCTGGATCGCGTCGCAGGCCCGGGGCGACGTCGAGGTGGTCGACGCGTCGGCGCGCTGGGCGCAGCTGGCCCTGCAGGGACCCGGGGCCGAGGCGATCCTGCAGGGGCTCCTGGCCGCGCCCCTGGCGGGGCTGCGCCCGTTCCGCTTCATCGAGACCGAGGTGAACGGAACGCCTTCCATCGTGTCGCGCACCGGCTACACGGGGGAGGACGGGTTCGAGATCTACCTGCCTCCACAGGCCGCGGCCGACCTGTATCAGGCGCTCCTGCGCGCCGGCGTGCCGCACGGCCTCAAGCCGTGCGGACTGGGCGCGCGCGATACGCTTCGTCTCGAAGCGCGCATGCTGCTCTACGGCAACGACGTCGACGAATCGACCACGGTCCTCGAGGCGGGGCTGCACGGAATCGTCCGGCTGGAGAAGGGGCCGTTCATCGGCCGCGAGTCCCTGCAGCGGGAGAAGGCTGCCGGGCCCGGGCGCCTGCTCATGGGGTTCGAGATGGTCGACCCGGGAGTGCCGCGCCACGGGTACCCGGTCCGGGTCGGCAGCGAGGCGTCGGGGCAGGTGACATCCGGGACCGTCGGGCCCTCCGTGAAGAAGAGCATCGGCCTGGCGTATTTCCCCTCCCCGGCGGCGCGGCCGGGGACACGGTTCGCAGTGAACATCCGGGGGCGCGACGCCCAGGCGATGATCGTACCCACACCGTTCTACACTCGACCGCACTGAGGAGGGACCCGTTGAGCAAAGGTGACGGCATCTACCCGGACGACCTGAAGTACACGAAGGAGCACGAGTGGCTCGCCGTCCAGGGGGGCATCGGCACGGTCGGGATCACGCACTATGCCCAGTCGGAGCTGGGGGACATCGTCTACGTGGAGGTGCCCGCCGCCGGGTCCCCCGTCGTCGGGGGTGAGGAGTTCGGCACGGTGGAATCGGTGAAGGCCGTCTCGGAGATCTTCGCTCCGGTCTCCGGAGAGGTCCTGGAGGTCAATCCGCAGCTCGCGGCGCATCCCGAGACGATCAACAAGGACCCGTACGGGGACGGCTGGCTCCTGAAGATCCGGCTGGCCGACCCGAAGGAGCTCGATGCCCTGATGTCGGCGGCCGAGTACCGCAAGTACATCGAGGAAGAAGCCAACTGAGATGGGGGACGGCCACCGCTACATCCCCGCGTCGGACTCCGAACGGGAGGCGATGCTGCGCGAGATCGGCGTGGCGCGCATCGACGATCTGTTCGCCTCGCTGCCGGACGCCCTGCGCCTGAAGGCCCCGCTCGCCCTGGAACCGGCCCTGGCCGAACAGGACCTCTGGGCGCAGCTCGAGGCGCGCGCGCGGGAAAGCCGGATCCCTTCACCCGGCTCGCAATTCCTGGGGGGCGGAGCCTACCGGCATCACGCTCCCGCGCTCGTCGATCACCTGATCGGGCGGACGGAGTTCTACTCGTCCTACACGCCCTACCAGCCGGAGATCAGCCAGGGGACCCTGCAGGCGATCTTCGAGTACCAGACGCTCATCTGTCAGCTCACCGAGCTCGATATCAGCAACGCCTCGATGTACGACGGCGCCTCGGCGCTGGCCGAGGCGATCCTGATGGCCGAGCGGACCGTGCGCGCCGGACGCGTCGTGGTCAGCGATCGTCTCCATCCCGAGTACCTCCAGGTCTGCCGCACGCACCTGGCCAACCTGGATGTCGCCATCGTGCCGTTCGGAGCGCGGGCCGACGGCACGGCCGATCCCGAGGCGGCGCGCCGGGCCCTGCGTCAGGGGAAGACGAGCGCCCTGGTCGTCCAGCACCCCAACTTCTTCGGTTGCCTCGAAGAGGTCGAGGCGCTCGCGGCGGCGGCGCGCGAGGCGCAGGCCCACCTGATCGTCGCCGTGACCGAGCCGGTCTCCCTGGGGATCCTGAAGGGACCGGGGGCGCAGGGGGCCGACATCGTGGCGGGAGAGGCGCACTCGTTCGGTGTGCCGCTGTCGTACGGCGGGCCGTACCTGGGTTTCCTGGCGGCGCGGCAGGCGTTTCTGCGCAATCTCCCGGGACGACTCGTGGGGGAGTCGCGCGATGTGGACGGCCGCCGGGGCTACGTCCTGACGCTGTCGACCCGCGAGCAGCACATCCGCCGGGAGAAGGCCACCTCCAACATCTGCACCAACGAGGGGCTGTGCGCCCTGATCGCCGCGATCTTCATGGCGGTCGTCGGCAAGAGCGGGCTGCGCGAGCTGGCCGTGCACAACCATGCGAAGGCGGCGTACGCCCGGAACGCGCTGGGGGCCGTGCGCGGCTGCACCCTGCCGTACAGCGCGCCGATCTTCAACGAGTTCACCGTCCGCCTGCCGGTGCCGGCAGCCGTCGCGGTGGCGCAGCTGGCGGATCGCGGCCTCGTCCCCGGGATCCCCCTGTCGCGCTACGTCGAGGGGATGGAGCGCGATCTCCTGGTGTGCGTCACGGAGATGAACGCGCGCGCCGACATCGATCGTCTCGCCGAAGAGCTGGGGAGGCTCGCCTGATGCAGCCGAGGAGCCTCCGCGAGCCCGAGAAGCTCCTGTTCGAGCTGTCGCGGCCCGGGCGCCGCGGTTTCGCCCTGCCGCCGCTCGACGTGCCGCAGCCCGAGCGCTTCGATCTCGATCCGCGCTACACGCGGACGGCGATCGAGGGGTTTCCGGAGCTCAGCGAGGTCGAGGTGGTGCGGCACTACACGCGCCTGTCGCGCCTGAACTACGCCATCGACCTGGGGCTCTACCCGCTCGGCTCCTGCACGATGAAGTACAACCCGAAAGTCCACGAGCGCATTGCGCGCCTCGCGGGGTTCGCCGACGCCCACCCGCAGCTCCCCGAGGCCGCGGCCCAGGGCTGCCTGCGGCTGATGCACGACCTGGAGCGGGCCCTGTGCGCCATCTGCGGCATGGACCGCTTCACCCTGCAGCCGGCGGCCGGTGCCCAGGGGGAGCTGACGGGGATCATGATGGTCCGGGCCTACCATCGCGATCGCGGCAACCCGCGCCAGGTGGTCCTGATTCCGGACTCGGCGCACGGCACCAACCCCGCCAGCGCCCACATTGCAGGCTACCGGGTGGAGCAGATCCCCTCCAACGAGCGCGGCTGCGTCGACCTGGCCGTGCTGAAGCGCCGCATGGCGGACGACGTCGCCCTGCTCATGCTCACCAACCCGAACACGCTCGGCGTGTTCGAGGCGGAGATCCGCGAGATCGCCGACGCGGTCCACGCCAAGGGGGGGCTTCTGTACATGGACGGCGCGAACCTGAACGCCTTCATCGGCGTGGCGCGTCCGGGCGACATGGGAGTAGACCTGCATCATATCAATCTGCACAAGACGTTCTCGACGCCGCACGGCGGGGGAGGCCCGGGGGCGGGGCCGGTGGGGGTCAGGAAGCACCTCGAGCCGTACCTGCCGGTCCCGACGATCGAGCAGGAGGGGCCGCGCTTCGTCCTGAACCACCAGCGGCCGAAGAGCATCGGCAAGGTCCGCTCGTTCTTCGGGAATTTCGGAATGTTCGTGCGCGCCTTCTCCTACATTCTGGCGCTCGGTCCCGACGGTCTGAAGCGGATGGCCGAGACCGCCGTCCTCAACGCCAACTACATCCGGCGCAAGCTTCAAGACACCTATGACCTGCCGTACACCGAACCGTCGCTGCACGAGGTGGTGTTCACCGACCGCCATCTCGAGGACACCGGGGTGCACACGCTCGACATCGCCAAGCGCCTGATGGATTACGGGTTCCACCCGCCGACGATCTACTTCCCGCTGATCGTCAAGGGGGCTCTCATGATCGAGCCGACCGAGAGCGAGAGCCGCGAGGAGCTCGATGCCTTCGTCGAGGCGATGCTCCGGATCGACGAGGAGGCCCGTCGCGATCCCGAGCTGGTGCGGACGGCGCCGCACACGACCCCGGTCCGGAGGCTCGACGAGGTCGGCGCCGCCCGGAGCCCGGTCCTCCGCTGGCTGCCGAAGCCAGGGGTCAGTTGAGGTCGACGCCCTCGGGAAGGCGCTTGATCACCATGTTCGGGAAGCAGCGCATCTGGCATCCCAGCGCCTCGACCTCGTTGCCGCTCTTGCGGGAGACGTAGCGGAAGGCGCAGTTGCGGCAGTCGCCGTTCCAGCAGTACTTGCTGTACGCCAGGTCGAGGTTCATGAACTGCAGGACCCGCAGAAGGGTGTTGTTCTCCGGCACGTCGTAGTTCTTGCCGTTGATGGTCACGGTGATCAGCTTTTCGTACGCCTCGAGGACCGTCGACTCCATGGCCAATCGGGATCTCCGCTCTGCGCAGTGGCGCTGGAAAACTTAAGTGTGCGGAGACCCGACTGCAAGCGGCGGAGCGGGCGGATTCAGGGCCGGCGGGCGGGATGTAGCTCGATCAGGCCGAATCGCCGGAGATGCGGATGGAGGCGCTCGAGCGGCAGGCCGATCACGTTCGTGTAACTCCCCTCGATCGAGGCGATGAA
>Ga0070704_100001362_pt1 | contig 12952 bp, 14 predicted proteins | sample KBSK5252metaG_FD_65467 | JGI IMG/M metagenome (GOLD analysis project Ga0070704, IMG submission 65467) | Corn, switchgrass and miscanthus rhizosphere microbial communities from Kellogg Biological Station, Michigan, USA - KBS K5-25-2 metaG | ecosystem: Host-associated > Plants > Roots >...
CTGGCGGCTCGGGGAAAGCCTGACCGTCGTGGCCCGCAACGGGCGGCGCGCTTAGCGAGTGAGCAGACGTGGCTCCCAGAAGACGGCGTGGCCACTCGTGGCTATTAAAATGCAGCCGCGCTGGCGTCTAGGTTGAGCCCTCCGCGCGCCTGGCAATCCGCTCGACGACATCCTGCGCCAGGCCGGGCGAATCTCGCGCTGACCGCATACCGGCCTCGCCCTACCCGACGAAGTCTTTCATTCAAGGAGGATTCATGAGCGACGACATGCCGGATTTCTCAAACGTCAAGGGGGGATCGAGCTCCACGGCCGCCAAGATCTACGTCGTGGTGGCAGGCGACAGCCTCTCGAAGATCGCCAAGCGCGAGTACGGCGACGCGAACGAGTGGAAGCGGATCTTCGAAGCCAACAGGGACCTCCTCAAGGATCCCGACAAGATTTACCCGGGCCAGAAGCTCAAGATCCCACCAAAGGAATGAGAACGATGAAAAGCAAAATCCTTTTCACGCTGTTCGTCTCGGCCGCTCTGGCGCTCTCCGCCTGCGGCAAGAAGGAAGAGCCGAAGAGCGCCCCGACCCCGGCGCCCGCGCCGGCGCCCGTACCGGCCCCGGCACCGGCAGGCATCGCCGTCTCGGGCATGACCGTCGGCAAGTCGATCGGCGCCGACAAGAAGGTCACGGCGGCGACCGAGGCCTTCGCCAAGGACGACACGATGTACGTCTCGGTCGCCACCATCGGCAGCGGCACCGCTAAGCTCGACGCGAAGTGGACCTACCGCAAGGGCGACAAGGTCGCTGTGGTCAAGGAAGACAGCATGACCATCAACGCCAGTGGTCCCGCGACCAACGAGTTCCACGTGAGCAAGCCCGACGGGTGGCCCGCCGGGGACTACGAGGTCGAGGTGCTGCTGGACGGCAAGTCCGCGGGCTCGAAGAAGTTCACGGTGAAGTAGCGCGGATTCAGGGCTTAGGTCGAGACGAAGCATTTCGTTGCTGGTCCCGGACGGACCGTGGTGATACGGCCGCGTGTCGTCTCGAGAGCCCTCAATCGATCAGCGAAGGCCGCGAGCGATTCGAGAATCAGCCGCCGCCGGAATATCGAGCTCGCCTGCGTGCTGTTGCGTCCCCTTCGGGAACGCTGGTCGATTGCGAAGAGTTCCTCCGAGTGATTTGCCACTTCGCACATCTTCTCCTGACAGTATGGATCGCGGATCGTGTGGATGATGCAGATGCACAGGACCTTGATGTCCTGCAGCATTGCGTCGTTTCGCTCACCCCGCTCATGGGCCTTAAGCGCCTTGCGGATTTCGTCATGCAACGTCCGCGCCACGGCTATGTCTCGATTCGAGTATTGGAGCATGGCGTTCATGATGGCCCCCTTAAATTGCCGTTAGGCCAGGAAAGTCTATGCATAAGCCGTCAATTCGGTCTGTGATGCATGCACACTTGACTCGGTCGTCGACGGGGCGCGACCTCACGTCGGTTTTCCCCGGTTGCGGAATCGAAGCGGGCCCTGGTGAAGAGCTAAGGCTTTGAAACTAGGCGGCTCCCCGACCAGGGCAGCACAGACCTGCGGATTACGTCACGTTCCCCACGTTGGGACCATCGCTTAGCGGCTTACTCGATGGACTTGGTAACGGCGTAGGCCATCAACACGACGTAGCTGGGCTTCAGCTTGCCATCACGACAGTACTTCGCAAAGCCCTTGTAGTCGACGAGTACCTCGTTAAGGCGGCCACGTTTCTTGAGAAGTTGCTGGCTCTCCGTAAGACGGCGCTTAAGCCACGCAGCGTAGGTGGCCGGCAGGCGCTTGTCGTCGGGGATAGCGCGTAGAAAGTCCCCGTATTCGTGCTCCTCAATGCGAATCCCGATGGGGAAAGCCGCCATGGCTACTTCTTGGCGCGCCCTCTTGGCTTCCTCTTCTTCAGGTGGGCAGCAGGCGGCGAATTCAGCATCCGCCCCAACACCTCGTCCATCGTTGGGCGTGGTGGTTCGCGCTTTGCCATCGAAGGAGTCTAGGCCGTGGCCCAGAACAAATCAAACTCCTTGCATATCAGAGAGTAATCGCAGTGATCTTCGAGGGGGCATTCTGATCGACTACGGGGCTCGTCCGACCCGCGAAGCGAGGGTCCGTCAACCCGCCGGGCCTGGAGCCCGGGACACTACAAGGAGCGCGCTGCGTTCGTCCCGGACGCGCCGCGATCGGACTGCCGCGTCGTTTCGAGAGCCCTCAATCGATCATCGAAGGCCTGGAGCGATTTGAGAATCAGCCGGCGCAGAAATATGGGTAGCATGCTGCGTCCCGCCCGGGTGCGCTCGTCGACTGCGAAGAGCTTGTCCGAGTGAATTGCCACTTCGCACATCTTCTCCTGGCAGTACGGATCGCGGATCGTGTGGATGATGCAGATGCACAGGACCTTGAGGTCCTGCGCCATGGCGTCGTTTCGCTCACCTTGCTGATGCGCTTTCAGGATTCTTTTGATTTGATCCTGCCACATCCCCGCTGCGGCGATGTCTCGATTCGAGCATTCGAGCCTGGCGTTCATGACGGCCCCATCAATTGCCAGATGCCCGAACGGGATGGTCGGACTGCCGCAACATCTCGACCGCCTTCAATCGATCCTCGAATGCCTCGAGCGATTTGAGAATCAGACGCCGCAGGAACATTGGGCTGGGTTGCGTGCTGCTGCGGCCCCATCGCGGGCGCTTGTCGAGTGCGAAGAGTTCGTCCGAGTGAATCTCCACCTCGCAAATCTTCTCTTGACAGTACGGGTCGCGAATCGTCTGGATGATGCAGCTGCACAGAACCTTGATGTCCCGCAGCAATGCCTCTCCTCTCTCACCCCGCTCGTGCGCCTTCAGGACCTTCTTGATTTCTTCCTGCAGCGTCCGCACTGCGACAATGTCTCGATTCGAGCAGTCAACCATGCCGTTCATCATGGCTCCCCTGAATTGACAGATGCCCGAACGTTATCGACCGATAACATTCATAGCTATCGGCTCGTCACGAATATCGAGTAGCGTTGATTCGACACGCTGTCGACAAAGAGACGACGTGTCGCTGAGGGGCTACGGAAAGAGGCGTTGATTTCTGAGGACGCTTGCTTCTTGTCCTCTTTCTTCCTTCTTCGCGTCGGCCCTTCGGCTCGGCCTTGGCAGGCTCAGCCTTCTTCGGCTTCAGCCTTCGCTAGTTCGGCCTAGAAGAGGGTTCTGCTGTCCTGTGTTCCCGCCATTTGTCCCACCGCTCCGCTGACCAGACTGTCAAGCAATCCCATGATGATCTTCAGTCATGTCTTCAGGATCCTTCGGGCTTCGACGCGCCGCGACGGACCCAGCCGTAGAGGACCAGCAACAGGATCGCGACGACAACCGAGGCAATGAAGCCGGCGCCCTCGCCAGCCTTGTACCAGCCGAAGAACTGCCCAATGACGCCGGCGAGAAAGGATCCGGCGATGCCCAGAACGATCGTCATGATGAATCCCATGTTTTCCTTGCCGGGATGCAGCAGCTTGGCCAACACGCCGATGACCAGACCGAGCACGATGGTCCAGATGATTCCCATAGTGGTCTCCTTATCCGCCAGACCCCGGCAGGCGTCTGTGCGCTAGGACACCTACGAACTGGGCAACTTGGTCAAGAGCAGCCAGGCGAAGCACGCCGCGGACACCGTGATGAGTACGCTGCCGAGCCCGAGGATCGGATCAATCGCGGCGTTTCCGCTGAGAAACAGGAACAGGCTGATCAACGTCAGCGGAACGGAAAGGTTGTACAGCCAGAAATAGACCTTCGCCAGCACGCTCTGCTCGAGCTGCGGGAATACGTGGAAAATGAGCCCCGATATTCCAAGCAAGGTCCAGCCAAGGAGGTTGACGTGCGCGTGTACGGGACGCAGCGAAAAGTCCTTGCTCGCGCCCATGTAGACGCCGAGGCTCAGGCCGATGAGCAGGTAAACGATGCCGATCTTGATCAGCTTGACTCCCACGAATCCCCCCTTGGTTTTGGCTACTGCGGCTTGAGCCCCGCGTCCTTGGCGATCTTGCCGAAGATCGCGACCCAATGCTCGTAGCGCTTGCGCAGCTCCTCGGGCGTGCTCGGCGCTGGAGTGATGCCTACTTTCTGGAACCGTTCGCGGACGTCGGGCATCGCGAGAGCCTGGCCGATCGCCTTGTTGAGGATCGCGACATGCTCGGGCTGCATCTTCGCCGGGCCCATGATGCTCGCCCAAGAGGGCATGTCGTAGTCAGGCAGCGCCGCTTCGGCCATCGTCGGCACTTCGGGCACTGTCTGCGAGCGATTCCGGGTCGTCACCGCGAGGATGCGCAGCTTGTCCTTCAGCGGCAGGCTCGATGCGAGGCCCGTGATGTAGTAGTCCACGCGGCCAGCGATGAGGTCCGTCAGCACCTCGGGTGTGGCCTTGTAGGGCACTTCGACGACGGGCACGCCGGTCAAGGAGTTGAACAGCATCACGTTCCAGTACGGCATCTGGCCCGCGCCGATCGTCCCATAGGTTACCTTGCCTGGATTCGCCTTGGCGTAGGCGATCAGCTCCTTCACGTTGCGCACCGGCAGGGCCGGGTTCACCACCAGTGCGAACTCCGAGGTCAGAAGCAGGGAAATCGGGGTGAAGTCGCGAAGCAGGTCATACGTGACGTTTGCGTTCGCGTAGCGCGCGCCGGCCATGGAGCCGCCGGCGAGGAGCAGCGTGTATCCGTCGGGCGGTGATTTCATCACGAAGGTCTGGCCGATGCTTCCGCCCGCGCCGGGACGGTTCTCGACGAAGAATGCCTGGCCGAGGGTCTGGCTCAGCTTTTCCGCGACGACGCGTGCGGGCAGATCGTCGACCGTCCCCGCGCCGGTCGCCACGACGATCTTTACGGGCTTCGACGGATACGGCTGCGCGTGGACCGATAGCGGCAATGCCGCCAGCAAGAGGAACCGAAGAATCCTCATGAAACCCTCCCGCGTGAATTCTAGGGGACGGAATCGCAGCGAGCAACGTCGAGTCGCTAGGGGCTACACTCGCCGGGGTCGATACCGCGGGGGAGAGCCTTATGGCGCGCATCAAGAGAATCGATCACGTTGCGATCGCGGTCCGCGACGCGGACCGCTCGACCGCCCAGTACGTTGCGCTGCTCGGCGCCGAGCATGTTCGCACGGACGTGCTGCGCGAGAAAGCCGGCATGGTGAAGGTTGCCTACCTGCGCATCGGCGAAAACGTGCTCTCGCTCGTGCAGTCGCTCGAGCCCGGCGGCTTCATCGAAAAGCACATCGAGCGCCACGGCGAGGGCCTGCATCACATGGGCCTCGAGGTCGACGATCTGGCGGGCTTCGTGCGCGACCTCGAGGGCAAGGGTTACCGTATCCCGCTGCGTGACGAATTCAGCAATCGTAGCGAAGTCGTCCTCAGCCCGCGCGACGCTTCGGGCGTGGTGCTGCAGGTGCTGCAGTGGAAGGATGGCGGCGACGCCACGCCGGAGGAGCGCATCGAGCGCATCCTGCGGCTGCAGAACCAGAGCTGAGCCGTGCGAACGCCAGCGCGCCGACAGGGTCCGTGGGCGTCGGGTCAGGCGCCGCCGTCCGACGCAGGGCCACCCGATGCGGCACGGCTCGCACGACCCTTGTCGCGAGTGGCGGAACCGGCGGCGTTCCTGCGCCACGTCGCAGGCGGCACACCGAACTCCCGCTTGAACGCGCGATTGAATGCGGCTTCGGATTCGTAACCGACATCCTCGGCGACACGCGCGAGCGGTCGATCGGCGGCGCGAAGTTGCAGGGCGGCAAGCTGCAAGCGCCACTGTACGAGATATTGCATCGGCGGCACGCCAAGCAGGTCGGCGAAACGCTGCGCGAGCCCGGAACGCGACATGCCGACCTGGCGGGCCAGGTCTTCCACGGTCCACGGGTGCGCCGGGCGTGCATGCATGAACGCGAGCGCGCGGGCAACCAGGCGATCGCGCAGACCCGCCAGCCAGCCCTTGCGATCGTCGGGCATCGTGTCGACATAGCGCCGCACCGCCTCGACGAACACCAACTCCGACAGTTTGGCCAGCACCGTGGCCCTGCCGGCGTGCGCCGAGGCGGCTTCCTCGGTCGCAAAACGCAGCGACGATTCGAGCCAGGACGCGTTGGATCCGCGCATGTTGACCTTGAACAGCCGCGGTAGCGCGGAAAGCAAAGGATTCCTCCCGATGTCCTGCGCCGTGAGAAAGCCGCAGACCATTCGCGTGACCGCGCCGCCGCCGCCGTAGGCCAGCGTCATGACTTCGCCCGGCTTCGTCGTCACTTGATCCGTCAATAACCGCGCCATGAGCTCCGGCGACAAGTCTGTGGCACTGCCGAGCATGTGGGTTTCGCCTTGCGGCACCACGATGAGATCTCCGGCGTGCACCTGCAACGCGCTGCCGCGATCGTGGGGAAGCATCACCCAGCAGCCTCCCTCTGTCACCAGATGGAACGAGACAACGCGCTTTGAGGGCGGCAGGTAGGCCGCGCAAAGCGCCGAATCGGCGTGGCCGATGACGCACCAAGGCGCCGAAAACGCGCCGTCGAGAAAGACGGCGCCGGTCAACTGGACGACGCGCAATACGTCGGAGAGAGCATCCATCGTGGCGGTTGTGCAATCTCGGCGTCGCGCGCAAAAAAGCTGGACGCCCGGGCATTCAACGGCGTTGCTGCTGCGGGAATACTAGCACCGTGTCGAAAAGGAGGAACGGGATGCTCAAGGAAGGCTTCGTGGGCGTGGCAATAGCCGCGGGTATGCTCGGCTCGGCCGGCAGCCTGGCATCCTCAGGCGAATTGGCGAGCGCCGTCGTGCAGGCTCCGGGCGCGGGCGAGTCCGCGAGCTTCGACGGGGTGGTGGAGGCCGTCCGGCGAACGGTCGTCTCCGCGCAGGTGTCGGGCGCAGTGGTCGCCGTCGAGGTGAAGGCCGGCGATGTCGTCAAGGCCGGCCAGATGCTGGCACGGATCGACGCGCGGGCGGCTGAGCAGAACGTAGCCGCGAGCGACGCGCAGGTGCAATCCGCGCGCGCCACGCTCGAAGTGGCGATCAAGGAGTTCGAGCGCCAAAAACAGCTGTTCGACAAGAACTACACCAGCCGGGCGGCTCTCGAGCGCGCCGAGGCGCAGTTCAAGGCGACCGAGGCGCAGGTTTCGGCGCAACTGGCCCAAGCGGGCTCGGCGCGTGCGCAATCCGGCTTCTTCGTCGTCAAGGCGCCGTATGGCGGCGTGATCTCGGAAGTCCCGATCACGCTCGGCGACATGGCGATGCCCGGCCGCGCGCTGGTCATCATTTACGATCCCGCCGCCATCCGGGTCACCGCGGCGGTTCCGCAGACGGACATCGCCAGGATCGCCTCGGGCAAGCCGGCGAGGATCCAGTTTCCCAGCGCGCTGGCGGAACGCCAGTGGGTTGCACCCGCCAGCATGACCATTCTGCCCACGGCCGATCCGGCCACCCACACAGCCCAGGTCCGGCTCGACCTGCCGGCGGGAGCCGGCAACGTGACACCGGGAACGTTTGCGCGCGTACTGCTGCCATTGCAGCGCACGGCCACGCCTCGGCTTCATGTGCCCGCCAGCGCCATCGTCCGGCGCGCCGAGATGACGGGCGTCTATGTCCTCGACGGCAATGGGCGTCCCATTCTCCGGCAGGTGCGTCTTGGGCGCTCGGGCGATGACACCGTAGAGGTATTGAGCGGCGTCACCGCGGGAGAGCGCGTCGCATTGGATCCGCACGCCGCGGCCCGTGAGCACTGAACGCGGCGACGTGCGCGAAGCGCTCGGCATCTCCGGGCGTATCGCTGCCTATTTCCAGACGGCGCAGATCACGCCGCTGCTGGCGATCGCCGCGCTTCTCCTGGGTGTCTTCGCGCTCCTCGCGACGCCACGCGAGGAAGAGCCGCAGATCAACGTGACGATGGCGAACGTGCTGATTCCGTTTCCCGGTGCATCGGCGCGGGACGTGGAACAGATGGTGGCTGCGCCGGCGGAACAGGTGTTGTCGCAGATCGCCGGCATCGAGCACGTGATGTCGGTCTCCCGGCCGGGCCTCGCCATCCTGACAGTGCAATACAAGGTGGGAGTCCCCCGCACCGAGGCCCTGGTGCGCCTCTACGACGTGGTCAATTCCAATGCCGATTGGCTGCCCAAAGGCCTGGGTGTCCTCGATCCGCTGATCAAGCCCAAGGGCATCGATGACGTGCCCATCGTGACGCTCACGCTGTTCAGCAGGAACTCCGCGGTCAGCGCCTTCGACCTCGAGCGCGTTGCCCATAGCATCGAGAGCGATCTCAAGCGCGTCGCCGGCACGCGCGAGGTCAATACGATAGGCGGACCCGGACGCGCCGTTGTCGTCGAGATCGATCCGGCGCGAATGGCCGGCAGCGGCGTGACCGTGCCCGACCTTCGGACCGCATTGCATTCGGCCAACCTGGGTCTGCCGGTAGGCGACCTGCTCGTCGCCAACCGCGCGGTCGCCGTCGAATCCGGCCCCTTCCTCAAGGATGCCCGCGATGTCGCGGAGTTGGTGGTCGGCGTCCGCGACGGTTCGCCGATCTTCCTGCAGAACGTGGCCACCGTCCGCGATGGCCCCCTTCCGGCGAGCCGCTATGTATGGCAGGGCGTGGCGGGCAAGGACGGCGGCGAGTATCCGGCCGTGACCATCGCCGTCACCAAGAAACCCGGTGAAAACGCCATCGACGTAGCCAATGGGGTGATGCGCCGCGTGCAGATGCTGCGCAACACCGTCGTGCCGCACGACATCGAAGTCTCGGAAACCCGCAACTACGGTACCACTGCCAACGACAAGGCGCAGATGCTCATCCAGAAGCTGCTATTCGCCACCGCGTCGGTCGTCGCGCTCGTGTTGCTGGTGCTCGGCAGGCGCGAGGCCGCCATCGTCGGCAGCGCGGTGATCCTGACGCTGGCGGCGACGCTGTTCGCCTCGTGGGCGTGGGGGTTCACGCTGAACCGCGTCTCGCTGTTCGCGCTGATCTTTTCCATGGGCATCCTGGTGGACGACGCGATCGTGGTAGTCGAGAACATTCACCGGCACCAGCAGCGGTACCCCGACAAGCGACTCGTGGAGATCATTCCTCGCGCCCTCGACGAAGTCGGAGGCCCCACGATCCTGGCGACGCTGACGGTGATCGCGGCGCTGCTGCCGATGGCCTTCGTCTCCGGCCTCACGGGGCCGTACATGAGCCCGATCCCGATCAACGCGAGCATCGGCATGCTGCTGTCGCTGGCGATTGCCTTCGTCGTCACGCCGTGGCTCTCGAGGCTGTGGCTCAAGGCGCCGCATGCCGTCGCGGATCCCGCGAACCCGACGTGGCTTGCCGGGAAGCTCGCCCCCGTATTTACCCGCATCTTTCGCCCGTTGCTCGACGATACCCGCGGCAGGCGCAACCGCATGCTGCTGGGCACGGGTGTCGCGGCGCTGATTGCCGTTTCGCTCATGCTGCCGGCCGTCGGACTCGTGCGGCTGAAGATGCTGCCGTTCGACAACAAGTCGGAATTCCAGGTCGTCGTGGACATGCCCGCGGGTACGCCGGTGGAGCAGACCGCGGCGGTTCTCCACGAGCTCGGCCAATACCTGGCGACCGTGCCCGAGGTAACGGACTACCAGGCTTACGCGGGCACCGCCGCTCCGATCAACTTCAACGGGCTGGTACGCCAGTATTACCTGCGCGCAGGCGGCGAGGTCGGTGACATGCAGGTGAATCTGGTCGACAAGCATCGCCGAAGGGAGCAGAGCCATGCCATCGCCGCGCGCGTACGGCCGCGGTTGCAGGAGATCGGCGAGCGGTTCAATGCCAATGTGAAGGTCGTCGAAATGCCGCCGGGTCCGCCTGTTCAGGCACCCATCGTCGCGGAGATCTACGGCCCCGAGGCGCAAGGGCGCCGCGACGTCGCGAAAGCTGTCCGCGCCCGCTTCGAAAAGACCGCGGGCATCGTCGATGTCGACGACAGCAGCATTGCAGCGGCGCCAAGGACGTTGCTGCTGGTCGACCGGCGCAAGGCCGCGACGCTCGGCGTGCCACAGGAAATCATCGTCAGCACATTGCGCGCCGGGCTGGCCGGCGAGGCCACGAGCTACCTCCACGACGAGACCAAATATCCGGCTGCGGCGACCCTGCAGCTACCGGCCGAGGAGCAAGGCGATCTCGATGCGCTGCTGCAACTGGGCGTGCGTTCGACCTCTGGGAAGCTGGTCCGCATTCGCGAGCTGGTGACCGTGACCGATTCGCTGCGCGAACAGCCGATTTACCACAAGGACCTGCTGCCGGTGAACTACGTCGTCGCCGACATGGCCGGCCGCGTCGACAGCCCGCTGTACGGAATGTTCGCGATGCGCGGCGACGTGCGCGCGATTGCGACACCCGGCGGCGGAACGCTGGCCGAATACTTCATCCGTCCGCCGGACGACCCTTACCGCGACTACTCGATCAAGTGGGGCGGAGAGTCGCAAATCACCTACGAGATGTTTCGCGACTTGGGCGCCGCCTACGCGGTCGGCCTCGTGCTGATCTATCTGCTGGTGGTCGCCCAGTTCGGCTCGTATCTCACGCCGTTGATCATCATGGCGCCGATCCCCCTCACCATCATCGGCGTGATGCCGGGTCATGCGCTGCTTGGCGCACAGTACTCGGCGACCAGCCTGATCGGAATGATCGCGCTGGCCGGGATCATCGTGCGCAACTCGATCCTGCTGGTGGACTTCGCCAACATCCAGGTACGCGAGGGCGTCGGTTTCAAGGACGCGGTCGTCCGTTCCGCAATCACCCGCGCGCAGCCGATCCTGCTGACCGGCCTCGCAGCGATGCTCGGCGCCTCCTTCATTCTCGATGACCCGATCTTCAACGGGCTCGCCATTTCGTTGATCTTCGGGATATTCGTTTCCACCCTCCTGACCCTCGTAGTCATCCCCGTCCTTTACTACGTGGCCTATCGCAAGCGCTTCACCCCAACCTGCCACGGATAGGAAGTCCAACGGCATCAGTGGGGCAGGTGACTATCTTTCCACTCCTGGAGGCAGGGATCGGCCAGGAGCCGACATTTGGAAACGCTATTCGATCACCTTGTCGGCACGAAATAGAACCGACGGTGGGATCGTTATGCCTAGCGACTTGGCGGTTTTCAGATTGATCACCAGCTCGAACCGGGTAGGCTGCTCGACGGGCAGGTCGGCCGGCTTGGTGCCGCGGGCCAGTTTGCTGACGTAGGACGCCGCGTTGCGATAGGCGGCGCGTAGATTCTCTCCGTAGCTCATCAGCCCGCCGTCCTCGACGAACTCCCGCGCCCCATAGAAAGTGGGCAGGCGATGCTTGGCCGACAGTTCGCCAATCCGCACCCGCTGGTTGAGAAACAAAGGCTCGTCGGGCAGGAAAAAGAGCGCGTTCGCTTTCTCCCGCAGTGCCATGTCGAATGCCGCAGCCAACGCCTCGGGGCTGGCGACCTCTATCTTCACCAGCTTCAGTTTCAGCGCCTGGGCAACCGGGGCGAGCTGTTGCCACATGCGCGGGTGAACCTCGCTCCCTCCTTGTCCGAATACCGCAACGGTTGCCCCGCCTGGCAGGACGCCTGCGAACAGCTCCATCATCTTGGCCAGGATGTCCTCGGCCTGGCTCGAGAGCCCGGTGACGTTGGCGCCCGGCCGGGTAAGGCTCGCAATGAGGCGCTGGCCGACCGGATCGGCGACCGCCGCCATGACGATCGGCGTCGAGCCTGTCGCTTGCTTCGCAGCCCGCGTGGAGGGTGTGCACGTCGTAACCACGGCGTCGAGCTTCATGTCCGCGAGCTCGCGCGCATAAACGGGCGTTCGTTCACGGACGCCTTCGCTGTAGCGGCGCTCGATGATGAGGTTCTTGCCCTCGACATAACCCTGCGCACGCAGGCCTTCGAGCAGCCCCTCCTCGAGATGGCCGCGTTGTGCATAGCCGCCGGTTACCAGGATGCCGATGTGCATCGACTTGTCTTTCGACTGCTGCGCTCCGGCGAGCGGCGCGGCGAACAGCGCCCCGGTGGCGAGCAGGAATCGTCTGCGGTGAGTGTGGTTCATCTGATCCGTTCAGGTCGTCAAGCAACAGCCCAAGCACCGGGATCGGAGGGCGAAGCGCCCGGATACTTTGGCGAAATCAAGAGGGCGCCCCAGTTCGGCAGCCAACCTCGTCGAATTCTTCTGGCGCGACCTTGAGGCCCACCGCGCACAGCAGATGGGGCGGGGCGGAGAATCGTTCGGAAGTCCCGGCTGCTCGTGCCGCGGGGCAGGCCGGTTCGTCAATGACTTACGGCGGCCGATTCTACGTCTAGTCGGGTGATTGTTCCAGCGGCGGGGACTCGCGCATTGAGGGGGCTGCAGTGGGTCGGACTGCGCGAGAATCGGTGGTTCCTTCGAGATGTTTCTTAAAGGCGTCGAGGTACTCTCGCTTTTGAGGCATTGTGAGTTTCTGGAATGCGTCAAGCGATAGGCAAACGAATGATGGCTTGGAACTTTCGGGCATGAACGAGATTCTGGGTGTCGCCCGTGTCGTGGTCTGTTCGGCGCCGTACATAGGACGCGGCTGCGAGAAGGCCGCGCACGGCCAGTCGCCTGAAGTAGAAGTAGCTTTTCCAGCGGGGCCCGAGACGCGCCGCGCAGCGTGAACTCGGTCTAGAGCGATTTGAGAAACTCGACCAGATCTGCCTTCTGCTGTATGTCGAGGTTGAGCGTAAACAACTGGTTGTAGCGCTCGACCACCGCGTTCAAGTCCGGCGCGCTGCCGTCGTGGAAATACGGCGGGTGCTGCCAGAGCGCGCGCAACGGCGTCGTGCGGTATTGCTTGGTCGCACTGCGCTGCGCATAGCGCGCATCCTGGCCTACCGCCGCGGGATTGTGCAGCAGCGGGGAGGAGGGGCTCCCGCTCATCACGTCGGTATAGAGGGGCGGTGTATGGCAGCTTGAACAGTTGGCCGCA
>Ga0070704_100001368_pt1 | contig 12931 bp, 10 predicted proteins | sample KBSK5252metaG_FD_65467 | JGI IMG/M metagenome (GOLD analysis project Ga0070704, IMG submission 65467) | Corn, switchgrass and miscanthus rhizosphere microbial communities from Kellogg Biological Station, Michigan, USA - KBS K5-25-2 metaG | ecosystem: Host-associated > Plants > Roots >...
CCGGTCTCGTCGAGCGAGGAGCGTTTCAGCTGCCAGATGGATTTGAGAGCGTAGAACGTCCGCATCCAGTGCTTGGTGCGGTGTCCGCGGAGCATCCAGCGCGCCAACGGACCGGCCTTGAGCCCCATACGCTGGATGTATGGAGTGTTGATCACCGCCACCGGCACGCCGGTAATGCGCTCGCTCAGCACGATGTCGGCTTCGTCCGCCTCGACGATCGCCTGTTTGTAGACGGCGCTGGCGCGGCATTCCGGGGTCGCGATGAAGCGAGTGCCCATCTGCACGCCGGCGTACCCCATCGCGAGCGCCGCGACGAAATCCGGTGCATCGCCGATGCCGCCGGCGCAGACGAGGGGGAGTCCGAGCGGCCCGAGCTCCTCCAGCAGTTCCTCGGCACTCTTGGGCCCGGCATGGCCGCCGGCGCGCCGGTTGACCGCGATCAGGCCGTCGACCCCGGCATCCTTTCCCTTCTGGCCCCACTTCCGCTCGGTGACGTCGTGGTAGACCCGCCCGCCGGCGGCATGGACCCGCTCACAGACCCAGCGGGGATTTCCCAGCGACGTGATGAAGAAGCGGATCCCTTCCTCGAGTGCGATCGTCACCCACTCCACCATGCGCTCGTGATACCGGCGAGAGGACGCCTCGATGAGCGCATTCATACCGATGGGCTTCGGGGTGAGCCGCCGGATGAAACGGAGGCCCTCGCGAAACTCGTGGCCGTGGACATACGTGAGCGAAATCGGCTGGACGATCCCGATCGCGCCGGCATCGGACACCGCAGCGACCAGCTCGGGATTGCTGCACGGATACATGGCGCCGCAGATCAATGGCACCTCGATACCGGAATCCCTTGTGAGGCGAGTATTCATCGTCGAGGGAGTTGCGAGTCGCGAAGAGCGAAGAGGCAGAAGCCTCTCCTCCTCGCGCTTCGCTACTCGCGACTCCCTTTCTTGTCGAGTCTCCAAACGGCAGTGACTCGACATACCAGCTCATTCGCCGGATCAGTGATTTCGGCGGTGACGGTGTGCTCGACTGGTGCGGTCACCTGCGGTACCGTCACCCGTGCGATTGCGGTGAGCGTCCCGCGCGCCTTCTTGAAGTACTCCGCCGAAAGCCGCGTGACGATCCCCCGCACGCCGGGCTCGAGTGCGGCGAGCATCGCGAGGCCGCTGGCCATTTCGCCGAGATTCGTCAGCGCGACCGCGTGGACCGAGCCCAGGTGCTGGCGCACCGCGCGCCGGTCTCGAAGGGTGATTCGCGCGTAGCCGGGGCCGAGCTCACGCACGTGGGCGCCAATCGAGCTCGTATAGGGCACTTTCCAGCCGAGAAAGCGGCTGAAGATCCAGGTTCCTCCGGGAAGACCCCGGAGCCGATTCCAGGCCTCGAAAATGGATCCGGTTGGAGAGGGCATGGCCAAAGGTTAGACAGGAAGGGTCGCAGACGCGAGGAGTAGAGGAACCGATTTCGCGTCGTGCTGGCGGGAGAACATTAAGAAACATATATATGCCCAGTCCTTCCCTTCGCGAAGTCCCGATATCGTCCCTTGGAGGTGTGCGAATGCTGCGCTCACGTCATTTACGGACCCTGCTCGCAGCGGGTCTGGTGGTTGTTGTTGCGTCCTGTAGTGAATCGCCGAATCCTGCCGAGCCGGACACCGGGCTGGTAGCCGCGCGGGGTGGCCAGGCAGGGGCACCGGCCGACCTCCCAAGTGACGCTGAGCTCGAACGACAGGTCCCCGGGTACGGCGGATTCTTTCTCGACAACGCCGGAGCTCCGACTGTTTACCTCACCAGGGGCTCTGATCGGGGCAACGCGGAGCGCGCGTTGTCGGGCTATCTGAATGGCCGGGGGCTCGGCGCGGGTGCCTTGAAGGTGCGCGTGGCCAGGTACAACTGGAAACAGCTCGAGCGGTGGCAGGCCGCGGCGACCGTCGCGGCCTTCGACGGGCCGGGAGTGGTCTTCGTCGATAATGACGAGACCAGCAACAGCATCCGGGTCGGGGTCGAGGACCTGAGCAGCATGGGCCGGGTCCGGGCCGCACTGGCGCAGAGCGGATTGCCGGACGACGCCGTGATCATCGAGCGCGCCGCACCGATCGTCATGGTGGCGAGTCTGCAGAATGTGGTCGACCGCCCGGTGCGGGCAGGCGTCCAGATCAATTTCCCGGGATTCATCTGCAGCGTAGGGTTCAACGCGATCTCCGGCGGGCAGAACTCGATGATCACCGCTTCGCACTGCACCAACACGCAGGGCGGCGTGGAGAGCACCCCCTACTGGCAGCCGCTCGAATCGGTAGCCCCAACCCAGATCGCGACCGAAGTGGATGACCCGCAATATTTCCGGAATCAGAACGGCTGTCCCAGGGGGCGGCGGTGCCGTTTCAGCGACGCTTCGCGCTCGGTCTATATCAATGGCGTGGCGCCGGCGCTCGGTCTCATCGCGAGGACCTCCGGGGCGAACAACAATTCGCTGGAGATCGTCGGGAGCTTCAGCATCACGGCGGATGATACCGATAACAGCACGCCCGTCGGCACGACCGTGCACAAATTAGGGCGCACCACCGGCTGGACCTCGGGCACGATGACCAACAAGTGCGTCAACACCGGCGTGTCGGGGTCCAACATCGTCCAGCTCTGCCAGAACTTCGTGACCGCCGGCGTGGCCGGCGGCGACAGCGGCTCGGACGTCTACACGATCGTTTCGAGCACGAATGTGCGGCTCGAAGGTGTGCTGTGGGGCGGCGGCGGCGGCCAGTTCGTGTTCAGTCCGCTCAAGAACGTGATCCAGGAGCTTGGCCCGCTTCAGACCCACTGAGGCGGCGACGCAGAACCCAGCGCTCCGTCTGATATTCGAGGCACCGGCCCGCGCGAAACCTGGCGAGCCGGTGCCTCTGGTTTTCACGGTCACGAATCCCACCGACCAGCCCATCACGCTGTACCTGATGGGCCGGACTCCTACCGCCGATTTCCTGATCTCCGACGCACGGGGGCGAGAGGTCTGGAGCCTTCGCCACGGGGAGACGGTCCAGGCGTCGCTGCAGGTGTATCCTCTCGGAGCGGGGAAGACCCTCACTTTCCGGCATCGTTGGAATCAGCGCGCGAACACGGGTATGCCGGTTCCCGCCGGCAGCTATCTTGGTCGGGGCATCCTGCTCACCGACCGGCCGGGCGGCCTCGTGACGCCCGTGATGAAGCTGAGAATTCTGTAAGACGCAACGACGCAAAGGCGCAAAGGCGCAAAGGCGCAAAGAAACAACCGGTTCACCAATCGGGGAGGGAATGTGCGCTATCCGTTCTTGGTGGTCTTCACTGTCGTGACTGCCGTCCCGCTCGTCGCACAGAATCCGGCTCCCGTCGCCTCGTACGTCCCGCCGTTGTCCGATCTGCTCGGCCGGCGGACCAGCGAGCTGCGCGATCTGATTGAACGCTACGGCATCGATACGCGCGACCTCAACCGGCGCTGGCCGGTGGATTACTCCACGGCGCAGACCGTGGCATTCCGGGAATTCCATACGGCGTGGCGCACCCGGCTGGGCGAAGTGGATTTCAGCAAGCTGAGTCAGGACGGCAAAGTCGACTATCTCCTGCTCCAGAATCGCCTCGGTCATGAGCTCTCCCTGCTGGGCCGGGACGAAGCCCGCTTTGCGGAGATGAGCGCCCTGCTGCCCTTTGCCGCGGCGATCATGGACCTGCACGAGCGGCAACGACGGATGGAGACGGTGGTTCCGGAGAACACCGCGCGGATACTGGCACAGGCCGCCGACCAGGCCATCTCGGCCACCAAAAAGCTCGACTCCGTCGCCGCCCGGCCGACGAAAATCGTGGCGTACCGCGCCGCGGCGGAGATCCTCTCGCTCCGCGAGACCCTCCGGCGCTGGTACGATTTCTACGCCGGGTACGACCCCCTCTTTACCTGGTGGAGCAAGGCGCCCTACGAGAAGACCGCCGAGGCGCTGCAGAAGTACGCGGCCACGCTCCGGGAAAAGGTCGTCGGCATCAAGGCGGGCGAAGACGATCCGATCATCGGCGATCCCATCGGGCGCGCCGCGCTCATCGAGGACCTCGCCTACGAGATGATTCCCTATTCTCCCGAGGAGCTGGTCCGGATCGCCGAGCGGGAGTTCGCCTGGTGCGAAGCCGAGATGCTGAAGGCGTCGCGTGAGATGGGATTCGGAGACGACTGGCGCGCGGCGATGGAAAAGGTGAAAACGCTGCACGTCGAGCCGGGCAAGCAGACCGACCTGGTCCGGGATCTGGCTCGCGATGCGGTGGGGTTCATCGAGCAGCGTGGACTGGTTACCGTGCCGCCGCTCGCGAAGGACGACTGGTGGATGGAGATGCTCTCGCCGGCGCAGCAGAAGGTGAGCCCCTTCTTCCTCGGCGGATCCCTCATCCAGGTCTCCTATCCGACCGATGCGATGGCGCAGGAAGACAAGATGATGACCATGCGGGGGAACAACATTCATTTCTCCCGTGCCACCGTGCAGCACGAGCTCATCCCGGGCCACCATCTCCAGTGGTTCATGACCGACCGCTACAATGCCCATCGGGACATCTTCGGGACGCCGTTCTGGACCGAGGGCTGGTCGCTCTACTGGGAGATGGTGCTCTACGACGCGGGATATCCGCGGGGCCCGGAAGACCGGGTCGGCATGCTCTTCTGGCGGATGCACCGGGCCGCGCGCATTCTCTTTTCACTCCGGTTCCACCTAGGGGAGATGTCACCCGAGCAGGCGATCGACCTCCTGGTGAACCGGGTGGGTCACGAGCGCGCCAACGCCACCGCCGAAGTGCGGCGCTCGTTCATCGGCACCTATCCGCCGCTTTACCAGATCGCTTACATGATGGGTGGTCTGCAGTTCCGCGCCCTGCGAGAAGAGCTGGTGGGACGGGGCCGGATGACCGATCGCGCGTTTCACGACGCCGTGCTGCGCTCGGGGAGCATGCCGGTGGAGATGGTGCGCGCCCTGCTCGTGAGTGCGCCGCTCTCCCGGGAGTATCGTCCCCAGTGGAGGTTTGATAGCATAGCGAATAGGCAGTAGGCAGCAGGCAGAATCCGAGGAAGGTTTCGAATGCGCGTTCGCGTCATCGTGTCCATCGTGCTTCTGGGCGTCTCCGGCGTGCCGCACTCACTCGTCGCGCAGACGAACCGCCCTACCGCCGTCGCGGCGAAGCGTTTCATGGCCACCGCCGAGTCCACGCTTGCGGTCCTGAGCGTCAAGGTGAACCAGGCGCAGTGGGTGCAGCAGAACTTCATTACCGAGGACAGCGAGGCGCTGTCCGCCGAAGCGCAGAACAACTTCGGCACCGCGGTCCAGCGGCTGGCGATGGCGGCCCGCCGTTACGACGGCCTCAAGCTCCCGGCCGAGCTGCGCCGGAAGTTCCTCCTGCTCAAGCTCTCGCTCGCCGCTCCGCCTCCAGCTGATCCTTCGGAAGCTGCCGAGCTCACCCGCATCACGGTGAGCATGGACGCCGATTACGGGCGGGGAACCTATTGCCGCCCGGGCAAGACCGGCTCGGGGGAGGAGTGCCGCCAACTGGGCGCGCTCAGCAAAGTGCTGGCGGAGAGCCGGGATCCCGCCGAGCTCCTGGACGCCTGGCAGGGGTGGCATCGAGTGGGTGCCCCGATGCGGGCCCGCTACCAGCGCTTCGTCGAGCTCGCGAACAAGGGCGCGCGCGGGATGGGCTTCCGGGACGCTGGAGCGATGTGGCGCGCGGGATACGACATGCCCGCCGACGACTTCGCAAAGGAAGCCGACCGGATCTGGGAGCAGGTCAAACCGCTTTATCTCGCGCTGCATGCCTACGTCCGGACCCGCCTCTCGGAGCACTACGGCGCCACCCTGGTGCCGCCGGCGGGGAAGATTCCGGCGCATCTGCTCGGGAACATGTGGGCGCAGGAGTGGGGCAACATCTATCCGCTGGTGGCTCCGAAGGGCGGCGCACCCACGTACGACCTCACCAAATTGCTCGAGGCCAAGGGACTCGACGCCAGGGGAATGGCGAAGGCGGCGGAGAACTTCTACCTGTCGCTCGGATTCGCGCCGCTTCCCGCGACCTTCTGGACCCGGTCGCTCTTCGTCAAGCCGCGCGATCGCGAGGTGGTCTGCCACGCCAGCGCGTGGGACATCGACAACAAGGATGATCTCCGGATCAAGATGTGCATCGAAGTGACGGCGGAGGACTTCGTCACGCTGCATCACGAGCAGGGACACAATTTCTACCAGCGGGCCTACCAGAAGCATTCGTTCCTGCATCAGGGAGGCGCCAACGACGGCTTTCATGAGGCAGTGGGTGACGCCGTCGCGCTCGCGATCACCCCGGAGTATCTGAAGCAGGTCGGCCTGCTCACGACGCTGCCCGGCGCCGAGGGTGACATCCCCCTGCTCCTCCGCCAGGCGATGGACAAGGTCGCCTTTCTCCCCTTCGGACTGCTGATCGACCAGTGGAGGTGGAAGGTGTTCTCGGGAGCGATCAAGCCGGCAGACTACAACGCCGGGTGGTGGGCGCTGCGGGAGCAGTACCAGGGGATCTCGGCGCCGCTTCCGCGCAGCGAGCAGGACTTCGACCCCGCGGCCAAATATCATGTCGCCGCCAACGTGCCCTACATGCGATACTTTCTTGCCCGGGTGCTGCAATTCCAGTTTTACCGGTCGCTCTGCAAGAGCGCAGGGCAGACCGGCCCGCTTCACCGCTGCACTTTCTTCGGCAACAAGGAGGCGGGTGCGAGGCTCGCCCGGATGCTCGAGGCCGGCGCCGGCAAGCCGTGGCAGGAGATTCTTTTCGACATGACCGGTGAGCGGCGGATGGACGGCAACGCGATTATCGAGTACTTCGCGCCGCTCAAGGCGTGGCTGGACGAGCAGAATCGGGGGAAGCCGACAGGCTGGTGAGCACGCAGCGTTCAGAGGCAAGCCTCCTCGCCTCTGTTTCACCCAGTGCCCAGCCCCCGTCTATATTTCCATGATCCCAGGCATACAGGGAACTTCATGGAAATCAACGACACCTCTCCCGGGTCCCTTGCGGGCGCCTCGATCCAGACCGGGGCCAGCGCGCGCGTCGCCCTCTTTCTTCGAGCAGTCTACGGCTGGATGTTCGTGGGGCTCGCGGTTACCGCGGCGGTCGCCTGGTATGTGGCGTCGTCGCCGGCAATCCTGAGCGCCATCGCGGGCAACAGAGTGCTGTTCTGGGCCGTCCTGCTGGCCCCCCTGGGTCTCGTGATCTGGCTCTCGGCCAAGGTGGCCTCGCTCGCGCCGGCCACCGCGGCGGCCCTGTTTCTGGTGTACTCCGGGCTCACGGGAATCATGTTCGCGTTCATCCTGCTCGCCTACACGGGGCAGTCGGTCGCCAATGTGTTCTTCGTCACCGCGGGCATGTTCGGGGGACTGGCGCTGTTCGGCACCGTGACCAAGCGGGACCTGAGCGGCGTGGGGCAATTCGCCATGATGGGACTCATCGGCGTCGTCATCGCCAGCATCGTCGGCATCTTCTGGCAGAACGACATGATGCAATTCGTGCTGTCGGTGTGCGGTGTCGTCGTCTTCACGGCGCTGACCGCCTATGACGCCAACCGGCTCCGCGCCATGGCGCTGGCGCTGCCCGAAGGACAAACCGGATCGTACGCCATCGTCGGCGCGCTCAGCCTCTATCTCGACTTCATCAATCTCTTCCTGTTCCTGCTGCGGCTGTTCGGGAGGCGGCGCTAGGGGATCCTGTTAGTTTACAGACAACCGCCAGGGGCACCCCCCGACGGTGAGCGGTAAACGGTAAGCGGTGAGCGGGCTGGTCCCGCTCACTCCTCACCGCTCACCGCTCACCGACGGGATGGTTGAGAAGCGACCCTTGGAACCTGATCCGGTTCATACCGGCGGAGGGAGGCGGAGCTCATGACGACCACCATGCCGCAGCATTCCAGCGAATCGCTGGACGATCACGCAGCGCTCACCGCTCACCGCGTACCGCCCTACCGCGGCGTCTTTCCCAACTCCACCAAGGCGTACCTCGAAGGTCCTCACGGGGTCCGGGTGCCCATGCGGGAGATCGCGCTCTCGGGGGGCGAGCCTCCCCTGCGCGTCTACGACACCAGCGGCCCCGAGGGATTCGACGTGCGGGATGGCCTTCCGCCGCTTCGCGCGGCGTGGGTCCGGACTCGGGCTGTCGAGGTCGCCCCGGGCGCTGCGCGCCCTCGCGATGACGAGCTGCTCACCCCGCTGTCGCTGCGCCGCCCCGCCCTCCGGGGCACCGGTCCGGTCACCCAGCTCTACTACGCGCGGAAGGGCGAGATCACGCCCGAGATGGAGTTCGTCGCGATTCGGGAGGGGATGCCGTCCGAGTTCGTGCGCAGCGAAGTGGCGCGAGGCCGCGCGATCATCCCCGCCAACATCAATCACCCCGAGCTGGAGCCGATGGTCATCGGCCGCGGATTCCACGTCAAGATCAACGCGAACATCGGGAACTCCGCGGTGAAGAGCGTGATCGAGGACGAGGTCGAGAAGCTCCGCTGGGCGACACTCTGGGGCGCCGACACGGTGATGGATCTCTCGACCGGCCGGAACATCCACGAGACGCGCCAGTGGATTCTCCGCAACTCGGCCGTGCCGATCGGCACGGTGCCGATCTATCAGGCGCTCGAGAAAGTTGGCGGTGTCCCGGAGGATCTGACCTGGGAGGTGTATCGCGACACGCTGATCGAGCAAGCCGAGCAGGGGGTGGACTATTTCACGGTCCATGCCGGCGTCCTGCTCCGCTACATCCACCTCACCGCCGACCGGGTCACCGGCATCGTGTCGCGGGGAGGCTCGATCATGGCCAAGTGGTGCCTGGCGCATCACCAGGAGTCGTTCCTCTACACCCGCTTCCGGGAGATCTGCGAGATCATGCGGGCGTACGACGTGTCGTTCTCGCTGGGCGACGGACTTCGCCCGGGGAGCATCGCCGACGCCAACGACGCGGCGCAGTTCGCCGAGCTCGAAACCCAGGGCGAGCTCAACAAGATCGCCTGGGAATTCGACGTCCAGGTGATGAACGAAGGACCGGGCCACGTTCCCATGCATCTCATCCAGGAGAACATGGCCAAGCAGCTGGAGTGGTGCGGCGAGGCGCCGTTTTACACGCTGGGACCGCTCACCACCGACATCGCCCCGGGATACGACCACATCACCAGCGCGATCGGCGCCGCGATGATCGGATGGTACGGCACCGCGATGCTCTGTTACGTCACCCCGAAGGAGCACCTCGGACTTCCGAACCGTGACGACGTCAAGGCCGGCGTCATCGCCTACAAGATCGCGGCGCACGCGGCGGACCTCGCCAAGGGACATCCGCGGGCCCGCCCCTGGGACGACGCCCTCTCCAAGGCGCGATTCGATTTCCGCTGGCAGGATCAGTTTAACCTGGCGCTCGATCCGGTCACCGCGCTCGCCTATCACGACGAAACGCTGCCCGCCGACGGCGCCAAGCTCGCGCACTTCTGTTCGATGTGCGGGCCGAAATTCTGCTCGATGCGCATCACCCAGGACCTCCGCGAGATGGCCAGGGGAATGGCGGAGAAATCGGAGGAGTTTCGGGCCCACGGGAGCGAGATATACGTCCCTCTCGGCCGGTGAGCGGTGAGCGGTGAGCGGTAAGCGGTGAGCGGGGAAGGACCTTCCCGCTCACCCCTTACCGCTAACCGCTTACATTGTTGATATGACCTCATACGAAGCGGCCGGTACGCTGGTTGCCACGTTGGGGATCCAGTTCCAGCTCGTCGCCAGCCTCTTGTGCCTGATGCTCGGCCTCCTCCTCGGCCGAGGCACCGAAAACCGTCCCTGGATCAACTGGTGGGCCTGGTCGTTCGGCGCGGTGTCATTCGCCCTCGGCGCGCTCCTCCTTCGCTACACCCTCTTCCCGGTTCTGCCGCTCGACGACCTGAGCATCGATCAGGCGCGCAGCGTGGCGCTGCTCTACGCCTGCTATGCGGGCGGCAAGCTGCTGTTTCTCTTCTGCCTGCTCGCCGGCACCTGGCTCTTCGTGCGCCGGGAAGCATTGCCGCGCATCGGTGTGGGTACCGGCCTTGCCTTCATACTCGGCGTCAGCCTCCTCTTCGTGCTGGCTCCCTCGGATCTGAATCCATTGGTCGCCTGGCAGGCGGGCATCACCGTTCCGGTGTTCCTGATCTGCGGCAGTCTGCTCGCCGGTCTTCCCAGGGAGCGACGCAGCCGGGGCAGCCGGTTCCTGGCGGTCATCTGTTTCCTCGTCGCCGGTCTCTGGCTCTTGTACACGCCGGCTTTTCTCGAGGCTGGTCCGGCGAACACGCCGGGCGATCTCACCTTCCTCCGCTGGCTGGCGGGTCACAACTCCTACCTCGACGTGATGTTCGAGTTTCTCCTTGGCTTCGGGATGATCCTCGCCGTGCTGGACGACGTCTTTCATGAAGCCGAAGAGGCCCGGAACTCCAGTCTCCGCGATGTCGCGGCGTCGGAGGCGCGCCTCTCCCAGATCATCCGGGCGGCGTCGGAGGGAATCATCCTGCTGGATGGCGCGAGGCGAATCGTGCACTGCAATCCGGCGGCGCTCCTGACGCTCGGCGCGAGCGAGCCCGACCTCATCGGAGAGTCCTTCGATCGCTTCATGACGACGAGCGGGACCGAGGACCTGTGGACCGCTGCCGGACGTGCGGCCAGCACTCCGGTGGGCGGCTATGAGCTGTGCGGCCGGCGCGCCGACGGCACCGAGTTTCCGATGGAGATCTCGATGCGCGCGGTCGGCAGCGACGCCCACGAGGGATATGTCCTCATACTGCGGGACCGCACTCAGCGGGTCCTGGCCGAGCAGGAGCGGGAGCGCCTGCAGTCCCAGGTGGCCCAGACCGCCCGGCTGGAGACGATCGGACGCATGGTCTCCGGTGTCGCGCACGAGCTCAACAATCCGCTGACCGCGATCCTCGCTTTCGGGCAGGATCTGCTCGGGCAGGCGCGTAATGCCGCCGACAGTGAAGCGCTCAACACCATCGTGCAGCAATCCCAGCGTTGCCGCATGATCGTGCAGGACCTGCTCACCTTCGCACGGAGCAAAAGGGACGACCGGCAGCCGGTGGATCCGGAAGGGCTCATCCAGCTGGTCCAGCCCGCGCTGATGCGACAGGCGGAAGGGCTCGGGGTGCGCCTCGTGGTGTCGGTGGCCGAGCGGCTGCCAAGCCTCGACGCAAACCCCGCCGCATTGGAACAGGTGCTGACCAATCTCACGGTGAACGCCTTCCAGGCGGTGGGAAAGGGTGGCACCGTCACCCTCTCCGCCCGAATGCAGGGGGATCGCCTCGCGTTCATCGTGGAGGACGACGGTCCCGGACTGACCGAGGAGGTGCTGCCGCGACTCTTCGAGCCGTTCTTCACCACCAAGGCGACCGGCCAGGGCACCGGACTGGGCCTCTCGGTGAGCCACGCGATCGTGGAGCAGCACGGCGGCGCGCTGTTCGCCGGGAATCGCACCGGCCCGGGAGAACGAGGCGCGCGCTTTACGGTGCTGCTGCCGTTTGTCGACCGCCGCGCGGTGATCCGCCCTCCGCTGGCCGAGCCGGCTCGCGCCGATGCCGGCCTCCGGTCCGCGGCGGCCGGGGCGCCTCGGCGTGTGCTGGTGATCGATGACGAGGCCCCGATCCGCACCGCCATCCGGCGCTACCTGGAGCGGCGGGGGTGGGAAGTCGAGGAGGCGAAGGATGGCGCAGAGGCGATGGCGACTCTCGGCTTGAGTGGAGATTCCCCCCGGTCGCGGAGCGCGAGCTACGACGCCATCATCACCGATCTCAAGATGCCGGGCGTCACCGGGATCGAGCTGCACGACCGGCTCGCCGCGCTGGACCCGGCCGGCCTGGAAAAACTGGTGCTGATCACCGGCGACACCGCGTCGAGCGAGGTCGCCGACTTCGTCGCGCGGCTGCGCCAGCCGCTGGTGCAGAAGCCATTCGACATGCGCGCCCTGGCGGACCTGCTGGACCGCACCGCGCCGGCGGCCTGATCGCGCCCTTGACCCCGCCAGGCATAGCGTATAGCATATACGCTATGTTCGTCACCACCCCGTGTCCCGCCTGCGGCACGCTCAACCGGACCGATCTCGGCCGGCTGGACCGGCACCCCCGTTGCGGCTCCTGCCGGTCGCCGCTCGAGCTGACCCATCCCGTGCCCGTCACCGACGGCACCTTCGACGCCGTGCTCCAGGGTTCCCAGGTGCCGGTGCTGGTCGATTTCTACGCCGACTGGTGCGGCCCCTGCCGGATCGTGGCGCCGGTGGTGCATGCGCTGGCGCAGGCCCGCGCGGGCTCGGTGCTGGTGCTCAAGGTCGACACCGACAAGAGTCCCGGCGTGTCGGAGCGGCTCGGCATCCGGGGGATCCCGACGCTGATCGCCTTCCGAAACGGCAAAGAAACCGGCCGGCACGTCGGCGTGGCGCAGCAGGCCCAGCTCGACGCGCTGCTCAGCGCGGCATGAGGCTCCAGCGCGCGGGCCGGCTCTCCCGGCTCGGTGCGAAGTCGCTCGCCCGCACCGCCGGCATCATCAAGCTGCTGGGACACCGGGAACGCCTCATGATTCTCGAGGCGCTGGACGGGGGTGAACGAACGGTGTCTGAGCTCTGCCGGGACTGCGGCCTCGGTCAGGCGATCTGTTCGCAACACCTGCGCCGGCTGCGGGCACTGGACGTCGTCTCCTGCCGGAAGGACGGACAGAACGTCCACTATCGGACCATCGAGCCCCGGGTCCGCCGAATCCTCGACTGTCTCGCCGATGACTGCCCGCCCCGGCGCCGGGCATGATCTTCCTCGGCTATGCCCTGGCCCTTCTCATCGGTCTCTCCCTCGGTCTGCTCGGCGGCGGGGGTTCGATCCTCACCGTGCCGGTGCTGCACTATGTCCTCGCCTATCCGGTCAAAGAGGCCATCCCGATGAGTCTGGTCGTCGT
>Ga0070704_100001369_pt1 | contig 12929 bp, 13 predicted proteins | sample KBSK5252metaG_FD_65467 | JGI IMG/M metagenome (GOLD analysis project Ga0070704, IMG submission 65467) | Corn, switchgrass and miscanthus rhizosphere microbial communities from Kellogg Biological Station, Michigan, USA - KBS K5-25-2 metaG | ecosystem: Host-associated > Plants > Roots >...
CTACCCCGAGGGCCACTTCGGCCACTACCTGATGATGGCCGGGGCGCTCGGTGGGAGGGCGTGGACGGCGCCGGGGGAGCGGTTCAGCGAGTACGAGGCCTCGGTGGGCACGGGGCAGGTCCACGTCTGGTTCGAGCGCCCGGAGGCCGGCTGGACCTCGTAGCGCTCGGCAGGGTAAGAACGCGGGGCTGACGAGAACCAAGGGAGGGGGTTGTCGGTGGAAGAGCGCACAACGGAGGGGGACCGGGTCGTCGGCGAGGGCTACGAGCGCCTCGGCGCCAAGAAGCTCTCGCTCATCGACGTGCTGGCGCAGTCGGTGGGCTTCATGGGACCGGTGTTCAGCGCAGCGTTCATCATCCCGCTGATCATCGGCGTGAACGCGGCCGCCCGGGGCGCCGGCACCTCGGCGCCGCTCGCCGTGCTGCTCGCGGCGATCGGGGTCTTCGCGCTCGGATGGATCGTGGCGCAGTACGCCAAACGGATCCACGCCGCCGGGTCGCTGTACGACTACGTGTCGAACGGCCTCGGGCGCACCGTCGGCGCGGCCACGGGGTGGCTGTACTACGCGGGCACGATCATCCTGACGATCGGCCTCGGGGTCCTGATCGGCGGGTACATCCACGACAACCTGTGGCCCGGCCTGTTCGACGGGGACCTGGCGCCGGGCCCGATCTGGATGTGGGACGCGATCCTCACGCTCGGCCTGTTCGCGGTCCTGTACTTCGGCGTGAAGATCTCGACGCGGGTGCAGCTGACGCTCGCGCTCGTATCCGTGGTGGTGGTGCTGATCTTCTTCATCACGGTGATCGCGGACCTCGGCGGCGACAACGACATCGCCAAGGCGTTCGACCCGTCGCCCTCGGGTGGGTTCAGCGGAATCCTGTTCGGCGTCCTGTACGGGGTGTTGATCTTCGTCGGGTTCGAGACGGCCGCGAACCTGGCGGAGGAGACCGCAGAGCCGAAGCGCTCGATCCCCAGGGCCGTGCTCGGTGCGGTCGTGATCGTGTCGATCTTCTACCTGATCGCCTCGTACGCCGAGGTGGCCGGGTTCGGGTTCGACCTGTCGGTGATCACCAGCCCCGAGGTCGCGGGGGCGCCGCTGTTCGCCCTCGGCGCGCCGGGGTCGCCGTCGGGATCTGAGTTCTGGCTGAAGGTCCTGCTGGTCGTCGTCTTCTTCGACATGCTCGCGGTGTACGTCGGGGCGGCTGTGGCGTCCACGAGGGGAACCTTCGCGATGGCGCGGGACCGCCGCCTCCCGGGCGCCCTGGCCACGGTCTCGAGCAAGTACGGGACGCCGACCGGTGCGATCGTGCTGTTGATCGCGCTCCAGGTCGTCCTCATCATCGTGGCCGAGGGCAACGACACGCTCCTGGTCCTGGCGCCGGGTCTACCGCACTACTTCTCGATCTTCGTGTGGTGCTCGACGTTCGGCGGATTCGCATTGCTGGTCGTGTACCTCCTGATGTCCGTGGGGTCGCTCCGGGGGCTCTCGGGGTCCGAAGGGTTCGGCGGCATCGTGATCGCCGCGATCCTCGGGATCCTGATCTCGGGCGCGGCGATCTTCGGCTCGTTCTACAAGGTGACGAGCCCGACGCTGATCGCGCCGTGGGCCGCCGTGATCTGGTTCGCGCTCGGCCTGCTGTACATGGCGGCGGTCAAGGGGCGCGAGCCGGCGAGCGAGGCGCTCGACGACCTCCGATCGGGGGCCGGCCTCTGAGCGAGGTTCGTTGACGGACGGGGCGGCGCGAGCGGCGTCGCCCCGGCTCGTCCTGATCCTGTCCGAAAACTGGACCCTGTGGGCGCCCGGCGACCTTCGGAGGCTCGTGGACGCGGCGGTCCAGGCCGAGGAGGCGGGGTTCGACGCCGCGATGGTGAGCGAGCACGTCGTCCTCGGTCCCGGGGCCGACGCGAACGGCGTGCCCGAGAACCCGCGCGACTACGCGCTGCCGGGGAACCAGGATCCGTCGACGCCGTGGCCCGATGCGCCGACGCTGCTCGCCGCCGTCGCGTCCGCGACGACCACGCTACGCCTGGTGGCGAGCTCGATCATCGCGCCGCTGCGCCACCCGTTGCTGCTGGCCAAGCAGCTGGCGACCCTGGATCTCCTGTCTCGAGGACGGATGGTCGTGCAACCGACGGTGAGCTGGCATCGGCCCGAGTACGAGGCGCTCGGGGTGCCGTTCGAGCGGCGCGGCGAGTTGCTGGACGAGCATCTCGCCGCTTGGAGGGTGCTCTGGCGCGATACGCCGGCCTCGTTCGACGGCCGGAACTACCGCTTCCACGACGTCTGGCTCGAGCCCAAGCCGTTCCGGCCGGAAGGCCCGGCGCTGTGGTTCGGCGGCGAGACGATGCACGAGCCGCTGCTTCGACGCCTGGTCGAGTTCGGGAGCGGGTTCAACCCGCTCGGGAGGCCGAGCGACGAGGATCTCGAGCGGCTGCGCGCAGGTATGGCCGAGGCCGGCCGAGACATCGGGGAGATGGAGATGGTGGGCGGCACCCGGGGCCGGTTCGTCGGTCCGGAAGGCGTCGCCGACCTCGGCGAGGCGCTCGCGTCGATCCCTCCGCAGCTCGAACGCGGGTTCACCACGATCTGCATCAAGCCCTCGCAGTTCATCGACGACCCCGACGAGATCGGAACCTTCTGCCGCGAGGTGGCCGAGCGAGTCGACGCGCTCGCGCGGTGACTAGGACGACGGGCCGTCGACCTCGACCGTCGGCGGGCCGTCGCCGCCGGCGCGGATCACCACGCTCCGGGAGGGCTCCTCGCCCGGCGTGCTCTCGCGATGGACGAGCCCGCTGGGGATCACGAGGAAGTCGCTGGCGCCCCCCTGCACGACTTGTCGGCCACCCTCCCCGAACTCGATCGCCACGCAACCCGAGATCACGTAGACGATCGTGTCGTGGCCCCCGTGATGGTGCCAGCCGCTCACGAGCCCGGGCTCGGTCGTGGTGAGCCCCGCCCACAGTCCGGGCTTCGCGAACGCCTGCCGCCGGTGGATCTCGGGTGGGCCCTCGATCTCGACCACCTCGTCCGCGCCGATCCTCATCGCCTCGACCAACTCGCCCACGCGACCACCTCCTCAGATCACGTCGAAGTAACGCCGTCGCTCCCATTCGCCGACCGCGCCGGGGGACAGGAACTGGTCCCACTCCCATCGGCCCGCCTCCGCGTAGTGCGCCACGACGTCCTTGCCGAACGACTCGGGCGCAAACGCGCCGTCGCGGAAGCGCTCGACCGCCTCTCCCAGCGTGGTGGGCAGCGGCACGACCGGACGGTCGTAGTCGGTGCCCATCAGCGGCTCGCCGGGCTCGGCCCCGGTTTCGATCCCGTCGCGCGTCGAGGCGAGCAGCGCCGCGATCGCGAGGTACGGATCCACGTCCGCACCGGGCACGCGCCATTCGAGCCGCGTGGACTCGGGCGATTCGGTGAGCACGCGGCACGAGACCATCCGGCTATCGAACCCCCACGACAGCCCGTTGCCCGAGAACTCGCCGCTCGTCGTGCGTCGATACGAGTTCACCGTCGGCGCGTAGAAGAGCATGAGCTCGGCCCCGTGCTGGAGGACGCCGCCGATCGCGTGCCGGAGCGTTGCCGAGATCCCCTCGGTGTCCTCCTCATCGGAGAAGACGTTCCCGCCGTCGGCGTCGATCAGCGAAAGGTGCAGGTGGCACGACGATCCGGTCGTGTCGGCGAACGGCCGCGCCATGAACGTGACCGCCATCCCGGCGTTGGCCGCCAGGGTGCGCATCGCGAGCTTGAACAGCAGGTGCCGGTCGGCCATCTCGAGCGCACGGCGGTACTCGAGGTTGATCTCCCATTGGCCCAGGCCCCATTCGACCTGGCTGGTCCACGGTCCGAGCTCGGATGCGGCGAGCGCGTCCCGCACCCCCGAGAAGAAGCCCTCGTACCGGTCGCCCGCCTGGATCGTGTAATCGGCCCTCGCCAGCGTGGTCGGGACGAGCGTCGCGTAACCGTTCGCGCGGCCCTCGTCGTAGCTCCCGTGGTAGAGGGAGAACTCGAGTTCGCTCGCGACCTGCGCGGTGAGGCCGGTGGGCTCGAGGCGCTCGATCTCCCGCCGCAGGATCGAGCGTGGCGCCACCGGCGCGAGCTCGTCCGAACGCATCTCGACGAAGTCGGCGAGGCAGATCGCCGTGCGTTCGAGCCAGGCGGCCGGTCGCAGCGTCCCGAGATCCGGCACGAGCCGGACGTCGTGCCACCCGGTGTGATGCCCGGTGTACTCCTGGACCGGCCCGGGCCACTGGTCGACGTCCCAGCCGAGGACACAGGAGCTGAGCGGGATCCCCTCGTGGACGACCCGGCGGAACACGTCGACCGAGACGCGCTTGCCGACCGGACGGCCGGTCACGTCGGCCGACGTCACGATCACGGTCGCGAACCCCTCCAGGTCCGAAAGGTCGAGCGTCACCGCGTGAGCCACCCCCCGTCGACGGGCAGCATGGCACCGGTGATGTAGGAAGCGTCGTCCGAGAGCAGGAACGAGATGGCCGCGGCGACGTCCTCCGGCTCGCCCACACGCGGGATCAGGAGCCGGTCCTTCATGGATGCCCATGCCTCGGGCGAACGGATGTCCGCGCCGGGGATGAACGAGGTCGCGATCGCCCCGGGCTCGACCGCGTTCACCCGGATGTTGCGGTCCGCGAGCTCGACCGCCAGCGCCTTCGTGAGCATCTTCACGCCGCCCTTGGACGCGTTGTAGTGCACCTGCGGGTGTCCGGTGGAAGCCACCACGACCTCGGACTCGATCGTCGCGAGGTTGACGATCGCGCCCCCGCCGTCACCCGCGATCACCGGGGCGATCGCCTGCGTCACCAGGTACATGCCCTTGAGGTTGGTGTCCAGGACCAGGTCCCACTCGTCCTCGGCGAGCTCGTCGAGCGGCGACATCCGGACCAGGCCGGCGTTGTTCACGAGATAGTCGATGTGCCCGAACGCGTTCACGGCTCCGTTGCGGGCGCTCTCGATCTCCGAGCGGTCCCGGACGTCGGCGTCGAACGCGACGCCGGTCCCTCCGGCGGCGGCCATCGCCGCGACGGTCTCCTCGGCGGCCTCGAGACGGACGTCGACGACCGCGACGGCTGCCCCCTCCGCGGTGAGACGGAGCGCGGTCGCGCGTCCGATGCCCGAGCCCGCCCCCGTGATCAGCGCGACGCGTCCCGAGTGGTCGAAGCTCACGGTCCCTCCTGCTGGTACGCAACCTCGGTGAGATCCATCGCGAGGCCGCCGCCGTCGGCCACCAGGGATGTCCCGGTCACGATCGACGACTCGTCGCTTGCGAGGAACAGGCAGCAGGCGGCGATCTCGTCGGCGGTGGCCGGACGGCGGAGCGGGGTGTACCGGGTGACGACGTCATAGGCCTCCTCGAGCGAGATCCCGCGTTCGGTCATCAGATCCTGCATCGCGCGATCGCCCATAGGTGTCACCACCCATCCGGGGCAGAGCGCGTTGGCCCGGACGCCGCGCGGGCCGTAGTCGACGGCGATCGACCGCGCGAGCCCGTTCATCGCCGCCTTGGACGTGCCGTAGGCCGCGCTCTCGGTGCCGCTCACGAACGCGTTCACGCTCGAGACCAAGACGATCGAGCCACCGCCTCGCTCGATCAGCGCCGGGATCGCGGCTCGCGCGAGCCGGAACGCGCCGGTGACGTTGACGTCGAGCGTCCGGTCCCAGCGCTCGTCGTCGACGTCCGCGGCGGCCCCGCCGAACCCGAGCCCGGCGTTCGCGACCACGATATCCAGCCCTCCGAACGCGTCGACCGCGGCCGCGACCGCCTCGCGCACGTGGTGGTCGTTCGCCGTGTCCCCGGCGACGACGCGACAACCTGTCTCGGCGGCGACCTCCTCGAGCGGTGCGGCGCGGCGGCCCGTGACGACCACGTTCGCACCCTCGCGCGCGAACCGCCGAGCGGCGGCCGCACCGATCCCGGTCCCGCCGCCGCTCACGATCGCCACCTTGCCCTCGAGCCGCATCTCGCCTCCTCGCGATGGGGCATAGTCTGCCCTACCGGCGCCGACGAGCGCAGGGAGGTCGATGCGTGGCGAACATGCAGCCGCTTCGGCGTGAAGACCATCCGGAGCTGGAGGAGCTCTTCCGGCTCTACGACGACACGATGTCCTTCGTCCCCAATAGCCTGTTCACGATGGCCCGCCGCCCGGAGATCCTCCGGGCGTTCAGCGAGCTGATCACGCGGATCTGGCGGACCGGGACGGTCCCGGTCGGCCTGAAGCCCCTGGTCGCGATCGTCGCGAGCACCGCGGCGGGCTGCCGGTACTGCCAGGCGCACGAGACCGTGGACGCGAAGATGCGGGGGGTGGAGGAGACCAAGATCGCCGAGATCTGGGACTTCGAGCGCTCGCCGCGCTACTCGGAGGCAGAGGTCGCGGCCCTGCGCTTCGCGCGCGACGCGAGCGTCGTCCCCAACGCCGTGACGCCCGCCCATTTCGAGGACCTCCGGCGGCATTGGGACGACGGCGAGATCGTCGAGATCCTCTCGGTCGTCGGTCTGTTCGGATTCCTGAACCGCTGGAACGACTCGATGGCGACCGACCTCGAGGAGATCCCGACCGCATTCGCCGGCCGCACGATCGGCCCGCACGGGTGGGAGCCGGGGAAGCACGGATGACGTTCGGCGAGCTGATCACCCTGGAGGAGCTCGAGCGGGACCCGTACCCGATCTACGCGCGCCTGCGCGATGAGGAGCCGGTCGCGTGGGTGCCGGCGGTGCAGCTGTGGCTCGTCACGCGATACGACGACGTGCGGACGATCGACCTGTCGCCCGAGGTGTTCACGGCCGCGACCGACCCCTCGACGCTCAACCGCACGATGGGCGTCAACATGCTCGGCTCCGAGGGGCCCGACCAGCAGCGGGTCCGGCGCGTCCTCGAGCCGCCGTTCCGCCCGCGCGACGTCGAGGAGCGCACGAAGGGCATGATCCCGACGCTCGCGAACGAGCTGATCGACGGGTTCGAGGGCCGGGGCGAGGCCGACCTGTTCACGGAGTTCGCCGATCCGATGAGCGTCCGTTCGCTCCGGTTCATGCTCGGGCTCGACGAGGTCGCGTGGGAGGACCTCCTGCGCTGGAACCAGGGCCTGATGCTCGGGCTCGCGAACTTCGAGGGCGATCCCGCGAAGCAGGCGCCGGCCGACGAGGCGAGCGCGTCGCTCTCGGAGGTGATCGAACTGGTCCTGGACCACCTCGCGGACGAACCCGACGGCTCCGTGCTCTCTGCGATGCTCCATCACGACCAGGGCGGCGACCGCATGACTCGTGGGGAGATCGTCGCGAACACCAAGCTGATGCTTTCGGGAGGGCTCCAGGAGCCGCGCGACGTGATCGCGCTCGTGATCCACGCGCTCGGCTCGAACCCCGAGCAGCTCGAGGAGGTCCGCTCGAACCGGGCGCTGATCAAGCCCGCGGTCGAGGAGACCCTGCGCTGGGCGGGGCCGGTGGGGACCTCGACCCGGCAGACGACGGAGACGACCGAGCTCGCCGGCGTGAAGCTGGAGGGGGGGACGCTGATCGGCGCCGTGCTCTCGAGCGCGAACCGCGACCCGCGCCGGTTCACCGACCCGGATCGGTTCGACATCCACCGGAAGGAGGGCGCGCACCTGGCGTTCGCGGTGGGGAACCACTTCTGCCTGGGCGCCTGGTTCGGGCGGCATCTCGCGCGGGTCTCGCTCGAGATCCTGCTCGAGCGTCTTCCGGGTCTGCGGCTCGACACCGAACGCCCGGCGACGCTGTCGGGATGGGAGTTTCGCGCCCCCGACTCGACCTGGGTTCGATGGGACGTTCCCTGAGGCCGCGGCAACCCGCGCGAGCCGAGGTGGTGGGGTCCCTGCTGCGCCCGACGTCACTTGGACACGCGGTGGAGGAGTTCTATGCCGAGGGTCATTCGGCCGTCCTCGCCGACGAGCGCCGGAAGGATCGGACGGAGTTACGTGCACTGGAGGACGAGGCGATCCTGGACGCGGTACGGCGCCAGATCGACCTCGGGCTCGATGTGGTCAGCGACGGCGAGTTCCGGCGCTGGATGTTCCTGAATTCGTTCTACGACGCGGTCGATGGCTTCCGCACCGACAACGTCGTGACCTTCCGCAACGCGCGGGGGGAGGACGTACCCCTGCGCGTCCACGAGATCGTCGAACGTCTCCGCATCGTCGACTCGCCCGCCGCACGGGAGGCCGCGTTCGTGAGCGCGGTCGCCGATGGCTACCCGTTCAAGGTCACGTTCCCCGCACCGTCGCTGTTCGGCCACCCGTTCTCGTACAAGCCGGGTGTGACCTCGGGCTACGGGTCGCTCGAGGAGTTCGTCGCGCACGCGATCCAGATCGAACACGAGCTCGTCGCCGGCGCGGTCAAGGCCGGTGCGCGATATGTGCAGTTCGACTTTCCCCTCTACCCATACCTCGTCGACCCGGTCTGGGTCGAGCGCTTCGAGGCGCGAGGTCATCGTGTCGCCGATCTGGTGGACGCCGCGGTCGCCGCCGACACCGCGGTGCTCGAGGGCATCCCCGATGACGTGATCGTGGCGCTCCACATCTGCCGAGGGAACTTCCGCTCAGCGTGGATGTGCGAGGGCTCGCTCGAACCGGTCGCGGAGCGGGTGTTCGGCGACCTGCCGTACAACGCGTTCCTGGTCGAGTGGGACGACCTCGGTCGCGACGGCGGGTTCGAGCCCGTGCGGTTCCTGCGGAAGGGCTCGATGATGGTCATGGGGATCGTCTCGACCAAGACGCCGGTGCTCGAGGAAGAGGACGAGCTCGTTCGGAAGATGGAGCAGGCGGCCGGCCTCGCCGGCGGGATGGACCGGCTTGCGATCAGCCCGCAGTGCGGGTTCGCGAGCGTGATGGTGGGCAACGAGATCGACGAGGACACGCAGTGGCGCAAGCTCGAACTCGTTGCGCGGGTCGCCGATCGTATCTGGGGTTAAGCGCATCGGCCCTTGCGCCAAGGATGGGGAGCACGCGTGAACTCACTCCCATTACGATCGATCGCCGTGGGCGAGTACACGCGAGCTGAGGTGGGCAGAAGGGCCGGGGTCGACCCTGCATATGTGGACCGCTTGGTCGAGCTCGGGATCTTGAAGCCCGGCGCAGGAGACGTCTTCTCGCTTGGCGATGTGCGCAGGGCGCGCTGGGTACGGAGCTTCGAGGAGGCCGGCGTACCCCTCGAGGGGCTGGGCGCGGCCGTTCGGGACGGCGCCCTCTCGTTCTCCTACCTGGATGCGAGCGCCTTCGATCGGTTCGCCGGGCTCAGTGGTACGACCTTCCAGCAGCTGAGCGACACATCGGGCATCCCCTTCGACCTGTTGAAGGTGGTCCGCGAGGCGGTCGGCTTCGCCGAGCCGCGGCCGGAGGACGTCGTCCGCGAGGATGAGCTCTCGGTCGTGCCGGTGATCAAGCTCATGCTTTCGATGGGGTTCCGGCCCGCCGTCATCGAGGCGTGGCTTCGTGTCTGCGCCGACAGTCTTCGCCGGATCGCAGACACGGAGACGGGCTGGTGGAGGACCGAGGTCGAGATTCCCCTCCTCCGGGGAGGGATGACGGAGCCCCAGATGTTGGATGCCCAAGCCGACGCCGGGTCCGAGATGACGCCCCTGCTCGAGCGGGCCCTCCTCGGCATCTACCGCACCCAGCAGGAGCACGCCTGGAGCAAGAGCGCCGTGGAGGACGTCGAGGCTGCTCTCGAGAAGGCCGGCCTGCACAGTCGCCTGCATCGGCCGCCGGCCGTGTGCTTCCTCGACATCACGGGCTACACGCGTTTGACCGAGGAGCGTGGGGACGAGGCCGCGGCGGATCTGGCGGCGAGGTTGGCCACGCTCGTTCGTCGGTCCTCCCAGGCGCACGGGGGACAGGCGGTCAAGTGGCTCGGGGACGGCGTGATGTTCTACTTCCCGGACCCGGGCCAGGCCGTGCTTGCCGCTCTCGACATGGTGGAGGGGATGGCGAACCATTCCCTCCCGCCCGCGCGCGTCGGCATCCAGGCCGGTCCCGTGGTCTTCCAGGAAGGTGACTACTTCGGTCGGACGGTGAACGTCGCCGCGAGGATCGCCGAATACGCCAGACCCGGCGAGGTGTTGGTGACGGACCAGGTCCTGGACGCGGTCGACGGAACATCGGTCACGTTCGACGAGATCGGCCCGGTCGAGCTGAAGGGGGTATCAGGCGCCCTCCGCCTCCACAGGGCCGGCCGGGACGCCTGAGACCGCCGGCAGGATCTTCGAGGGCCGTCCCGTTGGGCCGATTCACTCCTCGTACACGTAGGTCAGGACGCCCTCCTCGACCCGCGTGGGGAGCATGATCAGCCTCGCATCCTGTCGTACGGGGCCCGAGAGCGCCCGGCCGGACCGTGCCTCGAAGGTCGAGCCGTGCCATTCACAGGTGAACGTGTCGCCCTCCAGCCTCAGCGGGCCTCCGTGGTGCATGCAGACGTTCACGTAGGCCCGTGGCCTTCCGTTCAGGAGCATGACCAGGACCTCTCGTCCCAGGAGGTCGACGGTCACGGTTCCCGTCGACGGGATGTCGTCGATGCGGATCAGCTGCTCTCTCATCGTTCCTCCCCACGGTCGACCGGATTCCTATCCGCGCTCCCTTCCCCATCGGTTGCGACACCATCTATCAGAGATCGGGTGGGTGACGCACTAGCGCCCGCTTCGCGGCCGGCTCCGTGCTGGTGCTGATCGGCGTCTACGTCGGCGCCCTTCGTCGGCTGGCGGAGGCACCGGATCTCGAACCGGGCCGGGTAGCATCCGAACCGTGACCGAGGCCGACGTTCCCTTGCGGCTGGACGCCCCGCGCGAGGAGGTGCTCGAGCATGCGGCCAAGCTCGTCGCCGAGGCGTGGCAGAGCTTCGACCGGTACCGGCCCGAGGAGCCTCCGCTCGACGAACGCGTCCGCCGGCTCCTGCAGACCGAGCTCCCGACCACTCCCGGCGCCGCCCACGACGCGGTCGACGACGCGGCACGGATCCTCGACGAGTCGATCGCGCAGCCGCGCCCCCGGTATTTCGTCGGGGTGGGCTCGAGCGGCCTGGAGATCGGCACGATCGGCGACCTGCTCGCCCACACCTACGACATCAACCTCGCGGTCGACGCTCGCGCGGCGACGCTGATCGAGAAGCAGGCGGTCCGGTGGGCGGCGGAGTTCATCGGGTACGCGCCCGATGCCGCGGGGGCGTTCACGAGCGGCGGAACGGTGTCGAACACGACCGCGCTGGCCGCGGCGCGCGAGCACGCCCTGCCCGGCTCGCGGTACGAGGGGCTCGGCGGTAAGAGAGTGGCGATCTACTGCTCGCAGGAGGTCCACTACTCGGTCACGCGTGCCGTCGAGACGCTCGGCGTCGGTTCGGCGAACCTGCGCGCGATCCCGCTCGGCCCCGAGCGCGGGCTCGAACCCGATGACCTCGCCGAGGCGATCGACCGCGATCTCGCGGACGGCGTGACGCCGATCGCGGTGGTCGCGACCGCGGGGACCACGCTCACCGGCGCGATCGATCCGCTCGAGGTGATCGCGGATATCTGCGAGGAGCGCGGCGTGTGGTTCCACGTGGACGGCGCGTACGGGCTGCCGGCCGTGGCGGCGCGCCCCGAGCTGTTCGCGGGGTTCGAACGGGCCCAGTCGGTGGCCGTCGACGCGCACAAGTGGCTCTACCTTCCGAAGGCCTGTGGGATCCTCCTCGTGCGTGAGCAGGAGGACCTGGTGGCGTCGTTCGGTCACGAGCAGGGGTACCTCCCGCACCAACGGCACGAGCTCCACGCGATGGACACGACGTTCGAGTACTCGCGGCCGTTCAGGGCGCTGAAGTTCTGGCTCGCGATGCGCGTCCACGGGGCCTCGGCGTTCGCCGAAGCGATCGAGCGCAACCTGCAGGAGGCGCAGCTCCTCTACCGAACGGTGTCGGCGCGCGACGACTTCGAGGCGCTCGGTCCGCCGAAGCTGTCGGTCGTGGCGTTCCGGCATGCGCCGGCGGGCGTCGACGACGTCGGTGCGCACAACGAGCGGCTGGCCGAGGCGATCCAGGCCGACGGTCGCCTCTGGATGTCGAGCGCGCTGATCGACGACGAGGTCTGGCTCCGCCCGTGCTTCGTGAACTTCCGCACGACCGAGGAGGATGTGCTCGACGTGGTCGAGATCGCCGCCGAGATCGGCGAACGGCTCGCCACCGCCTGAGGGACCGCCCGCCTGTCTACACTGCTCACGCCTGGCACAGGGAGGGAGCTCAACGAGATGACCGAGCCGCTGGTCGGCGTCGTGATGGGATCGGCATCCGATCGGGACACGATGCAGCACTGCGCCAACCAGTTGGAGGCCCTCGGGGTCCCGTTCGAGACCCGGGTGCTGTCGGCGCACCGCACGCCCAAGGAGCTCGCGGTGTGGATCGAGGACGCCGAGTCCCGTGGCGTGGAGGTCTTCATCGCGGCCGCGGGCATGGCGGCGGCCCTGCCGGGCGTGGTGGCGGCCCACACGACGCGACCGGTCCTGGGTGTGCCGATGGAGTCGAAGCTGGCCGGCGGGCTCGACTCGCTCCTGTCGATGGTGCAGATGCCGGGCGGGATCCCGGTCGGCGTGCTTGCCGTCGGCAAGGCAGGCGCCGTGAACGCGGCGATCCTCGCCGCGCAGATCCTCGGGCGTTCGCACCCGGAATTCGACGAAGCCGTACGGACGCACCGAGAGGCCAAGGCCGCCGAGATCCTCGCCGACCCCGGCTCCTGAGCAGAGGTCTCAGCCCTCCGGCGACGCCTCCGTGCCCGGCGGCTCCTGGACGGCGAGCTTCCGAAGCCGGTCCTCGGCGGCCGAACGGGCCGCGGCGTGCGCAGGCTCGTCCCCGGTCATCGTGCGCAGGAAGACATCGCGTTCGAGCGAGAGCAGCCGAACCTCGGTCGTCGCGACGACGGTGGCGGTGCGGGGGACA
>Ga0070704_100001370_pt1 | contig 12926 bp, 12 predicted proteins | sample KBSK5252metaG_FD_65467 | JGI IMG/M metagenome (GOLD analysis project Ga0070704, IMG submission 65467) | Corn, switchgrass and miscanthus rhizosphere microbial communities from Kellogg Biological Station, Michigan, USA - KBS K5-25-2 metaG | ecosystem: Host-associated > Plants > Roots >...
CGACCTGTCGTGGCGGAAGCAGATGACGCGGGTGTACGTGACTCGCGCACTCGAGGAGCTGCGAAGCCGGCGACCCTAGGAGACAGGCTCATGGACCGCATCGCGCGCGAGGTTCACGTTCTCAGGTGGTACGCCTTCGTCACCGCGCCTCTTCTCGGGGTCCTGACGCTCGCAGCGTTCACCCAGAAACAACGCTTTGGCGAGATCGACGTGCAGCGGATTAACGTCATCGAACCGGACGGCAAGGTTCGGATGGTGATCTCCAACAAGACCCGCGCTCCTGACGCGGTCCTTGGGGGCAAGACGTTCAAGCGTCAGGGCGGCAACTCTGCTGGCATCATCTTCTACAACGAAGAGGGAGACGAGGACGGCGGCCTCGTCTTCGGCGGCAAGTCACAGAACGGACGCTATGAAGCCGGCGGCGCGTTGTTGTTCGACCAATTTCGCCAGGACCAGATCGTGGGGATCCAGTACGGCGACGAGAATGGGAGGCGCTACGCCGGCCTGCAGGTATGGGACCGGCCCGAAATCGCGGCGGCTGACGCACTCGAGCAGTACGATGCCATCGGGCGGATGCCTGATGGGCCGGCGAGGCGGGCAGCGCTCGAGCAGTTGCGCGCGTCCGGAGCATGGGACGCGCCGGTTCGCGTCTTCGTGGGTCGGGACCGGGGCAAGGCGGCCATCGTCAATCTCGCGGATCGGGAGGGCCACGTCCGCGCCCGCCTTCTCGTCGACTCATTGGGCGCCCCGCGGCTCGAGTTTCTTGATGCGGGGGGGCGGGTCATTTATGCCGTACCGGACTCCGGGCGGGGTCGATGAGCTCGGCGGCGCAGTCGGCGATCGCGAGACCTCGACGGGTCCTGGATAGTTTCGTCCAGCCTCACCCCTAATCGCGCTAGAACTTGAGCAGTCCCACCACCGTCAGCGCCGTCCCCACCCAGAAGAGGAACATCCACTTGACTAACTCTGCCTTCAAACCTGCCAGGCCGCCGTGTAGATCGCCCTTGAGTTCACCACGAAGAGTCGCCATGTCCGTTTTGAGCTCCGTGCGCAGCGCAACCAGTTCGCCGCGGAACTCGGCACCGAACTCCGCGAGCCGGTGCTCGAGCTTCGCGTCGAATCGCGCGAAATTCAGCTCGTTCAGCTCTCGCAAATCGGCGCGGTAGGTGGCGTCCACCTGATTAAACCACTCCACCAGCTCGTTGGCGACGTCGTCGCCGAGCTTGTCGTAGAACTGCCGGGACAGTTTCGCGGTGATCGGCATTGCTTGCTCGATGGATGTGCCGCCCGCACTTTAACCATACCCTCGGCGCGGCCAGCAAGCAAAATGCCGCCCCGCGGGTCCGATTCCCGCGCCTCACAGGAGTAGCCATGAGAGCCCCGGCCCTGGCCCTTTGCGTCCTCGCTTCGCCCCTCGCCGCGCAGCGACCAGCCGCTGCAACCCTCCCCCGCGACCTCGACGCCTACGTCGCCCGCGTGATGCGCGACTTCGAGGTTCCCGGGATCGCCCTCGCGGTCGTGAAGGACGGCCGCGTGCTCCTCACCAAGGGCTACGGTGTGCGCAAGCTCGGCGACCGTGCGCCGGTCGACGACCGCACGCTGTTCGGTATCGCATCGAACACGAAGGCGTTCACGGCGACTGCTCTCGGCATCCTGGTGGAAGAGGGCAAGCTCCAATGGGACGCCCCCGTGATCAACTATCTGCCGTGGTTCCAGATGTACGACCCGTTCGTCACCCGAGAGATGACGATCCGCGATCTGCTGGTGCATCGCAGTGGCCTGGGACTCGGTGCGGGCGATCTGCTGTGGTGGCCGACCTCGACGTATGACCGCAAGGAGATTGCGCGCCGGCTCCGGTACATCAAGCCCGAAACGAGCTTTCGATCGGCGTACGCGTACGACAATGTGCTCTACAGCGTCGCCGGCGAGGTGATCGAGGCGGTCTCCGGGCAGACGTGGGAAGACTTCGTGTCCACGCGCATCTTGGCGCGGGTCGGCATGACGGGCAGCAGCGTGCGGCACTCGGCAGCCGCGGGCGGGGGCAACGTCGCGACGCCACACGCGGCGATCGACGGGCGCGTGCGACCGATCTCACCGTTTGGCAGCGACAACGTCAATCCGGCGGGCGGCATCAACGCGAGTGCCACCGACATCGCCAAGTGGCTGATGGTGCAGCTCGATTCGGGGAAGTTGGCCGACGGCACGCGGCTGTTCAAACCGCAAACCACGTTCGAGTTGTGGTCGATCGTGACGCCGTACCGCGTCGGGAGGGTGCCGCCCGACCTCGCGACGCAACAGGCCAACGTCGCCGGTTATGCGCTGGGATTCGAGGTGCGGGACCTGCGCGGACGGAAGGTCGTGACGCACACCGGCGGTCTACCTGGGTTCGTGTCCCGCATCACGCTCGTACCGGACGAGCGGCTCGGCATCGCCGTGTTCACAAACCAAGAGGTCGGCCAGGCGTTTCAAGCGATCACGTGGCGATTACTCGACCACTTCCTCGGCGCGCCGCCGACCGACTGGGCGACGATCTACCGGACCCGCAAGGTCCGGCAGGATTCGATCGTCGCGGCCCAAGAGCGGGCGGCGACGGCCGCACGCGACACGGCGTCCCGTCCTTCGCTACCGCTCGCCAAATACGCCGCGAACTACCGCGACGCCTGGTACGGGGACATCGCGATCGCGTTGGAGAACGGCAAGCTCGTGATGCGGTTTTCGCACTCCCCGTCCCTGACGGGAGACCTCGAGCATTTCCAGTACGACACCTTCATCGCGCGGTGGCGGGACCGCGAGCTCAGGGCGGACGCGTATGTGACGTTCGCCCTGAACCCGGACGGGACCATTGCGCAGGCTAAGATGGCCGCGGTATCGCCCGCGACCGACTTTAGCTTCGACTTCCAGGACCTGTTGCTAATCCCCACCCCCTGAGTCGCCGCCACCGCCGGCGGCGCCCACGGAGGAGGAGGGCGACCGCCATAAACCCCAGCGGCCACAGCAACAGTCGGGCACCCCAGAAACCCCAGAACGTCATCACCACCAGGGCGACGATGGCCAAGCGCGCCGCGCTCTGGAGCCACCACACCGCGGGCGGCCGACGCACCAGTCGCTCTGCCGGCTCCCGATCTCGCGCCACTGGCAGGTCCCCAACCAGCTCGTTCAGCTCGTCGCGATACGTCGCGGTCGACGCGGCCGCCAGACGCTCGCCCGCTTCTTCGGGCGACAGCCGCCCCTCGGCCGCTGCACCTTGGAGCAGCTCGGCGATGCGCTCGCGCTCGGCGTCGGAAGCCCGCACGCCGCGGGACAGGTCGGGCGCGCTCATGATTGCACCAGCGCGTCGATCTCCTGCGCCGCCCGCTTCAAGATGTCGCTGATTTTCTGGCGCACCGCGTCGTCGCGCGTGCGCCACCCGGCCCGATACGCGCTTCTGAGGAGTGCGCCCATCGCGCGGTTCAGATCGCCCATGCCGCCACCGAGCACTTCGTCCACCGCGTCCTTCACGCGGTCGAAGATGTCCTCCACGACGTCGCGGTGCTCCTCGAGGAACTTGAGCCCCAGGTCGGTGATCTCGTAGACCTTTTTGCCTTCGACGTCTTTGGCACGCACCAATCCCTCGTCTTCGAGCCACTGCAGCGTGGGGTACACGGTGCCGGGGGACGCCGAGTAGCAGCCGTGCATCTGATCCTCGAGCTCTTTCATGACTTCATAGCCGTGGCGCGGCTTGTCCTTGAGCAGTTTGAGAATCACGTACTTCATGTCGCCGGCGCCGAACCATTGACGTCGCCGTCCACCCCTGCCGAACCCGACGAACCCAGGGCCGAAGCCCTGCCATCCCCATCCGCGCCTCATACTTGCCTCCTTGATATGTCGCCACGATACTGCGCCACGATACGTTTATACGATATATCGGACGATGTATCGCGGCAACATGTTTCCGCCCTTGTCTTGTCCAGGCCACTCGTCACAAGTCATCGTGACACTTGAGCTTGCACGTCAGGCGCGCACCAGTACATTGTACCTCCCCCTACCGTCCCCAGCGCCCTAGGAGAGGAGTCTCAGATGGCTGTCCAGGTGACGCCGCACCCAGGCTGGGTAGCGGAACTCGACGCCGCGCTCGAGCCGAGCCGGCAGGCGATTCTCGACACGCCCGTGATTGTGGATGCGTCGGAGAACCAGCTGGTGGACGGCCAGATCCAGAACTTCCTGGTCGGCTTCTACCCGATCATCCGCGACTTCCCCCAATGGCTGCAGATGCTGCTCGACCGCTCACCCGACATGGGGCGCGATTTCTTCACCGACAACATCCGCGTCGAGCGCCGCCACGACGCCATGTGGCGCGCCATGGGGGACGGCTTTACCGTTCCCAAGAAGCGCTTCCAGACGCCCGAGCCCATGGCGCCGGAGGTCAAAGTATTCCACGCCTACCTGACGGACATGTGCCGCACGGCGGAGTTCGGCGCGGCGGTATCGGCGACGAACTACGCCGTCGAGGGCGTGGCCCAGAAGATCTCGGAGAAGGCCTTGCGCGGTCTCGGGAAGAACGAAAAGATCGGCCCACGTGGGCGTTGGTGGCTCGAGGAGCACGCCAAGTACGACGACGAGCACCCGATCCACGCGCTCGAGATCATCAAGGATTGCGTGAGGCGCGGCCCCGATGATCCCCGCGCCGTCACCGACTCCGCCCTCAAGAGCCTCGCCATGATGCGTGCCGCGATGGAAGCCACCTACCGCGCGTGAGCAAGGGCCGTCGGGTCTCGCCTGGGGGGACCCGGTCTCCCGCCGCGTCGCTCAAGCAACCGCGGATCAATCTGCTGCAGGCGGCGGCCGACATCGTGAGCGCCCTTCCGGACGCCGTCGTCGTGACGGGTCTCGACCGGCGCGTGCTGGCGGTGAACCAAGCAGCGGCCGACCTGTTCGGGTGGCAGGCGGCGGACCTCGTGGGCCAAGCGATCTCCGACCAGGTCGCGGCGGTCGAGCGGGCGCACGTGGCGGAGCAGGAAGACCGGGTCTTTGCCGGCGAACCGCAGCGCTACGAAACCAAGGTCCTGAACCACGAGACCGGCGAAGAGCGCGACGTGGCGGTCTCGAGCGGTCCCTTCCGTGTGGACAACGAGCTGATCGGCACCGTCGCCACGTTGCGCGACATCACCGAACCCAAGCGGGCGCAGGACACGCTATCCCGCTCCGAAGCCCGGTACCGCAACCTCGTGGAATCGGCTTCGGATGCGATCGTGACCCTCGACGCCAACGGCCGGTTCACGACGGTAAACCACGCCGCAGAGATCATCTCCGGGTACCGCCGCGAGGAGCTGGTCGGCCAATGGTTCGCGCCGATGCTCTCGGACGACGAGCTCCCCAAGGCGTTGGCCCATTTCCAAAAGGCGTTGGCCGGGGAGACGGGCCTCTTCGAGTCGCGGTTCTACCGCAAGGACGGCGAAGCCCGCACGATTTCGATCACCTACTCGACGCCGCAGCGGGACGAAGAGGTGCTCTGCCTCATCCGCGACGTGACCGATCAAAAAATGCTACAGGAGCAGCTCATCCAGTCGGAGAAAATGTCGGCGATCGGGCAGCTCGTCTCGGGCGTCGCGCACGAGCTGAACAACCCCCTGGCCGGGATTTCGGCCTTCGCGCAGCTGCTGCTCGCAGAAAAGCGCTTCCCCCCCGATCAGCGCACAGCCGCGGAGACGATCTACAGCGAGGCGCGCCGCGCCAGCCGGATCGTACAGAACCTCCTGACCTTCGCGCGGCAGCATAAGGCCGAAAAAGGCCCGGCGGCCATCAACCAAGTCCTCGACGACACGCTGGAGCTGCGGGGCTACGAGCTGCGCGTCCGCGGCATCGACGTACGTCGCGAGTACGACGAAGCGCTCCCCGACACGATGGGCGACGGACACCAGCTGCAGCAGGTCTTCCTGAATCTCATCACCAACGCCGAACAGGCGATGGAGCGCGCCGAGGGGCGCCACCACCGGCTCACAGTCCGCACACGGCGTTCCGGTGACGCGATCCGCATCGAGATCGAGGATACAGGGAGTGGGGTCCCGGCCAATCTCCTGGAGCGCATCTTCAACCCGTTTTTCACGACCAAGCCCACCGGTCACGGAACGGGGCTGGGGCTCTCGATTTCGCTCGGCATCGTCCGCGAGCACGAGGGCCGCATCTGGGCGGAGAACGCGCCCCAGGGCGGCGCCCGGTTCGTGGTGGAGCTCCCGGTGATCGCGCCGCGCGCCTCGGGGGAGTTCCCGGCCGCGCTCGCGGCCCACCCGGTGGGCGACAGCCTGCACATCCTGGTGGTGGACGACGAGGCGTCGGTGCGGGTGGCGCTGCAGCGCTACCTGGCCGCCCGGGGCCACGACGTGGAAACGACTGCGAGCGGGCAGGACGCGCTGGGGCTGCTCCGCGCGAGCGAGTACGACGCGGTCATCGTGGACATGCGCATGCCGGACCTCTCCGGCGAACAGTTGTTCGAGGAGCTGCGCTCCGCCGACCGCGAGCACGCCGAGCGCGTGATCTTCACCACGGGCGACCTCGTGAGCGAGCAGATGCGGCGTTTCCTGGACGGCTCAGGCCGGCCTTGCGTGCCCAAGCCGTTCGAGTTCTCGTCATTCGACCAGGTGCTGCCCGCGGCGCGCCGCCGCGCCTAACACTCTCACCTTTCGCTTCGAGACATGCGCCCAATCGCCTTCACGCTCCTGCTCCTCGTCTGCCCAGCGGCCGGCGCCGCCCAGAGTTTCGACTTCTACGTCCGCGGGCCCTATCGGCCGGCGGTGCCCCGGCCCGAGGCGATCACGGGTTATGCGGCCGGCGACCAGCACACGATGTACGCAGTCATGCAGCACTATCTCGACACATTGATCAGCACCGCGGGAGATCGAGCCCGAATCGAGCGCTGGGGCGAGACCTTCGAGCATCGACCGATCCGGGCCCTGATCATCTCGGACCCCGCGAACCTGGCGCGGCTGGACCAGATCCGCGCCGACCTGGCCGAGCTCGCCGATCCGCGCCGTACGTCTCCCGCCCGCGCGGCGGCGATCGCCGCGAAGGACCCCGCGGTGGCCGTGTTCCAGTACTCGGTCCACGGCAACGAGCCCGCGGGGTTCGAAGCCGCGATGCAGGTCGCGTATCAGCTCCTCGCCTCGGACGAACCGCAGACGCTGGAGCTCCTCAAGTCCACGATCTTGGTGCTGAACCCCTCGGTGAATCCGGACGGCCACGAGCGCTTTGCCGCCTGGTATAACTCGGTCGCCGTCGGCGCGGAGAATCCCTGGGCGTTCGAGCAGACCGAGCCGTGGAGCGTGACCGGCCGCTACAACCATTTCCGGTTCGACATGAACCGCGACCTGCTCGCGCAGAGCCAGCCCGAAGTGCGCGCGATGATGGCGGGCGTGCTGCGCTGGCACCCGCAGGTGCTCGTCGACCACCACTCCACGACGCCCACCTACTTCTTCCCGCCCGTCGCGCAGGCGGTCAATCGTAACCTGCCGCCGCAGACGACCAAGTGGTTCGACACCTACGGGCGCGGCAACGCGGCGGCATTCGATCGTTTCGGCTGGCAGTACTTCGTGCGCGGCGTATTCGACTTTTTCTACGTCGGCTACTGGGACGAGTGGGCCACCTTCCAGGGCGCGACGGGCATGACCTACGAGACCGACGGCGGCCCGGAGTTCAACAAGCGGCGTGACGACGGCACGATCACCACATTTCGCGACGGCATCGCGCACCACTTCGTCGCGTCCCTTGCCACGCTCGAGACGACAGCCAAGAGCCGGCAGAGCCGCCTGCTCGATTACTACGAGTTCCGCCGCTCGGCGCTCGCCGAGGCAGCCGTCGACCGCATGAAGCGCGTCGTGATCGTGCCGGGGACGGACCCCCGGACCGCTGCGCACGTCATCGGCCTGTTACTCACCAACGGAATCGAGGTCACGCGGCTGGCCCAGGCGGGCAGCTCCCGCGCGGCACATGGTTATCTCGGAGGGCCGGCGTCGGCGCGCACGTTCCCTGCCGGGAGTTACGTGATCGATCTGAATCAGCCGCAGCGCCGGCTGGCGAAGGGGATGCTCGAGCCGGACGCGGAGTTCGATCGCGGCTTCGTGGAGCGAGAGCTCGGCAAGTTTCAAAGAAACCGCCGCCGCGGCGAGAACGCCGACAAGGACGAGTACGGTTTCTACGACATCACCGCCTGGTCCTTGCCCCTGACGTTCAACCTCGAGGCATACTGGACCGAGGATGCAGCGCCCGCGGGCACGGCCGTGACCGACACCACCCTCGCGGCGCCTCCGGCTCCCGGGCGCGCGGGATCGGCCTATGCGTTCCCCAACGACAATCTCGGGGCGGCGCGGCTCGCGCTGGCCCTCGAAGGCGAGGGGTTCCGGCTCGCCGTCGCGACGCAGCCGCTGCGCGCCGACGGACGCACGTACCCGCGCGGCACCTTCGTTGCCCGCGTGCAGCGGAACTCACCGGCGCTCCACGAACGGATCGCCGCTTTGGCGCCGCCGCTCGGCGTCCCGGTGACCGCTGTGCAGAGCGCCTTCGCGGACACGGGCGACGTGGGCACCGGGTCGAGCGACGTGTGGGCGCTCCACGGTCCCAAGATCCTGGTCGCCGTGGGGGACGGCGTGGGCGAAACGAGCTACGGCTCGCTGTGGCACTTCCTGGCCCGTGACTTGGGCGCGCCGTTCACTCCCGTGCCGCTCCGGAACATCGGGCGGATGGACGACCTGAGCACCTACAACGTGATCATCGTCCCCGACGGGAGCGGCACCCGGATGCGGCGCGAGTTGGGGGACGGGGGGGCCACAGCCCTCAAGGCGTGGGTGCGCTCGGGCGGCGTGCTCATCGGGTTCGGCGGCGCGGGCGACCTCGCCGCGAGCAAGGATCTGGAGCTCTCGACCGTCGCGGCCGTGGGCGCAGACACCAGTCTGAAGGCCGACACGACCGCGCCGGGCACGGTGCCGCCTCTCGCATCGGCAACGGCGCCGCCCAAGGACCGCCCAGAATGGATGCCAGGAGCGATCTTCCGCGCGACGCTCGACCCAACCCACTGGCTCACCCTGGGATACACCGGCGAGCGGCTCCCTGTCTTCATCGACGGCGACGTCTTCTGGCGGCCCTCCAAAGGGGGCGCGAACCCGGTGGCGTTCACGGGTGACTCACTCGTGCTGTCGGGGTTCACCTGGCCCGGGAACACCGAGCGCTTGCTGAAGGGGACGGCGTGGGCCGTGGTCGAGAATCAGGGGAGCGGCCGAGTGGTGCTGTTCCTGACCGATCCCCTGTTCCGGGCATTCTGGCGGGGCCCGGCCAGGCTCGTCACCAACGCGATCCTGTTCGGGCCCAACCGGTAGAGCCTAGATCACGCGGTACGCCCGGGCGACCTTGGCCATCACCGGCGCCATGCGAATCTTCGGGGCGATCCGGTAGCGACTCGGCTCCTCGCGTGGCCGGCGGGAGCGGGGCGTGAGGTTGAAGCGCTCCTCCGCCTCCGGCACCTTCCACGAGAGCGTCGTGCGCCGCTGCTTGCGCTGCACGTCGATCGACACGGTCTCGCCCGACTCATAGGACCGCAGGATCCGCATCGCGTGCATCGGCGAGGTCGGCTTGCGACCGCCGATCGCGAGAATGACGTCGCCGCCCTTGAGCGGGAGCGTCGAGTCTTCCGACGCCCGCACCACGAGCACGCCCTCGCGCACGCCGAAATACTCACCCAGATCGGCGTTCAGGTTGACCAGCTCGATTCCGCCCCAGGCATCCCCCATGGTCCAGGCGAACGCCCCCGGAGCCATCTGCATCTTGGGGAAGCCCTCCCACATGTGGTCCATCTCGCCCATCTCCGGCATCTCGACGCGCACGTTGCCGCCCCCGCCCAAATCCTCCGCCACGATCGTCGCCTTGCTCGTCGCCGTGCCGCGACGGTACTCGACCTGCACGGTGTCTCCGGGATCGAGCTCGCGCGCCAGCGCGATGAGCTTCATGCCGGGCCCCGAGTCCTCGTCACTCTCGGAGGCGACGCCACCGAGCGCGGTGCCCTTGAAGCGCGTGATGATGTCACCGGCCTTGAGACCTGCCTTGTCCGCCGGGCCGCCGGGTGTCACCGCCTCGATGCGGGCGCCGAGTTTGTCGTCCGCGGCGTCGGGAGCGGTTTTGACGACCACGCCGATGCGGCCGCGGTTGTCGTTGAACGAGAACACGCTGAATGGGCCGGTCTCGACGCGCGTGCGCACCCGAGGGCGCGGCGCAGTCCGAGCCCGTGGCGCGGGCGCGGGCTCCTGCGCAGCCGCGGCGAGTGGAGAGAGGGTGAGCGCGGCGCAGGCCGCGACGATCCAAGTGCGAGTCATGGTGTGTCCTTCCGGCCTGGTCTAGAGGCCAACGTAGCGAGCGCTGCTGACGCGCACATTCACCAACTGGCGCATCAGGTCCACTCGCTGCTGCCAAAGTTTCACGAGTTCGGCGTCTTGCGCCTGGGGCTTGACTGCACCCCAGCGAGCCAGGTCGCCATCGATGACGGCAATTCGGTCTTCGAGCTCGGCCACGCGGGCCGCCATGCGACCCGTCAACACGCGGCCATCGACGTCGTAGTTCTGAAGCTGATCCTCGAGCGTCGCGGACTGGCCCTTCGCGTCGGCCAGCTCCGCATGGAGCTTGCTCCCATCCGGCCCGAACCGCGGCACGAGCAGGAGGCCGACAAGCGCCGCCGCGGCGGCGAGCCCCCAGCCACTCCAGGTGCGGCGGCGGTGCGCCTGGTCCACGCGCGCGGCATCCCGCACGATCGACCAGCGGTCGCGCGGAGGCCGCAGCGCGGGCAGCGCCTTGAGCTGCGCCACGCGCTGATACAGGCTGTCGAGCTCCGCCCGGCAGGCCCCGCAGTCCTCCACGTGTCGCCGCGCCCAGACCGACGCCTCGCTCGCCCGCAGCGCCAGTAAATCATCCATTGTGCAGTGCATCATGCTTGTGCTCCTTCGCCTTCTCCCAACATTCCCCGCAGCCGCGCGTGGGCGCGCGCCAGCTGCGATTTCGAAAAACTCACCGACTTGCCCATCAGCTCACCGATCTCTTCGTGCGTATAGCCCTCGACGTCGTGCAGCCACACCACGGCGCGGGACGTGTCCGTCAGCTGCTCGAACGCCCGCTCGAGATCGATGTTCGCTCCGACGTGCATACCTGCTTTTCCATGGTCCTCACCCAAGGGCTCGGTCGCTCGCAGCTGGTCTCGGCGGATTCGCATCAGAGCCTTGGTGGCCGCGATCCGCCGGATCCATCCCCACAGGTATCCCTCGCCGCGGTAGTTGCGAATGCTCTTCACGACTTCCAGGAAGGTCTCCTGCAGCACGTCCTCGGCGTCCTCGGCGTTCCGCAGCATGCGCCGCGCCAAGTTGTATACTGGCGTCTCGAACGCGCGGAATAGCGCCTCGAGGGCTGCTTCATCTCCGGCTTGCGCGCGGGCGACGAGGATGTCCGGGACGGCGAGGGCCACAGTCATTGTCCGTAAAACTAGATGCCGGATAGGGGTGGAGGGTCGCGGCGCCGTGAGTGGGAGGTGGGCGTAGGGCGTGGCTTGCGCCTCCTACTCACCACGCCCCACGCCCCACTCACTTACTTAAGTAGTTGCCCGATACTAACTTGCCACTCATGTCCGATCGCGAGCTCCACAACTGGTTGCATCACTGGCAGGACGAGGGGGATGCCGCGTTCCTCTACGGCGTGCTCGCATCCAAGGAGCCCGACCCCAAGAAGCGCGAGATCTACCAGAAGCTGGCGGGGGTCGAGGAGCGGCACACGCAGATGTGGGCCAAGCTGCTCGGCGATCACGGCCACGCTGTCCCCGCGGGCGGCCCGGTGCCCACGATCAACGCGCGCGTGATGGCCTGGCTCGGCCGGCGCTTCGGGCCCCGCTATTTACTGCCCCTGTTGCTGCGGGAAGAAGGCCGCGAAGTGAAGGGATACATGGACCTGCACCGCGCGTCGCCGGCCGGCGATGCCAAGGCGGTGTCGCTCACGCTAGCCAAGGAGTCCGCGGCGCATGCCGAGACGCTGGCGGGGCTCGCGGGGTCGAAGAGCGAGCCGTGGCACCGGGCCGAGTCGGGCGGCTTCCTGCGCAACGTCGTGTACGGCTTCAACGACGGCCTTACGGCGAACTTCGGGCTCGTCGCGGGCGTGATCGGCGCGGCCGTGCAGCCGCATGTGATCATGATCTCGGGCGTCGCGGGGATGATCGCCGACGCCCTGTCGATGGGCGCCTCGGGCTACCTGGCCGCCAAGAGCGAGCAGGAGGTGTATGCGCACGAGATCGCGATGGAAAAGGAAGAGATTCGCCTGATGCCGGAGGTGGAGGAGGAGGAGCTGGCGCTCATGTATCAGGTGAAGGGAATGGATCCGCGCACCGCGCGTCGCATGGCGGAAGAAGTGATGCGCGATCCGCAGCGCGCGCTCGACGAGCAGGTCCGCGAGGAGCTGAAAATCGGCGAGGCACACTCGACGCCGTTCAAGGAGGGCTGGGTGACCGGCACGGCCACGGCGGTCGGCGCGCTGATCCCAGTCGCGCCGTTCTTGATCTTCGACACGCAGATCGCCGTGTGGACGTCGTTCGCCATATCGATGCTGTCGCACTTTGCGGTCGGAGGCGCGCGCAGCGTGTTCACGGGCCGCGGGATCATTCGCAGCGGCATCGACATGTTCGTGGTCGGGCTGGGTGTGGCGCTGGTCGGATACGTGATGGGCGACCTGGCGGCCCGCCTGCTCTAGACGACCAGGTTCACCAGCCGGTCCTGCACGTAGATCACCTTCTTCACTTTCTGTCCGTCCACAAACTTCTTCACCGCCTCGTCGGCGAGCGCCAGAGCCACGACCTGGTCCTCGGCCATGCCGCGGGCCACGGTGAGGCGCGAGCGCAGGCGGCCGTTCACTTGCACGGCGATCTCGACGTCGCCCGACGT
>Ga0070704_100001371_pt1 | contig 12924 bp, 9 predicted proteins | sample KBSK5252metaG_FD_65467 | JGI IMG/M metagenome (GOLD analysis project Ga0070704, IMG submission 65467) | Corn, switchgrass and miscanthus rhizosphere microbial communities from Kellogg Biological Station, Michigan, USA - KBS K5-25-2 metaG | ecosystem: Host-associated > Plants > Roots >...
GCTCCCAGGAAAGCGACGATGTAGTCGAGACCCTGGGGGGCTAATATCGCAGCGCGGTCACCAATCGATCCGCAATGCCGGAGCTCTTCTGCGACGTTCACGGCTCGTCGATATACCTGCGACCACGTCAGGCTTTCAGCAAATCCGTTCGGGTCCACGTCGTAGTCGATGAATGTGTACGCGGTGGTATCCGGTTGCTGGTGGGCGCGCTCCTGTAGTAGCGCAGGAATGGACGACTCAATCACCGGTATCGCGTTACCTTTCCGTCGAGCTGTTGTGAGTTCGCATCGAGTCGTGCTGCCCAGGGCCTCAGATGCCGCAGCAGGCCCTACCGACGCTCCGGGCCACCCTGGGGCGCGCGCCTGCGGTGCGCCCAGTCGAGGGGGCACCCTGCAGAAAGACCCCTCGCGAGGTCGGCGCGGGAGGCGCTACGAAAATCGGCGCGACCAAGGCGTCGGTCAGCGCCGCCATGGTTTTCGCGACCCCACCCTCACAATCACGCGACCGGGTATCGGTACAACATTCGTTAGATGAATCGATCACGCGAGCATAGTGGCTTCGCCCGAGAGGGGGAAAGCGGGTCGAATACCCGGTCTTCAGCAACAACTGGTGCTCGGGATCGAAGCCGGCGATGTCGTCCAGGACCGCACCCCACCGCGACACGGACCGACCTTGCACTCCTGGCTCCGGGTCGAAGTGGTCCTCGAGATCCCATCGGTCTAGAGGCACCTCGGTGACCAGGTCGTCGCCACGCACCAGCGCACTCCACAGCGCCTCGGGGGAGTCGATGCCGCCAGGAAGCCGGCACGCGATGCCAACCACCGCGACGGAAGTTACCGGAGTTTCGCGCACGATCGCCCACCTCTTCCAACGCCCGGCAGGCATTACCGAATCGAGCCTAGTGGCTGAGCCTGTGAACCTAACACGTCAATTGACAGGCCCGTCAAGCTGACGTCGGGTTTGGTCGGCGACCAGCCTTCGCTGTCGCGTACTGCTGGTATTTCCGATCAGCGTGAGGTAAATGCGCACTCTGGAATGCGGGCGGGCCCCCGGCGTTAGACAGTTAAGTGATGTCCGTTCCCGCAGTCGAGAAGCTTCGTTTCGTGGCGATCGGCCAGGACGATCCGCTGGCCGAGCCGCTTCTCGCTGAACTGGCGGTCGAGTACGCCACCCGGTACGGCGCCACCCAGGAAGCCGTGTCGAACTGGCTGCGCGGCTATCCGGCCGACGAGTTCGCCCCGCCCAGCGGCGGCCTGCTCATCGGGCTTCTCGACGGACTGCCCGTCACCGGCGGCGCGTTCCGCCGCTTCGACGACTTCACCGCCGAGCTCAAGCGCATCTGGACCGACAGCCGCTATCGGCGCCGGGGCCATGCGAAGGCACTGCTCGCCGAGCTCGAGGCCGATATCGCCGCCCGTGGCTACCGCAACGTCTATCTGACGACGGGCGATCGCCAGCCCGAGGCCGAAGCGCTCTACCTCTCGACGGGATACACCCGGCTGGATGAGCCGCTGCCCGCCGAGGGCGAGGTCTATCCGGTCGCGTTTCGGAAGGCGCTCCCATGACCGAGCACCTGCACCTCGCAATCGCCCTCGACGGGTACGGCTGGCACCCCGAGGCATGGCGGTACTCGGCCGACCTCCAGCCTGTGACCAGTGGGCGGTACTGGTCCAACCTCGCCACCACCGCCGAACGTGGGCTACTCGATTTCGTGACTTTCGACGACGCGCTGACCGCGCAGCGGCGGCGTCGGCCCGAGATCGAGACGCGTTGGCTCGCAGGCCGACCTGACGCAGTGCTGGTTGCGTCCAGGGTGGCGCCTGTGACGAGCCACATCGGCCTCATCCCCGTCGCCACCGTCACCCACACCGAGCCGTTCCACATCTCGAAAGCCATTGCCACCCTTGACTTCGTCTCACACGGCCGGGCCGGCTGGCAGGTGCGGGTCAGCGGCACCGCACACGAGGCGGAGTTGTTCGGCCGCCGCGACGTCATCGGCGCAGATCTGTTCGACGAGGCATCCGACGCCGTTGAAGTGGTGCGCCGGCTCTGGGACAGCTGGGAGGACGACGCCATCATCCGCGACGTCGCGACCGGACGCTTCGTCGACCGCGACAAGCTGCACTACATCGACTTCGCCGGCAAGTACTTCTCGGTCAAGGGACCCTCGATCACCCCGCGTTCGCCGCAGGGTCAGCCGGCGGTCGCGGCCCTGGCGCACGCATCGCCGATCTACGAGTTCGCTTCGCGCAGTACAGATCTGGTCTTCATCACCCCGCAGGACGACGACTCGCTACGGACGATTCTGCCGGAGGTGGCAGGCCTCAAGGTGTACGCCGACGTCTACGTGACCTTCGACGGCACGGCCGATCCCCGCTCGGACGCGTTGGTATTCGACGGCACCCCAACCGAACTCGTTGACCTGCTGTTGCGTTGGCAGCAGTCCGGTATCGACGGTGTGCGGCTGCGACCAGCGGTCAACGCCACGGACCTGCCCGTGATCGTCGATGAGGTGGTGCCGCTGCTGCAGCAGGCCGGTCGCTTCCGCACCGCCTACACCGATGGCGAGACGCTGCGCGAACGGCTCGGGTTACCGATCGCCGAAAACCGATATGCGAGGGTCCGCTGATGAATGTCCCGCTGTCGATCCTCGATCTCGCGCCGATCAGCGAAGGCTGCGATGCGGCCACCGCGCTCCGCAACACCGTCGACCTCGCTCAGCACGCCGAGCAGTGGGGCTACAAGCGCTACTGGGTCGCCGAGCACCACTTCGTCGCGGTGACCAGTTCGCAGCCTGCGGTGTTGATCGGGCAGATCGCCGCGGCTACCGAGCGCATCCGAGTCGGGGCCGCCGCGGTCCAACTCGGTCAGACCACGGCGGTCGCGGTGGTGGAGAGCTTCGGCATGCTCGAGGCGTTTCATCCAGGCCGCATCGACCTCGGCGTGGGCCGGTCCGGTCAGCGTCGCAGGGAAGCCATCAAGGACGGCGAGGCCAAGCCCAAGAAGCCCAAGCCGCCGACGGAATGGCGCGACGTCGACGGCGTCATCGTCCCGCCGCCGTTCGACATGAGCGTGCTGATGCGAAACCCACGACTGCGCGCGAAGATGTCGGTCCTGCAACAGCCCGAGGCCGTGTCACCCGACTTCGGCGAGCAGGTCACCGACATCCTGGCCATGCTCGACGGCAGTTACCGCATCGGCGACGTCGACGCGCACGCAGTGCCGGGTGAAGGGGCCGGGCTGACGCCGTGGGTGTTCGGCAGCAGCAAGGGACAAAGCGCACAGGTGGCCGCGGCCAACGGCCTGCCTTTCGTCGCGAGCTATCACATCACCCCGGCGACCGCGCTCGACGCGATCGACGCTTATCGCACCGCGTTTCGACCGTCGGCCGCGCTTGCGCATCCATACGTGGTGGTGTCTGCCGACGTGGTGGTGGCCGACGACACCGATACCGCGCGTCATCTCGCGTCCAGTTACGGCCACTGGGTGTACTCGATCCGCGCAGGCGACGGCGCCATCCCGTACCCGAACCCCGACACCGTCGATCCGTTGACGGACGAGCAGCTCGCGGCGGTAAAGGACCGTACCGCAACACAATTCGTCGGTGACGCCGATGAAGTCGCGGCGAAGCTGGAGACCCTGCAGCGCGTGACCAAGGCCGACGAGCTGGTCGTCACGTCCGTCACGCACTGCCATTCGGACCGGCTGCGCAGCCACGAGCTGCTGGCCAAGAGGTGGGGGCAATGACAGCGCAGCGGGAAGGCGCGGACGAGAGGAGCACCATCGCCGTCAGGCAAGGGAAGGACCGCAAGCAGATCCATCTGGCCGCCCATTTCCCCGGCGTCAACAACACGACCGTGTGGTCGGATCCTGAGTCGGGCAGCCAGATCGAGTTCGACTCCTTCGTGCACCTGGCGCAGACCGCCGAGCGCGGGCTGTTCGACTTCTTCTTCCTCGCCGAGGGGCTGCGGCTGCGTGAGCACCGCGGTCGCATTCACGACCTCGACGTCGTGGGCAGGCCCGACACGTTCACGGTCCTGGCGGCACTGGCCGCGGTCACCGATCGCCTCGGCCTGACAGGCACGATCAACACCACCTTCAACGAACCTTTCGAAGTGGCAAGGCAATTCGCCACGCTCGACCACCTGTCGGACGGCCGCGCGGGATGGAACATTGTCACCTCGTCGGACGCGTTCACCGGGGAGAACTTCCGCCGCGGCGGATTCCTGGATCACTCCGACCGCTACAAGCGGGCCGAGGAGTTCGTCACCGTGGCTCGCGAGTTCTGGGACAGTTGGGCACCCGACGCCGTGCTCGCCGATCGGGACAGCGGCGTCTACGTCGACCCCACCCGCGTTCGTGTGGTCGAACATCGCGGTCCACAGTTCGACGTTCGCGGGGTGAGTACCCTGCCGCGTGCGCCGCAGGGCCATCCCATCCTTTTGCAGGCGGGGGACTCCGCCGACGGTCGGGCGTTCCTGGCCAAATACGCCGACGCGGCGTTCACCCTGCATTCGACCTTGGAGGCAGGCCAGTCCTACTACGCGGACGTCAAACAACAGGCAGCGTCGTACGGCCGAGATCCAAATCGGCTCAAGGTGTTTCCGGCGGCGACGTTCGTGTTGGGCGACACACCGGCGGAGGCGGCCGACAAGGCCCGCCATATCCGCCGTCAGCAAGTCGGCCCGCAGACCGCGATCGCGATGCTCGAGCAGGTCTGGCAGCGGGACCTGTCGGACTACGACCCCGACGGACCGCTACCCGACGTCGAACCCGCCGACGATCCCACCATCACGCAGGGCCGCGTGCGACACGGTGACCCGAAGGCGGTCGCCGCCGCATGGCGCCAACGTGCCGAGGCCGAGAACCTGAGCATCCGGGAACTGGTGATCGCCGTCACAAGCCGTCAACAGTTTGTCGGCACACCGGCCCAGGTGGCCGAGGAGATCGATCTGCACGTGCAATCCGACGCGTGCGACGGCTTCATCCTGGTGCCCCACCTGACTCCACACGGACTTGACGATTTCGTCGACCGGGTGGTGCCACTGCTGCAGGAGCGCGGCAGTTTCCGGACCGCATACAGCGGGCAGACTCTGCGCGATCACCTCGGCCTATAGGCTTGCCCGAGGTAGCAGGAACGCCGGGGTGGTGGGCTGTGTCGATTTCGCAGACGACGGTGGGCTGGTTGATTCTGGTCGCCGCCGCGCTGACGTTTGTCGTGGGATTCGCGTCGCGGACGTTCATCGGCCGTAGGCGCGACACCAAAGCCGTGCGCAGGCTGGTGCACACATTCCGCAGGACCGGGGTGGCGCGGGTGTTGTTCGGACGGTTTGAGGGTGACGTGCTCGACGACGACGAACTCGACAGCATGATCCTGATGCCCACCATCGTCATCGGTTGTGGACTGTGTCTGACCGCGATCTTCCTGCTCGGCTACGAATCGCTTACCTAACTGCCACGGCGTCCGAAATCGCCCTTTGGCGGACACGACGCCATACGCTTGACGCGTTGGTTGATCAACCCGGACCGCAGGGGGTTGGTGGTTCCGGTGACAGCAGTGTCGGGGGTATGCGAGACGTGCGGTGCGAGGCTGCACGAAGGCGCCCGATTCTGCGGCGTGTGCGGATCGCGGCGAGACACATCGGCCGATGCCGCCGAGTACAAGCAGGTGACGGTCCTGTTCGCCGACGTCGTGCATTCAATGCACATTGCTGCGGCCGTGGATACGGAACGCCTGCGTGAGATCATGACCGATCTGGTTGACCGCTGCACAGCCATCGTGCACCACTACGGCGGGACGGTCGACAAGTTCACCGGCGACGGCGTCATGGCGTTGTTCGGAGCACCGACCGCGTTGGAGGACCACGCCTTTCGCGCATGCCTGGCTGCAATGAAGATCCAAGCAGAAATCAATTCTCTTACCTCAGAAGTACAACGCCGCGACGGGTTGTCCCTACGGCTGCGTGTGGGCCTTAACTCAGGTCGCGTGATTGCGTGTCGGATCGGCTCGGAGTCGTTGGGTTACACAGCCGTTGGTGAACAGGTCGGGCTTGCGCAGCGGATCGAGTCCCTGGCTCCCGCGGGCGGGGTGATGCTCAGCGAGTCCACCGCGCGTCTCGTCGGCGACACGGTGCTGCTCGGCGACCCGGAGTTGATGCGCATCAAGGGTTCCGACACCCCGATCACGGTGCGACGGTTGGTAGCCATCGAGCCGCGGCGTGCCCCTGTCAGGCCGGCGGAATCCAGCCTGGTCGGTCGGGATCGGGAGATTACCGCCGTTGACGCGACTCTGGATCGCGCGCTTGGTGGTCGGGGCGGCGTCGTCGCCGTATCCGGACCGCCGGGCATCGGCAAGAGCCGGCTGGCTCGCGGGGCCGCGGCGATGGCGGCCGGTCGCGGAAGCGACGTCTTCTGGGCCTTCTGCGAGTCACACGCCACGGACGTCCCATTCCACGTCGTCACGCAGCTGCTGCGGGCGGTGATCGGGATCGGCGATCTCGACGGCGCAGGCGCCAGGATTCAAGTACGGGCGCGTGTTCCCGGCACTGGTGAGGAGGATCTGCTCCTGCTCGACGACCGGGCCCGCGGTGAGGCAGGCGCCTATTGCGACTATCGGGCGCGCCACCGTGCGATGGCCGCGCACCTTGGCTTCGAGGGACATTTGGCATGGGCCGACGCGACGACGTGAAGCCTGTCGATGCGCAACCGGTCGAGGGTGTGCGGCTGCTGGGGCGGGACGGCGAACTGGAGAAGATCCAGCGCGTTTTGAGCAGATCGGGTGACTTCTCCGGCGTCGTGATCGCAGGTGCCCCTGGCGTCGGTAAGACGCGACTGGCTCGCGAGGCCCTCAACCGGGCCGTGGTATCCGGTAAGCGGACGAAGTGGGTCGTCGGCACTGAATCAGTACGCGACGTGCCGTTGGGTGCGTTTGCCGGCGTGCTCGGCGATGCGATGTCCGATCCGCTGTCCGATGTGCGGCGTGTCATCAACTCCTTTGTCAGGCAACAGGATCAGAGACGCATCGTGATCGGCGTTGACGACGCACACCTACTCGACGGACTGTCCGCACATGTCGTGCTCCAGCTGGCCCAGTCGCGCGGTGCGCGTCTGGTGGTCACGGTCCGCACCGGCGGCGAAGAGCCGGATGCCGTGAGAGCGCTGTGGAAGGACGGCCTGCTCAAACGGATCGATCTCGAGCCACTGTCCGCGGCCTCCACTCGCAGCCTCATCGAGGCAACGGTCGGCGGTCCCGTGGATGCCCTTAGCGCGCGGCGCTTTTGGAAACTCACTGACGGGAACGCTCTGTTCCTACGGCAGCTGTTGGCCGACCAGATCACGGCGGGGCGCATGGCACAGGTGGCTGGGGTCTGGATGTGGAACGACGATGTCGCGGTCTCGCCCAGTATGGGCGACATCGTTGGGCGGCAACTGCGTCATCTCGCCCCCGAGTTGGTTCAGGTCGTCGACTTCTTGTCCCTGTGCGAGCCGTTGGCGGTCGGTGTGCTGCGCGACCTGGTGCCAAGCGGCGACCTGGAAGTCGCCGAGCGGACGCGCCTTCTGCTCGTCGAGCGCACCCGCGGCGAACTACTGGCTCGGCTCGCGCATCCACTGTTCGGCGAACTCCGCCGCGCCACCGCTGGTGAGATGTACCTGTCGCGCATGCGTGGCCGGTTGGCGCAGAGATTGGGCAAGGACGCCGACAGCGACATGCAGGCAACGGTCCGCAGGGCGCTGCTCACCCTCGAATCGGACCTTCCCGCCGACCCGAAGCTGTACCTCGACTCCGCGCAGCATGCTATGACGCTGCTCGATCTCGACCTCGCCGACCGACTCTCAACTGCCGCAGCCGATGCCGGTGCTCGGGAGGCCATCGGGTTGCGGGCCATGAACCTTGTTCTGCTCGGTCGGGGTCAACAGGCGGAAGACGTCCTGCGCGGGGTATGTGAGGACAGTGGGGACGACGTTCACCACTCGGCGACCATACGGGCGGCCAACCTGGTCTGGATGCTTGGCAGGCCGCGCGATGCGTCGGCGATCCTCCGCCGTGTCGACCGCGATCACGAATCCCCGGTCGTACGGATGGAGCGCATCGCCGTCCAAGCCTGCGTTGACGCGGTATCGACGAGGTGTCCGGATGCCGCCGAAAATGCCAGGTCTGCACTGGATTCCGGAATGCTTCCCGACTTCCATGCGATGATGGCGTCGCTTGCGTTGACGATGTCGATGGGGGCACTCGGCGACGTCGACGATCTCACAACAGTCGCACAAGAAGCGCTCGACCGTGCATGTATCTCATTTCAGGCTTCACACATGCGTTATTGGTTCGGCGGCGTTTATGCCCGCGCATGTCGTCTGACTGGGCGGATCGACGAATGTGTGCGTTTTGTCGATGAACTGGCCGAGTCGGCGCGCGACGTCCCGGGCCTCGCGTATGCGAATCTGGCATTTCTGTTGGGTTACGCCGATCTGATACGCGGCGATATCCCCGGTGCCGTGAAGTTGTTGCGTGAAGCACTCGCCGGGGTTGAAAAGCACGGCGTGGTAACAGGTTTACGACCCGCCAGCTGCTTCGCATTGGCCGAGGCGCACGCCAAGCTCGGGCAGCCGCAGGCCGCGATCGGCGCCATCGCCGAGGCTCGGTCACGCGTGCCGCGCGGCTATCTGTTCATGGACACCGCGTTGTCGGTTGCGACCGGATGGTCACTCGTCGCCGACGGACGTTTGGTCGAGGCTGTCAAAGTCGTCCAGGACGCCGCGGCGCTGGCGCATCAACGCACCCAACCGACACACGAGCTGGCCTGCATTCAAGTGGCGGCCCAGTGGGGCGACGCTTCCGGGGCGGACCGAGCCCGCGCCCTGGCTGAGGAATTGTCGTTCCCGCTGGCGAATGCTGTTGTACGGCACGCCGAGTCGTTGCGGGACGGTGACGGTGAGGGGTTGCTCAAAGCGGCAGCCGATTACCGGAACCTCGGTGATCGGGCAACGGCCGCGGATGCTGCAGCCCAGGCGGCAGCCGCCTTCTCCGAGCGCCAGCTGCCGACGCGGGGAACTTACGCTGCGGCAATGGCACAGCAGTTGTCCGATGAATGCGGCGGTCTGTGTACGCCCGCGCTGCGGACACCGGCGGGGCATGCGTTGACCACACGCCAGCACGAGATCGTCGAAATGGTGCTCGCTGGACTGTCCAACCGGGAGATCGCCGACCGGCTGGTGATATCGGTACGTAGCGTTGAGGGGCACCTCTATCGCGCATGCGTTCGGGTGGGCGCGAAATCGAGAGAGGAGCTGGCAGCCCTGGTCAAGGCGGGTCCGGCAGGGCGCCCGGCAGGCTCTTGAGCGTCGCCACGAACCGACTGGGGTAGTCAACTACGCTAGGCCGCCCGCGCGGGCGGCGCGACCATCGAATTCGTCAACCAGCCTTCTACGGAAGAGGTGCGTGATGACGACGATGGACCGCGCCTTCCATCACCCTCAATCTGGACAGCGAGAACAAGTTTCGACACGGTGCCGATCGAACCGATGTGCCGCGGTAGGCCCCCTCGGGGGAAACAGAGTGCGAATGGGCGCGCGGGCAGCCCACGTGGGTCGCGTCGGCGGGCTTGCGGTGGCCTTGGGGGTCGGAGCTGCGGTCCTGACCGGTTTGGGTTGCGGTGTGGCATGGGCCGACACCTCCGAGTCGGCGCCGTCGTCCTCCTCGGATTCGGCCGCGACCAAATCGAGATCGGCGTCACCCGAGGCTTCGCGATCCCGAACCAGAGCGGCTGGCGACGCCGACCAGGCGGCCGAGCGGACTGAGACGCCGAAACGACGGACCTCTGCTGAGACTCGGTCTGCGCGAAGAGGTGTCGTGGCACGAAGTTCAGCGGCACTCCGAGAGACGGCCGCGCAAGATCCGGCCGCCGCTACCCGACTCCCCAAAGCGGATTCACGCCAGCGCTCCGACAAGAACATCGACATCTCGGCGTCGACGTCACTCTTGCCGACCGAGTCCACCCACGGAGATACCAAGAAGACGATTCGTTTCGCTGCGCACGGACCGGCGCAGCGGCAGCCGCGTCTCGATGGCAAGCCAACGACACCGGTCGACCTTTCGCCGCTGTCGACACTGCTGGCCGCAGCAGGTCGTGAGTCCCAGCGAACGTTCCTACACGACTCGCCGACGCTCAATCCGATGTCGGTTCAGGTCACTAACGAACTGGCGACGCCCGCCACGTTCACGGGTGAACCTTCAATGATTTCCCGCCTCACGACGGGGGTGTTCCGGGCCGTCCGCGTGGTGATGGATGTCCTGCGGCTCGACTTCGTCACCGATGTAGGACCCCTGATCTCGAGCGCTAATCCGCCGTGGTTCACCACGCTTGGGCTGAACGTGCGGCGCAGCGAGTTCGAGGGCATGCCCGTGTGGACTCTTGAACCGCCGAACCCATCGGGAAAGTACGTGGTCGGTATCCACGGGGGTGCTTATGTTGTGGAGCCCAGCGTCTTCGAGTGGATCGGTTACGCAAGCTGGGCCCGAGACACCGGCGCCACCGTGATCATGCCGATCTACCCGTTGGCGCCACAGGGCACCGCAGGCACCGTTGTCCCTGTCATCGCGCACCTGATCTCCTACGAGATCGATCAGCAGGGAGCCGAGAATGTCAGCGTCGCAGGCGGCTCGGCAGGAGGTGGTATCGCCCTCACCGCGGAGCAAGAGTTGGTGCGACGCGGTGACCCGGTCCCATCGCACATGGTGCTCCTATCACCGGCGCTCGATCTCACGTTCAGTAATCCGGCGATCCCGTTCGTCGACGACCCGATCCTGACCGACACAACCCTGCGAAGGGGCCAGCAATGGGCCGGTGACCTCGCGCTCGACGATCCTCTGGTCAGCCCCCTTTACGGATCACTGGCCGGGCTTCCGCCCACCGCGATCTACTCCGGCAACCTCGACCTACTCTCCCCAGACGTGCTTGTCCTCCAAGACAAGGCATTGGCGACGCCGGGATCCGACTTCACGTTCATCCTTCGCAACGGTGAACTCCACGGCTGGGCGGGTGTGTTCTGGTTGCCCGAGGCCCGCGCGGCCAAACCCGATATCTATCGGCAGTTAGGCATCGGCTCAGAGGTCTGAATGGGGCGCTCAAATATGTCGCGCCTCGCTACATCGCTTCGGCCATCGCGATATGTCCCTCGAAGCCAAGCGATCTGGCTGTCGAGAGATAGCGACTCACCAAAGCCTGGTATGCGTCGTCGTCGCTACAGGCGCGAGCCAGCAGCGCACGCAGACGCAGTAACCAGATGTCACACACCGCCGAACCCGCGTAATTCGGAGTGTTCGCTAAGCGCTCGATCGCGCGCTGCGCTTCTGCGACGTCGCCCTCGACGCCACGCTCCAGCAGCGTCTCCACCAGAACGGCCGTGGCCGCAAAGGCCGTCAGCAGCTGCCCGGTCTGGAACAGCTCGTCGGCTGCAGACCGCATCACCGGTATCGCAGCGTCGCGCTCGCCGCGCCGAGCGTGTTCTCGGGCGATGAACATGTTGGCGGACGGTACTAGATACAACCGAGTCCGCGCGTGCACCCACGTGTCGCGTACCTGTGTAAGCAATTCCAGCCCGCGCTGACGGTCGGCAACGGCGGGCCGATGCGTCAGTATGTCACCGAGTAACAATTTGACAGTGCCAAGGGCGGTGTCGCCGCTTGATCTCTCGGCGGTCTGCAGCGTCTGCTCGATCTCTTGCGCAGGGAAATCGTCGGCGCGCAGCATTCCGTTCTCGACTGCGAATCCATACGTGCCTGCAGCGATCAACGCGTGGGTTACCGGATCACTGCCTCGTGCCATCGAAACGGCTTCGTCAAGATCCTGACGCCACCCCGGACGGCCCGACCAGTATCGCGCGAAGCCGCGAAATTCCAGCGCCGCCGCCAGCGGTGACCCCATCGCGAAGTTGGCGCCCTTGGTGGGGTCCCCATCGGCAAGGTCGATCACTGTCTGTGACCACCGAAGGACGTCGTTGATCTCACAGGTTGCGCCCTTGATCACTATCGCCACGTACGCAGCCCCAATCGTCAGGGTCGGATCACCGATCGACTCGAGCAGCGACATCTGTTCGGACGCCAGTCGCGACGCCTCCTGCGCGCGCCCAGACCACAGGAGCTCGGTTGCCAGACCCGTCATGCCGATTGCCAGGGAAGCCTTGTCCCCCGCGGCCGTGCACAACTCCCGGAGTTCCTCGAAGCGGTCGGAGCTGTCTGACTCCGCCGCTCGCCAATTGCTGACACAGAGCATGGTGCGGGGCGTGATGCGCATCGCGGCGCGGTTTACGTCGTCCTCGGTTAGTGCGTCGGCGAGCCGGCGGGCCCGCTCCCAACTCATCCGGGCCGCCGCGATGTCGCGGTTGGTCGACCACCCGCTGGCGCGCATCTGCCAGCCATACGCGGCGTGTAGATCGCCGGCGGCCTCGAAATGCTCGGCGATCAGCGCCGCGTTGTCATCCACCGAGCGCGGGTGCCGCTCTTGGATCGCGGCGGCCAGCCGCCGGTGCCATTCGGCGCGATCCGATTTCAACTGCGACTCGTAAGCCACCGCGCGGATCAGGGGATGGTGGAACGCATACTCCGCCTGCGCGGCGAATTTCACCTGATCGATCAGCTCGGCTCTGACCAGCTCCTCGACGACCGGCTCGACACCCAGACTGGTCAGCAGTTCGGTGTCGAAGCGCGAGCCGATCACCGCCGCTGCGCTCAACACACGTTTGGCTCGACGATCCAGACGGTCGATACGAGCGCCGATCGTCGCCTGCAAGGTGGCAGGCACGCTGACCTCGGTCACATCCGTCTGGCATGCGTAAGCGCCCCGCTTCCCGCGCAGCACGCCGCGCTCGGCGAGATCCCGCACGATTTCCTCCGCGAAGAACGGATTACCGCCGACCCGCGAGACGATA
>Ga0070704_100001376_pt1 | contig 12909 bp, 17 predicted proteins | sample KBSK5252metaG_FD_65467 | JGI IMG/M metagenome (GOLD analysis project Ga0070704, IMG submission 65467) | Corn, switchgrass and miscanthus rhizosphere microbial communities from Kellogg Biological Station, Michigan, USA - KBS K5-25-2 metaG | ecosystem: Host-associated > Plants > Roots >...
CCCCTCGCGCCGGTGCAGCTCGGCAAGCACGTCGGCAGGTCCAAGACCCTGTCGCGCGAGCAGGATCAGGCAATGAAACCATAGGTCCGCGGTCTCGCGCACGACTTCCAGCTGCTCGCCGGACTTCGCGGCGAGGATGACCTCGGTCGCTTCCTCGCCGATCTTCCGCAGGATCGCGTCCTCGCTTTCGGCAAGCAGTCGTGCGACATAGGACTTGGATGCGTCGCCGCCCTTGCGTTCGTTGATCACGGCCGCAATGCGCTCCAGCGTCTCGTAGAGGCCCGGTTTCATTTTTTTCCGTAGATCAGCGCCGGATCGCGTAGCACCGGATCCGTCTCGACCCATTTTCCATGCTCCAGCTTGTGAAAGAAGCAACGCTCGCGCCCGGTATGGCAGGCAATTCCGCCAGCCTGCTCGACGCGCAGCAGGATCGCGTCGGAATCGCAGTCCATGCGCAGCTCGACGACGCGCTGCACGTAGCCCGACTCCTCGCCCTTGCGCCAGAGCTTGCCGCGCGAGCGCGACCAGTACACGGCCTCGCCTCGCTTGACAGTTTCGGCGAGCGCCTCCCGGTTCATCCAGGCCAGCGTCAGCACCCTGCCGCTCGTTGCGTCCTGCGCGATCGCCGGAACGAGGCCTTCGCGGTTCCAATGCACTTCATCGAGCCATGCGCTCATAGCCGCACCTCGATTCCGCGCGACTGCATGTGCTGCTTTGCCTCGCGCACGGTGAATTCGCCGAAGTGAAAGACGCTCGCGGCGAGCACTGCGTCGGCCTTGCCTTCGAGGATCCCTTGCGCGAGGTGCTCGCGCGTGCCGACCCCGCCCGAAGCGATGACCGGGACGGTGACGGCATCGGCAACCGCGCGCGTCAGCGCCAGGTCGAAGCCATCTTTCGTTCCGTCGCGATCCATGCTCGTCAGCAGGATTTCCCCGGCGCCCGCTTCGGTCATCCGCCGCGCCCATTGCACGGCGTCGAGCCCGGTCGGCTTGCGCCCGCCGTGGGTGTAGACCTCCCAGCCGTCGGCCTTGCGCTTGGCGTCGATCGCAACCACGATGCACTGATTGCCGACCCGGTCCGCCATTCTTCGCACCAATTCCGGGTCCTGCACCGCCGCGGTGTTGACCGAAACCTTGTCCGCGCCGGCATGCAGCAGGCGCCGGATGTCCTCGACGCGTCTGACCCCGCCGCCGACCGTGAGCGGAATGAAAACCTGTTCTGCGACCCTTTCGATGACGCCTAACAGAATGTCGCGCTCGTCCGAGCTTGCGGTGATATCGAGGAACGCGAGCTCGTCGGCGCCCTCGCGGTCGTAGCGCGCCGCGATCTCGACCGGGTCGCCCGCGTCGCGCAGGTCGACGAAATTGACGCCCTTGACGACCCGGCCCGCGGTCACGTCGAGGCACGGAATCACGCGCTTCGCGAGGCCCATCAGTTGGCGCCCGTCGCCTTGTCGGCGGCCGATTGCGCCTGCTTGAAGTCGAGCTTTCCCTCGTAGAGCGCCCGGCCGGCGATCGCGCCGACCACGCCTTCGGGCACGAGCGTCGTGCAGATCTGCTGCACGTCTTCGACGCTGTTCAGGCCGCCGCTCGCGATGATCGGGATCTTGATCGCGCGCGCGAGCTTCAGTGTCGCCTCCATGTTGACGCCGGTCAGCATGCCGTCGCGCCCGATGTCCGTGTAGACGAGCGCCTCGACGCCGTAGTCCTCGAACTTCTTCGCCAGGTCCACGACGTCATGCCCGGTCATCTTCGACCAGCCTTCCACGGCGACCTTGCCGTCCTTCGCGTCCAGGCCGACGATGATGTGCCCGGGAAACGCATAGCACGCATCGTGCAGCAGCCCGGGGTTCTTGACCGCCGCCGTGCCGATGATCACGTACCCGACCCCGGCGTCGATATAGCTCTCGATCGTGTCGAGGTCGCGGATGCCGCCGCCGATCTCGATCGGGGTTGCGTCGCCGACCGCGCGGATCATCTCGCGGATCACTTTTTCGTTCTTCGGGCGGCCCGCGATCGCGCCGTTCAGGTCGACGATATGCAGCCGCCGCGCGCCCTCGCCCGACCAGTGACGCGCCATCGCGACAGGGTCCTCCGAGAAGATCGTTGCCGTTTCCATGCGTCCCTGCTGCAGCCGCACGCAGCGACCGTCCTTCAAGTCAATTGCCGGGATGATCAGCATGGGAAACGCCCGAGACGATTGCAGCTGCCTCAAGGGCTGGCAGTGCGTCAGCGAGTCAGGGCCGCCAGTCGACGAAGTTGGAAAGAAGCTGCAATCCGGCGGACTGGCTTTTTTCCGGGTGGAACTGCACGGCGAAGATGTTATCCCGGGCGACGGCACAGGTAAAGACCACACCGTACGTGCAGGAGGCTGCAGTGAGCGACGGATCGTGCGGCGCGGGAAAGTAGCTGTGCACGAAATAGAAGCGCGCCCCGCTGGGGATTCCCCGCCACAAGCCATGCTGACGCTGCTGCACGACTTCATTCCAGCCCATGTGCGGAACCTTGAATCCTTCCATGCGCGCCGCCGGGAAGCGCGGCACGTTCCCTGCAAGCACCCCCAGCCCCGCAACGTCGCCCTCCTCGCCCCGCTCGAACAGCATCTGCATGCCGATGCAGATGCCGAGGAAAGGCTTGGTACGCACGGTCTCCAGCACCGCTTCGCGCGCGCCGCTCGCGCCGAGCTGGCGCATGCAGTCGGGGAGCGCGCCCTGCCCGGGAACGACGACGCGATCGGCGGTCCGGATCGCCTCGGGATTTGCCGTGACGAGCACTTGCGATTGGGGCGCGACGCGTTGCAGTGCCTTCGAGACCGAGTGCACGTTACCCATGCCGTAGTCCACCACCGCGATCTTCATGGCACAGCAGCAGTTTCTACAGCGAACCCTTGGTCGAAGGCACCGCGCCCTGGGTGCGCAGGTCGCGCTCGCTCGCCATGCGCAGCGCGCGCGCAAACGCCTTGAAGATCGTCTCGCACTGGTGATGCGCGTTATCGCCGCGCAGGTTGTCGACGTGCAGCGTGACCTGCGCGTGGTTGACGAAGCCCTGGAAGAACTCATGCACCAGGTCGACGTCGAATTCTCCGATCAGCGCGCGTGTGAAGGGAACGTGGTATTCGAGGCCGGGCCGGCCCGAAAAATCGATCACCACGCGCGACAGCGCCTCGTCGAGCGGAACATAAGCGTGGCCGAAGCGCCGCACGCCCGCCTTGTCGCCGATCGCGCGCGCGAACGCCTGCCCCAGCGTGATGCCAATGTCCTCGACGGTGTGGTGCGCATCGATCTCGAGGTCGCCCTTCGCCTCGATCTCCAGGTCGATCAGCGCGTGGCGCGCCAGCTGGTCCAGCATGTGATCGAGAAACGGGATCCCGCTCGCGAGTCGAGCGCTGCCGGTACCGTCGAGGTCGAGCCGCACGCGGATGCGCGTCTCCCTGGTGTTGCGTTCGACTTCCGCAGTCCTCACGTCAGCGCCTCTCGCATCGCGGTGATCAGTATACGGTTTTCCTCGGGCGTGCCGACCGTGACCCGCAGACAGTTGGCGAGCATCGGGTGCGCGCCGTTGAAGTTGCGCACCAGCACGCCCTGCGCGCGCAGGCTTTCGTACGCACGGTCCGCGTCGGGAACGCGCACCAGGAAGAAATTCGCCTGTGACGGATACACCGTGGTCCCCGGAAGCGCGGCCAACGCCTCGCCGACGCCCGGGCGCTCGGCGAGCACGCGCTCGGCCTGCTCCTCGAGCACGTCGAAATGCTCGAGCGCGAATTCAGCCGCCGCCTGCGTAAGCACGTTGACGTTGTAGACCTGGCGCACCTTGTTGAACTGCACCGTCCACTCGGGGCGTGCGACGAGGTATCCCAGGCGCAGCCCGGCGAGGCTCATCTTGGAGACCGTGCGCATCACCGCGAGGTTCTCGAACTCCGCGATGCGAGGCAGGAATGAGCGGCGCGCATAGACGTGGTAGGCCTCGTCGAGCACCACGAGGCCGGGCGCGGCGCGGATGATTTCCACGACCTCGGGTTCGTCGTACAGCACCCCGGTCGGATTGTTCGGATAGGCGAGGAATACGAGCGCAGGCTTCTCGGCGCGGATCGCGGCGAGCGTCGCCTCGAGGTCGAGCTCGAGGCTCGGTCGCAGCGGCACGCCGACGAAGCGCATTCCGGCGAGGTTCGCATTCATCCGATAGACGACGAACGTCGGCTCGGGCGTAAGCATCACGGCCCCGGGACGCGCAAGCGTGAAGGTGACGATCTGGATCAGGTCGTCGGATCCGTTGCCGAGCACGATCTCGCAGCCGGCGGGGATTTGCATCGCCTCGGCGAGCCGCGCGCGGAGGCGCGGCGCCGCAGGATTCGGGTAGCGATTGATTTCCACCCGCGCAAGGCGCGCCGCCAGCTCGCGTGCCAGGTGCTCGGGCAGGCGATACGGATTTTCCATCGCGTCGAGCTTTACCATCCCCTCGGCCTCGGCGACGTGATAGGCGCTGAGCGCGAGGATCTCGGGCCTGACGAGGTCTGCGGGCTTCATCGGATCCTCGCCGCTGCCGAGCGGGCGTGCGCGTGCAAGCCTTCGCCCTCGGCCAGAGTCGCCGCGATGCGCCCGAGGCGTGCGGCCCCCTCGGGCGATACGCCGATTACGCTCGTGCGTTTCTGAAAGTCGTAGACACCGAGCGCCGATGAAAAGCGCGCGGTCCCGCCGGTCGGCAGCACGTGATTCGGTCCAGCGCAGTAGTCGCCGATCGCCTCCGAGGTCCACCGGCCGAGGAAGATCGCTCCCGCATGGCGCACCTTCGGCAAGAGTGCGTGCGGATCCTCGACCGACAGCTCCAGATGCTCCGGCGCCACGCGGTTGGCGACTTCGCACGCATCGTCGAGGTCGCGGACTTCGATCAGCGCGCCGCGAGCCGCGAGCGATGCCTCGATGACCGCGCGCCTCGGCATTTGCGGCAGGAGCCGCTCGGCCGCGGCTTGTACCGCATCGAGAAAGCCGGCGTCGGGCGAAAGCAGGATCGCTTGCGCCACCTCGTCGTGCTCGGCCTGCGAGAAAAGATCGAGAGCGACCCACTCCGGATCCGTCTGCCCGTCGCAGATTACGAGGATTTCCGATGGGCCCGCAATCAGGTCGATGCCGACCGCGCCGAAAACCTGTCGCTTGGCGGCCGCGACATAGGCGTTGCCCGGCCCGACGATCTTGTCCACGCGGGGGACGGTAGCGGTCCCGTACGCGAGCGCGGCGATCGCCTGCGCTCCACCGATCGCAAAGACCCTGTCGACGCCGGCAAGATGCGCCGCAGCGAGTACCAGCGCGTTGCCCTCTCCCGGCGGCGTCGGGCTTGTCATGACCAGCTCACGCACCCCGGCGACCCGCGCGGGCAGCGCGTTCATCAACACTGAGGACGGATAGGCCGCCCGGCCGCCGGGCACGTACAGGCCGACCCGGTCGAGCGCAGTAATCTTCTGGCCCAGCAGCGTTCCGTCCTCCTCGGTGTAGTCCCAGGACGCGGCGAGCTGGCGCAGGTGGTAGCGCCGGATGCGCGCCGCCGCCTCGAGCAACGCTTCGGCCTGCGACGCGGCGAGGGATGCGAATGCAGATGCGAGCGCAGCCTTCGGAATCTCGAGGTCGGCGAGCGCGCTCGCCGGCATCCGGTCGTAGCGCCGTGCATGTTCCAGCAGCGCCGAATCCCCGCGTACGCGCACGTCCGCGATGATGCCGCGCACCAGCGATTCGATCGCCTCGTCCTGGGCAACCTCGTAGCGCGTGAGCGCTGCGAGCTCATCATCGAAGCTGGCCGCCCGAGTCGAAAGCCTGCGCAGCTTCATGTGCGCGCTGCCTTGGAAAGCGCGCCGATCAGCGGTTGCAGCTGCGCCCGCTTGGTCTTCAATGCCGCCTGGTTGACGATCAGGCGCGCCGAGACCGGCATGATCTCCTCGACCGCGACGAGGTCGTTGTCTTTCAGCGTGCGGCCGGTCGCGACGAGATCGACGATCGCATCGGCAAGCCCGGTAAGCGGTGCGAGCTCCATCGAGCCGTACAGCCGAATCAGGTCCACGTGCACGCCTTTCGCCGCAAAATGCTCGCGCGTCGTCTGCACATACTTGGTCGCGATCCGCAGGCGCGCGCCCTGGCGCACTGCGGCCTCGTAATCGAAACCCTTGCGAACGGCCACCACCATGCGACAGGCCGCGATCCCCAGGTCGAGCGGCTGGTACAACCCGGCGCCCCCGTGCTCGGCGAGCACGTCCTGCCCGGCGATCCCGAGGTCGGCGGCGCCGTATTGAACGTAGGTCGGCGCGTCGGACGCGCGCACCACGATCACGCGCACGTCGCGCCGCTCGGTCGCGATCACCAGCTTGCGCGAGCGCTCGGGATCTTCCCTGGGTCGCAGGCCTGCGCGCGCGAGCAGCGGCGCCGCCTCCTCGAGGATGCGGCCCTTCGACAGCGCGATGCCGATCGTGCCCATTGCCGTTCAGTGTATCCGTTCGATCTCGGCGCCCAGCGCCGCGAGCTTCTGCTCGAGCGATTCGTAGCCGCGATCGAGATGGTAGATGCGATCGACGAGCGTCTCGCCCCGCGCCGCGAGCGCAGCGATCACGAGGGAGGCGGAAGCGCGCAGGTCGGTTGCCATCACTTGCGCGCCCGCGAGCCGGTCCACACCCTTCACGACCGCGACATTGCCCTTCAATTCGATGCGCGCGCCCATGCGCGCCAGTTCCGGCACATGGGTGAAGCGATCGAGATAGATCGTGTCCTCGATCACGCTGGTCCCCTCGCCAATCGCGCAGACGGCGATCATCTGCGCCTGCATGTCGGTAGGGAAGCCCGGGAACGGGTGCGTCACCACGCTTACCGGACGCGGGCGCGCCGGGCCGGAAACGGTCACCGCATCGGCCGCCCGCCGGATCACGCAACCCGATTCTTCCAGCTTGCCGAGCGCCGCCTCGAAGTGGTCGGGCACGACGTTCTCCAACCGGATCGTCCCGCCGGTCATGGCGGCGGCGGCAGCAAACGTCGCCGCCTCGATGCGGTCGGGAATGATCGCGGTGTCGATCGGGCGCAACGATGACACGCCCCGGATCGTGAGCCGTCGCGATCCCAACCCCTCGATGCGCGCGCCGCAGGCGACGAGCACTTCCCCGAGCACGGTCACGTCGGGTTCGAGGGCGACGTTCTCGAGCACCGTCGTGCCTTCCGCAAGCACTGCCGCCATCATCAGCTGCGCGGTCGCGCCGACCGAGACGACCTCGAAATCGATCGTGGCGCCCTTCAGTTTCGCGTCGCGGCCGACGATGTAACCGTGCTCGATCTCGAGCGCCGCACCCATCGCCTGGAGCCCGGTCAGATGCAGGTTCACGGGGCGCGGCCCCCAGGCGCAGCCCCCCGGCAACGATACCTTCGCCTCGCCGAAGCGCGCCAGCAACGGACCCAGAACATAGATGCTGGCGCGCATCGTCTTCACTAGCTCGTAAGGCGCCTCTACCGAATTCACGCCCTGCGTATCAATCGTCAGCAGGTTGGCGTCGAAGGCGACTTTCGCGCCGAGCCGCTCGAGGACACGGGCGAACGTGTGCGTGTCCCGCAGCCTGGGGACGTTGCGCAACCGGTGGACCCCGGGCGTCAGCAGCGTCGCCGCCATCACCGGCAGCGCCGCGTTCTTCGCGCCGGAGATGCGTACCGTGCCTTCGAGCGGCTTGCCACCTCGCACCCGCAGCTTATCCATCCGCGCGCCACTCCTGCGGCGTCAGCGTCTTCATCGACAGCGCGTGGATTTCCTCGCGCATCCGCTCGCCAAGCGCCGCATAGACGAGCTGGTGGCGCTGCACGCGGCTTCTGCCCTCGAACTCGCGCGACACGATCAGCGCCTGGAAGTGCTGGCCGTCACCGGCCACTTCGAGATGCTCGCACGCGAGCCCCGCCTGGATTCCCGCTTTCACGCTTTCCGTGGTCACCATGTCAACCCCGCAACTTGTAACCCGACTTGAGCATCCCCAGTCCGAGCGCCGTCAACCCCAGCAAGCTTAACCCCACGACGGCGAGGCTCGCGTGCGGCGGAAAGTCGGACGTGCCGAAGAAGCCGTAGCGGAAGCCGTCGATCATGTAGAAGAAGGGGTTCAGGTGCGACAAGCGTTGCCAGAACGTGGGCAGCGAATGGATCGAGTAGAACACGCCGGAGAGGAAAGTCAGGGGCAGAATGATGAAATTCTGAAACGCGGCGATCTGGTCGAACTTGTCCGCCCAGATCCCGGCGACGAGGCCCAGCGCGCCGAGGATCGCGCTCCCCGCAAGCGCGAAAGCGACGATCCACCCCGGCGACGCGAGCGGCAGGTCGATGAACCCTGCGGTAACCGCCAGCACGCCCAGGCCTACGGTCAGGCCGCGCGCCATCGATGCGAGCACATAGGCGCAGAAAAACTCGACGTGCGAGATTGGCGGCAGCAGGATGAAGATCACGTTGCCGGTGATCTTCGACTGGATCAGGCTGGAGGAGCTGTTGGCGAAGGAGTTCTGCAGCACGCTCATCATCACGAGACCCGGCAGCAGGAAGGCCGTATAGGGAACGCCCTCGTACACCCGCACCCGCCCCTCGAGTGTCTGCGCGAAGACGAGCAGGTACAGCAGCGAAGTGAGCACCGGCGCCGCGACGGTCTGGACGCTCACCTTCCAGAAGCGCAGCAGCTCCTTGTAGAGCAGCGTGGCGAAGCCGCTCATCAGTGACGCTCCATGACGCGCAGGAACACTTCCTCGAGGTCGGTCGGATCGACCTCGAGCTCGCGGATCGTCACGCCCGCCTCGCGCAGCTGGCGGAGCAGCGCCTCGAGCTCGGCGTAGTCGCGCAATCGCAGCGTGAAATGCCCGGACTCGGCGGCGATCACGGTGGCGCGGGCACCCTCGGGGAGCGTGTCCCGATCGAGGCTCAGCTCGAGCTGCAGCCCGGAAAATTTCCCGAGCAGGTTGCGGGTCGAATCGAGCGCCACGATGCGCCCGGCTTTCAGCATCGCGATGCGGCTGCAGAGCTGCTCGGCTTCCTCCAGGTAGTGCGTCGTGAGCACGATCGTGTGGCCGCTGCGATTGAGTCCGCGGATGAACCGCCACAGCCCCTGGCGCAGCTCGACGTCAACGCCCGCGGTGGGCTCGTCGAGCACGATCACCGGCGGCTTGTGCACCAGCGCCTGCGCAACCAGCACCCGGCGCTTCATTCCGCCCGAAAGCGCGCGCATGTTGGCGTCGGCCCGGGACGAGAGGTCCAGGTTGTGCATGACTTCGTCGATCCAGTCGTCGTTGCGGCGCAGGCCGAAGTAGCCGGCCTGGAAGCGCAGCGTCTCGCGCACGGTGAAGAACGGATCGAACACGAGCTCCTGGGGGACGACGCCCAGCAGCCGGCGTGCCTTCCGATAGTCGGTGACGACGTCGGCTCCCATCACCCGTACGTGGCCGCTGCTCGCCTTCACGAGGCCGGCGATGATGCTGATCAGCGTTGTCTTGCCGGCGCCGTTCGGTCCGAGCAAGCCGAAAAACTCGCCTTGCGGGACGTCGAGGTCGACGCCCGCCAGCGCCTGCAGGCTGCCGTAGCGCTTTTCTACGTTGCGGATCTCGATCGCGGAATCCATGGGCGCAGTCGCGCCGGCGCGACCGGACGCTCGCGCCAGCGACCTTTCGAATTAATGCTGGGTGTGTACGGCGGGCAGGAGCGCGTCGACGCCGTACAGCTGCGCGATCGTGATCAGGCCCCCGGGCAGATTGTCCAGCCGCAGCGTGCGGCCGGACTGCGCCGCTTCGCGCAGCCATGCAAGCAGCATCGCGAGCAGCGACGAGTCGAGGTCGGTGACACCGGCGAGGTCGACCGCAGCCGCGCCGGCGCGGATCGCGGCGTAGCCCTCTTCCAGCGTCTGTGCGACGTTGGCGAGCGTGACGGGTCCCGTCACGAGCAGCCGCTCGCCCTCGCGCTGAATCATCGCCTCTTCTTTCCTGTCGCGGGCGGCTCCGGCTCCGTCGCGGCCGCGGCCGCCGCCGGCTTGGCGCCCGAGTTCTTCGCCTGCAACGCCTTGACCAGGCCGTCGACCCCGGAATCGCGCACGATGTTGGCGAACTCCGTCCGGTAATTGGCGGTCAGGCTGATGTCGGCGACGCGCACGTCCCAGACCTTCCAGCCGCGCGGCGTCTTCTCCATTTCGTAGTCGATCTTGACCGGCTCCGCACCCGATTGCACCACGCGCACGTTGACCGTCACGTCGGTGTCGGTAGGCTTCGAGCGCAACGGCCGGAAATCGAACTTCTGGTCCCGGTACGCGGAGATCGAGCTCGCGTAGGTCCGCACCATCAGCGTGCGAAATTCGTCGGTCAGCTTCGCCTTCTGGTCGGGGCTCGCCTTGCTCCAGTTGCTTCCCACCGCGTTCGCGGTCATCGAGGCGAAATTGAAGTGCGGCACGATCTTCGCGTCGATGAGCGCGACCAATTTCTTGCGGTCGGACTGAATGTCCTTGTCCTTGCGAAGAATGTCGACGACTTCGAGCGTGACGTTCTTCACCAGCGTGTCGGGCGGGAGAATTTCCTGCGCGCGCGCGCCTGCAGACGCGATGAGCGCGGCAATCGCGGCGCCCGCGACGAACGCCGATCCGGCGGACATCAGCGTTCGACCTGCCCGGCCGCGAGCGCTGCGGGTGCTTCGAGGACCTGATCGGCCGCCTGGGTAAGGGCGGCGCCGGGCGCTTGCGCCGCGGCATCGGCGCGGGGCTCCTCGCGCAGGCGAGACGACGGCGTGCGAGGCGGGCTACCGTCGAAAATCAGGGCGCGGCGCCGCTGCAGGTACGCGTCGCGCTGGAATACGTACTTGTCGAGGGCCGCCTCTTCGAGGATGCGGCTCGCATCGAGCAAGTCCGCGCGCTTGCTGGTCCCGCGCAGCAGCACCGCGAACGTGCGCACGCCGGTCGGCTCGTGCCTGCGGATCGGATCGAAATAAACGTCGAGCACGAGCCCAGCGGTGTCGCGCGCGGTGCTCGAACCGAAGAAAGGCAGCACGAGGTAGGCCCCGTCCCCCATGCCCCAGCGGCCGAACGTCTGCCCGAAGTCCTCGTTGTGCTTCTCCAGGCCCATTTCGCTCGCGACGTCGTTGATCCCGGCCAGGCCGATCGTGGTGTTGAAGACAAAGCGCACCCAGTCGGTCCAGCCGTCGGCGATCTTCCCCTGCAGCATGTTGTTCACGCCGATGAACACGTCTTCGATGTTGGCGAAGAAATTCCGCACCCACGTGCGGATCGGGTCAGGCACTACTTTCTTGTAGGTCGACGCGACGGGCCTGCCGATGATCTCGTCGAAGCCCTCGTTGAAGCCGTACATCGAACGGTTGAACCCCTCGAGCGGGTCGCGCGGGTCGCCGCCGCCGGTCGTCGCGCAGCCCGCGACGAGCGCAAACGCGAGCGCCGCCAGGGCCGTGCGCATGCGCATCCCCCAACCGCCCCCCGCCATTGCCCTCGTTCCCGTCACTTCTTGTCCTTCCCTTCCTTCTCCTCAGCCGCCTTGTTGAACAGGAACTGGCTGATCAGGTTTTCCAGCACCACCGCCGACTGCGTCAGCCGGACGCGCTCGCCGCTCTTGAGCATCGCGGAATCGCCCCCCGCTTCCAGCCCCACGTACTGCTCGCCGAGAAGCCCGGAGGTCAGGATCTTGGCCGAGGTGTCGCGCGGAAACTGGTACTGCGCGTCGATTGTAAACGTCACGTTCGCCTCGTAGCTTTGGTTGTCGAACTGGATCTGCGAGACCCGTCCGACGACCACCCCCGCGCTCTTGATCGGCGCCCGTGGCTTCAACCCTCCAATGTTAGCAAACTTGGCCTGCACGTCATACGTCTTGTCCAGCGAGAAAGAGGCCATGTTTCCGACCTTGAGGGCAAGAAACAACAGCCCGGCGAACCCAGCGGCGACAAAGGCCCCGACCCAGATATCGATGGTGGCACGGTTCATCCTGCGTTTCCTCCTGTAAACATGAGCGCAGTCAGCACGAAATCGAGCGCGAGGATCGCGAGCGAGGACGTGACGACGGTGCGCGTGGTGGCGCTCGAAACCCCTTCGGCGGTCGGCTGGGCATCGTAGCCCTCGAACACGGCGATCCAGGTGACGGCAACTCCGAACACGACGCTCTTGATGACGCCGTTCAGGATGTCGTTGCGGAAGTCCACCTTGGCCTGCATCTGCGACCAGAACGCGCCCTCGTCCACCCCGATCAGCTGGACCCCGACGAGGTACCCCCCGAAGATGCCCATCGCCGAGAACAACACCGCGAGCAGCGGCATCGAGATCACTCCGGCCCAGAAGCGCGGCGCGACCACGCGCGCGATCGGGTCGACCGCCATCATCTCCATCGCCGCGATCTGCTCGGTCGCCTTCATCAGGCCGATCTCGGCGGTGATCGCGCTGCCCGCGCGGCTCGCAAAAAGGAGCCCCGCGACTACCGGGCCAAGCTCGCGTACGAGCGACAGCGCGACGAGGATTCCGAGCGCTTCCGACGAGCCGTAGCGCTGCAGCGTTTCGTAGCCCTGGAGCGCGAGCACCATGCCGACGAAGAGGCCCGACACCAGGATGATGATGAGCGAGAGGACGCCGGCGAAATAAATTTCCCGGATCGTCAGGTGAAATCGGCGCAGCGCGGTCCCGGAGTGCAGCAGCATGTAGGCGAAGAACCGCGCTGCGAATCCCAGACGCAGGATGCGCTCGGTCATCGAGTGGCCCAACCGCTGCAGCGGTTCCCGCAGCGCCATGTCAGGCCTTGGCTTCCAGGCCGAGGTCGGCCGGGTACGCCGGTGCGGGGAAATGGAACGGCACGGCACCGTCGAGCGAGCCGTGCACGAACTGCGTCACGAACGGCACCTGCGCGCGCACGACCTCCGCCGGCGGCCCTTCGGCGACGACGCGGCCGTCGGCCAT
>Ga0070704_100001383_pt1 | contig 12891 bp, 6 predicted proteins | sample KBSK5252metaG_FD_65467 | JGI IMG/M metagenome (GOLD analysis project Ga0070704, IMG submission 65467) | Corn, switchgrass and miscanthus rhizosphere microbial communities from Kellogg Biological Station, Michigan, USA - KBS K5-25-2 metaG | ecosystem: Host-associated > Plants > Roots >...
ACCTATTAAAAAAATTTAAGAGTTCTGACCAAGGCTTAACTCCTGCCCAAGTGCAGGAAAATTTGGCTGCTTATGGAACTAACACTTTGCCGGAAGGAAAAACCGACAGTTTGCTCATCATTTTCCTGCGGCAATTTCAAAGCCCTCTTACCTACATATTGCTCATTGCCAGCGTTATTATCTTCCTAATTAAAGAATATACCGATGCGGGTATTATTTTATTTATTTTAATTTTCAATGCTATTGTCGGAACATTTCAAGAAGGGCGGGCCCAAAACACTTTGGCTTCCCTCAAAAAATTCATTGAAACCAAAGCCACTGTCCTGCGGGGCGGGGTTGAAGAAATAATCCCCGACATCCATGTTGTTCCCGGCGATATTTTAATATTAGAAGAAGGTGAAAAAGTCGCGGGTGACGCCAGGCTAATAGAAGGGTCCGGCTTGTTATTGGACGAAAGCGCACTGACAGGCGAATCCCAGCCGGTTGAAAAAAGTCCAACAACTTTGCGCCAGCCCAACCTGCCAATTTCAGACCAGACCAACATGGTATTTAAGGGTACAAACGTGCTGGCCGGATCCGGTAAAGCGTTAGTGGTAGCTACAGGGCTAAGTACAGTCATTGGCGGAATTTCCAACACTATCGCCCATATTGAATCTGAAGACCCTCTAAAGAAGGATTTCCGGCAACTGTCTAAATTTATTATTATATTGGCTCTCGGAATGTGCAGTGGTGTTTTTATTTTAGGGCTGCTGGTCGGGCATCCCCTAAAAGAGATGTTTACCGTGGTAGTGTCATTGGCGGTTTCCATAATTCCGGAAGGCCTCCCTATTGTTTTAACTTTAGTGCTGGCCACCGGTGTCTGGCGCATGGGTAAACGCAACGCGCTGGTCAAGAAGCTGCAGGCAGTTGAGTCATTAGGCGAGGCCAAAATTATTGCTGTTGATAAAACTGGCACCCTGACTAAAAATGAACTGGTTGTACAGCGAGTCTACACTGGAGGGATTATGTATGAGGTCACCGGCAATGGCTACGAAGCCGAAGGGCAAATACTCTTAGATAATAAACCTATAAACCCATCGGGCCATGAAGCATTGCAGCGGATTGCCAAACTGTCTGGACTGGCTGCCAACGGCCATGCGGTATTTTCCGAAGAGAAGCAAATCTGGCAGGTTTACGGCGACCCGACTGAGGCGGCATTAGTGGCTTTTGCCCAAAAAGTCGGCAACGGCCCTGAAGAACAGGAAGAAAAAACTCCCCGGATTGGGGAACTTCCTTTTTCTTACCAAACAAAGTACCATGCAGTTTTAAATAAAACTGAAAAAGGGCCGGAACTAAGTGTGGTAGGAGCTTCTGAAGCGGTTTTGGCAATGGTAGAAAACGAATGGAGCGAACAAAGGCAAAACCCGTTAAGCAAAGAGCGGCGGGGAGAAATTGAACGGCAAATTGAAAATTTGTCCAAGGATGGTTTTCGTGTTTTGGCGGTTGCCGCAAAAGAACATGAAAGCAAGGCCTTAACCCATGAAGCTGTAAACAAATTGACTCTAGTCGGATTAATTGGCATGCGCGATATATTGCGTCCGGAAGCCAAGGAAGCTTTGCTCCGGGCCCGAGAAGCCGGGATAAAAGTAATTATGATAACCGGCGACCACCAACTGACTGCCCAAGCCATAGCAGAAGAAGTTGGTATTTTTACGGAAGGAAACACTGTAATGAGCGGTGCGGAACTAGAACAGCTGTCTGATAACGAATTGGCGCATAAGCTAAGTACGGTCAGCGTATTCGCCCGCGTAACGCCAGAACATAAAATGCGCATTATCCAGGCTTACAAAGCGCGAAAAGAAATCATTGCCATGACTGGCGATGGGGTAAACGACGCCCCTTCCCTGGTAGCCGCGGACTTAGGAGTAGCAATGGGCAAGATTGGCACTGAAGTAGCCAAAGAAGCGGCGGACATTATTTTGTTGGATGACAATTTTGGCTCTATTGTGGCCGCGGTTGAAGAAGGGCGTAATATTTACAAAACAATAAAGAAAGTTATCCTTTATTTAGTTTCTACTGGCTTGGGCGAGGCCCTTACCATTGCTTTCGCCCTAATTGTTGGACTGCCCCTGCCTCTGGTCGCGGTGCAAATTATCTGGCTCAATTTTGTGACCGACGGATTCTTGGATATTTCTCTGGCTATGGAGCCTAAAGAACCAGGACTCCTGACCCGGCCATATGACAAAGACAGCCATACGCTTATAGGCCGTCCAATGATGATTCGCATTATAACCATGGCCCTGCCTATGGCGCTGGGGTCATTGTGGATGTTCAGCCACTACCAGCATGGCAATATAATTAAAGCATGGAGCATTACCATGACTACATTGGCAGTATTCCAGTGGTTTAATGCATGGAATTGCCGCCATGGCACTGAATCAATATTCAAGCTGAATCCTTTGCGGAATAAATACCTAATTGCCGCCACGGCCACCGTGGCAATATTACAGTTATTTGCCTTATACAATCCTTTGTTTCAACGCGTATTGAAAACTACAGGGCTAACCATACATGAATGGCTTCTTATATTCGCAGTTGCTGTCTCGGTCATAGCAGTAGAAGAGATAAGAAAATTTATTTACCGGCAGCGGCAAGTAATTCCAATATAATATGAAACTAACATTTTACGGCGGGGCTGGGGTAGTAACCGGGTCCAAGCACCTGATCCAGGTCCATAACTTCAACTTACTGCTGGATTGCGGGATGTACCAGGGACCCCGCTCTGAAACCGAGTTTAACAATACCACCTTACCTTTTGAGGCAACCTCCATAGGCGCCTGTGTGCTTTCCCATGCCCATATAGACCACTGCGGCATGCTGCCGGTGCTGGTGAAAAATGGTTTCCATGGCAGCATATACGCTACCAATGCAACGGCGGACATTACCCGCTACCTGCTTGCTGATGCGGCAAAAATCCAAGAACAAGACGCAATATATCACAATGACAAGCTTGGGCCTGGAAAAGACCCGGTTTACCCTTTGTACACCCTGGACGATGTGGAGGCAGTTATCCCTCATTTTAAATTGACCCCTTATTTCCGGATCCAAAAACAATGGCATCATATTGCGCCTGGAATTAAGCTAAAATTTTATGACGCCGGCCATGTTTTAGGCTCTACCATGCCGGTACTGGAACTTTCCGAACAAGGCCGCACTGTTTATGTCGCTTACTCCGGAGACCTAGGCCAGGATATTGCTCCATTATTACCGCCTCCGGAAACAATTACTGAACCAATAGAAACCTTGTTGCTGGAGTGCACTTATGGCGATAAAACCCACTCATCCCTAGACCGCACAAACGAGGAACTGGAAGAAGTAATTAAGCGCACGCATGCGCGGGGTGGAAAATTAATTATTCCGGCTTTTTCGCTCGGCCGCACCCAGTCTTTAATTTACCTGCTGCACCAGCTTGATAAAGCAGGAAAACTTCCCGACCAGAAAATATATATAGACAGCCCGCTGGCGGAAAAACTTTTGGAAGTTTATATCCAGCATGCGGAAGATTACGACAAAGAAAGCTGGCAAGACTTTCCTCCGTCCATGAAAGAAAAACCACTGGCGTTTAAAAACTTGATTTTGGTCCATTCGCCCATGGACTCGCGAAAACTAAATGAGCTTATTGGGCCGGCAATCATTATTTCGGCGTCCGGCATGGCGGAAGGAGGGCGCATTGTCCACCACTTAAGGCACCACTCCAGCAACCCAAACAACACTATTTTGTTTAGCGGCTACCAGGCAGAGCATACCTTGGGCAGGAAAATCCAAGACGGCATGAGCCCAGTCCGAATTATGGGCCGCGAGGTTCTAGTAAACGCCGAGCGCGTCAGCCTAAGCGGGCTGTCTGCCCACGCCGACCGCGAAGGGCTGCTCAAATATGTAGCCAACCTGGAAAAAACTTTGCGGCGGGTCTATTTAGTCCATACGGAAATGCCCCAAGCTCTTGCGTTTAAAGCATTGCTCCACGACCGCTATCCAAACTTGGACGTTATTATTCCCAAGTTTGGGGACACTATGCCGTTATAATGTTCTATATTAAAATCCCCGCGCTCAGGCGGGGATTTTTGGTTATTGGCTGATTTTTACTAGTTGTGCCGGTCCCCAAGTGAATTGGGAAGGGTCCTCCAGCGATGTAAGTACTGGCGCGTCAGCGCGGAAGTTGCCAAAGCCGCTTACCCGGGCATAATATATGACTCGCATGGTGGTGCTAGCTCCACACTTGGTTTGCGGCCCGAATCGCTGAATAGTAAAACTAATTTTATTACCGTCTATAATGTCCGGATAAGTGAAAATGGGGTTGCATGGATCCAAGTATGGTCCAGTATCCGTTACTCCGCTGTAATAACTTGGAGTAATGGGCCGCAAGCCGGCCGGAAGTATGTCAGTAATTTGGAAAACCGCGCTACTGCCAATTCCGGCTTTTGGCTGGGCAGTAACCGTAACTTTTACCAAGTCGCCGTCCTTGAATGCAAGACCGGCTTTTCCGTTAACCGAATAGTCGCGTGCTAGGGAAATATCCAAATTCGGCTTGATGCTTAAATCAACTGGCCCATTGTACCAAGACAATAACTCAATATCTCCTTTGACATTGCTGAATTGGAGTGATTTTAGTTCGTCCGGCAGTAACTGCAAATTAAACCGATTGCCGCTTTTCAGTTCAAAAGAACCGCTGCGTTTGCCAGTTTTATATTCAAAACTGGCGGAACTTTTTGGTGCCTGCGCTAAAGAGGACTTCACAATAAATGCCTGTTCCAAACTAACCGTATCTTTTTTTGCCGGATGGTTGTTCAAATACAAAACCAACTGGTCGCGGTCATCAGCCAAATTTAGCTGGGATGCCAGCATGCCCGCAAGCGCGGTTAATTTTGCTTGGCGGGTTTCGTCGGCGTCTGCAAGGTATAGTTGCCCGCTGTCCGAAACCAGTTTTGGCTTTACGCTATCGTAATAAAAATTACGGGCGCTTTCTTTGTCGCCAAATATTGCCAAACCGTTGGCAATAAACAGTTTGTCTTCCAGGTCAAACGCCGGGTCGTCTTTAACCAATTGGAGTTTGGTTAATATAGGCTGGTTATAAGCCGCCAAACCGAGCAGGGACTGCGAAATACGGTGGCTATCTGCTTTGGTGTCCTGGAGTGACTGGTTGAAATAAGTCACCATATTGTCTTTGGGCAAATATTCCGGGATTAAAGCAGCACCCAAGGCGGAAACTTTAAGGTCTGTATCGCCATAAGAGAACAGGCTTAACCCCAATGGAGGCCTGCCTTCTTTTTGGACTTGGAATATGGAAGGGTCAAATTTTTCCGGGGCGTTGGGAAGCCCGTATTCGTCGTGCAAAATTGTTTGAGCATAGAAGCTGGAAGCACGCTGGTCAAATCGGGTGCCGCCTTGGCCAGCCAGCATGCTGGCAAGCCCAAACTGTTTTCCCCGGCCGTTGTCTGTCGCAATTATTTCAGTCAGGCCGTTTTCATTGCCGGCAATGCCTTGCGTGCCTTCGGATAACTTATAACTAGCCGTTCTTGGCACTGTTAAGCTGGAATCCAGAACATTCACCGTTCGCACCAGGTCATCGCTTAAGTCTCCTTGCCGGACTTTCACCTCAATTGGATACTGGCCGGTCGGGAGTGCATTTGCCGGAATATAGGCGATGTTACCTTTAATATCCTGCTCATAATTTATAGACAAGCCGGGGGAAGAAACTGAAACATGGGCGGGTTTGCCGGCATCGTACTGCTTGCCGAATATCCTAACCCGAAACAGGGGTTCATCTCCCTTTACGTACACGGAGCTCATGCTTAAATCCGCAAATAGTGGCAGCCCAGTGGAAATATTGGAAGTACTGCTCCCAGCGCGGACTGGCTTTGGGTCAAATGCTTGGGTGGTAATTCGCCATGAAGTCAGGTTATGGGGCAAAGTAAAACTGATTTTAGCTTCGCCATTGCGGTCTAACTCCAGGCTTTTGGCCACCACAGTATCTTGGAATTTTGAACGGGGCAAGGTCGGTCCGCCTCCCCCGCCGCCGCCATCTCCGCCAGGGTTGTTATATTGGGTTAACGACACAGCAGGCGGCTGAATGACATAGGCATACAAGCTTGCCAATGTATCAACCAGCTGGTCATATTCTGCTGCGGCAAACACCGCTTCATCTACTACGGAAAGGTAAGCACTGCCTTTTGCAGGATGGCCCGAGCTATCCCTAACTTTTACTGTCGCATTTACCGTGTCGCCGGGACGGTATTGTTCTTTATCCATGGTTACATCCACTTTTAACTCAACAGACTTTGTGTCCAGATAAACATCCACTGGATTGCTTTCTTCAAATCCGATTGGCCCTAACACTACCGCTTTATAGCTGACCATAGGGCTCATGTCCTGCGAAAATGAGTCCGAATAACTCAAGGAGTCGCTGACAGCTGTTTTAAGGATATTGCGCTGGTAGGTATAATACATTATTTTAACCGGCTTGCTTTCGGCTGCTTTGGTGGCATTACTGAACTGCAGGTTAAATTGGACAGAATCTCCAAGGTTTACTGGTTGGTAAACGAGTTTGTTGGACAAATTTAATTGTGGCTGCAGGGCGTTGGGATTATTACTGTAATCCCCGTATGAATAGGGGGTGTCGGAGAACAAATAATAGCTGGTGGCGCGGGCGACTTTACCATCCTTATCCGCGGACTCAAAAAACAGGGAATAGGAAACATTCGGCTCATAGTTGTATTTCCGGGTAAACTTCCAAACTCCGGTTTTATCGGTAATTCCCGAAACCGTTTCTACTATGGCTTCTGTTTTATCGTATGCAAACACCGGCCGGTTGACTTTATCTATAAAGTCATAGTACTCACCGGTCTGGCGGGTGGTGTAAGTAGTTTTTTTAATGTTGGCCGTTATTTTTTGCCCGCCGAGCACCGGGGCTTGCAGGTATTCCGGAGAGTAGTAACGGGAATTTTGGGTTTCAAACAAATTAGTAGAAACGCTATGGGCAGTAACAGTAAACGTGTTAGTACCATCCTTTGCCGGCTTATTATCCGTGTCCAAGGACACTTTTGGCCCGACAATTACTACCGAAGCGCCTTGGCTGATAAATCCTTCTTCCGCTTTTTGCGGATTGAAAGAAATATAAAAGGACTGCGGCCAGTACTGCTGCTGTCCGGCGGTGTCTGGCCGATAAGGCAGGGAAATGTTGACTGTGGCTTCGCCGTTAGCGTTGGTAGTAACAATTCCAGTAACGCCAGAACCCCAAGCCCCGGTATAATTCAAAACCAAATTTGGCACCGGGGTATCGTCATAAAACTTTGCGGCGACATGGAAAGCAATGTTCTGGTCAGTGTTATATGCTTTGTGGTCTGTTGTAACGCTTAATTGGTAAGAAGGTTTGCTAAACGTAGTCACGTCTACCTGGTGGCTGCTTATGACATAGTCTCCTTGGGTGGCAACCAAGGTGTACATATCGGCGGTCAGGCCCGAGAAGTCCAGCTTTCCTTCGTAGGTAGAAAAATCTGAAACCGGGACCTCAGAGCTAACTATAGGCTCGCTGTCGTTATTGCTTCTGCCAAACCTGCCATATATGCCATATGCATAGCCTTTATATAAGGAAATTTGGACTTTTTCCGGAGTCTTAATATCATCTCGCGGACGGACAATTCCCCAAAATTGGATGGAATCACTTAGCTGGTAAAGCGGCCTGTCGGTGGACAAACTTTCCCAATAACGGCTGCCTTCCTGGATACCTGAATAGTAATTATTGGTTTGGACAATATAGTATGGGTTGTAACCGTTAGCCTTCACCACCGAAACATTCGGAGTTGTTATGTATCCGCCCGTGTCGGCCTGCCGATTGTTATCCTGAAAAATTTTAGGCGTATTAAACTGGGCCAGTCCTTGTCCATCCGTGGCTCCCAGAACCCCGCCGTCGGTTAGCTGCACGGAAACATCTTTCAACGGCTGTTTTTTAGCAAAGTCATACAACCAAACCAAACTCCGGTCAAAACTGTAGGATGCATAATGCGCCAAAGGAGTTTTTTGGAACCAAACATAATTATGGTCCGTCCCTGCCACAACATCTAAAAGGTAATAACCATTGTCCATGTCTCGCGGAATTTCTGTGTACTGGTTATAGCCGTTCCCCAAAAAAGCCACGTCATATTCTAAAACCTTCCTAACTGACATCTGGTCTAAGTTCTTCGGGATGCGCGCGTTATTATAGTATGACCAGCTGTACTGCCAGTTGTCGCTGCCCTGGTAACTGGCTATAAAATCTTCAGGCTTGTCAAACTTATACACTAGCCCTTTGGCTTTTGTGCCCTCGCCCGCGTAAACTTGGAACACCGGCCGTTTCTGGACAATGTCCACAAAATCAACTGAAAAATTTACCAGGTTGGAATTGCCTTCCGTGAGCTCGGTCTCAAAACTAAAAATATAATCATTGGCCAAAGTTTCCCCGCTATCTTTAGCTGGCAAGCCCTTTTTCAAAGTCACGGTGTAGACCTTGCCAGCGGCCAAAGGCTGGGAAGGGCGGAACAGCAGTATTGAACCATGCTGTTCAAAAGTGCCGGCAACAGAGGGGCTGATCTCAAAAAACTGCTCAGGAGTAACAACCCCGTCCCGATTCAAGTTTATTTCTATTCCCGTGGCGGGAGGAACGTTATTGCCGCGGTTTCCGGGAATTGTAGAAATTACCTGGAATTGCGCTTTGACCTGATAAGCCCAGGAGTAGTCATGGTCAGCCGGGCCCTGGGCAATGGCAACTTTGTAAATTTGGTTTTCATCCAGGGCGCCCTTTGGGGTAATACGGTAGCGCTTATCCCCTGCGTCTTCCACGGAAAAGTCAACTTCAGGGTCAAATTTTACGATTTGCCGGACTTGGTAGCTTGATAATTTAACTGAACTTTTTAAAATAAAAGCTGAACTGGCATCAATACCAGCATTTGTGGTTTGTTCCGCAACCAACTCAAAAGCTGCGTTTGCTTGGGGCACCCGCCAGTATTTAGCGTAAAAGAAGCCGCCCGCCAATAAAACTATTACCATCGCTGGCGCGGCAAATTTAAATAAAGTCAAAAATTCGCGGTGGCCTGGTTTAGCCAGTTTTCCGGAGGGAATATCCAAAACTTTGGCCTTGAGCGAGTATGGCGCCGGCTCCTTGTGTAACTTATTAAAAATTTTATCGATTATATCCATATGCGTAATTTAAGCTTTAACTTTTTGCAAGGCAACGAACAGCAGTGACTTGCCGCGGTAAAAATTACTTTTCACCGTGTTCGGCGAAATGCCTAACAGTTCCCCAATTTGTTCAAAAGTCATGTCTTCAAAATACTTTAACAGCATAATTTCGCTGAATTGGGGAGGGAGGCTGCTAATTTCACGCTTCACCGACTCCAAAAGTTCTGCGCTGTCCAGCTTAGATTCCAAAGAAGGCTCAGTGTCCGGCACGTCAAAGTTATCGTCGGGGGCCATTTGGGAAAAGTTCGTTGGTTTTTTACGTTTTATGTGGTCCAGGCAATTGTTGCGGGCAACCTTGTAGAGCCATGCCCGGACCGGCTTAGACATATCCAGCTTATGCATGTTGTTATAAAAGCTCAAAAAAGTTTTTTGGACAATGTCGTCTGCTTCATCGGCGTCAAAAAGCATATAGCGGGCGAAGTTATAAATTTCGTCTATATGTTCATTTACTATTTCGGTATATGCCTGCTCGCTATGTCCGGTGTAGGCGCGCGAGCTGGAAAGAAAATTCATGCGTTTTATATTAGTCAGCCCAATGCTATTTGGTCTCATTATATCATAGGAAAATGGTTATTCGCTTCTAAAAGGAAAACGACTAAGCCGGCCAAAAAGTTGCAAAAATCACATATGATATATTATTTGACAACTTTGGCTATAAATAGTAAGATTTTGGCAGTTTCCCTAAATTAATATATCATACCAATCATAATAATATGTCCAACGAATCCGACCAGCGCAAAATAGGCAACCGAATTGCCGAATTCCGCGAACAAAAGTCCATGACCCAAAAGGAGCTGGCAGCTGCCCTCCATACCAGCCAGAGCGCGGTGGCGCGCATGGAAAATGGCCAGCAAAACTTTACCACGGAGATGCTAAGCAAAATCTCCAAAGTTTTGGGGCAGCAAATTATTACCCTGGATGAGTCACAAAGCGTTAGGATTGAAGGCGGAAGGCCTTTGTCCGGCACCATTACCGTCAACACTTCCAAAAACGCGGCAGTGGGTTTGCTGTGCGCTTCCCTGCTTAACCGCGGCAAGACCACTTTAAAAAACGTCCCTAAAATAGAGGAAGTCCATCGCGTTATAGAAGTATTAGAGTCTATTGGCGTCGCTCTCCGTTGGAACGGCTCTACCTTGGAAATCCAGCGGCCGGTAAAACTTGACCTGGCAAGCATGGACAAAGCTGCCGCGGTGCGTACCCGCAGCGTCCTGATGTTGCTTGGGCCGCTCTGCCATCTGCTTCCAGAGTTTACTCTTCCGCTCGCCGGCGGCTGCAAACTAGGCGAACGCACTGTTCGCCCGCATTTGTTCGCTCTGGAAAAGCTGGGAGTAAAAATTAAAACCCACCACGACTACTATAAAGTCAGCCGCACCAAGTTAAAGCCTTCCACAATTGTCTTATACGAGTCCGGAGACACAGTAACGGAAAACGTGGTTATGGCAGCCAGCAAAATCCCGGGCAAGACAGTCATTAAAATGGCTTCTTCCAATTACATGGTCCAGGATTTGTGCCACTTCCTCCAGCTGTTAGGAGTGAAAATTGAAGGGATCGGCAGCAACACCTTGACCGTGTATGGCAAGCCGAAGCTGGACAAGAACGTAATTTTTTCCCTGAGCGAGGACCCCATTGAAGCAATGATGTTCTTGTCTTTGGCTGCTACCACTAATTCCTCCCTGCTCATTAAACGCTGCCCAATTGATTTCCTGGAACTGGAACTGTTGAAACTGGAAAAAATGGGGATGAAATTCAAGGTCAGCCGCCGCTACAAAAACCGCAACGGCTTTACCGACTTGGTGGATATCCAAACTTCCAAATCCCGCCTGCACGCTTTGGAAGAAAAAATTTACGCCCGGCCGTTTCCAGGGCTAAACATAGACAACTTACCATTTTTCGTCCCAATTGCCACCAGGGCCAAAGGCACTACCTTAATACATGACTGGATTTACGAAAATCGGGCAATCTACTATTTAGAATTACAAAAACTCCGGGCGGACATGCTTTTAGCCGACCCGCACCGCGTTTATATAAAAGGGCCGACCCAACTAAGGGGCGCCAAAGTAGTCTGCCCTCCTGCGCTGCGTCCGGCTTCCATTATCCTCATTGCCATGTTGGCAGCAACCGGCACTTCAGTTTTATCTAACATTTACTCCATAAACCGGGGCTATGAAGACCTAATTGAAAGGCTCCGGCAAATTGGTGCTAAAATAGAAGTAGTCTACGGGCTATAACTATTAACTTAATTTTATGGCTAGAAAACCTTTTAAACACAAAGCGGCCGACTGCGACATGCCCGGCTCCGACCAGGAGTTGTCGGTTTTGGTCTTAAACGCATCCCTAAAACATGGCTCGGAACTTTCCAACACCGAAGAGTTGGCGAATTTGGTGCTGGAAAACATGAAGGAACATAATATAACTTCGGAAATTATCCGCCTGGCAGATAAAAACATTCCGGTTGGCCTTGGGTTCCGCGAAAGCCAGGATGACGAATGGCCGGAGATTGTGGAAAAACTCAAAAAGGCGGATATTGTAATTTTTGCCACCCCAGTCTGGTGGGGCGGGCGTTCCAGCCTGATGCAGCGCATAATTGAACGGATGGACGCGCTGGACGAAGAATACCTTCAAGGCGGCCGCAGCGCTTTGCTAAACAAAGTTGCGGGCATAGTCATTACTGGCAGCGAAGACGGGGCACAGGCCACGTTAGGCGGGATTATGGAAGTCCTGACCTTCATGAACTTTACCCTGCCGCCGGAATGCTGCGCTTACTGGGTTGGGGAAGTCGGCCAGCCGCCCAAGGATGACCGAGAAAAACGGCTAATTAACGAAGCGACCAAGCATATGGCGCACAATTTGGCCAGGAATTTGGTTTATTACGCCCGGTTGTTGAAGCAGCATCCGCTGATGCTAAAATAATAAGGTCACTACAAGCACCCCGTAAGTGGTGCTTTTGTTTACAAATTATTCCTTATATCTTCCCATTTTAAATCAGAAATTCTCTCTATTTCCTTTAAAATATAAGCTAAAATTTGTTTTTCAATCTGGTAAGGCAAAGTAAGGGATTTTTGGGTTTTCGGCCAGGTCACTTTATAATGGCTACCATTTCCAGCAGTTTTGCTTACTTCAAACCCGACTCGTTCTAATGCCTTTATTAATTTTTTTCTTTTTATGCTGCCAGGAAGTTTACTGAGCGATGGCATATTGCTTCGACCCGGCGCCCACTTTTATTCCTGCTTCATTGCTGTAAGCAGAGGGGATTTGGAACGAAGTTAATATAGCGTCCTTAATATTTTTATCTAATTCCTTAAGAGTTTTGCCTGAAGTCACAATGCTGCCATGCTTAAAATCTTCACTTACTGCAACAATAATTCCATCCTCGTAATGAAAAGTAAAGTTGATTCGAGGACCATACAATCTAGCATATTCCCTCATTTCATATAAACCTCTTGGAGATGCCGAAGGGCCGCGCAAATATTTAATTATATGGTCTTTTATAACTTTGGTTATTTTCATAGATTGTTATTCTATAACATTTTAATATTATTTACAAATATCTTCCACGGTTTTTTTGCGGAATCGGCGGTCTTTGCGCGTGCCAATCCGGACAGCATCTATTTTTCCTTCTTTCTCCCAATTACGTAGAGTATT